>JAABUX010001210.1_pt1 | contig 40123 bp, 34 predicted proteins | sample 5561851 | NCBI WGS metagenome assembly JAABUX01 (sample SAMN10711883, study PRJNA513361) | rock metagenome | isolation source: Antarctica rocks | place: Antarctica: Victoria Land, Richard Nunatak red sandstone | collected 2016-01-03 | reverse complement strand
GGCGTCTCGTCGGCGACCGGCTTCTCCTCAACAACTCAAGTCAAGCGAGGCAAGGCGGGTCGATCAGCTGCCGGCACCGGTGACGGCGGTGGACACACCGGCGAACTTGGTGCTGATGCTGCCGCCCAGGGTCGTCACCACGCCGATCAGGGCGGCGGCGATCAGGGCGACCATCAAGGCGTACTCGACCATCGTCGCGCCTTCTTCGCCGGCGATCAGTTGCTTCATGAATCGGGTCATCGTCGCGGCTCCTCAGCCAAGGGTGTTCAAGACAAAACGAGGGTGAAATCGACGACTTGAGACCGGGACAACCCGGACAGCCATCTCCTGAGCCCAATCCAGCCACGTCGCCGATGGGTGCCGATCCGATCGATCGGGCGGTCCAAGGGTCGGCCAGGTCCTCGTCGGTCCGCCTCGCGGCGTCTCGTCGGCGACCGGCTTCTTCTCTCCAAAACAAAGGTCACTTCTCGCCGTTTGTCCAATGGAATCGCAAATTGGGGAAAGCGAAAGAATGGCTTAGTACGAGCTATAACGATCGACGGAACGAAGCGATCGAGCATCCTCGATCCGGGCGAAAGGGGTGATCGGCCCCTTTTCGCCCGGGTCCAGGTTCATTTGGCCGAGAACTGATAGGTCGTCGTCTGGGTATACATGGCCCCCGGTTCGAGGATCGTCGAGGGGAAGTTCGGCTGGTGGACCGAGTCGGGGTAGTGCTGCGCCTCGAGGCAGAACGCCTGGTTCTTCCGGTACTTCTCGCCCGCCTTGCCGACGACGGTCCCGTCGAGGAAGTTGCCCGAGTAGAGCTGGAGGCCCGGCTCGGTGGTGGACACCTCCATGATCCGGCCCGAGGTCGGCTCGACGACCCTCGCGGCGAGGACCGGCTCGGCCTTGGGGTTCCCCCCGCCTCGGACGACGAAGTTGTGGTCGTATCCGCCCGGCTCGCCGACGATCTGGGCGATCCTCGAACCGATCGTCGCCGGTTCGGTGAAGTCGAGCGGGGTTCCCTTGACCGGGGCGATGGCGCCGGTGGGGATCATCGAGGCGTCGCCGGGAGTGTAGGAGTCGGCGAACAGGGTCAGCTCGTGGTCCAAGATCGACTTCGAGCCGGGTCCGGCGAGGTTGAAGTAGCTGTGGTGGGTCAGGTTGACGGGCGTCGCGGCGTCGGTGGCGGCCTTGTAGTCGATCCGAAGCGCATCGGTCGGCGTCACGGTGTAGGTGACCGAGACCTTGAGGTTGCCGGGGTACCCTTCGTCGCCGTCGGGGCTGAGGAGGGTGAAGCGGGCCGACGTCGCGGAAACCTCCTCGGCGGCCCAGACCTGCTTGTTGAACCCTTTGATCCCGCCGTGGAGCGAGTTGGCGGCGTCGTTGGCGGCGACCTTGTAGTCTTTGCCGCCCAAGGTGAACTTCGCGCCGCCGATCCGGTTGGCGAACCGGCCGACGGTGGCGCCGAAGAACGGCTTGTTGACGAGGTAGGCTTCCCCCGAATCGAAGCCGAGGACCACGTCGGCGAGCTTCCCCTGGCGGTCGGGGACTTCGAGCGACACCAGGACCGCGCCGAAGTTGGACACCTTGGCGGTGACCCGGCCGTTGGTCAGGGTGTAGAGCCGGATTGCCGCCCCCGAGGGCGTTTGACCGAAATCGACCATTGCGACTCCCCGGGATGCCTGGGTGGTTTGGATGCGGTCGTCGGCTGGGATTTCGACGGCCATCGAGAGCGTGAGCCAACCGGTGGCCGCGACGAGGGCCGGGCCTCGGACAATTTTTCGCACGATTTGTGCTCCGAGATCGAAAGAAGAAGGGTGACTCGACGCCAATCCGGCGGCTCCCCTCGGGTTTGTCGCAAACCCGCGCAACCCGATGCGACGCCGCGACAACCAAGGGGCCTCGGACGGCTTGAGGTCGCCCGAGGTTAGCCGGAACTTCGGTCATTGGCAATTCGCCGGCCCGTTTCTCGGCGGATCACCGGGTCGTCGAGAGGATACCCGCCGAGAATGTCGAGTTGTAGAATGAAGGTCGACAAGGTGTTCGATGGGCGACACGATTTTCAGGAGGCAATCATCATGCGACCTGGAGTTGGACTGGCAAGCTTGCTTTTGATGGCGGCCACCACCGCCGTCGTCGCCCCCTCGGCGAGCGCGGGCGAGCTCGATAAAGAATATGGACCCAAGAGCGTGGCCGTCACCGCGAGCGTCAAGCCCGGCGCGAACCCCTTCGCCACGAGGTCCGAAGCCCGCGGCCTGCCGACCCGACAAGCCGCCCCCAGCGAACTCGACCGCGAAACCCCGTCGCAGGCCAACCACGGCGGCGGGTTTGGTCATGGCGGGTTCGGCGGCGGGTTTGGTCATGGCGGGTTCGGCGGCGGTTATGGAGGCTTCGGCCGGGGCTACGGCGGCTATGGCGGGTTCGGCGGCTATGGTCGAGGCTACGGCGGCTATGGCGGGTTCGGCGGCTATGGTCGAGGCTACGGCGGCTATGGCGGAGGGTACGGCGGCTTCGGCGGGTTCGGGCTTGGGATCGGCCTTGGTTATGGTGGCTTCGGCGGAGGGTATGGCGGCTACGGTGGCTTCGGCGGAGGGTATGGTGGCTTCGGCGGAGGGTATGGCGGCTACGGTGGCTATGGCGGATTCGGTGGAGGGTATGGCGGATTCGGCGGAGGGTATGGCGGCTTCGGCGGCCTGGGTTACGGCGGCTATGGCGGCGGGATCGGGCTGGGTTACCCGTATTTCGCCGGGTATGGCCTGGGCTACGGCGGGTACGGCTACCCTGGTTATGGTTTCGGCGGTTTCAACCTGAACCTCGGGTTCGGCGGTCGCGGCTTCTATTGATGGTCGGGTCGCCGAGGTCCTTTTTCGCCCTTCGGCCCGTCGCCTCCCCAGGCGCGGGCGAAGGGCTTTGTTTCATTCGTTGACCGGAGTCGGGTCGCCCCCATGAAGCTCCCCGCGCCGACCCGATGGCTGGTGGTTGTCGCCGCCCTGGGCTTGGGTCCGGGGGTGGCGGCGGTCGGTCAGTCGATCGGAGGCGGGGCGGCCCCGGCGAAACCCAAGGCGTCGGGGGCCCGCTTGGCCGACCCGGCGAAGCTCCGCGAGCGGTTGGGGATCTCGCCCGCGTACGATGCGGTCCCGGGTTCGAGTGTTGATGCCTTGGCCGTCGCCGTGCTCGACTACGGCTTCGAGGGGCTGAGTCCGGGGGCGGGCGACGGTCGGTACTTGCCCCCGAGCGCCGAGGTCGTCGAAGACTACGACCCCGCGTTCGTCCGCCGGAACGCCTTGGGCGACCCGGAGTACCGCAAGGCGTTCGAGCCGGGCAACCGCCACGGCCGGGACATGGCGCAGATCATCTGGGCCTTGACGGGTTCGCGCCCCTCGGGTCCGAAGTTCTACCTCCTGAACGCCAACGGGCCGACGATGCTCCGCCGGGCGGTCCGGTTCGCCGTCGAGCGCCAGGTTGATGTCATCCTCTTCAGCGGGTCGTTCGACGGCGGGGGCAACGGCGACGGCCGGGGGCCGATCAACCGGATCGTCGACGAGGCGGTGGGACGAGGGATCATCTGGATCAACGCGGCGGGGAACTACGGCGGCCACGTCTTCGACGCCCCGATCCGGCTCCTGAAAGACGGCTACCTCCGCCTCCGGACCGGCCCCGACGTCGCTTCGGTCCGGTTCGTCAATCGGATTGATGAGAACGTGGTGACGATCACCCTCACCTGGACCGACTACCGCGACCAGGAAGACGCCGGGACCGACAAGGACCTTGACCTCTTGGTCGAAGACCCGGCGGGCCGCCAGGTCGGGTCATCGACCAAGGTCCAGCTTGGCCCCAAAGCCGGCCCCCAGCCCGAAGGCGACGACTCGACCAGCCGGAACCCCCGAGAGCGGCTGATCCTCACCAACCTCGCCGCGTTCCCCGTCCTCGCGGCCTCCCCCGAATCCGCCTACCGGATCAGGGTCCGCGCCAAAGGGGGCCGGTTCCTCGCCTCCGACCGGGTCAGGATCATGGTCTCCGCCGCCCGCGAGTCCTACGTCCCTCCCGGCGGAGGGGCCTTGCAGGAAGCCTTGACGTTCCTCGACGCCTCGAACCGGGCCGAGTTGTATCCCCCCGCCGACCACTCCGCCGTCTTCACCGTCGGCGACGCCGGGCCGTCGTCGTCGGTCGGCCCGACCCTCGACGGCCGGATCAAGCCCGACGCCCTGATCCTCGACTCGCGGGTCGACTTCACCGACGGGATGATCTCCACCGGCTCCTCGAACGCCGCCGCCGAGGTCGCCGGGGCCGCCCTGATCCTCAAGGCCGCCGAACCCCGGATGACCCCCCGCCACCTCTTCCAGATCGCCCGCCAGGACCCTAGGCTCGCCCCCCAGGCCGACCGGAGCAAGCTCAACCTCCACGTCTGGCAAACCCCCACCCGCGCCAAGCTCGCCGAGGTCGTCCGAAACCGGTGAAGTTCTTTTCAAGGCTTGAGTATGAGTCGGTTCCTAGTCATCCCAGACGGTGTTTTCCCGCGAGCAGAATCCGCTGACAAGATCCATGACCTCAAGGATCTGGTCTTCCACCGCTTCGTCGACCACTTCGTCCCGTAGCACTTCGAGGGCGTGTTGAACTTCCTGACGAGTGACCCCTTGATGGCGATAGTCGCGCAAGGTTGAGGCAATCTCCCGGAGTGGGAGTCTCGCCAGGATTACCTCTTCAAGTTCTTTGGAAAGGTGTTCGCTGGTCATGATTTGAACCACCTTGGAGTCAGATCCGCGAGCGATTGCTGAAACTCGTCGATGGACATCTCTCGCGCGGGTTCGAGAAGTCCATGAGTCGGCTTATCTTGCCGAAAAACCACATCCTTCCCCAACGAACCGATGTCGATTCCCCAGACCGGATCTTTGCCGGTGCCACCAAACGCGGGCGGGCGCCGGTGGGCGGGTAAGTTCAAGAGGTCATCAGGAGCGACCGACATTCCACCGGTTCCCGGGCGGACGGTTCCGCCGACGACCGCGATGTCATCCCCCGGCCTGACGCCTAGCGTCCGCGCGGTCGCCCCCACCAATGGACCACCATTCGGGCCTTCCCGCATCGCTCGGAACACCAAGCGTCCGCCGTTGGGTGGAGGATTCATGGTCGCTGAACTGACGCTTCAAAGCAAGCGAAGCAAGGTAAGGCGCCGCCTGAAAGGATGACTGCTCCGCAAGCTCGGAACGGTTCGACATCGCCCGAAACTGGAAAGGTTATGCGATGGTGGTCAAACATTGAAACCGTCGAATCGTGCTACTTCTTGAGCACCTCGAACCCATTCACGAAAGCTTCCATGTCCGGCCTCGCCTCCTTGAAGAGGTTGGTCCCGGTGTAGGTCAGGACCTGGATCGAGCCGTCGTCGTCGGAATAGTAGTAGCCGAGATAGGTCGCCTCGAAGCCTTGCACGGTGGCTTCCATCACCATGCGCAAGACCTCCTTCCCGTGGACCATCCGCTTCTCTTCGGACACGATCTTGGCGTTCTCGTCGATCGACTGCAAATTCCCGATCACCGACTTCTTGAGCATCTCCAGGGGGATCTTGATCCGCTCGGCGATCACCAGCGCGAAGACGTCGCCATCCTTGTGGACGAACTCGACCTCGGCGGCCTTGTTGTTGGGCCGGTCTTGCTTCTTCCAGGTATCCGGCGGCAGGTCGAGGGCGAACATCCCGCGCTTCCCCTTGTAAGTCGGCGCGTCCTGCTTCGGCCCGCCCGGATTCGGGATATACGATCAGGTCCCGTCGTCCCGAAGGATGACCTCCTTGCCGTCCGTCGTCTTGGCCCGCTTCTCGTCGGCCGAAGCCCGGGAAGGGGCGACCAGACAACCGAGGATGACCAAGGTCGCGGTGTGGGCGATCGGATGAGCCTTGCAAACACGCATGATTGACCCTTTCCCTCGGTCGTCGGTCGTTCTCGTCGGCCATCAACGGAAAACTAGGACACGAATCATGGATGCGTGGCGGTCCACCGTCAAGCGAATTGAAAAACTTCGAGACAATTCGGGTGCGACTTTGGATTTTGGCATCTCCTCGCTTTCGCCCGCCCATGCCACCCGGCGCCTGACGACCAAGCTCGGCGGACCCGGTCGCCACCGGCATCATCACACAACAGAGAGCGGCCGGGGTGCGCAGCGGCGCCCGGTCAGGCCGAGTGATCGGGGCCTGCCGCCTTGATCTGGGAGATGATCTCGTCGAGTGCCATTGTCCCGAACAGGGAATCGCGTTCCGCCGTGTAGTCGCCGTAGCCGATCGTGAACTGGTTGACGAACCGGAGCGTGTCGGCGGTCCCGAACTCGCGGGTCAGCAACGCGATGGCCCGACTCGTCAGCTCCGCGAGGGGCTTCGTTTCCGCCGTCATAGTCCAAGCTCCGCGACGAGTTCCCGGGGGCTGATGACTTTATGTCGGGTGGGATCAGCTTGGAGTTGATCGGGCATAGTCATCGGAGGCATGTCGGAGGGCATCCCAATCGATCGAGGCCACCCAACAGCGCCCCTCTCTATCATAATGGACGACGCCTTCGGCCCTCAACCCATCCGGATTCCCGGCGTCGTCCTCATCGTCGGTAGACAGGGTGAGGACCAGACCTTCTCTCAACCGAAGACCCGATCGTTCGAGGTCACGAGTCGTCCCCGCACTCGTCAAGCGGAGGCGGCTGGAGTCGTCGAGATTCTGAAAGTCGGCGTAGACACGAGATGGCATCAGGCTCGCTCCGAGGGGGATGGTCCTCGACTCGGTTTCGGGATACCACAGGCTCCATTCCGCCCGAGCGAAGGTCGAGGGCCGATCATCGCTCGGGCGAGACTAGACTAATAATGCCGTGGGGACTAGGCCCAAGCCCAGACCGAATCATGCCGAGGACGCGGGGCCGATGGGGGGGCCCGATTCATTGGTAGAGGAAGTAGAGAAACCACCACTGGTGGAGATTATTGCTCCACGTATCCGTCCCGGCCCGCACGCCGCTCTGGCTGCCAGTGCTCTGGTCGGTAAGCACATCTCCGGTGCCCACGTTCACCAGGGCATAGAAATGCCCTCCCAGCGGGTACAGATACCACATTTGCGTGAGGTCAGCGGTCCATGCTTCCTGGCTGACGGGCAGGCCCAAAAAACCGCCGCCGCCGCCGTCGCCCGTCAAGAACTGGCCGGTTTGCACGTTGAAGATGGTATAGTAGCCGTTGGAGAGGAGCAGGAAAGCCCACTCCTGACCGGGGATGGCGGCCCAAGGATTCGTAACCGCAAAATTTCCGCTGCCGCCAAGCCCGCCGGTCGAGTTGGTCAAGCACTTGACGTTGGCCCCGTTGGTCATTGCGAAGGTGCCGACATAGGTGGGCGCCTGGGCGTTGACCTCCCGACCGGACAGGTGCAGCCAGGCGACGCAGGCGACGACGAACAAAAATGATCGGACGAGCAAGGGCATGGTCGGTCCTCTTCCACTCTTGAGCCTGATTATGAATGAGACGCCCCGCCCGGCGTCTATTTTTCCTACGCCGGGCACGCATCGCCGGACGGTGGAACCAGCATCTCGGGAGATGAGGTGCTTGTCAAGGACATTTATAGAAGATAAATATTGATAGAAAAACAACCAAAGACGCCCGGCCCCCCCGGGTCGGGCTGGTGGGGCGATTCGGACGATCGACGACCGACCCAGGGCCGAGGAGGCTCGACTTGGGTTGGTTTCGCCGGTTGATCTCGGGTCACGGCGAGCGGCACCCGATCGAGATGGGCGGAGCATCGCCCGCCGACGAATAAAACTTCGCAAATATGCGGTTAAGCCACCCATGGGGAAAGCGATAGTAAAGGACGGCGGGCGATCGGGACCGTCCGCACTTCTCGCTTGACCTCTTGGGATCGGGGGAACTTCGGATGGCCGGGACCAGTGCCGCTCGGGTGGACGCGAATCGGATCAATGCTCGGAAGTCGACGGGGCCGAAGTCGGCGGAGGGGAAGGCCCGGTCGAGGGCCAACGCGGTCAAGCATGGGCTGACGGGGGCGGGGGTGGCGTTGCCGACCGAGGATGCGGCGATGGTCCGGCTCCGGTTCGTCGGGTTACAGGAGGACATGGCCCCCTCGGACTTGATGAGCCGGGTCCTGGTCGGGCAGGTCGCCCTGATGTCGGTCCGAATCGAGCGGGCGGCCAGGCGCGAGACGGCGGCGCCGGCGACTCGGATGAGGCATGCCTCGGAGGAGTTCGAACTCGACCGCCTGGGCCAAGTCGACCAGCTTTTCGACGCGATCGAGGCCGACCCCCGCGAATACCGTCGGCGGCTCCTGGCCCAGCCGGAAGGGGTCGACAAGCTGATCGGCGCCTTGCTCGGCGTCAAGGCGGGGATCGCCAACGGGACGTTCCGCCAGTGGGACGCCGGCCATCGGGCCAAGGTGGACGCCTTCCTCGGCGGTTCGGGGCCGACGTTCCCGACCCCGAGGCCCTTCGCGCTGATCGAAGCGATTGGGGGCGACTTCCACCACCTCGGCCCCGACGAGTATCTCCACTTCCCCAGCCGGGAAAGTCGGCTGGAATGGGCTTGCGGCGAGCTGATCCAAATCATCGACGCCGAGATCGCCAAGCTCGCCGCCCTCCGGGCCGGGTTCGACCTCGACTCGATCGAGCGCGAGCGCCTCGAAGCCGCCGACCGGGCCATGTTCGACCCCGGACCCGAGGCCATCCTCGCCCGGAAGTACGAAGGGGCCGCCACCCGGCACTTCTTCCGGGCACTCCGCGAGTTCCGCGAGAACGAAGCCAAGCTCGCCGAGGCGGACGCCGACACCATCCCCCTCTTCGACGACGATTCTCCCCCCCTCGAAGCCCCCCGCCCGGTCGTCCAGGCGGACATCGAGGACGAACCCGAACCTGTCGCGACCGGCAATCCTCCCGTTCTCCAAAACGAACCCAATCTCGGCACCAAATCCAGGACACCCGAGGCCATTCGCCAAAACGAACCCAACCTGGCCGCGAAACCCGACGTCCCTCGGTCGAACTTCCGCGATTTCCAAAACGAACCCAACCCGCCGCGATGGGTGGATCAAGCCTCGGCGGTCGACCTGGCCCCGGGAGGCTCGAACAGGTTCATCCTCGCCCCGGTTTGAGGGCAAGTCCGGGCCAATTCGCGGGCCAACCCCGTTCGCTCAAGGCTTCTTCTCGGCTTCGAGGGCGTCGCGCCCCAAGCCTTCGAGCAGCCCCCGGATCATGTCGCGCTTCGGCCCGGCTCCAGCCCCGGTGGCAGCGGCCCCGCCCTGCGCCTCGGGCAGCTTCGCGCCGGCGACTCGCTCGATCAGGCGGCCGGCTTCGTCCTGGAGACCTCGGCCGGCGACGGTCCGGATCGCGTCGCGGGTGGCGGCTTGCAAGCCTCGGCGGTCGATCGTCGGCTTGGCCAGGGTCCCTCCGATCGGGACGTTGACCTTGAGGCCGTTGAGCAGCTTTTCCAACTGGGCGTCGCGGCCGATCATCGCCGACGTGATCGGGACCGTCGCCTGGACCGCCAGGGTCTTGTCGAAGCCGACCGACCCGGCGAACTCGACCTTGTCGCCCCCCCCGAGCGGGACCGACAATCCCGATTGCCGGACCCTGCCGTCGAGGATCGAGAACTGGACCGGCTCGGCGAACGCCAGCTTGGGGGCGGTCTTGCCGGTGATCGAGAACACCTGGTCGGCCAAAGGGCCGGGGCGGAACACGACGTCGTGGAACGCCATGACCCCCTGCACCCGAGTCGTCCCCTTCGCCGCGATCGGGAACGCCGCGCCCCCCGGGGCCAGGACCACCGTGACCTTGCCGTTGACCTCCGTCGCCCGGCTCAAGACCGGCGCGATGAACGCCAAAACCGACGACGAGACCGAGTCGTTGATCGCCGCGTTGTCGATCCTCGACTCGCCCATCCGGAACCACAACCCATCCTCGGCATCCAGCGCCAGTTCGCCTTGCAAGAGCGCGGGGCCGCCGTTGATCGTCGTGGCGATCGGATCGAACTTCGCCTGCCCATGCCCGAGCTTGAGGACGATCGGGAGCGGCCCGCCCTGGACCCCGAAGGCCGACACCGAGGCGACATCCAGCCCGAATTCCCCCGAGATCGCGGGCAGGATGGCGTCGATCGAGTCCCCCCGGAGCGCCCCTTCGAGGTGGAATGGCCGGGTTTTCGCCTCGATCTTCGCCCCAGGCTCGACCGAGTGCGCCAGGATCGGCCCCAAGACCTCCCAGCGCGGGTCGATCGTCCCCGACCAGTCGAGGACCCGGCGGGTGGAAAGTTCGGACAAAGTTGCTTTACTGTTGATCCCGGCATATTTGGACGTGAGGTTGGCCGAGGCGAGTTCGAGCCGGTCGTCGTCGGGGCGGTACGTCCCCCGGGCCGCCAGGGCGACGGGGCCTTGGTCGAGGAGGTCGTCGGCGGCGAACTTGGCGTCGAACTGGGCTTGCCCGGTCGGGCCTCGCGCCCCGAGGAGCTTGAGCGACCAAGGCCCGGTCCAGCCCTTGGCCGGTTCGCCCGACCGCGCGGCGAGCCAGCGGTCGAGCGCGGCGAGGTCGCCGATCAGGCCGGTTTCCACCCGGATCGTGGCGTCGGATGCCTTCCATCCCGAGACCTTCAGCCCCCCGGAACCCAGCGCGACGGCGCCGGTGGCGACGTCGGGGATGGCTTCGAGCGCGACGGCCCCCGCTTCGAGGTCCACCCGCCCCCGGACGGCGAGGGCCAAGGTGTTGGGGTCGGCCTGCTCGCCGGTCTTCGAGCCGGGCGGCATCAGCCAAGCTCGAAGCTCATCAATGTCGATGCTTTGATCTTTCCAGCGGACCGCGAGCTTGGTCTCGCCCCGGCCCAGATTGGGGCCGGGCAGGTCGCCCGCCACCAGGGCGCCGAGGCGGGTCGTCCCGTCGGGTTCGACGGTCCCCGCCATGTCAACTTGGATGTCGCCCGCCCGGAGGTCGAGCTTCGCCGAGGTCCAGCCGGTCGGCCTCCCGTCGTCGAGCCGGGGCCCGGTCGCCGAGGCGTCGAGCCGGGCCAGCTCGCGGTGGATCGGCGCCTCGGTCCAGCCGGCGAGGTCGAGGTCGCGGCACTCGGCGGCCACCCGGGCCTTGTACCCCGAGCCGATCTTCCGGTAATCCGCCGCCAACCGGGCATGTCCGGCGACCCGGACATTGCCGAGGTCGACCAGTTCGCGGACCTGGGAATCGAGGGCGACGAGGTCAATCGTCCCCTTGAGCGTCACCCCCGAGTCGAGGTCGCCCGAGGCCGTGACATCCACGCCGCTCGCCTTGACTTCGAGCCGCTCGACCGCGACCTTCGCCCCGGCCTTGACGGCGACCGCTTCGATCCGGGGGGCCTCATGGATCACCACCGGCTGGCCGTCTCGGGTCGCGGCGAGGTCGAGCACCGAGGCGGTCAACTCGACCCGCCCCGAGGTCGTCGACCCGGTCAAGCCGGCGTTCAGGGTGGCCGTCCCCTTGTCGACGCTCAAGCCCTCCCGGATTCGGAGGGTGTGAGGCAGCATCCGGGTCAAGCCGACGAGGTCGACCTGGCCTTGGACCTTGGTGCTCGCCCCTTCGACGGGCGGGACGACCCCCTCGGCGTGGAGGTGCCCCACCGGGCAAACCACCTCCAGCTTGCGGATCGTCCAACCAAGCCCCCCGGCGGTCTGCCCAAGGTCGGCGGCCAGGGTCACGCGGTCGAGCTTGGGGTGGTCGCCTTGGAACGCGGGGCCTTCGGCCTCGAACCCGTCGAGGGCCGCGACGCTGGACATCGACCAGAGACCTTTGGCCCGCTTGGCCTCGACGTTCCCGCCGAATCGGCCTCGCCCCAGCCCTCCGTCGCCCCGGAAGTTGAGCGGCCAGTCCTTGCCGACAAGCTGGATCGCCATGTCGGCAGGCTCGGCTTTGGGAGTGCCTTGGGCGGGCTGTTCCAACGCCGCGTCGAGCTTGAGCGACCGGTCGCCGTCGAACAAGGCCGCCGCCACGGTCGTCGGCTTGCCGGGGGCGATGGCGACGGTGGCGTTGATCCGCCCCGCCACCACCGGCTCGGCCAACTCGGGGCTGACGGCGCGGAGCGTCCCGTCCTTGATGACGACCTTGACGGCAAGCCTGGCGCCTTCCGGCTGTTCGGGGCGGTTCGGTTCGGGCTTGGCGCCATCGGGCTGGGCGGGGTGGATCGGGTCGGACTTGATGGCCGAGGCGAGGGCGTCGAGGAGGTCGACCGTCCCGTCGACCCGGCGCTCGACGTCGACCTTGGCCCGCTCGACGGTGATCGTCCCGAGGTCGGGCCGGGCCAGGAGCAGGCCGAGCATCCCCCACTGGAACCGGACTTCCCGGGCCGCGACCACCTGCTTGCCCCTGGGGTCGACCAGCGCGATCCCTTCGACCCGGACCGGCTCGATCCAGCCCAAGCTCCACCCTTCCACCACCAACGACCCCGGCGCGATCGCCGAGTTGATCCGCCCCACCACGATCGACCGGACCGGGCCGAGGTTCAAGACCCAAGGCACCGCCGCGACCAGCGCGACCACCCCCAAGACCAGGAACCCCAGCACTTTCCGCCACCTTCGCTTCGGGCGAAGTGGCGGGTTGACGACCGGGTCGAGGTTCGAGGTCATGGGGAGGTCCTTCCTTGGGAGCGTCCGAGAGGGGTCGACCGAGTCTGGCGACGGAACACCGCGCCTCCTGTCCTGGTCGGAGAACGTGCGAGCTTGGCGTCAACTTCCCTCGAAAACCGAGGTGATTGGCGGACGCCCCACCTCGAAATCCTGGCGATGACCGCGATCCGCGAGACGATCAAGCCGGTTCGCGCCTCTTGGGTGGGGCGACGGTCGGGCGGATCGGGCGAGAAGCCGAACACGGACGAGGCCAAGAGCCATGCCAAGTGCGAGCACCATCCACGACCTTTTCAAGCGGGGGACCGTCGCGGCCCTCGACGACGGCCAGCTCCTGGCCCGGTTCGCCGACCGTCGCGACGAAGCCGCCTTTTCCGCCCTGGTCGCCCGCCACGGCCCGATGGTCCTGGCGACGGCCCGCGCCGTTTCCCGCAACGAGCAAGACGCCGAGGACGCCTTCCAGGCCACCTTCCTGACGTTGGCCCGGAGGGCGGATTCGGTCCGGTCCGGGGCGACCCTGGCGGCTTGGCTGCACCGGGTCGCCCACCGATCCGCCGTCGGGGCCAGGGTATCCGCCGCCCGTCGCCGCCGCCGAGACCTCGAAGCCCAGGCCCTCCGCCCGACCCACCCGAGTATCGAAACCGACCTCCTCGCCGCCGTCCGAACCGAGGTCGAGCGCCTGCCCGCCGCGTACCGGCTGGCCGTGATCCTCTGCGACCTCGAAGGCCACTCCTACGCCGAGGCCGCCACCCGCCTCGGCTGCACCGAACCCGCCCTCCGCAACCGCCTCCACCGCGCCCGGACCCGCCTCAAGGCCGGCCTCGCCAAGGCGGGATTCGCCGAGTCGTCCCCCTTGCTCGCCCTCTCCTCAGCCGTCCCAGGACCCATGATCCGCGCCACGACCGCCCTCGCCCTCGGCCGGACCACCGCCCCGGCCACCGTCCTGATGCTCGTCCAAACTCTAAGGAAAGGGATGCTCATGATCCATCTCAAGCTCGCCGCCCTGATCGTCGCCGCCTCGGGGCTGGGATCGCTCGGGGTGATCGCCGTCGCCCAGAACCCCGGCGACCAGCCCTCCGCTCAGGCCGCTCCAAATCAGTCCCCCGCCCCGGCCCCGGCACCCGCCCCGGCCGCCGACGGTTCGGTCATCCGGGGACGAGTCCTCGACCCGACCGGCCGGCCCGTTGCCGAAGCTCGGGTCACTTTGGCCTCGGGATACCTCTATGGTCAAGACAAGCCGACGACCAACTCGAAGGCGGATGGGCGGTTCGAGTTCGATCTGCCGGAGAAGATCCGCAAGGCGATTCCTATCCTCAAAGAATCCATGCTGGCCGCCACCGCCCCCGGCTTCGGCGTGGGCGGGACTCGGGGAAACGACGCGGGTGCCGAAATCGAGATCCGCCTGGTCGCGGAGGGGCCGTCGCTCCAAGGGCGAATCCTCGACGAGTCGGGCAAGCCGGTGGCGGGCGCGAAGGTCGTCACGCGAGGCATCTCCGCCCCGCAACCTGGGTCGGACGGTTTGAATCGCCTCTTTGAGGCAGGGAAAGCCAAGGCATTTTGGACCGAGAGTTCATACTTCGAGGTGGCCCTCACCGCGACGACCGGCGACGACGGTTGGTTCTCTCTCGCTGGGGTGGGGGCCGAGCGAGTCGCCGAGCTTGCCGTCTCCGGACCCACAATCGCCTCCACAACGACTCACGCCATGACCCGGGGCGGTCCTGCGGTCAAGCTTGAAAGGGATGCGGTAATAGGGCAGGTCCTCAGTCATGCGATCCTCCCCAACCGGTTCGACCTGACCGTCAAGCCGACCCGAATCATCGAAGGGGTCGTCCGCGACGCCGAGTCGGGCCAACCCCTGGCCGGGTGGCTGGTGGTCGGCAGCGCGGAGTCATTCCCGATCAAGACCAGGACCGACGCCGATGGGCGATACCGCCTGGCCGGGTTTCCCCTGTTCCGGCACTACCAGGTCGGGTTCACCCCACCGGGTGACCAACCGTATCTGTCCACGACGTTCAGCAAGTGGGTCAAGCTCGGCCCCGAGCCGGTCACGCTCGACTGGTCCCCTCGCCGAAGCATCTTCCTGAGCGGTCGAGCGTCCGACAAGGTCACCGGCCAGCCCTTGGTCGGTCGAGTCGAAACCCTGCCTTACCCCGTCGAGGCTCGGGGAAAGAGCGAGCAGGATTTTGAGAGGACGGAATCGGCCGAGCAGGAGACGGACGCCCAGGGCCATTACCGGATCGCCGTGCCCGTCGGCAAGAGCGTCCTGGCGTTCCGGGCCTCCCACGGCGACCGATACCGGACCGCGCAGGGGGCCGAGCGGTTGCCGTTTTATGAACCGGCCATGCGCGAGATTCGCCAAGCCATCACCCCGATCCATGCGACCGCCTACCACATCCTCCGGGAGGTCAACGTCGAGCCGACCGCCCGCGAGGCGTCGATCGACCTCCAGGTCGACCCCGAGGGGACGATCGACTTGACGATCCTCGACCCCGAGGGGAATCCACTGGGCGGGACCGAGGTCATCGGCGTCGGCGACTCGTGGGGGTCCTACCAGCGGCAAGAGTCGAGCAAGGTGGTGCTGATGGGCTTCACCCCCAACGGTTCGAGGCAGGTCGTCGTCCACCACAAAGGGCGGAAGCTCGCCGGAGTGAAGATCGTCGACGCCTCGCAAGGCTCGGCTCAGACAATTAAGCTGTTCCCTTGGGGCGAGGTCCGAGGCCGGATAATCGCCCCGGACGGGACCCCTCGGGCCAACGTTCAGCTCGGGGCGGGGCCGCATTTCTCCAAGAAGCCCAAGGCGGCGCCGTTCGACCACCTCCCCAGCTCGGGCTTAGCGACCGACGCCGAGGGGCGGTTCCGCGTCGACGGCCTCGTGCCGGGATTGCACTACGGGGCCAGCGTGTCCGACCGCCAATTCGGCCTGTTCGGCGACCTGTTCGAAAACTTCACGGTCGAACCCGGCGAGGTCAAGGACCTGGGCGACGTGAAAGTCGAGAATGTGAATCCGTTTTATCGAGGCCCCAAATAACCCCGGGGGGATGGACGACGAGGGGCTTCCCGTCGGGTCGCCCCAAGTTTCCGACTAAATTTCCGGAGGTTCCCCGATACTGTCAGAGGAGGAAGTCGGATCGTCCCTCTTATCCCTTGTTGAAGCGGTGTCTGAGGGATGGTCGATCATGGACAACCGAGGCGAGAACCATGACCAGGGCGATCGGAGGACTCGGGTTGAACCCCATCCGCCACCGCTTCGAGCGAGCGACGGCGGCGGCGGCGGGTTGCGCTGACCGCCGGCTCCTGGCATGGATCTCGACGAGTTCGCTCGGATCAAGCGGGGCGTGATGTCGCCCGAATCGAACCTCCATGCTATCAGAATTATTAATACTGCTTCACTGCTTCGGAGGACGATTGCAATTTGGATCATCGACTCCTATCCTGGCTTGGCGGTCCGAAATCGGTGGATCAGGGTCGGTCTTGTTTCCTTTCCGACGCTTTTCCTCCGAATCGATTGACGGCCAAATGACTCCTCAGGTTTCACCGGATGAAAGGTCTCTGTTCATGGTCAGTTTTCAGCGATTGGTCCCGACGAGCCTGGTTGCCGCCTTGCTGCTTTCGTCGGTCGGTTGCGGTTCGGGAGGCCCGGCCCCCGCGCCCTCGAATCCGGGCTTCCCGGATCAGGAGGCGTTGCAAAGAGAAGCGATGAAGACGTTGCCCTCGAACAAGGAAGCTCAAAAGCCCGCCCCCGTCACGAATTGATCCCCCGCCGAAGCTCCGCCAGTTTCCCCCACGATCGTCCTCCCACCGACTCCCGCCAAGATCCCACCTTCCGACTCCTCACCTTACGTGGATGGTCATCATGCGTCTCGGGTCGAACCGTCTCCAACCCCGCCGGTCGGGATTCACCCTGATCGAGCTGCTCGTGGTGATCGCCATCATTGCCGTCTTGATCGCCTTGCTGCTCCCGGCCGTCCAGGCCGCACGTGAAGCGGCCCGACGCGTCCAGTGCGTCAACAACTTGAAACAGATCGGCCTGGCCGCGGCCAACTACGAGAGTTCCAACGGGGCCTACGCGATGGGCATGTACCAATCCCCCGGCGTTGTGTACAAACCGCTCGGCAGCAGAGCGTGTTCGTGTCCATGCTCCCCTACATGGAGCAGAACGGCTTCAACAACGCGTATAACTTCAGCGTGGCCGTCTACGACGGCCCGAACTTCACCATCGTCGTGTCGAGCATCAACTCCTATCTCTGCCCGAGCGATGCGTCTTCGGCGACCGCCACCCCCACGCACTCGAAAGCCGGCATCCCGGGCAAGTACATCATGTTCGGCATCTCCCCAACCCACGGCAACTATCGCGCCAGCATGGGGACGTTCCCGAACAACGACCTGGGGCAGAACCCTCCGAACGGCTTCACCGCCCAGCAGAGTGCGGCACAGGCGAACTGCAACGGGATCTACGGCTACTTCAGCCGGACCACCATCGCCGGCATCACCGACGGCACCAGCAACACCATTGCCTTCGGCGAGACCGCCATCGGGCTGCTGCCGCAGGATCTCCAGAGTAGCTACGGACTGTGGTCGTGGTGCGGGTGGACCGCCACGGAGTCGGGCACCTTCTGCACGGCATATGGGATCAATCCCCAGAAGCGGCTTCCCTCCGTCGGGGCTACCCAAAACGATGGACTCCAGACGGTCTTCCAGAACTCGTACGTCGGCGTCCCCATCGTCGCGGGGTCGGCAACCAGCTATCACCCCGGGGGTGCCAACTTCGCTTTCGCCGATGGTTCGGTGAAGTTCCTCAAGGAGACGATCGCCACCTGGCCCCTGACCAACAACGGGAACTATCCTGTCGGCACCACCGCGCCCGGTGATATCAACAGCACGATCACTTGTACGACGCCGCCCGCGGTCTATCAAGCCCTGACGACTAAGAGCGGCGGCGAGGTCATCAGCGCGGATCAGTATTAATCTCGCCGGTCGATTTCGACGACTTCAACGACCATCGAGCCGACCTCGAAAGTTCGAGATCGGCTCAAGGTGTCATTTTCGCGTCGCGGTTTCCCTCGATCCGCTCGGTTCCGCAAGCTCGACCAGTCCAGTCCCCCCTCTTGGAAAACCGATCGACCCTGGATGTGATCCTCAGATAGTGGACAAACCGGGTCGGGGCGCGATATGACAGGTGGTCTGTCTGGTCGCGCCCTTTGACCTTTTCCGGTGGGTCTCGAATCGACGAGGGCGGGTCTTTCGATGTCGAAAGGGGAGGCCGTCGCGATGTCGCAGTCTCGGGTTCGATTCGCGGTGATGCTTGGCCTGGTCTGGGGGATGATGGCGGTCGGGGCGAGTCGGGGGGAAGATCGCCCCAAGGTCGGACCCAGCCACCTGTTCGACCGCGACAACCTCGTCGCCTGGTGCGTCGTCCCGTTCGACGGCAAGCATCGGGGGCCGGAGGCTCGGGCGGCGATGCTGGAGCGGCTGGGCTTTCGCCACTTCGCCTACGACTGGCGGGCCGAGCACATCCCCAGCTTCGACGCCGAGGTCGACGCACTGACCAAGCACCGGATCGGCCTTGACGCCTTCTGGTGCCCCGGCGAGTTGAACGCCGAGTCTCGGTTGATCCTCGACCTCCTGAAACGGCGAGGGGTCCATGCCGAACTCTGGGTGATGCTCGGGATGGGCGATGACATTGCCGTGACGCCGGTGGAGGGTGCGCGGCGGGCCGAGGTGGCGGCGGGCAAGCTCCGCCCGCTGGCCGAAGCGGCGGGCGAGATCGGTTGCTCGCTGGCCCTCTACAACCACGGCGGCTGGTTCGGCGAGCCGGAGAATCAGGTCGCCATCATCGATCGGTTGCGGGGCCAAAGCGTCACCAACGTCGGGATGGTCTACAACCTCCACCACGCTCAACATCAGGTCGGGCGGCTAGCGGCGACGCTCAAATTGACGATGCCTTACCTGCGGGCGATCAACATCAACGGGGTCGACCGCGGCGGGGAGCCGGGGGCGAGGAAGATCCTCCCGATCGGCCAGGGGGCGATGGACCTCGACATCCTGCGGACGATCCGAGATTCCGGCTACGGCGGGCTGATCGGCATCCTCGGCCACACCGACGACGACGCCGAGGAACGCTTGCAAGACAACCTCGACGGCCTCGACTGGCTGGTTTCGCGGCTCGACGGCAAGCCCCCCGGCTCCCGGCCCGTCCCCAAGACCCGCTTCGCCCCCTTGCCCGAATCGAAAACCAGCCGCCGGCCCTCCGCCCCCGGCGATCCCGCCATCGTAGCCGCCCTGCTCGCCGACGCCCGAAGCTCGGGCGACGTCGAGCGAGGCGCGGCCCTGTTCGCTTCGAGCCGGCTCGCCTGCGTCGGCTGCCACAAGGTCGCCGGCCAAGGGGGGGTCATCGGCCCCGACCTGTCGACCGTCGGCGTTTGCGTCCCGCCCGAGGAGATGGTCGCTTCGGTCCTCTGGCCCAACTTGAAGGTCAAGGACGGGTACGAGGCGGTCACGCTCGCCCTCCAGGACGGGACCGAGGTGAAGGGGTACGACCGCGAGGCGACGGCCAACGAGTGGGTCGTGCTCGACCCCGCCACCTCCGGCTTGTCGAGGGTGGCCCGAGACCGGGTCGAAGCCCGCCAGGTCGTCGGCAGCTTGATGCCCGAAGGCTTGGTTTCGGCCCTTTCCCCCGCCGATCGGCGCGACCTGATCCGGTTCCTGCTCGAACTCGGCCGCCCCCGCTCCGAAGCCGCCGCGATCCTCGGGCGAGCCTCGATCGCCGCGACCGCCGCCCCCTTCCCCCACGACCGAAGCCCGATCCGCCCCGACCTCGGCCCCGGCCGGGAACTCGCCGTCAACCGCGACCGCGACTACGACTTCTACGCCAAGCAGGCCGACTTCTTCGTCCGCCAAGATCCCGACCCCAACCGGCGCCCCGCGCTCATGGCCGCCTTCCCCGGCCTCGACGGCGGGAATCAGGGGCACTGGGGCAACCAGGACGAAACCACCTGGGCCTCCGACCGCTGGAACGCCGCCGAACTCGGCTCGGTGATGTCGGGCGTCTTCCGGGGGGCGGGCGTCACCGTCGCCAAAGCCGTCTGCGTCCGGCTCGGCTCCCCGGGCGAGATGGCCGTCTGCTTCGACCCACAAACCTTGAACTACGAAGCGGCCTGGACCGGCGGCTTCGTCCGGTTCAGCCCGAAACGTTACGGCTTCCTCGACGGCTTGCTCCTCCAAGGGGTTCCCGCCGCCAAGCCGGAGCCGATCCTCCACGACGGGCCGACCACCTACCGCGGGTTCTATCGCCAAGGCTCGCGGGTGGTGTTCGCCTACCGGGCGGGAGATCAGGAGATCCTCGACGCCCCCACCGTCGAGAACGGCCGGTTCGTCCGGGTCGTCGGGCCGATCGAGACCCACCCGATGCGCGAGTTGATCCGAGGCGGAGGCCCGAAGCGATGGCCCGACGCGATCGAGACCCGAGGGAAACTCGGCCCGGAGGCCAACACCGCCTACGCGATCGACACGATCGAGCCGCCGTTCGACAACCCCGCCAAGTCCCCCTTGTTCTTCGGCGGTCTGGACTTCGCGTCCGACGGCTCGGCCCTGCTTTGCACGATGCAAGGCGAGGTCTGGCGGGTGTCCGGCCTCGACGCTCGGCTTGAAAACGTCCGGTGGCGGCGGGTGGCGTCCGGCCTGCACCAGGCGCTCGGCCTGGTCGTCGACCGGGGCGGCGATGACGCCGTCTACGTCCTGGGACGAGACCAGATCACCCGGCTCCGCGACCTCGACGGCGACGGCGAGGCCGACTTCCACGAGTGCGTCTCGAACGCCTACAAGACCTCGACCGCCGGGCACGACTTCATCGCCGGCCTGGAGCGGGACGCTTCGGGTCGATTCGTCACGGCCTCCGGGCCGGAAGGGGTGATCCGAACCTCGAGCGACGGCCGAACCGTCGAGACCCTGGCCACCGGGTTTCGGAACCCCGACGGCCTGGGGATGGGTCCCGACGGCTCGATCCTGGTCCCGAGTTCGGAGGGGGATTGGGTCCCGTCGTCGTCGCTGTCGCAGGTCCGCCCCGGCGGTCATTACGGCTTCGGCGGGCCGAAAGGGGGGAAAATGGTCGACCTCCCGCTGATCCACTTCCCCAGGGGGATGGACAACTCGTCGGGGGCGCCCGTATTCGTCGGCGACCGGAGGATGGGGGCCATCGCCGGGCACTGGGTCCACCTGTCGTTCGGCGGCGGGACGGCTTCGATGGTGCTCCAAGACTCCGGCGAAGGGGTCCCCCAAGGCGCATGGACCCCCTTGCCCGGCGAGTTCGCCTCGGGGGCGCACCGGGGGCGGGTCAACCCGGTCGATGGTCTGCTCTACGTCGCCGGGATGAACGGCTGGGGTTCCTACACGGCGCTCGACGGTTCGTTCCAGAGGGTCCGACCCACCGGGCAACCGACCCGGCTCCCGGTGGGCTATCGGGTCCACAACGACGGCGTGGTGGTTTCTTTCGCCGAGGCGGTCGACCCGAGTTTCGCCTCGAACCCCGCCAACCATCTGGCTCAAGCCTGGAATTACCGCTACGGACCCGGGTACGGCTCGCCCGAATACTCCGCCAAACACCCGGGGGTCGTCGGCCACGACCTGGCGCCGATCCGGTCGGTTCGCGTCCTCGAAGACGGTCGGAGCCTGTTCGTCGAGCTGCCCGACCTCCAGCCGGTCAACGTCCTCCAACTCCACCTCCGGGTCGACTCGGGGCCGAGCGTCGACCTGTTCACCACCATCCACCGCCTCGGCCCGCCATTCTTGCCGACGTCCCGGCCCAAGGAGGCCGCCCCACCTCCGATCGTCGCCGACCTCTTGGCGTTATCCAACCCGATGCCGCCCAACCCCTGGGCCAAGTCGATCAAGGGGGCGAGGGTGATCGCCATCGAAGCGGGCAAGAACCTCTCGTTCAACCCCCGGACCTTGACCGCCCGGCCCGACGAGGCGATCCGCCTCGAATTCTCCAACCCCGACGTCGTCCCGCACAACTGGGCCTTGATCCGCCCGGGGACGCTCAGCCTGGTCGGGGAACTGGCCAACAAGATCATCGCCCAGCCCGACGCCGGCCGCCTCGGCTACATCCCCAAGACCGACGCCATCCTCGCCTACACCGGCCTGACCGAGCCGGGCACGCAGGCGACGATCTTCTTCAAAGCCCCCGCCAAACCCGGTCGCTACCCATTCTTGTGCACCTTCCCCGGGCACTGGATGGTCATGAATGGAGAGCTGGTGGTCGAGTGATCGGCAGATTCGAGGAGCGGAGCCGACCGTCAAGTCTCGAAACGAACCGCCTCGGGCGCGGTCCCGTTCGGGGTGAGCGTCAAAGTCTTGGCTCGACCGTTGAACCGCGCCGTGAAGTGGTCGAGGAAGCCCGCATGGCCCAGGATCGGTTTGGTCCCGAGGTAGAAGCCGACGCGAGCCGACCAGCGCGGTCCCCCGCCCGGCGTCAGGACTTCGAGGTTGACTTGGGCGTACCAGATTGGGGTTGAGTTCCCCGCGATGCCGAGGATCACGGTTCGATGCTCCTCTCGGAGTTCCAGGCCCAATGGCTCGGCGAGATCGGCCGGAAGTAACGTCTCGTCGGCTCCGGTATCAACGAGCGCCGAGAGTTCCTCGGTTCCTCTCGGACCACCGATCCGAATCTTCGCCTTGGGGCGGTAGACCAGGTCAACCCCGGTTCCCGATCGGGCATGGACCTGTTGGGATTCATAGGCGAATTGGATCATTGATGCCATCGCGGAGCCGGGTCAGTCACCAAGCCATTCGAGGTAGGTGCCGGGGATCGCCGCGCGTTCCGGTGCATTGATCAAGTCCTTCAGGGATTCGGCCGAGGCGACGATGCTTTCGCCATCCGGCGACCAGGCCACCCACTTCCCCTCATACTCCACGCGAAGCCGGACTTTGGGGGGAAGCTCCTCCAAGGTGTAGAGCCGCCGCCCCGAAGGCCCATAGCGGATCGGCGATGAACCGAGCGAAGGTTCGGCGGCGGGGACTTCCACGCCGTTCTCCGGCGAGACCAGATCGGCCCGACCTTCTCCGGAAACAGCGGATTCGGCTTCGGGGTGTTCCATGATGGGTCAGCCTCCAGGGTCGTGGGGTGCGGTCGATCCTCGACGATACGTCCGCCCCCTCAGTTCCGCAAGCTCGACAGAGGCGCCGGGATTCGTCCGCCGTGGGCGACGAACTCGGCGCTCCCGCCGGCGGCGTGGACCGGCAGGATGATCATCTCGCCGAACAGGCCGCCGAAGACGGCTCGGTCTCCGGCGGATTTGCCGGGGACGGGGATGATCCGGGTGGCGGTGGTCTTGTGGTTGATCACCCCGATGGCCACCTCGTCGGCGATCAGGGCCGAGAGCGTGGCGGCGTCGGTGTCGCCGGGGATGGCGATCATGTCCAGGCCCACCGAGCAGACCGCCGTCATCGCTTCGAGCTTCGCCAAGGTCAGGTCGCCCGATTCCACCGCGTCGGCCAAGGCTTTGTCCTCGCTCACCGCGACGAACGCCCCCGACAACCCGCCGACCGAACTCGACGCGAAGCTCCCCCCCTTCTTCACCGCGTCGTTGAGCAGGGCCAACGCGGCGGTCGAACCTGGGCCGCCGAGCCGCTTGACACCCATCGCTTGCAAGATCTCGCCGACGCTGTCGCCGACCTGGGGCGTCGGCGCCAGGCTGAGGTCGACGATCCCGAAGGCGACGCCGAGCCTCGACGCGACCTCTCGGCCGATCAGCTCGCCGACTCGGGTCACGCGGAACGCGGTGCTCTTGATGATCTCGGCGATCTCGCCCAGGGTGGGGTTCGTGGTCGAGCGCTCGACCAGGTCGGTCACCGCCGCCTTGACCACGCCGGGGCCGCTGACGCCGATGTTGATCACGCAATCCGGCTCGCCCGTGCCGTGGAACGCCCCGGCCATGAACGGGTTGTCGTTGACCGCGTTGCCGAAGATGATCAGCTTGGCGCAGCCGAAGCCGTCGTGGTCGCGGGTCCGCTCGGCGGTCTCCAGGAGGACGTGCCCCAGCGCCTGGATCGCGTCCATGTTGATCCCCGCCGCCGTCGAGCCGACGTTGACCGACCCGCAAACCCGCTTCGTCGTCGAGAACACCTCGGGCATCACCTCGATCAACCGGCGGTCGCCGGCCGTCCACCCCTTCTGGACCATCGCCGAGAACCCGCCGACGAGGTCGACCCCCACCTCCTCGGCCACCGCGTCCAAAGTCCGAGCCACGGCAAGATAGCCCTCAGCCGAGTGCGAAGCCGCCACCGCCGCGATCGGGCTGACGGCGATCCGACGGTTCACGATCGGGATGCCGTACCGCCCCTCCACCTCCAGGCAGACCGCCTTGAGCCGCCCGGCGAAGTGGAGCAGACGCTCGCGGATCAGCCCGCAAAGCACCTTCAGATCCGGCGAGGCGCACGGCTGGAGGTCCACCCCCATCGTCACGGTCCGGACGTCCAGCTTGTGTTGGCGGACCATCCCCAAGGTCGAAAGGACATCCTCGGTGCGATACAACGGCGGCTCTCCTTGGGGCGAATCCAAGCGGGCAAGCAAGCGAAGCGGGCGAGCCTCTCCGTCCAACGTCCGATTTAATCTACTCAACGGACCCCGGTTTGACCACCGGAGCCGGTCGGGTCGGCCGGCCGCTTCGAGAGCAGGTAAGCCATCAGGTGGCGGAAGTCGGTCGGGTCGATCTGCTCGGCGAGGTTGGCGGGCATCGGCGACATCGGCGCGACCTTGCGGTCTTCGATGGTGGACTCGGCGACCCGGACCTCTTTCCCCTCGGCGTCGGCCAGGATCAGGACTTCGCCGTCCTGGCGGATCACGAGTCCCGAGAGCAACCGACCGTCCTTGAGGGCCAGGGTCGTGGTCCGGAACGCCTGGTCGACGTTGCGGTTAGGGTCGAGGGTGTCTTCGAGGAGGCGGTCAAGCCCCCGGATGCCGATCCCGTCGAGCTGCGGGCCGACTCGCGCCCCTTGCCCTCCCATCTGGTGGCAATTGGCGCAGTTTTTGGCGAACACCGACGCTCCGAGGCCCGAGTCTCCGCCGGACGCCTTGAGGTAGTTCGCCCGGCGGTCATCGATCAGGGCCAGGATGCGGCCGTCGCTCGGGGGCGAGTCCTTGAGCAAGGCGTCGAGCCGAGGTTTCGCCTCGGGCAAGCTCGCCAGGAGCTTCACGGTGACCGAGCGCTCGCCGAGGGGTCGGCTCGACGCCTTGCCGGCCGCCACCGCGTCGAGGAGGGCTTCGGCCCCCGGTCGCGTCGAGGCCAGGGCGGCGGCGATCGTCGACTGAGTCCGGGCGGGGACCAGGTTCATCGCGGCCACCAGCGCCGTCCGGGCCTCCGGTCGCCCCGAGCCGCCCAGGAGCTTCGCCGCCTGGTCGCGGACTTCCGAGGGCTCCGAAGCGTCAATGAGCGATCTCGACAAGCCGACGACCGATCGGGCCGGGTCGAACTCGGCCCAGGCGGACATGGCCGCGGTTCGGGTCGCGGTCGGACGGTCGCGGTCGGACGCGACGGTCGCCAACCGGTCGGCGAGGGCGGTCAGCTTGATCGACGAAGCCAGGTCGACGCCCAATCGGACGAGGTTGGCGTCGGGGGATTCGAGCCAGGTCGCGGCCAGTTCGCCCGCGAAGGTCGTCAGCCCGGGATTCAAGGCTTGGCCCCGCTCCTGCGCACCGCCCGCGACCGCCTTCAAGAGCGCGACCTGATCGAGCGGGCCGAACCGGTCGCCCCGGACGAACTCGACCAGCGCCGGTTGCGGGTCGCCCTCGCCGTGACGCGCGACGTGGCGGGCCATCCGGTCGCGGCGGTCGCCTCGGTCGGGGTGCCGGAGCAGGTAGCCGAGCAGGAACCGGGCGGAACCGGCGGAAGGGACGCCGAGGGCCACGTCGGCGACCGCGGCCTCGTCCCCGGGCGAGAGCGAGAGCTTGTCCCAGGCCGAGTCGTCGCGGAGCGATTCCCGGAGGCCGATCCGGGCGACGTGGCGGAGGTGGTCGTCGTCGCCGGGGGTGGCGGCCAGGAGGTCGAGCAACAGGCGGATCGCGGCGAAGGTCGGATGCGCCCCCAGGGCCTCGGCCGAAGCTCGCCGGACGTGCGGCGACCCGTCACGCATGCCCAACCAGAGCGCGGAAAGCCCCGCGTTCCCGAGGGCGGCGCGGTCCCCCCAGATCCGAGCGGCGTGGACCCGGACCGCTTCGTCGGCGTGCTCCGAGGCGTTGGCCAGCCGCGAATCGTCCAGCGCTCCCAGCCGGTGCAAGACCCAGAGGCCGTGGGCGGTTTGCCACGAGGGCGCACCATGCACCGCTTCAATCAAGGGGGCCGCGACCGCCTCCCGCCCTCGGAGGACGAGCAACTCGGCGGCCCTCAGCCGGACGACGAGGTTGGGGTGGCCGAGGTCGGCGATCAAGGCGGCGACCGAGGCGGTGGGAGCATCGGGCCGGGGGTCGACGGGGGGCGGATTCTTGCCGTCCGGCCCTCGATACACGACCCGCCAGATTCGGCCGCGCCGGCGGTCTCGGCCGGGGTGGTCGAGGGGGACTTCGTAGTGGCCGATGATCCGGTTGTAGAAGTCGGCGACGTACAAGGCCCCGTCGGGGCCGACTTCGAGGTCGACCGGGTGGAACCAGGGGTCGTCGCTGGTCACGAGGTCGGGCCGGGTCTCGGCGCGGGGGGACGACCCCTGCCATCGGACCTTGTCGTGGTGGACCCGGCCGGTGACGACGTTGCCGATGAAGGCGGAATCTCGATACGGCTCGGGGAAGTGGTCGGCGGCATAGTACGCGACCCCGCCGATCCCGGTCGAGCCGTGGTCGTGCTCGATCATCTCGGGGCCGAAGCCGAGGCCGTCGTCGGGCTTGCCGAAGCTGGGGTAAGAGGCCCCCCGGAGGTTCTGATAGATCGGCCGGCTGTGGCTGTCGCACGAATACAACCGGCCCATCGGGTCGAACGTCAGGCCGAACGGGTTGACCTGGCCGCGGCTGAAATACTCGGCATGCGACCCGTCGAGCTTGAACCGATAGACGTTCCCCGAGTTCATAACAACCTTTTCGCCATCGCTCCCGGCCACGCTGGAGTTGTTGGCGAAGCCGTGGCAAGCGTAGATCCAGCCGTCGAAGCCTCGGGTGAAGGCGTTGGTCATCCCGTGGGTGTCGACCGACCCGAACCGCTCGTAGGCCAACTCCGACCGGTCGGCCTTGCCGTCGCCGTCGGTGTCGGTGTGGCGGCGGATGCTCGGGATATCGTGGACCAGCGCCGAGTCGCCCCGACCCACCGGGAGGACGCCGATCGGGATGTTCAACCCCTCGGCGAAGGTTTCGGCCTTGCGGGCATGGCCATCAGGGGCGAGGTCGGAGAGGATGATCACCCGGTCGAGCGGGGTCTTCCCCTCGGCGGCGGCGAACGGGTACTCGACGGTCGAGGTCACCCAGAGCCGCCCCTGGGCGTCGAACGCCAGGTTCATCGGCTTGCCGATCAGAGGCTCGCTGGCGACCAGTTCGATGGCGAACCCCGGCGGGAGGTGGAAGCCCGCCCTTTCGGCCTCGGGGGTCCGCGCCTCGGTCTCGGCCACCGGCTTGGGGGCCTGGCCTCGGGCGACGGAGACCAGGAGGCTACCCACGAAGAGGCAACCGGCGAGCCGGATCAAGGTGAGCATCGGACGCGGCTCCGAAAGATTTGGAGAAGGGCGGTCCGCCCATCATGATCCGTCGATCGACCCGATGCAAGTCGGGCCTCGCCTCGACCTCCCCACGCGAAACCCCCGTTCGGGTGCTTGCTTCGACGATGGCTCGCGATATGATGGTCTTAAATCCCTTGCCGGCGAATCAAGGGTGAAGTGTCGGGACCGGCGAAGTCGGTCGATCCTGGACGTCCAGCCTCATGAGCCTCCAGTTCGAATGGGATGAGGACAAGGCGCGATCCAACGCCCGGAAACATGGCGTCACCTTCGAGGAGGCGTCTTCGGTCTTAGCCGACTCGCTGGCCGCCATCTTCACCGACGAAGCTCATTCCGTCGAGGAGTCCCGCGAGATCATGGTCGGGCACTCGGCGGGAGGTCGCCTCCTGGTGGTCTCGTTCACCGAACGGGGCGAGGCGATCCGCGTCATCAGCGCCCGTCAGGCCACCAAGCGCGAGCGGAGAGACTATGAGCAACGCCCCCTCGGATGAGCAACCCATCGACGAAGCGGACGAGTTGCTTGCCGAATACCATTTCGATTACGCCAAGGCACGACCAAACCGCTTCCAGGCGCCCTGTCCGCCGGGTGGGCGACTGGTCATCCTGGAGGCGGACATCGCCCAGGTGTTCACAACCGCCGAATCGGTCAACTCGGTGCTCCGAGCCTTGATCACGACCATGCCGCCGCCGACCTCTCGCTGATCTGCCTCGCGAGCACCTCAAAAAAACCGAACCGACCCGGGTCTTCCTTTTCGTCCCGAGACGAGATTGACAGCCCGGGACGATTCGCTAGATTTGCGAAACCAAATTTGGAGAACCAAACTTCAACGGCCAACGGAGGGCCGGCGATGGGACGACCACCGGCGAAGGACCTGACGGAGCGGGAGTTGGAGGTGATGCACGCCTTCTGGTCGGGGGGGTCGGCGACGGCGGCCGAGGCCCGCGACCGGCTGGCGGGGACGGGGCTGGATCGGACGTACACGACCATCGCCAACCTGGTCCGGGCGTTGTTGGAGAAGGGGTTCTTGCGGCAGGTGAACGCCGAGCGCCCGTTCGTTTACGAGCCGGTCCGATCTTACGAGGATGTATCGGGGCGGCTGCTCGGCGACCTGGTCCGTCGGGTGTTTCGGGGGTCGCGGTCGGAGTTGCTTTGCCGGCTCACGGAGCATCGCCGGCTTTCGAGCGAGGAGCGGGCGGTCCTCGAACAGATCCTCAAGGAGGCGGGGCGATGAACGACCTGGGATGGACCCTGGCCTGGTTGTCGCTCCAGGTCGCGGCCTTGCTCGTGCCGGCCCTGGGGCTGCAAGCCCTGGCGTCGAGGCGAGGGCCGGACTCGGGGTCGTGGGTGGCGACCTGGAGCCTCGGGCTGGTCGTGGCCCTGGGCGTCGCCGCTTTTTTGCCGGGAGTGGGACCAGTCGCGGGGCCGACCCGATCGGTGGCCTCGACCGCCCCGAGCCCCCCGGCACTCGCCGAATCGGGGGTCGAGCCGGTCGGCTCGATCGGGGAAAGTGCCTCACCTCGGGCAGCCAATCTTGGCCGTTCGCTGTCAGGTTTGCGAATGATCTGGGACCAGCTGGGGCGTCGGGCGCTCGGGCCGTCGGCGAGGGTCCATCCCTGGGGCTGGGCGTTCGCGGTCGTGGCGCTGGGCGGGATGGGCTTCGGCCTGATTCGCCTGCTCCTCGGGCTTTGGGCGGTCGGCCTTTCCCGACGGCGCGGGGGGGTGGTCGACGACGGCTCGATGCTCGGACTGGTCGAGGAGTTGCGCGGGGCGATGGGATGTCGCCCGCTCGTCGAGATCCGCGAGGTGGCCGACCTCGACACGCCAGCCACGGCGGGCCGGCGACGGCCGGTGCTCTTGCTCCCGAGCGGCTGGAGGTCGTGGGACGACGCCGAGCGGAGGGCGGTGGTCGCGCACGAACTGGCCCACGTCCTCCGGGGCGACTTCGCGGCGGGACTATTGGCACGGGTCGCCGTGGTCCTGAACGCCCACAACCCGCTGGTTTACCGGATGGCCGGTCGGCTCCACCTGGAGCAAGAACTGGCCGCCGACGCCCTGGGCGCCCGATTCGCCGGGGGCCGAGCGGCCTACCTCGTGGCCCTCTCGGGCCTGGCCTTGAAGCAGGACGGACGGTCCCCCAGTTGGCCGGCGAGGGCGTTCCTCCCGTCCCGGGGGACCCTGATCAGGAGGATCGCGATGTTGCGGAATGACACCCAGGCCCAGGTTTTCCGGCAGGGTTGGTCGCGACCGAAGCGACTGGCGACGGCCCTCGGCCTGCTGATTCTGACGATCGGCGCGGCGACCTTGCGCGGTCCGGCCCGAGCCAACGACGATGCACCGTCTTTGGCCCGTCCGGCCGATCCGAAGGTCGAGGCGACCAGTCCCCAAGCGACACTGTTCGGGCCAACCTACATGTCCGACTCGGTGACCGGCATCCTCGCCTTCCACCCGGCGGCGGCCCTGCGCCATCCGGGGATGGCCCGAATCTTGTCCCCGATCATCGGCGACGAGATTGCGGAAGACTTGGAGGCGATCGCGAAGGCGATGCAGGTCGACATCTCCCAGCCAGGCTTCCTCAAGCCCGGTCCCAAGCAGATCGAGTCCATCTTCTTCGGCTTCGGGATCGGCAAGGCCGCGGCGAACCCCAAGGACTCCAAGTCGGGTCCAACGATGCATCGAATCGAAGAAGATAGCCTGACCGTCCGGATGGTCACGCCATTCGACTGGCTGGCTTTCCTCCGCCAGTGGAAGCTGGAGGTCGAGGAAGTCCATGACAGCCGCCGCGTTTATCACAAGGTCAAAGTGCCCCGAGGTATGGTCGATACCAACCTCGAATTCTCATTTTTCGTCTACTTGCCCGACGACCGGACCCTGGTGATCAACGGCCACCAGGAGTGGATTCGGGAATTGATCCGCCTCGACGCACCGCCAGTCCCAGCCCTCCTCCGGGGGGCCGACTGGGAGCGGGCCGGCCGGGGGCTGCTGGCCCTCGCCATCAACAATCAGGAGGATGGGTTCTCCAAGCCGTATGATCTGGGGCGGCCCGATGACGCGATGGTCGTCCAATGCTTCCAGGGGGTGGATCGCTGGGTGCTCGGCGTGGCCGACGCCGATGCTCTCGCCCTTCACGCCGAGGCGACCGCCCGCGCCCCGGAAGCCGCCGAGTCGGTGGCCAGGACCATCGACGGATTGGTGAAGCTGGGCCGGGCGGCGCTCGACCCCATCCCGGTCAAGGGCGAGAGGGAAGACCTGGCGAAGTGGCTGGCCCGGGGGCTTCTCGCCAACCTCAAAGTCAAGCGGCAAGGTTCGTCGGTCACCCTGAGCACCGAAGGGTTCGGCACCCTCGCCGACGTCGCCAAAGCCGAATTGATCAAGGTCCAGGCCGAAGAGGCGAACCCGAAGGTCCAGGCGGCGGAGGCCACGCCGAAGACCGAGAAACGCTGATCCACCCGCCAGATGGACGAGGCCGGCCCGGCGTTGGCGCCGGGCCGGCCCGTTTTCGAGGGATTCCCGCGACTTGAAGGACTGATCAACCCTGGGTCGCCGCCCCTTGAGATCGACGGATCGGCGTGGCGGGAAAACTTGGCGGATCGGAGGATCTTTGGTAAAAGATTGGTAAGGAGAAAATTGGCCATGAGCATTCATTTACCAAAAGATTTGGAAACTTCGGTTCAATCGCTGGTACTCAGCGGTCGGTTCGCCTCACTCGATGATGCGATGGCGGAAGCCGCTGGGCTTTTGCTCCGGCTATACCTCCCGGCAAAAAAGCCCGTCGCCAAAATCGACTTTCATCAACATTTGATCGACATCGGCTTGATGAGCCAACTTCCCGACACCGATTCCGATTACGACGACCCGGACGATCAGCCCGTGACCATCGAGGGCGAACCGCTCTCGGAGACCATCATCCGCGAGCGCCGCTGAGATGGCGGACTATTTTTTCGACACGAGTGCCCTTGTCAAACGCCATGTTACCGAAGTCGGGAGTCTTTGGGTTCGCTCTTTGACCGTCGCCAAGGCGGCTCACACGCTTTATATCGCTCGGATCACGGCTGTCGAGATGGTCGCCGCCATCACCCGAAGGCAACGCGGCGGCAGTCTATCCGCGGCGCAAGCCGGGGCGATCCTCGGGCACTTCCGCCGTCATCTCGACAGCCGCTACTTCGTCCTGGAACTGAACCCGGCTTTGCTCGACGAAGCCATGACATTGAGCCGGAATCACGGCTTGCGCGCTGATGACGCGGTCCAATTGGCCACCTTGATCCGGTTGGATCATTCCAACCGAAACAGTGGTTATGGACCAATCACTTTGGGGTCGGCGGACCGCGAACTCAACGCCGCCGCGACAATCGAAGGGGTTGAGGTCGACGATCCCAACAATCATTGAGCTTCATTGGGGCGCCGGTTCGGCGACTTCCTTCGGGCGATCCGAGGTCGACGCCGGTTTATCGACGATCACCGGCTTGGGCTTGGCTTCGTCGGTCGACTCGGTCAGGCCGGCGACGAAGGCGGCGACCCCGGCCTTGGCGACTTCGAGGTCTTGCTCGCCCGAGGACCCCGCCACTCCGATGGCGCCGATGACCTGGCCGTCGACGACGATCGGCAGGCCGCCCAAGAGCGAGGTGATCTTGCCTTCCGAGACGCTCGCGGCGGCCTCGAGGGCGAGGTTGAAGAACGGGTCATTTTCCTTGTTGCCAGACGAGACCGGGCCGGTGGGGACTCGGAAGGTGGCGGCGGAGACCGCCTTGGTCTGGCTGGTGCTGATGCTGGCGGGCCTGGCGCCGTCCATCCGGGTGAAGGCCAGGAGGAGGCCGCCGTCGTCGACCACGGTGATGTTGGATTTGAGCTTCAGTTCGGTCGCCTTCGCCTCGGCGCCCGCGATCGCCTTGCGGGCGCCCGCCGAGGTCAGGCGGACCTGGCCTCGGAGGACCAGGGCGGAGGCGCCGACGCTCGAACCGCCCTCGGACACGGCGACTTCGCGGGCGGCGTCGGGGCGGACCGAGGCCAGGGCGTTGAACGCGGCCTGGACACCTTTGACCAGCCCCTCGTCGGGGTCGCCTCGGCGGAACTCGGCGGTGAAGGCGTCTCGGATCGCGTGCAAGCGGGGTCGGCCCAGCTCGTCCCGGAGGCTTTTCGGCGAGGCCAGGGCCTCGGCCTTCTTGTCCTGGCGAGCGATCAGGATGAAGATCCCCTTGTGGTTGAGTTGCTCGGCGCGTCGGATCGCGACCTCTTCGAGTTCCTGGCCCCGGAGCGAGTCGACCGTTTCCACCGTCACGGCCACCTTGTACGCCCGGTCGATCCGGGCCAGCGTGTCCTTGGCCTTGCGGGTCGCTTCCCTGGAGAACATCCCGGCGTCGTCGATCACCTCCGAGGTCGAGTCGGCCTCGGGGGGCCGGGCCGGGCGACGACTCGCGCCGGGCGTCCCGAAACTCGCCTCCTGCCCCTCGGCGACCGGTGACAGGAAGAGGGCGGGGACCACGAGCGCGAGCAAGGACGGGCGGATGGACGCGAACATGATGGATGCGTTCCTCGAAGTGACACGAATTGCGGAGATCACCCGGACCACTTCGAGACGTACGAGCCAATCTTGGGCCGACCCCGGGAAATTTCCTCGGGCGGGTCGGCTCATCATGACCTCAGTGGAGTGCGGTCTTCTTCATGACGCCGCCCTCGACGTCGGCCAAGGGGTAGACGACCAGGAAGGCCGACGGGTCGACCTCGCGGGCGATCGACTTGACCTTGCCGATTTCGAGCCGGGTCACGACGCAGAAGAGGATGTCTTGATCGACGCCCGACATCCCGCCTCGCCCCTTGTACACGGTCACGCCCCGCCCCAACTCCCGCAAGATCCGCCGGCGGACCTGGTCGTTCTTGGCCGAGTTGATCACGACGGCGGTGTATTCTTCGATCCCGTTGATCAGGAAGCCCAGGGTCTTCGACGCCGAGACATAAGTCAGGATCGAGTAGAGCGCCGACTCGACCCCGAGGACGAACGCGGCGGTCAGGAAGATCACGACGTTCAGGGCCAGGATCACCTCGCCGACCCGGAACAGGTCGCTCCGCTTGCTGATCAACAGCGCGGCGATCTCGGTGCCGTCGAGCACGGCACCCCCTCGCATCGCCAGGCCGATCCCCGCGCCGATGAAGAACCCGCCGAACACCGAGGTCAGCAGCTTGTCCGGAGTCACGTCGGGGAAATGAACCAGCGCCAGGCAGGCCGACAAGCCCAGGATCGCCAGGGCGCTCCGGATCGCGAACGCCCTCCCGAGATGGCGATACCCCAGACCGATGAACGGCAGGTTGATCACCAGCAGGAAGAACGCGAGCGGGGCATCGACGACCTTCGCCAGGAGCATCGAGACCCCCGTCACGCCGCCGTCGATGAACCCGCTCGACGTCAAGAACCCATGCAGCCCGAACCCGGCCGAGAAGATCCCCAGGGTGATCGAGACCAGGTTGATAAGCTCGCGAACGACTGCATTTTTCCTCATGGCCCACACCATAACCACCCGGAACGACCGACCGCAACCTCGTCCCTACCCAAGCGTTGCGAATGTCCGGTCGAGCCGGTGGCGATTCGCCCCCTCGCGCGAGAACAACGGCGGATCGACGATGTCACTCGCCCAGCCAATCCGGCGAAGGGGAAATCGGAGGAGGCGGCTTCGCCATCTTGCCAGACAATTATCCACTCGGCAATAATAACTGTTCTTCGGTACAGATCAAATTTCGGATCACACTTGGTCGAGGGAGGCGAACGGTGCAGGTTCTCGGCAAAGGGGTCTACGGTTTGATGCTGGCGGCCCGCTTGACGCGGTTGAGGCCCCGGCGCGTGCGCGAGTGGTTTCGTGGGCGAACGCGAACCGATGTCGCGGCGACGATGTTTCAAAGCGATTACCCATCCACAGACGGAACCCTCTCGATTAGTTTTCACGACTTGATCGAAGCATTCGTCGCCGGGCAACTCCGCGAGCGGGGAGTCTCGCTGCAAAGGGTCCGCAAGGTCCATGCCCAACTTCAAACCCGGTGGGGAACACGCCACCCGTTTTGCCGCCGCGAAATTTTGACCAGTGAAGACGACAATGTCTTCACTTATGGCCTCGACGACGAGGGGCATCGAGAGATGGTCGAGGTTTTGTCCCGGCAGCGCGTCTTTCCCGATATTCTATTGCCGTTTTTAAGCAAGATCGACTACGACAGAACATCGGACCTGGCCATCCGCTGGAGGATCGCCGAGTCGGTCGTGATCGATCCCGCGATCTGCTTCGGAAAGCCAATCGTCCAAGAGGTGGGTATCGCAACTTCGGTCTTGGCGGCCTCTTATCGGGCCAACAATCAGGACGCCGAGTTGGTGGCCGACTGGTTTCGTGTTCATGCCAGGCATGTTCTAGCCGCCGTCGATTTCGAGCGAGGGCTTGCCGCATGAGATTCTTTTGCGATCGGAACGTCCCGCCCCGGCTCGCCCGGATGGTCGATGTTTTTGACAATCAGAACACCATCCGAGCGTACAACGACGACGATCGTTTCGATGAAACGACCGCCGATGTCGAGTGGATTCGAGTCCTGTCGGCGGATAACCCCGCTTGGATTATCATCAGCGGAGATGGGCGGATTTTGAAGAACAAAATCGAGCTTGCCGCGCTCAAAGAATCCAAACTCTCGTTTTTCTGCCTCGCCAAACAGTGGATGGGGATGAAGATTCACGATCAAGCCTGGCGGTTCGTCAAGGTTTGGCCGGATATCGTGGAAAACGCCAAGGGTGAAAGCCAGAAAATCTTCGAGGTTTCTTGTGGGCAAGGACTCAAGATCGAACGGAAACACCTGTAATGTCCATGTTTTGAAAGCGTGGTTTGGTTGGGGTCGGCGAAGGAAAGATTGTCAAATGGAAGGTTCGATCCGTCCCCGGATGGCTGGCGGTTGCGGTTGACCATTATCGGCGATTTCCTTAAGTTTTGATTCAAGTTCGCGCGAAATTTGGACGGGATTAACGCAAGGCTTGGTGATGTCGGAAGAAACGGTTGACTCGTTGGAATCGGCCCGGTTGGAGAAGCTCCGCAAGATCGAGGCGATGGGCCTCGACCCTTGGGGGCATCGGTTCGACGATCACCAGGCCGTCGCCCACGTCCGCGGGATTTTCTTGCCCGAGGCCAAGGAAGGCGAGGAGCCGGTCCGACCCCAAGTCCGAATCGCCGGGCGGATCGTCCTCAAGCGAGGGCAAGGCAAGGTCGCGTTCCTCCAGGTCCGCGACTGGACCGGGACCATCCAGGTCATGCTCGGCAAGAACCAGGTGGGCGAGGACCCTTGGAAGCTCGTCGGCGAACTCGACCTCGGCGACCTGATCGGCGTCGACGGCGGCCTGGGGCTGACGAAGACCGGCGAGTTGACCGTCTTCGCGCAAAATTTGACCTTCCTGGGCAAAAGCTTGCTGCCGCCGCCCGAGAAGTGGCACGGCCTGACCGACATCGAGAAGCGGTCGCGGCAACGCTACGTCGACCTGGCGTTCAACCCCGAGAGCCTGCAAGCCTTCCTCGGCCGGTCGAAGGTGGTCGCGGCGTTCCGCAAGGTCCTGGCGGATCGAGGCTACGTCGAGGTCGAGACGCCGACGATGCAGGCCATCGCCGGGGGCGCGGCGGCCAAGCCGTTCGTGACGCACCACAACACGCTGGACCTCGACCTCTTCCTCCGGATCGCCCCCGAGTTGTACTTGAAGCGGCTGTTGGTCGGCGGGATGGAGCGGGTTTTCGAGATCGGCCGGGTCTACCGGAACGAGGGGATCAGCCCGAAGCACAACCCCGAGTTCACCATGCTCGAAGCCTACCAGGCTTACGGCGATTACCATACGATGATGGACCTGACCGAGAGCCTGATCGTCGGCGCCATCGAGGCCATCGACGGCGTGTACCACCGCCCCTGGGGCGAGCATCTGGTCGACTTCACCCCGCCTTGGCCCCGGAAAGCCTACTTCGACCTGTTCCGCGAACACTCCGGGGTCGAGCCGACCGACCCCGCCGCCGTCCTCGCCAAAGCCCAAAGCCTGGGGATCGCCACGGCGGGCAAGGATCATGATGTGGTCGTCGGCGAGGTCTTCGAGGCGACGGTCGAGGACGCCTTGCTCGGGCCGATCTTCGTGGTCGACTACCCGGCGGCGATCTGCCCGCTCACCAAGCGGAAGGCGACCGACCCCGCCGTCGCCGAGCGGTTCGAGCTGTTCGTCCGCGGGATCGAGTTGGCCAACGCCTATACCGAGCTCAACGACCCGGCCTTGCAGGAGAAGCTGTTCCAGGGGCAGCTCGCCGGCCAGAAGGAAGAAGACTCGATGGCCAAGATGGACGCCGACTTCGTCCGGGCGCTCAAGCACGCGATGCCCCCGGCGGGCGGCCTCGGCGTGGGGATCGACCGCTTGTGCATGCTCCTGCTCGACAAGGCGAGCATCCGCGACGTGATCTTGTTCCCCCTGCTCAGGCCAGAAAGCTGACGTATCTTTGATCGTTTCGACCCTCCAAGGATGGAGCCTCGCATGTATAAGTATTTGCTTTGCTGGCGGTATCTCCGGACCCGGTACATCGCGCTGGCCAGCGTGATCAGCGTGATGCTGGGCGTGGCGACGATGATCGTGGTCAACTCGGTGATGGCCGGGTTCTCCGAGAAGATGCGCGACCGGCTCCACGGCGTCCTGGCCGACGTGATCGTCGAGTCGCGCGACATCGACGGCTTCCGCAACTCCGACGAGGTGATGGCCCGGATCAAGCAGGTCGGCGGCGACGACGTGGTGGCGATGGCCCCGACCATGGAAACCCCCGCGCTCCTCAAGTTCAGCTTCCGGGGGATGCCCGTCACCCGCCCCGTCCTCCTGATCGGCATCCGCCCCACCGAGCGGGCCAAGACGGGCGACTTCGCCGAGTTCCTCATCGACGGCAAGGGGAACAAGGTCCCCCCCTCGTTCGAGGTCTCCGAAGCGATCCGCAAGAACAACCCGCTCGGCCAGTTGATTGATGAGGAAGAAGACCCGGTTATCAAGATTGCCCTACAAAATCAACTCCCGAAGTATCAAGGCGATGACGGGATCATCCTCGGCTATTCGCTCGCTCACTCGCATGTTCAAGGCAAGGACTATTGCATCGCCCCGCCGGGGTCGCAGGTCAACCTCGTGTTCCCGCAAGCGGGAAATCCCCCCAAGGCCACGTCGGACCAAGGTACCGTCATGGCCTACTTCAAGAGCGGGATGAGCGAGTACGACTCGTCGCACGTCTACATGCCGCTGGCTCAACTCCAGCGGATGAGATTGCTCGGGGGCGACCCGACGTCCGGGAAAGAGGGTGCGATCAACCAGATCCAGGTCAAAGCCAAGGCGGGGGTCGACCTCGACGACCTGGCCGGTCGGATCGAGCTGGCCTTGGAAGAGTTGAGCGAGTCGCGGTTCATGGTCAACACCTGGGAGCGGAAGCAGGGGCCGCTCCTGGCGGCGGTGGCCGTCGAGCAAGGGATCTTGAACCTGCTCTTGTTCTTCATCATCGCCGTGGCGGGCTTCGGCATCCTGGCGATCTTCTCGATGATCGTGGTCGAGAAGACCCGCGACATCGGCGTGTTGAAGGCGCTGGGGTCGTCGACGTCGGGCGTCCGGGGGATCTTCCTCGGTTATGGGTTGTCGCTCGGGATCGTCGGCTCGGGGGTGGGGATGATCGGCGGGCTATTGTTCGTCCACTACATCAACCCGATCGAGGACGCCTTGAGCAAGCTGACCGGCCGCAAGGTGTTCGACGACTCGATCTACTACTTCAGCGAGATCCCCACGAGGGTCGTGCCCGGCACCGTCGCCTGGATCGTCGGCGGCGCCTTGCTGATCGCCATCGTCGCCAGCGTCGTCCCCGCCCAGCGCGCCGCCCGGCTCCGCCCGGTGCAAGCCCTCCGGTTCGAGTGATCGGGGGCCGAGTTCAAAAACCTTGCAAATTGCAAATTGCAGATCGCAAATTGATTCAGAGGAATTCTTTGCGATCTGCAATCCTGCGATTTGCCATCCATACATTTCCCGGGCACCGAACAAGGATGGTTTTCCGATGACCACTCAATCTCCAGTCCACCTGGCGGCGGTGGGGATCACCAAGTCGTACCGCCTGGGCAAGGTCCCCGTCCCGGTGCTCCACGGGGTCGACCTCGAGGTCGACCGGGGGGAGATGGTCGCCGTGGTCGGCTCGAGCGGGTCGGGCAAGAGCACCTTGCTCCACTGCCTGGGCTTGCTCGACAGCCCCGACGTCGGCGCGGTCCGGCTCGGGGGGAAGCGGATCGACAACGCCTCGCAGCGCCACCGCGATGTCTTGCGAAATCAGACCTTCGGCTTCATCTTCCAGTTCTATCACCTGTTGCCCGAGCTGACCGCGCTCGAAAACGTGATGCTCCCGCACATGATCCGCCACGGCGTCCTGAGCTACTTCCCGCTCCGCAAGCAGATCCGAAGCGACGCCACCGCCTTGCTCGAACGGGTCGGCCTCGGCCACCGCTTGCACCACAAGCCGACCGAGCTTTCCGGCGGCGAGATGCAGAGGACGGCGATCGCCCGGGCGTTGGTGACGGACCCCGAAGTCCTCCTCGCCGACGAGCCGACGGGCAACCTCGACGCGGCCACCGGCCGGGGCGTCTTGGACCTCCTCCGCGACTTGAACCGGGAACGAGGGCTGACTATGATGATGGTCACCCACGACCTGGCCATCGCCGGGCAGGCCGACCGAGTGGTCCGGCTCGCCGAGGGGCGGATCGAGGAGTGGTCCCCCGTCTTGGCTTGATTTCCGCTTGTGGTTGTTCGATTCCGAGCCGCTGTCGGGTCCTCCACCGGAACCCGGGCGGCTTTTCGCCTTTGCCCGCCCGGGAGATCGCATCGGATGAGTCTCAAGGTCAACATCGGCGGCAAGTACTTCGACAAGGCCGACGCCAAGATCAGCGTCTACGACCACGGCCTGCTCTACGGCGACGGCGTGTTCGAAGGCATCCGCTCCTACAACGGTCGGGTGTTCCGGCTCAAGGCCCACGTCGACCGCCTGTACGACTCGGCCAAGGCGATCCACCTGGTCATCCCGATCAGCCGTGAGGCGATGGCCGGGGTGGTGGTCGATACTTTGGCCCTGAACAAGCTGGAAGACGCCTACATCCGCCTGATCGTCACCCGAGGCGCTGGGAGCCTGGGCCTCGACCCCCGCAAGACGACCGACCCGCAGATCATCTGCATCACCGACTCGATCAGCCTCTACCCGACCGAGTTGTACGAGCACGGCCTCAAGATCGTCACCGCCGGGACGATCCGGACCCACCCGTCGGCCTTGAACCCCCGGGTCAAGTCGCTCAACTACTTGAACAACATCATGGCCAAGATCGAGGGGACCAACGCCGGTTGCCTCGAAGCCCTGATGCTCAACCACAAGGGCGAGGTCGCCGAATGCACCGGCGACAACATCTTCACCGTCCGCGACGGCCAGTTGCACACGCCGCCGGTCGACGCCGGGATCTTGGAAGGGATCACCCGAGATGCCGTGATGGAGCTTGCCCGAGCCGCCGGGATCAAAGTGATCGAGCGGACGATGGACCGCCACGACATCTACACCGCCGACGAATGCTTCCTCACCGGGACCGCCGCCGAGGTGATCCCCGTCGTCGAATGCGACGGGCGACCGATCGGCCCCGGCCAACCCGGCCCGATCACCAAAGACCTCCTGATCCGGTTCCACCGCCTCGTCCGCGAGGAGGAGTAGCCCCGGACTAAATTCCTCCGGCTCATGTTGGCCAGTTGGTGTCAGGGTGTTTACAGCCGGTCTGAGTCAAATCATACTTGAAGATCGTGAGTCGAGCCGAGGTTGCTCCCCATCAGGCGAGGTCGTCATGGACTTTCCCATCGAAG
>JAABUX010001209.1_pt1 | contig 40132 bp, 26 predicted proteins | sample 5561851 | NCBI WGS metagenome assembly JAABUX01 (sample SAMN10711883, study PRJNA513361) | rock metagenome | isolation source: Antarctica rocks | place: Antarctica: Victoria Land, Richard Nunatak red sandstone | collected 2016-01-03 | reverse complement strand
CCTGGACCGGATACACCTTCGACCCCGCCGGCTCCCCCTGGGCCTTCTCCGGCAGCGCCGGCGTCACCGCCAACGGCTCGACCTTCACCGCGGCCAACCCCAACGCACCCCAGGGCAACCAGGTCGCCTTCCTCCAGCTCCAGGGCGCGATGAGCCAGTCGGTCGCCGACTGGGCCGCCGGCTCCTACCAGGTCGCCTTCGCCGCCGCCCAGCGCGGCTCCTACGGCGGGTCGCGCCAGGACTTCCGGGTCCTCGTCGACGGCCAGGCCGTCTCCACCTTCACGCCGTCCTCCACCTCCTACCTGGCCTACAGCACCGCCTCCTTCACCGTCGCCGCCGGGGCCCACACGATCACCTTTCAGGGCCTCGACTCCGCCGGCGGGGACAACACCGCCTTCATCGACGTCGTCTCGATCACGACCGGTTGATCGATCGCCGACCCGGACCCCGCGCCGCCCGACGGCCCAGGCCGCCGGGCGGCGTCGCGTCGCCCCGGGCCCGGCTCCCGCCCCTTTGCTCGGCCCGGGGCCTTCCCCCGAGCAGGCCGGTTGGGTTAGACTGGCCCGACTTCTGACAAAAGTCGGACACGGTCGAAGCGGCGGCGGTGGTCGCCGGGGACGGGGGCGGTCGATGGGCGACGGCGGCGCGGGTCCGGGGGGTCGATTCCAGGTCCGACTCTGGGATTTGGCGGTGGCGGTGGTGGGCTCGGCGTTCGTGCTCGACATGGCCCGGCGGTCGCGGGCGGCGTGGGGGGGCGGGCTGCCCGACCTGGAGCACGCCCTGGGTCTGGCCGTGCTGGCAATGGGGGTGGGGCTGGCCCTGATCGTGGCCGGGCAGAGGTCGCGGGCGCTCCGGGATCGGGGCGGGGCGTCGCGGCCGGCCTGGGCGTGGGCCTGGATCTGGCGGGGGGGGGCGTTGACCTGGCTGGCGTGCTCGGTGGCCGAGGCGTCGTGGGCCTTGCAGGTCGACCGGGCGGCGATGACGGCCTCGTGGATCGGCGGCCTCCAGGTCGAGGTCCGGCTCCGGCTGATCCCCCCATGCATCGCGATGGGGATGGTCGGGCTGGTCCTGGCCGCGACCCCGCCCCGGCGCCGTCGCCGGCCGGCGGCGCCGACCCCGCGGGCCCGATGGGCCTGGGCGTCGGCGATCTGGGCCGGCCTGGCCGGCGTGGCGATGGTGGCGACGGCGTACGGCGTGTTCCCGTATCTGGTCCTGATCGCGATCGACGCCGTCTCCAACGCGATGACCCGGCCCCCGATCGTGCCCCGGGTCCCGCTGGTCGCCCGGCTGGCGAGGGCCGGCCTGGAGTCGGCGGCGACCGTCGCCGCGGCGCTGGCGACGGCGGCCTGGCTCGCCGAGGACCTCCGCGGGGCCGCCCGCGACCCGGCCTCGGCCCGCAAGCCCCGGTCGTGGGCGGGCGTCGCGGCCCGATCCGCGACGGCGGCGGCCACCGCCGGCGGCGGGACGTACCTCCTCTTCGCGACGATCCCGAGGGTCCAGCCCTGGCTCGCCGAGGGGCTCTGGATGATCGTCGACCCGGCCGCGGCGGCGACGATCGTCTGCGGCTTCGCGGGCCTGGCCGCCGGGATCGCGGCGCGGTCGGCGGCGCACCTGGCGGGCGCCGAGGGCGTCGGCGAGGCCCCCGCGGCGATCGTCCGCCGGCCCCGGGCGTGGCCGCCCCGGCTCCTCGGCGCGGCGGGCTGCCTGGTCGCGGCCGAGGTCGCGGCCTCGGCCATCCTCAAGATCCGGGGCGACGAGGCCGCCCGCTGGTACGTGCCCTGGAGCCTGTCGCGGTGGCTCGAAGCCCTACGGTATCCGACCTCGATGCTGGGCGTGCCCGGGTCGCCGCCGGGGCCGGGCTCGGCGCCGGACAACCTCGGCGAGCTGCTCCTGCTCGGCGCCGCGCCCTGGCTGGCGATCCGCCTGCTGGCCCTGGTCGCCGGCGGGACATCGGGCCCACCGGCCCCGCTCGACGTCGTCGCCGGCGACCGCCTGGCCTTCGGCCGGTTCTTGGGCTGGTGGGCCGCGCTGGCCGGTCTGATGCTGGCCGCGCTGCCGACGATGGCGGTGGCCGGTGTGGCCCTGACGGGCTGGCTGCTCCGCCGATTCGCCGGGTGAGCGCCGCCGTCGCGGCTCGAAATCGAGAATGATCCATATGTGATGGGTGATCGGTCGAAAGGCAGACTCACCCGTCACCGATCGCCGCCTTCGAAAACGGTTCCCGGGTGGCCGCTCAGGACCGGCCGACGGTGTCGTTGACGGCCCTCTGGAGGCTCTCGCCCAGGCCCTTCTGGCGGATCGACTCGACCTCGGCGCGGCAGGCGAAGAGGGCGTCGATGGCGCGGGGGTCCCACTGGACGCCGGAGCCCTTGCGGAGGATCTCGTCGATGGCCATCGGGGTGAGTCGGCGGCGGTAGGGCCGGGTGCTGGACATGGCGTCGAACCCGTCGGCGACGGCGAGGATGCGGGCCGAGAGGGGGATGTCCTCGCCCTTGAGGCCGCCGGGGTAGCCGGTGCCGTCGTAGTTCTCGTGGTGGTGGGCCACGCCGGGCAGGAGGTGGTGGAGCTTCTTGAGGTCGGTGAGGATGTGGACGCCGATCTCGACGTGCGACTGGATGAGCCGGTATTCGTCGGGCGTCAGCGGCTCGGCCTTCTTGAGGACCTTGTCGTCGATCCCGATCTTGCCGACGTCGTGGAGCAGGCCCATCAGGTAGAGGTCGCCCCGCTGGTTCGCCGAGAGGCCGATCTGCTCGGCGAGCCGGACGGCGATCCGGGCCACGCGCTCGGAGTGGCCCGAGGTGTAGGGGTCCTTCGCGTCGATGGCCGAGGTGAGGGCGCGGATGACGCCGAAGAGCAGCTCCTTGAGCTCGCCGTAGAGCTTGCCGTTGGTCCGCTGGGTGCCGATGAGCGAGGCGACCGGCTGGATCAGCTCGACCTCGGGGGTGGCGAAGGGGCGGTCGTCGACGGGGTTGATCGCGACGATCCAGCCGGCGGGGGCCTGCGAGTCGGCGGCGACGCCGACGACCCGGCGGGCGGGGGTCGTCGACGGGGTGGGGGCGTCGTCGGCGGTCCCGTTGCAGAGGTAGACGCCGTCGGGCCCGCCCGGCGGGACCAGGTCGCGGTAGTCGCGCGGTTCGAGCCCCTTGACCTCGCCGACGACCACCGTCGGCTCGGCCGGGTGGATCGGGACCCAGGCCACCGCCGCCACCGCCAAGGCGGAGCGGAGCGCGTGCAGGGCCAGGTCCTGGAACCGCTCGGGCGGGTCGGAGACGCGGAGCCGGCGGATCAGCCGGGCGGTGAGCAGCCGGTCGCCGTTCTCGCCCCGGAACGGCGAGGGGGCCGCGGCCGACCGCGGGAACGCCTCGCCCCGGAGCCCGTCGGCCACCGCCTGGCCCCAGGCCTTCAGCGCCCGCTCGGGGCAGGGGGGCCCCCAGCCGTCCCGCGGCTCCGGCCCCGGCGCGAAGCCGACCAGAGCGACCAGGTCGGGGCCGCAGGTCCGGGGCAGCGGCAGGCAGAGCCACGCCGGGCCCGACTCGCGGCCCGGCCGCCAGAGCGCGACCCGGCCGTGCCAGAGCAGGCCCGAGGCCAGCACGGCCGTGAGGCTCGCGTCGCCGCCGGGGAAGGCCGACGCCTCCTGGCCGAGCCGGACCCGCCAGACCAGGGTGGTCGGGTCGAGCAGGCCCACCGGGGCCGAGAATTCCCGGGCCAGACGCCGGGCCGCGGCACCCTCGCCGTTGACGCCGGACGATTCCGCCCCCTGGCTCGCCTGAACCTTGACCATCATCGGATTGGGACCTTCCCTCGGCCTCGGCCGGCCCGGGGGGAGCCGCCTCGTCCTTCGCCTGTTTCCGCACCGTATCAACCTTAGGACACGACCCGGCCCCGGGCAAATCCGGCGGGCCGGGCCCCCCTGGACAGGCCCCGGCCCGTGACCTAGAGCCAGAGGGGGGCGAGGCCACCCGGCGGTCTAGGCCCGGACGCGACCCGATCAGACGAGGACCCCGACTTGGACCGATCCGCGCGGAGCGACCTGTTCCGGGAATGGAACCCCGGGTCGTCCGAGGAGCCCGACCCGAAGCCCGCCGACAGGACCCGGAGCTGGCCCGCCCGGCCGGCCAGGCCCCCGCGCCGCGACGAACCCCGCGGGCCCGACGGGCCGACCCCGGCCGCCGGCCCGGCCGCCGACTTCACCCTCCACCACGGCCTCGGGCTCGGCGGCGGCCATCGGCCCGGGGACGACGTTGGCGCGACGATCGGGGGCGCGCGAGCCATCACGGCCGGCGTCACCGCCGTCGCCGCGGGCCCCGGCGGGGCGATCGCCTTCCCCCAGTGCGGCGACGGGATCGGCGGCTTCCGCCTGGTCGCCGAGCTGGGCCGGGGGGCGTTCGGCCGCGTCTACCTCGCCGAGGAATCCGGCCTGGGCAACCGCCCGGTCGCCCTGAAGGTGACCCGGGCCGAGGGGGACGAGCCCCGGCTCCTCGCCCGGCTCCAGCACACCCACATCGTCCCGATCCACTCGGTCCGCGACGACCCGGACACCGGCCTCCGGCTGCTGTGCATGCCCTACTTCGGCGGGGCCAACCTCGCCCAGGTCCTCGGCGCCATCGGGGCAACCTCCCCGACCGAGGGGGCCGGCCGGAGCCTGATCGAGGCCCTCGACCGGGTCGGCCAACCGGCGCCGAGCGAGGCCACCTCGCCGGCCTCGCTCCGCCGTCGCGAGGGCTGGCCGCCGCCACCGCCGCCGGCCTCCGGCCAGGGACTCGGCCCGATGCCGATGCCGATGCCGATGCCGATGCCGACGGCCATGCCGGCGGGCTCGTCGCGGTCGGGCTCCTCGGCCCCGCTGATGTCGCTGCTGGGCCGGATTCCCTGGTGGTCCCGGTCGCTGTCGACGCCGCCAAGGCCGAGATTGAGGCTGAGGCTGAGGTCGGCCCCGGGCGACGACCGCGACCCGGTCCAGCCGGCCCGCCGGTTCCTCCGCGAGGCCAGCTTCGCCCGCGCCGCGGTCTGGATCGCCGCCAGGCTCGCCGAGGGGCTCGAGCACGCCCACTCGCGCGGGCTGCTCCACCGCGACCTGAAGCCCTCCAACATCCTGATCGCCGCCGACGGCACGCCGATGCTCCTGGACTTCAACCTCGCCGCCGAGGCCGCCGGCACCGCCGCCGGCGAGGGGGACCGGGCCATGATGGGCGGGACGCTGCCCTACATGGCCCCCGAGCACCTCGACGCCTTCAACCCCCAGGGCTCGACCCCGCCGGAGGCCGTCGACGAGCGGGCCGACATCTACGCGCTCGGCCTGATCCTCTTCGAGATGGTCGCCGGCCGCCACCCCTTCGACGAGCCCGAGGTCGGCCGCCCGCTCCTGGAGGTGGTCGCGGCGATGACCCGGCGGCGCCGCCAGGCCGCCCCCTCGGCCCGGTCGATCAACCCCGGCGTCTCGCCCGGCCTCGACGCGATCCTCCGCAAGGCCCTCGACCCCGTCCCCGACCGCCGCCACGCCCGCGCCGGCGACCTCGCCGAGGACCTCCGGCGGTTCCTCGACGACCGCCCCCTGAAGTACACGCCCGAGCCCAGCGTCCGCGAGCGGCTGGCGAAGTGGGCCCGGCGGAACCCCCGGGCCACCGGCGCCTCGACGATCGGCGTGCTCGCGATGGCGCTGATCGTCCTGGTCGGCGGGGCGTCGTGGACGCTCTCGCGGCACCTCCGCCTGGTCTCCTCGCGGCTCCGGCTCCGGGTCTTCGAGTCCCGGTTCCACGAGTGCCAGTTCCTCCTGAACACCGCCGGCGGGCCGGTCGAGCACCTCGGCCGCGGGATCGGCCTGGCCGAGGGGGCGCTGGCCGAGGCCGGGGTCGAGGCCCGGGGCCGCCCGGCCGACTCGTGGGTCGACGCCCTCCCCCCGGCCGAGCGGGACGAGATCCGCCGCGACCTCGCCGAGCTGATGCTCCTGGCCGCCCGCGCCCGGGTCTTCCGGGCCGAGCGGTCGCGGTCCGAGCCGGCTCGGCGCGCGGCCCTCGACGGCGCGATCGCCCGGCTCGACCGGGCCGAGGCGCTCGACCCGACCCCCACCCAGGCCCTCTACGACGACCGGGCCCGCTACCGCGACGCGCTGGGCGACGCCCGCGAGGCGGCCCGGGATCGGCTCCGCCGCGACGCCACGCCGCCGGCCACCGGCCGCGACTTCTACCTGATCGGCACCTCGTTCCTGGCCCGGGGCCGGCCCGACGCCGCCGAGCCCGCCCTGCTCCGCGCCGTCGGGCTCGACCCCCGCCGGTTCTGGTCCTGGTTCGCGCTGGGCCTCTGCCACTACGACCAGGGCCGGTTCGCCGAGTCGGCCGGCGACTTCGCCGTCTGCACCGTCCTGGCCCCGCGGTTCGCCTGGCCCTGGATGAACCGGGGGCTGGCCCTGGCCCGCGCCGGCCGGCTCGTCGAGGCCCGCGAGGCCTACAACCGGGCGATCGAGGTCGCCCCCGAGTCCGCCGACTCCCGGGCCAACCGCGGCCTCACCGCGCTGGAGCTGGGCGACGCCCCCGCCGCCGTGCTCGACCTGGAGCGGGCGATCGCCCTGGGCCGCCGCGACATGCCGATCCGTGCCGCCCTGGCCGAGGCCCTCGCCCGCGCCGGCCGGCTCGACGCCGGGCTGGCGATCCTCGCCGACCTGATCGCCGCCGAGCCCGACGCCCCGCTGCCCCGGATCGCGCGGGGGACGCTCCTGGCGGCCGACGACCCCGGGGCCGCCGAGGGCGACTTCCGCCGGGTCCTGGCCCGCGACCCGAAGCACCCCGCCGCGCACCTCGGCCTGGCCCGGCTCTTCCGCAAGTCCGACCCCAAGGGGGCCCTCCGCGAGGCCGACCTCGCCCTCGACGGCGACCCCGGCCGGCTCGACGCCCTGGAGCTCCGCGCCCTGCTCCGGGGCCGCCTCGGCGACCCGCTCGCCCTCGACGACGCCGACCGCCTGGTCCAGGCCCCCACCCCCCACCGCCTCTACAACGCCGCCTGCGCCCTCGGCCTCCTGGCCGAGTCCCGCCCCGACCCGAGCCTCCCGCCCAAGGCCCTCGGCCTCCTCCGCCGGGCCCTTGAATCCGGCTTCCCCCGCGGCCCCCTCCGCGACGACCCCGACCTCAAGTCGCTCCGGGCCGACCCCGGATTCCGCGCGCTCCTGGCGAACGACGAGCCCCCGGCCGGGTCGCCCTGACCCGGAGCCCGATCATCTCGCGCGAGATCCTAGATACCAGGTTGTTTTGATGCGTTGATCTGCGATCTGAAATTTGGGATCTGAAATCCCGCGCTCTTCCCTCCGCGATCCGCCCGGCCGCGCCGGGCCCTCACCGCGGCGCCGACCCCTCTTCCAGGCGGGTCGACCGCCCGGCGGGCAGGTCGCGCCAGGCCTCGACCCGTCCCGAGGGCCAGGCGACTTCGAGCCGGTCGACGCGGTCCGCCGCCCCCAGGCCGAGGTGGACCCGGCGATCCGAGGCGGCGAGATAGCTGCCCCCGCCGACCACGGCCCGGACCAGGGTCCGGCCGCCGACCACGGCCCGGACCGTCGCGCCGACGGCCGAGGGGTGCGACGGGGGGCGGGCGACCAGCTCGACGGTCAGCCGGTTCCCGCCGGGCGTGACGTTGCGGAGCAGGGCGGCGGGGCTCCCCAGGGCGTTGACGACCGCGTCGACCCGGCCGTCGCCGTCGAGGTCGCCCACGGCCACCCCCCGGCCCAGGATCGGCCGGGCGAACCAGGGCCCCGCGCCCGGGGCGGCATCCGCGAGCCGGCCGGCCCGGTTGCGGAGCAGGGTCGGCCGCATCGCGGAGGCGACCCCGAGCCGGTCCCGGTCGAGGACGTGGCCGTTGGCCTGGAGCAGGTCGAGCCCGCCGTCGGAGTCGAAGTCCGCCAGGGCGACGCCGAAGCCCAGGACCGGCCGGGTCGCCGCGGCCAGCCCCAGCGGCTCCGAGGCGTCGGCGAACGACCCGCCCCCCAGGGCCCGGAAGGCGACCGTCGACCGGCCGAGGAAGTTGCTCACGACGAGGTCGGGGCGGCCGTCGCCGTCGAGGTCGCCCACGGCCACCCCCATCCCGGCCATCGCCTCGCCCCGGCCGTCGAGGGCGACCCCGGCCTCGGCGGCGACCTCGGCGAACCGGAGCCCCCCGCGATTCTCCAGGAGCCGGCCGGGGCCGCCGTCGACCGCGAGGTAGATGTCGAGCCCGCGGTCGCCCGCCAGGTCGGCCACGACCACGCCCAGCCCTCGCCCCCCGGCCCGGCCCAGCCCGGCCGGCCCCGAGACGTCGGTGAAGGTGCCGTCGCCGTCGTTCCGATAGAGCCGGGCCGGCTGGGCGGCGAACTCCTCGGGGCCGCAGAAGTCGCGACGGCCGTCGGGCGCGGCGCAGAACGGGGCGAGCGCGGGGTCGTAGTCGAGATAGGCGGCGACGAAGAGGTCGAGGTCGCCGTCGCCGTCGAGGTCGGCGAACGCGGCCGAGGTGCTCCAGAGGCCCGAGCCGACCCCGGCGCGGTCCGTCGCGTCCTCGAACCGGCCGCCGCCGGCGTTCCGGTAGAGCCGCTGGTCGCGCCAGCCGGTGACGAGCAGGTCGTCGCGGCCGTCGCCGTCGTAGTCGCCCACCGCCGCGCCCATCGCATAAGACGGCCCCGGGGCGTTCGCCCGCGCGGTGACGTCGGAGAACCGCCAGCCCCCCTCGTTGCGGTAGAGCCGGCAAGGCGGGTCGGCCCGGCCGTCCCCGGCGCCGATCGGCCCGCCGTCGCACAGATAGACATCGAGCCGCCCGTCGCCGTCGAAGTCGATCAGCGCGACGCCGCCGCCCATGATCTCCGGGAGGTCGTGCCGCCCCCGCGAGCCGGCCCCGAACCGGAACGACACCCCGGCCTCCGCCGCCACGTCCCGGAACGCGATCGGCCCCGGCGCCGGCAGCGGCGACGGCGGCCCGGCCGCGAGCGAGGCGGCCAGGATCGCCGCCGCCCAACGGGCAGGTCGAGACCGGGGGGCGCGACGCGAGCTGGTCACCCCGACCGGCCGATCCCGGAGGCGGAGAGGAAGCTCGACAGCGAGGAGGCCGTGACGGCGGCGTCGAACCAGCGGGACAGCTCGTCCAACCTGGCCTGCGACCCCACCGCATCCGCCAGCCCGGCCGGGAGCTGGCCGGGAAGGCGCAGCTCCAGGACGCGAAGAAGCTTCGCGCGACTGGCCTCGATCTCCCCCTCGGCCTTGCCCTCGGCCTTCCACTCGGCGACGACGGTCGATTCTCGCATGTCCCACCCCTTCAGGGCCCGGCGCCAGGTGCTGGCGTGGCGGGTCAGCTCGACGAAGATCAAGGCGAGGCCGGCGTCGTTGGCCCGCGATCGGCGGTCCGGCTCGGCCTCGGCAAGTTGCTTCCACCGTTGCACCATCGTCGGCTTTGCGGCGCCTTTCCTCAAAGGAATCCAGGGCAGGAGCCCGCGCGAGGTCCGGCCCGAGGCGATATCGGCGAGGGTCGAGGCGGCGTCCTGATCGCGGAGGGCCCGCGAGACGATGCGGAGGCGGAGGCCGATCGCGAGGCCGGCGGGCCAGGTCATGTCGAGGGTGTCGGGGGTCGGCGGGCCGGTCAGTTGGACCAGGGCGGCGGCGACCCGGAACTTGCCGCGACGCCCCGGGCCGTGCCTCAGTTCGCGGCGGAGCCTGGCCAGGTATTCGAGGAGCCGGTCGAGCATGTCCGGGTCGGGCTCGGCCTGGAATTCCACGGCCAGGGCCCAAGGCGCGGCGGGCCCGGCGGGGTCGAGCAGCTCGGCGACGGTGTCGCAGGTCCGGTCGGGCTCGCCGGGCCAGGGGAGCGTCCGGGCGTCGAGCCAGCCCCGGAACTCCGGGGCCGGGGCGGAATCCGGGAGGAGCCAGCGGAAGAAGCCGGCCGGGTCGGACTTCGCGGCGAATCGCGCCGCCTGGTCGAAGACGTTCATCGGGGTCCGGGCTCGCTTCGCTCCCACACGGAAAACTCATTGGACATGCCCGAGGGCCGCGATCAACATGGTCCGGCCGTCCGAGTCGGGGCGGCTCCCATTGTGATCGACAGCACCCAGGACGCCAATCATGCTCCGCTTCTCCCGAGTCCCCGCCCTCGCCGCGCCCTCGCTGGCGCTGGTGCTGGCGGCGACGCTGGCCCCGGGCCTCGCGGCCCAGGAGGCGCCGAGGTTCGCCGGGCCGACCGACCGGGGCTACCTCCTGCCCAACGGCTGGACGATCTCGCCGGTCGGCGAGCAGGTCGTCACGACCGACATGGTCCTGGACATCCTGCCGACGCCCGACGGCAAGCACGCCCTGGTCGCCTCCAGCGGCTTCAACGCCCACGAGCTGATCGTCGTCGACCTGGCCAGCCGGCAGGTCGTCGACCGGGAGGCCGTCCGCCAGAGCTGGTTCGGCCTGGCGGTCGACGCCGGCTCGGGCAAGGTCTGGTGGTCCGGCGGCGGCGGCGACCGGCTCCACACGTTCGACCTCCGGGGTCACGAGCTGACCCGGACCAGCCCGTCCGACCTGCCCGCCGAGGCCCGCAAGCCCGACCTGCCCAAGGACGCGAACCAGGGGACCATCGACGTCAAGGTCAAGCCCGAGGCCCCGCTGCCGGTCCCGAACCCCAACCGGTTCAAGGCCGGCCTCCGGTTCGACCCGGCGACGAAGATCCTCTACTCGATCGACGTCGACGCCGGCACGCTCACCGCCGTCGACGCGGCGGGCCGGAAGGCCGAGCGGACCGCGAAGGTGGGCACCCGGCCCTACGACGTGGCCCTGGCACGCAACGGCAAGCTCCTCTATGTGTCCGACTGGGTCAACCGGTGCGTCCTGGCCGTCGACCCGGCCGACCTCCGCGTCGTCGCCCAGATCGCCGTCGGCGAGCACCCCAACCAGATCGCCGTCCACCCCGAGGACGACCGGATCTTCGTCGCCTGCGCCTCCAGCAACTGCGTGACCGTCATCGACACCCGGCGGGGCATCGTCACCGAGACGATCATGACCGGCCTGTTCCCCAAGGCCCCCGAGGGGAGCACGCCGGCCGCCGTCGCCGTCAGCCCCGACGGCGAGACGCTCTACGTCGCCAACGCCGACAACAATTGCGTGGCCGTCGTCGACGTCGAGTCCCCCAACCGGAGCCAGGTCAAGGGGTTCATCCCGACCGGCTGGTACCCCAGCGCCGTGGCCGTGACCCCGGACAGCAAGACCCTCCTGGTCGGCGTCGGCAAGGGCAACCAGACCCGCCCGAACCCGTTCGACAAGGCCCTGGCCGAGCGGATCGCCAAGGCCAAGCCGGGCGAGATCCCCGAGGACTGGAAGCCCTGGGTCGCCAAATATCCCTACATCGGCACCACGCTCTCCGGCGCCCTGGCGATCGTCCCGGTCCCCGACGAGAAGGCCCTGGCCGCCCAGACCGCCGCGGTCTACCGCAACTGCCCCTACTCCGACAAGCTCCTCACCGACGCCCCCTATCCCACCAAGACGGCCATCCCCACCAAGGTCGGCGACCCCTCGCCGATCAAGCATGTGATCTACATCATCAAAGAGAATCGGACCTATGATCAGGTCTTCGGCGACATGCCCAGAGGCAACGGCGACCCCGGCCTGGTGATGTTCGGCAGGGACGCGACCCCGAACCACCACAAGCTCGCCGAGGAGTTCGTCCTGCTCGACAACCTCTACTGCAACGGCCACGTCTCCGTCGACGGCCACCCCTGGTCGACGATGGCCTACAACACCGACTACATCGCCAAGGACTGGGCCCTGACCTACTCCCGCCGCGCCGGGATCGACATGGACGACGAGGGCGACCTGGCCAAGGCCCCCTCGGGCTTCCTCTGGGACGCCTGCGCCCGCCGGGGGGTCACCTACCGGAGCTACGGCGAGCTGGGCAAGCGCGTCAGCCAGCCCGACGGCTCCTTCAAGATGGAAGGGCGCGTCCCCGGCCTCGTCGGCCACTTCAACCCCGACTTCGGCGGCCCGGCGGGGCCCGGCCGGAGGAAGCTCCGCGACACCGAGAACGTCGCGATCTTCCTCGAAGAGTACGCCCGGTACGAGCGGGACGGCACCCTGCCGAGCCTGATGATCCTGAGCCTGGGCGAGGACCACACCGAGGGGACCCGGGTCGGCTCGAACACCCCGACGGCCTGCGTCGCCAGCAACGACCTGGCGCTGGGGCGGCTCGTCGAGGCGGTCTCGAAGAGCCGGTCCTGGCCCGAGACGGCCATCTTCGTGATCGAGGACGACGCCCAGAACGGCCCCGACCACGTCGACGCCCACCGGACCGTCGGCCTGGTGGTCAGCCCCTACACCCGTCGGCACCACCTCGACAGCACGCAGTACCAGACCGTGAGCTACCTCCGGACGATCGAGCTGATCCTCGGCCTGCCGCCTCTGAGCCAGTTCGACGCCGCGGCCAGCCCGATGTTCGCCTCGTTCACCGACAAGGCCGACCTCGCGACCTACGCCGCCGAGGCCGCCCGCGTCGACCTCGACGCCGTCAACTCGCCGCTCGCCTACGGCGCCGAGCGGTCCAACAAGATGGACTTCGACGAGTACGACCGGGTCGACGACTTCGAGCTCAACGAGATCCTCTGGCGCTCGATCAAGGGCGAGGACGCCCCGCTGCCCCCGGCCGTCCGCCGGGCGATCGCCTACCGCCCGGCCCCCCTCCGCTGAGGGGGAGCCCGCCGGGAGACGGGCGAGGGCCGATGGGGATTTCCCATCGGCCCTCGTCGATCGATCATCGTCCGCGCCGCATCTCGCCGCGTCCCGCCGATCATTGCTCTCGCGTGCACTGGTTGATGAGCCAGGTATCCACGTCGGAGAGCATGTGCGAGGTGAGGCGATGGGCGCAGGGGTAGGCCTGGAAGGCCACCTTGAGGCCGCCGTCGCGGAGGGTGGCGACGGTCCGCCGGGCCTGCTCGACGGGGACCCGGCCGTTCCACTCGCCGTGGACGACCAGGATGCGGAGCCCCCGGCAGTCCTTGAGCCGGGCCAGGGGGCGGAACCCGCCGGGGAGCCAGCCGTTGATGGCGACGACGCCGGCGAACCGCTCGGGGTGGGCCATGGCCACCCGGTAGGCGACCGCGGCCCCCTCGCCGGAGCCGACCAGGAAGATCCGCTCGGAGTGGACGTGGAGGGCGCGCCGGGTCTGGCGGACGGCGGCGAAGATCCCGTCTTCGAGGCGGTCGATCGCGTCGGGCTCCTCGGCGGCGAGGCGGCGGCGGAAGACCTCGGCGTCGGGCAGGCCGGGGGCGATCGAGGACCGGTCGCGGCGGCCGAAGCCGGGCCCCCAGCCGTGGCCGACGGGGCGCCCCTGGCGGGTCACGACCTCGGGGCCCCTCAGGCTCAGCCCGACGTAGTTCCGCCAGCTCATCGCCGGCATCGACCGGACCATCTGCTGCTCGTCGCCGCCCCGGGTGTGGAGGAGGACCAGCAGCGGGTAGGCGTAATTCGGCTCGTACCGCTGGGGCACGAACCGCGCCTCCACGAACGGGCCCGTCCCGGCCTCCGAGGCAGACGGCGTCGCATTCCGCCGGTCGTTGGACATCCCAAGGTGCTCCTGAGGGGCGGGGTGGTCGGCCCGCCCGGACCCGGACCGATGCCGGTCGCCGGCCCGGCCCCTCTCCGTCATCGACTCGTTTCCCCGACCTCGGCCGCCGGCTCCGCAAGTCTAGCGGCGAAATTGCCGATCTTCAACAAACCGCCCAGATAATTTTCACTTTTGGCTCAAGTTTTTTACCAGGGCATCCGAAAGCTGGGCAGATTGACGGAAACCTTGAGGAATCTTGCGGTTAGCGGCCCCCGTCTTCCGTCCCAAGTCCTCCGCTTTGCCCAGGCCGCGAACACGGACGAAGTGGGCCCAGGCCGCCCAGCCGTCGCGTTCGACGGATCGCCGGACGTCCCTCGTCAGGTGGGGGTGGCGCCGAAGCCGCCGCCCGAGGTGTTGCCGCCGAAGCCGCTGTTGCCGATGGTGAGGCCGTTGTTCGCGGCGGCGGTCGTCGGGGCGGCGACGGCGGAGGTTGGGGCGGTGACCGCGACGCCCGTGGTGCCCGCGGACTTGCCGGCGACGCCGATCCGGTTGAGCAGCTTGTTGACGTTGGTGGGGAGGGCCTTGATCTGCTTCTCGACGCCGCCGATGACGCTCTCGGAGAGGCTGGCCAGGAAGTCGGGCTTGTGCTTCTTCGCCGGCTTGGAGGAGGCCGGCTTGGCGGCGCCGAGCTTGGCGTGGGCCTTGGCGGTCTTGGCGACCTGCTTGGCGGCCTGGGTGGCCAGGACGGGCACGTTGTAGATGTTCTGGGGGTAGGTCGTGACGGTCGCGGGGGTGGACCCGTCGGCCGTGAGGACCGAGAGCAGGACGGGGGCGGACGAGGCCATGTTGTTGGACCGCATCGACTGGTCGACGACGTCCTCGGGGTCGATGATCGCGTAGATCCGGGCGTAGGCGGGGTTGGCCATGTTCGACCCGTACGGCAACTTCGCCGGGAGCTGGACCGAGGCCAGGACGTTGATCGAGGAGTTGGCCATCAGCCCGGTGGTGACGGTCGTGTCGCCGAGGAAGACCCCGTGCGAGAGGTCGCCGGCGAGGCCGGTGGCGACGAACCGGACGCGGAACGGCCCGGCGTTGCCCTGGCCGACGTTCTGGATCACCGTGCCGACCTGGAACTGCTGGCCCCAGCTCAGCGAGTTCTGCGAGACCACGACGCTGGCCGGCGCCAGGTCGGGCTGCGAGGGGACCGGGGTGTTCGCCTGCGGCCCGGGCGCGATCCCGATGGGGCCCTGGTCGAGCCCGACGCCCTGGCTGGCCATCCTGGGATAGATCGGCTGGGTCAGGAAGTCGCCGTCCTGGACGATCGAGATCGTGAACCGGGTGGCCCCGGCCAGCGTGGACGGCTCGGCCGGCGGCAGGGTCACCGACTGCACGACGTTGGTCGACTGGAAGGCGGGGATCGCCGGGACCGCGATGTTGCCGATCGTCACGTCGTTGTAGCCGCCGGGCGTGGCGCCGGCGGGAGTCAGGACGATCCGGGCCCGGGTCGGCGGCGCGTCCCCCTGGCCGTCGTTCTTGATTTGCTGGACGACGTTGAACGAGTCGCCCCAGGCGATCGTGCCCGGCGTCAGCTCGGCGGTGGGGTTGACGGAGAACGACGTGCCGACGAGGTTGGCCTGCTGGTGCGCCGTGACCGTCAGGACCGAGGTGTCGAGCCCCAGCCCCCGCGCCTGCTTGTCGAGGGTGTTGGCCTCGGGCACGTTGCTGTGCGGGTCGACCTTCAGGGTGACGAAGAGCGACTGGGTCGGCGAGGGCCCGGAGATCGTCGAGGGGGGCAGGTTGACGATCTGGTCGAAGTTGTACGACGCGCCCGGCTGGAGGCCGGCGGGCACCAGGACCGAGCCGAGGAGGCTGGTGATCGCGCCGGGGGCGGTGAGCGCCTGCGTGGTCGAGGCGTAGATGTCGACCTCGACGGGGGCGGTCGTCGTGGTGGTGCCCTGGTTGGCGATCGTCCCGGTCGCGTGGATCAGGTCGCCCCAGTCGGCCGAGTGGACGGTGTTGAACTGGGTCGCGAGCAGGTCGGGGCTCGCCCCGATCACCGCCGAGGCCAGGAGCCGCCGTCCTTCGAGCGGCTCGAACCGGAGGATGCAGGGACCTCGCCCCCAGGCACGACGGCGGGCGGCGGCTCGGCGGTCTTGGGACGACATGCGGACTACTCCTCCATGAGATCGCGGTTCGCGACGTCGCGAAGCCGGGCCGAGGGCCCGCACGACGGCCGGAGGCCGCACCAACCCCGTCCTTGGGATATATCGCGGAGAATACTGCCGACGACGGCGATCGTCAAGGCCGACCGGGGCGGTCCCGGTCGGCCGGCGGCCGGGGCGATCAGGCGGCGGGGCCGAGGAGTTCCTTGACGGCATCGCGCTCGGCGATCAGCTCCTGGGCGGAGGCGTCGATCCGCCTGCGGGCGTCGTCGTCGATCGGCAGGCCGGGGACGATCGTCCAGGACTTGCCGTCCTCGGTCCGGAGCGGGAAGGAGTAGATCAGGCCCGCCGGGACGCCGTAGCTGCCGTCGGAGACGACCCCGGCGCTGAACCAGTCGTCGGCGGGCGTGGGGGTGACGACCGACCGGATGCCGTCGATCGCCGCGTTCGCCGCCGAGGCGGCCGAGGAGCCGCCCCGGGCCTTGATCACGGCGCTGCCCCGCTTGGCGACGGTGGGGACGAACGTGTCGGTGAACCAGGCGGGGTCGGCGATGACGTCGGTCGCGGGCCGGCCGCCGATCCGGGCGTTCTTGTAGTCGGGGTACTGGGTGTCGCTGTGGTTGCCCCAGATGGCCAGGCGGCGGACCGTGCCAACCGGGACGCCGGCCTTGATCGCGAGCTGCGAGGCGGCCCGGTTCTGGTCGAGCCGGGTCATCGCGAACCAGCGGTCGGCGGGGACCTTCGGCGCATGCGAGCGGGCGATCAGGGCGTTGGTGTTGCACGGGTTGGCCACGGTCATGATCCGGACGTCGGGCCCGGCGGCCTCGTCGATCGCCCGCCCCTGGCTGGTGAAGATCGGGCCGTTGGCGCGGATCAGGTCGGCCCGGCTCATGCCGTCCTTGCGGGGCATCCCGCCGACGAAGATCACCCAGTCGGCCCCCTCGAACGCCTCGGTCGCCTTGTCGGTCGCCTTGACGTCGGCCAGGAGCGGGAACGCGCAGTCGTCCAGCTCCATGATCGTCCCGCCCAGCGAGGGCAAGGCCGGCGTGATCTCCAGGAGCCGGAGCGCGACGGGCTGGTCCGGGCCGAACACGGCGCCCGAGGCGAGCCGGAAGATGGTGGCGTAGCCGATCTGGCCCCCGGCCCCGGTGACGGCGATGCGGATGGGCTGAGTCATGGTCGAGCGATCCCTGGGGAGCCAAGCTGGGCGGACCGGCGGTCCGGAAACGGGTGGGGGACGCGGGGCCGGGCGAGGGGCCCCCGATCGATCAATGCAAGGGCGTGTACGACGAGGGCGCGGCCTTGAGCTTGGCCCGCATCAGGGCCATCTCGCGGGGCAGGTGGCGGGCGCCGGCGATGAGGACGATGCCGGAGAGCAGCAGGGCCGGGGTGATGAAGAGCAGCCCGGCGACGATGTTCTCCGGCTTCTGGCCGTCGACCTGCGTCGGCACGGCACCGACGGCGTGGAGGGCCCGGCCGATCGAGCTGTTCATGGTCTCGGCGTCGCCGAAGAGGTCGGCCGCCTTGCCGATGAGCCAGGGGGACCAGATGTCGCCGAGGAAGTGGACCGCGAAGGTCGAGATCGCGAAGGCCGCGGCGCGGAGGTTGGGCTGGACCACGTTGGCGATGATCGCGCTGCAAGGGCCGGTGTTGACGAACATCAGGGCCTCGGCCGCGAAGATCGAGGCGTAGATCACCGGCTCGACCTTCGAGACCAGCGCCACCAAGACGAAGGGGATCGAGGCGATCATGGCCACGCCGGGCACCACGAACAGCGCCCCCGGCCGGCCCTTGGCCAGCCGGTCGGACAGCCAGCCGCCGGCGGTCATCCCGACCAGGGCCGCCGCGAAGGTGACCAGGCCGAGGATCGTCCCCGAGCGGACCTGGCCGAACCCCCGGGTGCTGAAGAGGTAGTTGGGCACCCAGACCAGCAGCCCGCCGATGGCGAAGGTGTAGGCCGCCATGCCGAAGACCGAGTAGGTGAAGGACGAGTTGACCATCAGGTCGACGTAGTCCTCGCGGCGGGCGTGGCTCGTCTCGTGCTCGCGGAGCCGCTCGGGGTCGACCGCCTCGCTCGCCCCCCGGATCGGCTCGGGCAGGAAGAGCACGAAGACCGCCGCGACCAGGCCCGGGGCGCCCACGATGAAGAACGCGTTGTGCCAGCCCAGCCTCGTCGCGATGATCGGCCCGAGCATGATCCCCAGCGCCGCGCCGATCGGCATGGCCAGGTAGAACGCCGACATCAGCCGCGACCGCTGGTCGCGGCGGAACAGGTCGATCAGGATCGTCGGCGCGATCACGCCGTAGGTCGCCTCGCCGATCCCCAGGACGCTCCGGGCCAGGACCAGGTGGCCGTAGTCCCGGGCCAGCCCGCTGGCGACGGTGGCCAGGCTCCAGACCCCCACGCCCGCGGCCAGCAGCCAGGTCCGCCGGTAGCGGTCGCCCAGCCAGCCCATCGCCGGGCTGAACACCGAGTAGCTGACCAGGAAGACCGTCGCCAGCAGGCCCCAACGCTCGTTGCTGATCGGGATGTCGGCCCGGATCTGCGGCCGGATCGACGTCAGGAGGTTGCGGTCGAGGTAGTCGAGCAGGTTCATCGCGAAGAGGACGACGAACGTCGTCATCGCCAGGTTTGCCGGCGCCGCGACCGGGGCCTCCGACGCCTTCCAGGCCCCATCCATAGCTGCCCTGTCCCGGACCACGGCGCCCCCTCTCGAACCCGATCGACGGCGATCGCGCCGGCCCCCGCCGCCGGCCCCGATCGCGAGTCGCCCGATGCTAATCCAACCGGCCGGGGCCGTCCAGGGGCGCGAGCCCCGGGGCCGGCGAACCGGCCGGCGGCCGTCGGCACGGGGCCGTCGCGGTCAGCTTCGCGAGGTCGCCGCCCACGCCAGCGAGGCGACGGCGGCGACCGCCAGGGTGCCGGCGACCAGGACCGTCGGCGACGACCCGAGCGCCAGGCCGACGACGGCGATCGGCGCGGCCAGGGCGAGCAGGGGGCGCCAGGGGCGGGCCCGGAGGCTCTGGGCGAGGATCGCCAGGACGATCCGGCGGCCGTCGCGGAGGGCGCGGAGCTTGCTGGCGGTCCCGGCGATCCGGGGGTGGTAGGGGACCGGGATCTCGACGACGCGGAGCGAGCGGGCGACGGCTTGGCCGGCCAACTCGGCCTCGATCTCGAAGCCGGTGGAGCGGGGGCGGACGACCTCGCGGAAGTGGCGGCCGAAGACCCGGTAGCCCGAGAGCAGGTCGCGGGTCCCGGGGCCGATCAGGAGCCGGAAGGCCGAGCCGATGAGGAGGTTGCCCGCCCCGCGGATCGGGCTCATCGCCCCTGGGCTCGCGACCGGACGGCGGGCGCCGACGACCATGTCGGCTCGGCCCGCCAGGACCGGCTCGATCAGGATCGGCGCGAGGTCGGCGGGGTAGGTGCCGTCGCCGTCGACCATGACGACGACCTCGCGGTCGGCCAAGTCCTCGAAGATGGCCCGGACGGCGTGCCCCTTGCCCTGGTCGCGGACCTCGACGACGCGCACGCCCAGCCGTCGGGCGATCGCGCCGGTGCCGTCGGACGAGTTGTTGTCGAAGACGACGATCTCCGCCCCCGGCAGCGCGGCCCGCCACGCGGCGACGACGGCCTCGACCGCCGCCGCCTCGTTATAACACGGGATCGCCACGGCGATCGTCGATCGCTGCTCGGAGGAGTCTGGCACGATGTCGGCCCGCGGATCATCCGGCAACACGCCTCAGCCCGCGAAGGCCGGGGCCACGCCGGAGAGTATACCGTGCGAACCGGGGCGAGGACGCGCGCTTTTTGTTGTCAATCCGGCCGAGTCTCGTTTACAATCGAGGACTAATCGGAAATGAGCGAGGGGGAAGTTAACTCGTGCCACATCCCAAGAGCACCGTCATCCGGCAGTTCATCATCGATCAGGTCGAAGAACACCCGGCCGACGTTTCGAGGTTGACGGCCGAGCACTTCGGCATCACGCGACAGGCCGTCCGCCGCCACTTGACGTCCTTGATTGAAGACGGGATGTTGACGGCCGAGGGTGAGACGCGGAGCCGGCGATATGCCTTGGTCGTCGCCAAGCATGATTGGGTGCTGAACTTGGCGGAACACCGGGACGAGGACAAGATCTGGCGGGAGCTCATCGAGCCCCTGACCTGGGACCTTCCCCAGAACATCCAGCATATTTGTTATTACGGCTTCACGGAAATGTTCAACAATTGCATCGATCATTCCTGTGGCACGGTAACCCTCGTCCGCGCAATGATATCGCCCAAAAAAATGTCTCTCCACATCCTCGATGATGGCGTTGGCATCTTCGAGAAAATCAGGACCGCATTTCACCTCAACGATCATCGCGAGGCTATCCTGGAACTGTCGAAGGGCAAGTTGACGACGGACCCCGGTCGCCACTCGGGACAGGGGATCTTCTTCACGTCGCGGGCGTTCGATGAATTTGCCCTCGCGTCCAATCACCTCGTCTTCGTGCACCGAAGCGGGATGGCCGAGCATTCTTCCGATGGAGAGGGTTGGTTGGTCGAAAAAGCACTCGATAATAATTCAGGGACTTTTATCTCGATGGAGGTATCCCTCAGCTCCGATCGGATACTCCGCGAGGTCTTCGATCGCTACACGGACCTCGAAGACGGCGATTATCCGTTCTCGAAGACCCACGTCCCGCTCTCCCTGGCCCGATACGGGAACGAGCAACTGGTCTCGCGGTCCCAGGCCAAGCGTGTCCTGGCCCGCTTCGACCGATTCGAAGAGGTGATGCTCGACTTCTCGGGGATCGAGGACATCGGCCAGGCGTTCGCCGACGAGATCTTCCGGGTCTTCCGCCGCGGCAACCCCGGGATCAAACTTCAGCATATCCACGCGAACGACCGGGTCACGCAGATGATCCGGCGGGCGGAATCGACCCCGATCGAGACGCCCGGAGCGGGCGACGGGCACCCGCCGGGGCCGGGAGAGACCGGGCCCGGCGGCGGGTGAAGGCGTCGTGGCTCAGCCCTTCTTGGGGCGCTTCGTCGAGATGTCCGGGGCGCGGCCCCCGACGTTCCTCGACCCGACTCCCATCCCGGGCTGGCCCTGGCGTGACTTCGACGAGGCGTCGAAGGCGGGCCGGTCGGCGTCGGCGGCCTTGCCGGACTTGGTGATCTCGTTGAGGCGGGCGATCGCCCGGGCGACGTCGTCCAGCTTGCGTTCGGGACGTTGGCTCGGCGGCTTGAGTTTCGCGATGACGGGAGACTCCTGGGGATTTGAAGATCCCCCCAGTATGGCGACCGAGGGCCCTCGGGGCAACGCCGGTCGCGGCGACGGGCGGGGCGGGCATCGTCGCCCGCCCCGCCTCGCCGCCGGTATCGTGGTCCCACTTCAGAGGCCGGTCAGCGGCCGGAGACGGCCGTCGGCTCGGTGGCGCGGAACTCCAGGGGCTTGGGGGCGACGAGGGTGGTGACGATCCCGGCCTTGGTGCCGCCGGCGACGCGGAGGACCAGCTCGTGATTGCCCCGGGTCAGGCGGAGGTCGAGGGCCCGGGCCTGGTCGCCGGAGGGGGCGGGGAGGGCCAGCTCCTTGCCGTCGAGCCAGGCCTTGAGGTCGGCCCGGGTGTCGAGGACGAGCCGGGCGTCGAGGTCCTCGGGGGCGAGGACCGGGGCATAGAGGTAAACACCGCCTTTGGGGTCGTCGCCGGCGATCAGCGAGAGGTCGGCGTAGCCCTCGGCGTTGGCGTCGACCCGGCGCCAGGCGGGCTTGCGGGTGCCGGCGGATCGGGCGGCCGAGGTGGTCTTCGGCGTCATCGGGCCGGGGCCGCCGGCCTCGTCGGCGAAGCCAGAGGCCTGGTACTGGCCGACGATGCTGACCGGCTGGCGGAGCGTGGCGAGGAAGGCCAGGAGGTCGGCGAATTCGCCGGCGGACATCGACCCGGCGAGCCCCTCGGGCATGAGCGAGACCTCGCTGAGCTTGCGGTCCTCGACCTCGGCCGGGCGGACGGCCTCCCGCTTGCCGTCGGCGGTCTTCAGGACGATCCGGTCGGGCGATTCCTCGACGACCAGGCCGGTGAGGACCCGGCCGTCGGCCAGGGCCAGGACGCTGGATTTGTAGTTGTAGCCGATCGCGGCGTTGGGGTAGATGATCGAGCGGGCCAGCTCGTCCTTGCCGTATTTGACGCCGATCGTCGAGAGGTCGGGGCCGACCCACTGCCCCTGGCCCTGGACCCGGTGGCAGGAGGCGCAGGCGACGGCGCCGGTGGAGGCGTCGGCGCGGGCGAAGACGACCCGGCCGCGGGCGGCGTCGCCGGGCCGGGCGATCAGCTCGCTGATCGGCGGCAGGGTCCGGCCGCCGGCGGCCTTGGGCATGGGGAGGAGGCCGGCGGCTTCCTGGCGGACGAAGGCGTTGGCGTCGTTGTGGGCGATCGCGGTCGCCTCCCCCTTGAGGTCGTCGGGGAGCTTGCCGGCCTTGATCAGCTCCAGGACCCGGCGACCGCCGCCGTTCTTGGGCCGGCTGTAGGCGCGGAGGGCCTCGCGGCGGAGGCCGAGCGGGTAGTCGCCGCCGCCGATCATGGCCAGGAGCTGGTTGTTGGCGTCGCGGGCCTCGGGCAGGGCCCGGACGGCGGCCTGGGCCAGCGGGGTCGAGTTGCCCTTGGCCTTGGCCTCGGCGATCAGCGAGTCGAGGAACTCGGCGGTCTTGGGCGGGCGGACCCGGCCGATGGCCTCGACGGCGGCGACCCGGACGTCCTCGGGCTGGGCGGCGTCGGCGGCGAAGTTCATCAAGGTCGAGCGGTATCGGGCGTCGTAGCTGGCCAGGGCCAGGGCGATCCCGGGGACCCGCGAGGCGGGGTCGGCCAGGCTCGACTCGACCAGGCGGATGACCGAGGCGTCGCCGCGGGCGTCGCGCCAGGAGTCGGAGAGCCTCCGGCCCAGGGTGGCCATCAGGGCGTGGCGGCGGGCCGGGTCGCTGGCCTTCAGGGCGGTCTCGGCGACGACCACGGCGGCGTCCTTGTCCTGGTCCTGCGTCAGGACGTCGTCGAAGGCCTGCTGAAGCTCCGAGGCGGCGAGGGCAGGGGCGATCCGCCGGAGGACCGGGAGCGACTCGACGCGGTGGACCCGCCAGGCCAGGCCGAGGGTCTTGCTCAGGGCGTTCGCGGGCAGGTCGGCGGTCCCGGCGGCGATGTAGGCCTCGTTGCGGTCGGCCGGGAAGTAGGGGGGCAGGGCGACGTGGCCGTCCTGGCCGGCCGCGTCGAGGTCGAGGTCGCCGTACAGCGAGCCGTTGAAGAGCCCGGCGAGGTACGGCCCCTCGCGGTCGATCAGGGCCAGGCCGAGGGCTTCGAGGTACCAGCGGTCGCGGCCGTCCCACGACTTCGCCAGCGCCTTCAGGGCGGCGCCGACCTCGGCGGTCGGGAGCCACCGGAGGGCCAGGATCAGCTCGCGGCGGACGCCGGGGTCGGGGTCGCCGGCCAGGGGGAGCAGCTCCTTGAGGTGGGCCTGCGCCGCGAACGGCCGCTTCGCCCCGGGGTTGGCGAAGGCGACGGTGCCGACCCGGCTGAGGTCGCGGCCGAGGATCCGGACGGCCTGCTCGCGGATCTGGGGGTCGCCGTCCTTCAGCGCGACGGTGGCCAGGTCGGGCTGGATCTGGGTGAGGACCCAGAGGGCCCGGGCCCGCTCGAACGGCTGGCCGAGGGTGAAGACCCGCATCAGGCCGGTGATCACGCCCTCCAGGTCGGACTTGCTCCGCGCGATCAGCGAGCGGCGGGCGGCGTCCTGCGCGGCGACGACGGGGGACTTGAGCTGGGCGATCAGGCCGGGCACGGTGGCGAAGTCGGGCCGGGCGACCGGGGTCGCGTGGCCCTTGGGGGCGACCCGGTAGATCCGGCCGGTGGTCTGGTCGCGGAACGAGTGGCCGCCGACGCCGGAGTCGTACCAGTCGGCCACGAGGACCGAGCCGTCGGGCGCGGCGGTCATGTCGACGGGGCGGAACCAGGGGTCGTCGCTGGCCAGGAGGACCTTGTAGTCGGTCCGGAAACTCGAGCCGTGGCGCCGGATCGGGAAGAAGTTGATCTGCCGGGTCCCGGCGTCGGCCTCGAACAGGCAGCCCTTGTAGGCGCCGGGGAGGAGGGCGCCCTCGTAGACGGCGATCCCGCACGGGCTGCCGTTGCCGGTGCCGACGAGCTTGGGGACGTTGCCGGGGACCTCCTCGCCCCAATGCCGGGGGCTCCCGGGGGTCCGGTAGCCGTAGGAGCCGCCGTCCATGACCCAGATGACGCGGCTGCCGCGGCTGCCGTCGTCGTCGTTGTCGGAGGTGAAGGCGTTGCCGAAGGCGTTGAGGGTGGTCTCGTAGTTGTTCCGCTGGCGGTCGGCGAGGATCTCGAAGTTGGTCCCGTCGCGGTCGACGCGGAGGGTGTTGGCCAGGTTCGAGGAGCTGACGTGGCGGCCGGACTTGTCGACGACGTCGAAGTTCCGGGGGTTGTGCGAGCCGTCCTTCGCCTCGAACGAGCAGCAGCCGTCGCCGTGGGTGAAGTAGAGCTTGCCGTCGAGCCCCAGGGTCATCCCGTGGACGCCGTGGTCGCTGTCGACGCCGCCGAAGCCGGTGAGCAGGGCGGACCGGGTGTCGGCCTTGTCGTCGCCGTCGGTGTCCTCCAGGACGAGGAGGTCGGGGCTGTTGCCGATGTAGACGCGGGCCCCCTTGTACTTGCCGTCCTTGTCGTACCGCTCCTCGACGGCCAGGCCCATCGGGATCGGGAAGATGTGGTCGGCGAAGACGGTGACCTTGTCGGCCTTGCCGTCGCCGTCGGTGTCTTCGAGGATCTTGATCCGGTCGGCCTCCTCGATCCTGGGGAAGTGCTTGCTGTGAGTCATCCGGTAGTTCAGGCCCTCGGTGACCCAGACCCGCCCCCGGGAGTCGACGTCGATGTTGGTCGGGTTGACGACCATCGGCTCGGCCGCGAAGAGGGTCGCCTGGAGCCCCTCGGCGGGCCTGAGCTTGGCGGCCGACTCGGCGGGGCCGACCTGGGCCGTCGCGGCCGGGGCCCAGGCCAGCGTGGAGCCGCAGGCGAGGGCGAGCGCGACGGGGGCCGAGAGGGCGGCGGCCCTCCGGCGCAGGGGCGGGTGGGGCATCATGGGATGGCTCCTGTTTCGGTCCTGGCCGGGCGCGGGCGGAGGGGCGATCCGGCGGCCTCCCGGGGTCGTTGCCTCGCCCCCCGGCGTGCCGCGTCTCGCTCGTGATCGGGGCCCCATTCTGCCGCGCCCGGGGGTTCCCGTCCAGGGCGAGTGGTCGGCGGGTCGGGTCCCGGTCGGGGGGATTGGTACGGGATCTGCCGAAGATTGGGGGCGCACCGGCCCCCGCCCGGGTCTCCGCGACGATTAATGTCGTCGCGGGAGCCGCCCGCCGGGAGGGGCGATCCGGGGTTCCGCGGGATGGATATTTAGGGAGGCTCGGACGACATGCAAGCGAATGCGCAACTGGGACGAGGTCGACATCCCGAGATCGGTCGGGTCGGGGCCCTGGCCCTGGCCCTCGCCGTCCTCACGGCCGGGCCGGCCGCCCGGGGCCAGACGCCCCCGGTCGCGCCGGGGGACGTGCAGCCCCCCGAGAAGAAGCCCAACCTGACCACCGACACCGGCCGCCCGGTCGGGACCGACGAGAGCTCGATGTCCGCCGGCCCCGAGGGGTCGACGCTCCTGGAGCACTTCTATCTGATCGAGAAGATCGCCCGGTTCGACCGCGAGCGCATCCCCGAGCGCGTCGTCCACGCCCGGGGCGCCGGAGCTCATGGCGAGTTCGTCTGCACCGCCGACGTCTCGGCGCTGACCAAGGCGTCGTTCCTCGTCCCGGGCAAGAAGACGCCCGTCTTCGCCCGGTTCTCCACGGTGGTCCTGCCCAAGGGCTCGGCCGACTCGGCCCGCGACGTCCGGGGCTTCGCCGTCAAGTTCTACACCGACGCGGGCAACTACGACCTCGTCGGTAACGACATCCCGGTCTTCTTCATCCGCGACGCGATCAAATTCCCCGACCTGATCCACGCCCTCAAGCCGTCGCCGGTCACCAACGCCCAGGAGGCCGAGCGGTTCTTCGACTTCTTCGCGGCGATGCCCGAGTCGACGAATATGCTCACCTACCTCTTCTCCGACCAGGGCACTCCGGCCAGCTTCCGCAAGATGGACGGGTTCGGCGTCAACGCCTTCAAGTGGGTCAACGCCAGGGGCGAGGTCCACTACATCAAGTACAAGTGGCGGTCGGTCCAGGGGCTCCAGAACAACACCGACGCCGAGGCCAAGCTGATCGGCGGCCGCGAGCCTGCCACCCTCACCCTGGACCTCTTCGAGGCGCTCAAGAACGGCGATTACCCGTCGTGGGAACTCCAGGTCCAGGCGATCAAGCTCGAAGACTTCCGCAAGTTCGACTTCGACCCCCTCGACGCCACCAAGCTCTGGCCCGAGTCGATCGTCCCGTTCCAGCCCGTCGGCAAGATGACGATCAACCGCTACCCCGACAACTTCTTCCAGGAGACCGAGCAGGTCGCCTTCAACACCGGCGCCTACGTCCCCGGGATTGAGCCCTCGGAGGACAAGCTGCTCCAGGGGAGGAACTTCTCCTACTCCGACACCCAGAGGCACCGCCTGGGCGTCAACTACCAGCAGTTGGCGATCAACCAGCCCCACCACGCCGTCGCCAACGACAACCAGGAGGGCCTCGACGACCACTCGAAGCGCAAGGGGGACATCAACTATTCCCCGAGCCTGAAGCGGCCCGACCGCCTGGTGGCCGACCCCCAGGCCAAGGACTCCGGCACGATGATGGGCAACAAGGTCTCGCAGGTCTCGAGCAAGGACCCGCAGGACTTCAAGCAGGCCGGCGAGCACTACCTGGCCCTGAGCCCGGTCGACCGCGACCACCTCGTCCACAACTTCACCGGCGAGTTCAAGAAGGTGAAGAACCGCGACGTCGTCGCCAAGGTCATCGCCCACATGTACCGGGCCAACGCCGAGCTGGGCCGCAAGCTTGCCGAGGCCAACGCCGTCGACATCGCCCGCGTCCAGGCCAAGGCCGCCGAGATGGGCATGCCGCACCCCTGAACCGCGGGGGAATTCGATTTCGAGGGATGACGAGGCGTGGCCGGGGGCAATCCCCCCCGGCCATGCCTCTCCCGATCTCGGACGACCCGGACGACCACGTGGATCACCCGGCCGGTCACCTCGAATAGCTGTCGGCGCCGATGACCTCGCCGCCGTCACCTGATCGGCTCCCGCGGGGTGGGCAGGTTGATCGGCCCCGGCGACCGGCACGGTTCGTACGAGCAGGCCGGGGGGGTCGGCTCCGGCGGGCAACAAGCGAGGAGCCGCTGCTCGGTGGCTCGCGCCCGTGCCAGCGACAGGGCGGCGTCGGCGTGGGCGGTCTTGTACAGCTCGACGACCGCGGCCACCCCGTCCTCGATCGACCTCTGGAGGGCGGTTTGCACCGTGGCCTCGCTCAGCATCGAGCATGTATTCTTGGAGACGTGCTCGCCGATGCAGATCAGAGTCTTGTTCTGCTCGGTGAGGTAGAGCAGGATCTGGTCCGCCGTCTGCGCGAGGCCAACCAGCACGTCGACCTGCCCCGAGACGTGCGACGCGACCCCCAGGATGTCCTTCTCCGTCTTGTGGATGTCGTCCAGCCGGCCCGTGACGAGACCCAGGTCGGAGTGGATGAGGCCCAGGTTTGAATTGATCTGTTTCAACTGGTCGAATACGTCACCGAGCGATGGCATGACCGCCTCCACTTTCGGAGTCGCCCGGGCGGCCGACGCGGCATCGGCCCTCCACACGGCGTCCCCATTTGGCGAACTCCTGGTGCTTCTCCAGGCCGGAACGGGCGGCGCCGCTCGGGCGGAACGGCGCCTCGTCATACGCGACGCGGCAGACGACGTGCTCGACCCCCGTGGTGTCGAGATCCTCGACGTTCTCGCCCCTGCGGGCGTGCGTGTCGATGTTGACGAAACGCTTCACGACGGGGACCACCAGGACGACCTCCGACCCCGGCTCGATCGCCGTCTGGGGCGGCTCGTGGAAGCCGCGTGACGTGATCCGACTGCCCCCGTCGTATTCCTCCTCGTGGAACCCCAGCGACAGAGTCTTGGTCGCCACGTCGTACCGACGATGGCGGACCTCCTCGTTGACGTAAAGGGTCGTGTCCTTGCTGGCGTTCCGGACCGTGACCCGGACCTCGTGATAACGGCCCCGCAGGTCGTCGTCGTCGGGGAACGGCTCGGGACCGATCGAGACGTCGGTGATCTGGAGCTTGTGTCCTTTCATTTCATTCCAGCTCCCCCGGGCCGGCGGCGAACGAGAACTCCGCCGCGGCCGCGGCCCGGATGTCCTCGGGGAGATCGAAAGCCGCCACGACCCGCTCGGCGATCCGGGTCGCGACCCGCGGGTTGCGGACCCCGGCCCCGGGGAGTAACGCCAGGTCACCCGACAAGACACCCGGGCTGCGATAAGCGTCCACCGCGACGACGGGCAACCGGCCCAGCCACGCGAGGATGCACCGCTCGAAATCGGGGGGCGCCGAGTCGAGCGATTGCGACGCGGCCCAGTCCCAGAACATGGCGAGCGGAGCGAGCAGCGACCAGCGGGTGACCGCAAGCCCTGCGGATCTCTCGGAGGCTGCGGCGAGGATGCGTCCCAGGGCTCGCTCGAAGTCGGGGTCAGCACCCACGACCCCGGGGTCGGCCGCGGCCGCGCCGGGGTCGGCCTCGTGCGCAAGCCGGCCGGCGATCGCCGCGACGCCGGGGGCGGACAGGCCGCGGCTTCTGCCGGCCTCGGCCAGGTGGCCCCGCGCCGATGCGGCGGCCCCGACCGGCCCGCCGGCCACCTCCCGAAAGATCGCGAAGAAGCCGAGCAGGGGCTCGACGAAGAAGTCGAGGACGGCCCGCTTGAACTCGGGAGACCCCTCGATCTCGGCCGCGATCCGCGGACTGAACTGGTAATACTCGCGGAAGAAGGCTTCGAAGAGGACCTGACCCAGGTGGGTACACCGCAGCGAGTCGTCTCGGAGGCGGCGGAACGCTTCGACCTCGGGGGACCGGGGCGAACCGGAGGCGGCGGACACGATGAAGCAGAACTTCCCCAGACCTTGCCCCCCCGGCTTCGGCTTCGAGCATGGCTTCTTGCAGCCCCCCTGGTGGTTGGTGGCGTTTCGCTGGGGCAGGCCCAGGAAGATCCGCATCAAGTTCTCGTCCTCGTCGGCCTGCTTCTCGGCGAGCAACTCATTGAAGGGCTCGTCCGCCTCCATGATGTGGTAAGCGTGGGTCAATTCATGGAAAAGGACCGTAAACGTGGGCGCGTCGATCCTCCCGGCGAGGCCCTGGGCGTAGGAGCCGTTCCCGCTACAATCCCCCGTGTCATAGGCCACGTTGATGTCGATGGCGCCGGGCATGAACCCGACTTCCCAGGTCAGGCCGCCGACCTCGCAGATGACGTGTCCGTCGATGCTGAAGTCCGACGGGACGCCGTAGATGAAGACGGCCGGGGCCTGGGTCACGCCTTCCATGAGGGCCATGAGCCGCTTCTTCACGAAGTTGGCCGGCGGGGACGAATTGAGGCCCACCAGGATCCCTCCCGGCGCCAATTCGTCGAACGACAGCGTGTCGTCGCCCTGCACCAAGACCGTCAGGTCCAGCTCGACCCGGGCGACGTCCCACTGGGGGCCAGCTACGATCGTCAGGCTCGGCATGAGCGGACACCCCTCGCCCGACGGGACCATCGCCGAGAATCCGGGTATCGGTTGCCCGGGGTCAGTCGTCCGAGATCGCGCGGACGAGTCGCTCTCTATCGAGTCGTAATCCCAAAACCGGTGTGACAAGTCAAATGAAAAATCAAGAAAAGACCTATTGAGAGTGATTTCCTCTTGGCTGTATAGGTGTCAATTTATAATCATTAAATTGGGATGAGGCGTCGAACGATGAAAGTTCACTCGATGGACCTCAGCGAGCGGGTCGTGGCCGCCTGTGACCGCGGCGAGGGGGCCCGGGAAGAGGTCGCAAAGCGGTTCTGCGTCGATATCGCCCGGGTGTACCGACTGTTGCAGCGCCGGCGGTAGACCGGCTCGATCGAGCCCAAACCCCACGGCGGCGGCCAGAAGCCCGCCTTCGACACGGTCGCCGCCGACCGGCTCCGCCCATCGCTGGCGAGCCTCGGCCCCGGGCGAGAAACAGCGAGGTGGTGGTGGAGGTTGCGAGGAAATCTCGAGGATTTTCCCGGCCATCGATCCCGGGCCCGGATCGACTCCCTCGGACGGGTCGCCGGGCGTTACAATCGAGGGGGCGTCCCCGGCGGGAAGGGGACGGACCCGCGGGTGGCCCCGGCCCGGGGCCGGGCCGAATCTTGGAGTGGCCGGCGATGGCGAACGTGAAGTCGGTGGGGGCTCATCTGGTCACGTCGTTGGCGACGTTCGCGCTGGTCGTGGCCTGGATCGGCGACCGGGACGGCCGGCGTCGGGCGACGCCGGCGACGCCGGTCGCGAGGTCACGGGGCCCCGCGGCCGGGCCCTACCGCGAGCCGGACCCGGTGCCCCCGCCGATCCCGGCGGACCTGGCCAGGGCGGCGGACGTCGACGAGCAGGTCAACGTCCGGGTCTACGCGGCCGTCAACAAGAGCGTGGTCAACATCACCACGGCCGCCGCGGCGGTCGGGCTGTTCGGCGACGAGTCGCCGACCGGCGGCTCGGGTTCCGGGTTCGTCTTCGACCGCGCCGGGCACATCCTGACCAACTACCACGTCGTCGAGGGGGCCGACACGGTCCAGGTCACGCTCCACGACGGCTCGACCCGCGAGGCGAAGCTCGTCGGCGCCGACGCCTCCAACGACGTGGCCGTGATCCGGGTCGACGTCCCCGCCGGCCAGCTCGTCCCGGTCGCGCTGGGGGACTCGTCGCACCTGCTGGTCGGCCAGAAGGTGCTGGCCCTGGGCAACCCGTTCGGCCTGGAGCGGACCCTGACGACGGGGATCATCAGCAGCCTCGACCGCTCGATCAAGGCCAAGAACGGGCGGGCGATCAAGGGGATCATCCAGACCGACGCGGCGATCAACCCGGGCAACTCGGGCGGGCCGCTGCTGAACTCGCGGGGCGAGGTGATCGGGATGAACACGGCGATCCTCAGCCAGGTCGGGCAGTCGGCCGGGATCGGCTTCGCCGTGCCGATCGGGTCGATCCGCCGCATCCTCCGCCCGCTGATCGAGCAGGGGCACGTCACCCGCGCCGAGCTCGGCCTGAACCGGGTCTACCGGACCCGCGAGGGCCTGCTGATCCTGGGCGTGGTCGAGGGCGGGCCCGCCGACCGCGCGGGGCTCCGGCCGCTCCAGCTCCGCCGGTTCCGCCGAGGCGGCACGATCGTCACCCGGCCCGACCCCGAGTCGGCCGACCTGATCGTGGCGATCGACGGCAAGCCGATCAAGACTTACGACGACCTCCTCGCCGAGGTCGAGGCCCATGCTCCCGGCGAGGAGGTGGTCGTCACCGTCGGCCGGGGCGGCCAGCAGGTCGACGTCCCGGTCACGCTCGGCGAGTCCTCGTGAGCCGTCAACGGGCCGCGGCGACCGCCCTCGCCGCCGGGGGGGCGTCGAACGGGGCGAGCCGGGGGTCCGGCAGCGTGTTGTCGTGCACCAGGGCGCCGACCGCGCCGGCGAAGAAGTCGGCGTCCTCGGCCACGTCGAGGTTGTAGACGGGCTGGACCGAGTCCGGCTCGACCGACTCGACCGGCTGCACGCCGCCGAGCGTCCGGACCGCGTCGCCGGCCTTGAGCTCGCGGGCCATCACCCAGCCGCGGCCGGCCACCCAGAAGCGGTGGAAGTGGCTCGAGACGATCGCCTCGCCGCCGAGCCTGACCCGAAACGTCGCGGCCGGCGGGTTGTGGTGCACGGCCAGGATCGGCTGATAGCGCAGCGCCCCGGTCGCGGTGCTCTGGGTCAGCACCCGGTCGCCGACCCGGAGCGACTCGATCGGCCGGGGACCGGCGACCGTCCGGACCGGCGTCCCGGCGCCGAAGCAGCTTGTATACCGCTTGTAATGGCCGGTGATCTTGGACAGGACGACGAACCCGCCCGGGGCCGATGGCGGGCTGAAATAGGTGCCGCCCGAGGTCGAGACGGAGACGTCGATCGGGACCTCCTGCGGGGTATAGGCGAGGGGGACGTCCTCGATCAGCGTCGGCCGCTCCGGGGTGGCGCCGGTGATCGCCTGCGCCCGGAAGCCGAGCAGGTCGACCCACCAGGCGTTCCAGGCCTTCGCGCCCGCCGCCAGGCCCAGGCCGGTGACGCTGTTGAGGACCTGCCCGACCCGCTCGTTCGAGGCCCGGACGGCGTCGTTGTGGCGATCGAGGACGGCGACGTCGCTGGCCAGTTGCTCCTGGGCCGAGAGGGCCGCCTTCCGGGCCTCGGCCATCATCCGGCCGACGGGGATGCGGACGCGGACCTGTTCCGCGACGAATTCGTGGGCGTCGAGGGTCGGGTTGGGGACGTCGGACATCCGGGCCAGTTGCTCGTCGATCTGCCGGGCGGCCCGGGCGGACGCCGCGTGGGCGAGTTTCGACCGGAACTGCTCGACCCGGAGGGCCGTCGACAGGCTCGCGGCCGGGCCCGTCGGCGGGGCGATGGGATGTCCATCCGCGCCGGCCAGGGCCAGGGCCTGCGACCGGCCCAGCCCGCCCAGGAACGACTCGGAGCCGTCGATCATCGAGCGCTCGATCGTGGGGAAACCGTCGGCGTCGAGGGCCGGGGAGTCGCCGGGCAGGATCGCGACCGACGGGGCCGGCGGCGGGGAGTAGAGCCGCCGGACGTTGTGTTCCTCGCCCTGGACGAACAGGACCCCCGGCGAGCCCGGGCCCGCGACGGGCCGGACCTCGTAGGCGATCGGGGCCTCGAAGAGGCCGATGAGGACCTTGGCGAACTCGCGGGGGTCGCGACGCCTGAGGATCTCGGTCGCCGTGCGGCGGGCCTCGGCCGGGCCGGCGGAGACGGCCAGCGACGCCAGCGCCTTCGAGGCCCTCGCCGAGTCGACCTGCCCGAGCATCTGCACGGCCCGCGTCACGTCGGCCGCGCGATCGCCGCGGACGAAGACCCGGACGATCGACGGCACGGCGCGGGGGTCGGTCACGCCCGAGAGGGCCGCCAGCGCCTCCTCGCGTCGGTCGGGCTGGGCGAGCTGGGCCTTCCACTTCTCCAGGGTCGGCTTCCACCTCTTGTCGGCCTGCTCCTGGGCCTCGGCGTCGGCCTTCTCGGCGGCGAGCTGCGCGTCGGTGGCCCACCGGCCGTCGTGCTTCTTGTAGCCGAGGCGCCTCCAGGCGGCGGCACGCGAGGGGTCGAGCCGCGTCACGGCGGTTAGGTGGGCCTTCGCCTGATCCCTCAGGCCGTGCTCCTCGCACCAGAGGCCCAGCGCCCACTGGGCATCGGCCGTGTACGCCGCCTTCAAACGCCGGCCGTCGTACTCGGCCAGGGTCGCGGCGGCGGCCGGGTCGGCCCGGATCGCGTCGGCGACGGCCTCGGGGCGCTTCCAGCGGCCGCCGTGCTCTACCAGCCCCATCAGGCCCCGCGCCGCCGCGTTGGCCGGGTCGGCCATGATCGCCATCGCCAGGTGCTTGAGCCTCTCGGCCGGCAGCCCGTGCGCCTCGCACCAGAGCGCCAGCCGGACCTGATCGTCCGGCGAATGGCCGGCCTGCCGGCGAGCCTCGTGATAATCCCGGGCCGCCTCGGGCGGCGGCGGGGTCGGGTCGATGGCCAGCAGGGCGGCGGAGCAGGCGACCAGGGCGAGCATGGAGTGACTCCCGGAGGGAGGTCGAAGGCATCGCGGATCGTCGAAGCTTAGAGAGGCCATCAGAAGCGGTCAAGGACGTGATTGTGTCGGCGGCGAGAACGTGAAATCTAATCACGCGCAAGCCGGAATTGAGAGGGCCGGGGAGATCGGCAGGAAGGGCTTGTTGATCGGGCCAATCCCCGTCGTTGGAAACGCCGGAGATTGTCGGTTCGGGTCGGGACGGACCGGGGCATCCGGCGGGGCCGGATCGCCCGAGGGCTTGCGGGCCGGCGTGGCGAAATCGCCCCGGCCGCGCATCGGCCCGGCCGATCCGCTACAATCGTCCGGGGCGGCCGGGCGATGCCCCGGCGGTCCCCGGTCCGGGGTCGTTCCTCGACCGGGGGGTCGGTCGGGTGGTCGGTTGCCGCGAGGGCGGAGGCGGGGATGGGCGGAGGGTTCGCCTGCCCGGAATGCGGCCGGGAGATCTCGCCCGGCGGGCTCACGCCGGGCCGCGAGGTCCTGTGCCCGGGCTGCTCGACCCTGGTCGAGGTCCCGTACCTGCCCCGGGCCGCGGGCTGGAAGCGGCGCCGGGGGGGCCGGGGACGGGGTCGGTCTGCCTGGCTCGACTCGAAGCTGCTCCGCGCGGCGGTGGGGCTGGCGGCGGTCGCGGTGGTGGGGCTGGCGGCGAGCCGGTTCGTCGGCGGCCGGGTCCGGTCGGACCGCGAGCGGGTCCTGGCCGAGCTGGTCGCGTCGGCCGACGAGGCCCAGGCCGATGGCAAGCTCGACGCCGCGTACTACCAGATCGAGGCGGCGCTGGCGCAGGCCCGGACGATGGACCTGGATGGCTCGGCGCGGCTGGCGGCGCTGCGGCTCCGCCGCGACCGGGCCTCGGCGTGCGAGGCGGACGCCCGGCTGGCGACGATCGACGCCCTCGACCCCGACCTCGCCGTCGGCGAGTCGCTGACCCTGGCCGAGCGGGCCCGGGGCGACCGGGCGCTCGCCCCGCGGCTCGACGCGATCGCCGCGAAGCTCGAAGCGTCGAGGCTCCGCCAGGCCCGGGCCGACCTCGACGCCGCCCGCCGGGCGCTGGACGCGGCCGACGGCCCGGCCGCGTTCGCCGCCGCCCGCCGCCTCCACGACCGCGCCGGGAAGCTCGGCGAGGCCGACTCCCGGCGGCTCCGCGACGACGCCGAGGGCGTGATCGAGGCCGCCGTCGGCCGCTTCGGGATCGCCCTCCCGCCGGCCTCCGGCCGCTTCGCCGCCGGCTCGGGCGCGGCCTACGACGCCGCCCTGGATCGCCACCTCGCCGAGATCCTCGGGGCCCGGGGCTACCTGGTCCAGCCCCGCCGCTCCGCCTGGCGGTCGACCTGGGACGACCACGCGCCGTTCCTGTTGACGATCCGGATCGTCGAGGAGCAGGGTGAGTATTATCTCCAGTCGAAGAACAAGATCACCCAGATCGAGGGCTTCCTCGACCTGGCCCATCGGGGCCGACCCGTCTGGCAGGGCCGCCTCGTCTCCCGGACTCGGGTCCCGCTGCTCGACCTGCCGGCCTACCTCGCTGGCCACCTCGCCACCTCCGGCCGCCACGACGCCCAGGTCGAGCGCCGGTTCCATGCCGATGCCCTGGCCCAGTTCGTCGACCAGGCCGTCCGGAACCTCCGGGGGCTCCCGCCGCGCGAGAAGGCGGATCGGCTGCCCTGAGGCGGGGGCCGGCGGCGAGCCCCGAGATCACGCCGCCATCGCGTCGGGGGCCGACTCGCGGGCCGCGGCGTGGACGGCGGGAATCCCGGGCCGGTCGAGCCCCTCGGCGTAGGCGATCAGGAGGGCGAGGTCGGCCAGCCGGTTGAGCCGGCGGGGCAGGCCGTCGGCCGCCCGGTGGAGTTCGAGCAGCGCGGGGGGCTCGAAGAGGGCGACCCGGGCGCCGGCGGCTTCGAGCCGGCCGAGGACGTAGGCGGCGGACTCGGCGGCGGCGAGCGGGCCCAGGAGGCAGCGGGCGGTCAGGCGGTCGACCAGCGCGGGGGGGAGCCGGAGCAGGACCTCGGCGCCGCCGACGATCAGGAGCGAGAGGTCGGGCGGGCCGGCGGTCGCGAAGTTCAGCAGCAGTCGGATCGTCTCGAAGGTCGCCGGGTCGTCGATCAGGTGGGCCTCGTCGACAATCAGGAGCGGGCGCTCCCCCTTGGCGACCGAGGCGGCCAGGCCCGCGCGGAGGCGGCGGACGGAGCCCGACAGGCCGGGGCCGCCGAAGTCGGGGCATCCCAGCTCGTCGGCCAGGTAGGCCATCAGCTCGGCGGCCGGCATGGCCGGGAAAGTCAGGTGCGCGGACCGGCCGCCGAGGTCGCGGGCGAGCACCCGGGCGAGCCGGGTCTTGCCCGTGCCCGGGGGGCCGAACAGCAACGCCGGCCCCTGGCCGTGCTCCAGGCCGTACCGGAGCCGGCGCCGGACGGCGTCGCGGCTGGGAAGGGCGACGTCCGCCAAGAAGCCGGCCGACTCGCCGAAAGGCCGGGGGCGGAGGCCGAAATGCTCCTCGTACAAAAGCGAGCCTCCTTGCCCGGGGGATCGGCGGATCGCGGAGATGGCAGATCCCCGATTGCAGAGGACGGAGTGGCTACCCGGGCGTCACTTCGATCAATCGGCGGGCATGAATGATTGATGGGTGATGGTTGAGAAAGGGCCGAGCTTCCCGGCTGGCGGCAGAGTCGGTTTCCCGACGACCACCCATCACCCATTTTCGATCCCGCCCGCCTCGGAACCCGGGGCTCCCGGGCGGATCGGAGCGGGTTGGCAAGGGCAAATCGGCGAATCCGTGATCCTCTCGGATCAGACGAAGGTCTCGGCCAGGCCGAGTAGGGGAATCCCGCCGGCGTCGAGGACCTCTCGGGCGCGGAGGACGGCCCGGTCGCCGGTGAGGGCCCGGTTGTGGACGAGGATGGCGGCGTCGGTGGCCCGGGGGAGGACGGTCGCGTTGAGGCCGGCGAAGAGGGGGCTGCCGTCGATGAGGACGTGGTCGAAGTCGCGGCGGAGCCGGGCCAGGGTCGTCGACCACTCGGGCCGGGCCAGGAACTCGCGCGGGCGGGCGACCGCGGCCCGGAGGGGCAGCACGGAGAGGTGGTCGTCGGGGGCGTCGACCACGGCGTCGGCGATCGCGGCCGACCCCTCGATCACGTCATCGAGCCCGACCCGGGGGCGGAGGCCGAGCAGCCTGGCCAGCATCGGGCCCGAGAGGTCGGCGTCGACGAGCAGGGTCCGGCCGGCGCGACGGGCGAGGGCCCGGGCCAGGCCGAGCACGAGGGTCGTCCGGCCCTCGGAGCGGTGGCAGCTCGTGAAGAGGAGGACCCGGAGCTGGCTCCGATCGCGGACGGCGATCAGGGCGTCGGCGAGCCGCTCGAACCGGTCGCCGTGCTCGCGCTCCAGGGCGAGGACCGTCCGCGGCCAGTCGAGGGCGTGCGACGGGGACCCGGCCGGTCGCGTGGGGGGCTCGACGGCGAAGTGCGGCGGGGGTGCGAGGTTGGGCGAGTCGCCCGGCCCGCGCCTGGCGTAGGCGCGGGCCAGGGCCTTGTCAACGTCTCCCATGCGTCGTCTCCTCGGGGGAAACTTCGGCGGGCAGCAGTTGACCCGACAGGAAGACGGGAGATTCGGAGGGGTCGCGAGGCTGGGCCGAGAGGACCGGCTCCAGCGAGATCGAGATCGCCGGGGGCATCGCCTCGGCGGGGTTTGCGGCGGTGTCCTCGACCTCGACGGCCGGGCTCGTCGCGGCCAGGGCCGGGCGACGGTCGCCGCCGAGGGAGGTATAGGCGAGCGAGAGCGGCAGGGCCGCGAGCAGGAAATATCCCGCGACGCGGACTTCGCGCCGGAGCCGGCGGCGTCGGGCCCGGCCTTCCGGGGCCCGGGACGAGGCGGTAACCGCCGGGATGCGGATCAAGACCGGCGCGGCCGGCAAGGTCCGACGCCGGGCCGGAATCGTCAGGATTGGTGGGTCTTGAGTCTGGGTCATGGCTAGGCCCCCTCGTTCGCCGGCTTCGGCGAGACGGGTCGGCGGATATCGGATTGGGGTCGGGCTGGCGAGCTTGCTGCGATCGCGACAGGACGAACTACCCAGGTTTTGTAATCGACCGGGTTGCACGGGAAACTTGAACGACCATGACGGAAATTCCGAAACCGGAGACCTGGCCGGTCGGGCAATTCGCCGGGGCGGGTCGTGACGGCTGGCCGTGATGGCTTCGGATGGCAAGACCCGGCCCGGAAGCTCGCCGGTCGGGCGGGCCTCCGGGCCGGGTGTTGGTCTCGGGATGCGGTCGGGTCGGGTGGTGCGGGGCAGGGGGCCGAGCGTCCGGGCTCAGCGTCCGAAGAGGCGGAACAGGCCGCGGCGCGGCGAGGCGGCCGAGGGATCGCCGACGCCGGCGGTCCCGGCGAACATCGGGGCCCGGCCGGCTTCGTAGGTGTTGACGGGGCGCCAGGTCGGCGGGGCGGAGCGGGCGAGGCTGCCGTAGCCGCCGCCGTTGGCGGTGTCGAGCGACCGGACGTTCGCCTCGGTGATCATCGGGTTGTGGCCGGCCCATCGGGTCGAGACCACTTCGAGGACGTTCAGGGGGCAGAACATCCCCTCGCCGCCGACGGAGATCCAGTCGGCGGAGGCCATGTTGTTGACCTCGACCTTGCCGTCGAGGCCGTAGACGAGGACGTACTCGTACTTGATGGACCGCGGCTTGGGGTCGCCCTCGTTGAGGTTCGAGCCCGAGTTGGCGAAGATCTCGACATCCAGGCGGACCGAGCGTTCGCCCTTGCCGGGGACGGCGTGGTAGGTCGCGACGTATTTGCCGATCCCGTGGTTCCAGACCTCGTTGACGGTCCCGCGGGGCGGGAAGGCGCGAAGGTTGCCGAGCAGGTTCTGCCGGTTGCCGCGGATGTGGGTCTCCAGCATGTTGTGGAACCGGGGGACGTAGGCGTCGGTCATGTCGTAGCCGGGGCGGGGCGGGCCGGCGGGGATCTCGTTGGCGTAGTCGCCGATCTGGTGGTTGAAGTGGTTCTCGCCCAGCTCGGCCCAGAGGGCCTTGATCTCGTCCTTGGTCATGCCCGAGCCGGCGGCCGGGATCGGCTCATTGAGCATGATCGAGGCGACGGCGCCGCCGAGGCAGTGGCCGGGCCAGCGCTGGATGTCCTGGTTCTGGCTGTTGGCCGCCTCCCAGTTCCGCGCCGAGGTGTTGAAGACCTGGTCGTACTTGAGCATCGGCGAGGGGGTGGAGTAGAGGGTGCCCTCGGCCCCGCGGAAGGTGAGGTCATCATAGAGGTTGGGGAACCAGGTGCTGGTGTCGCCGGCGGCGGGCATGGTCTCGAGCAGGCCATTGGGGCCGGCGCGGATGATGTCCTGGCCCGGGGCGATGTAGCCGCCCGGCGAGGCGACCATCACGTCGTCGCCCATCGGCTGCATGGTGTCGACCCGGGCGTTGCCGCCGGCCCAGGGCTCGTGGATGGCGTCGGACTTGGTGGGCCAGTAGTAGAAGTTCCAGGGGAGCCGCTTGCTCTGGGCGACCTGGACGAACTGGGTCTCGACGGTGTAGCTCTTGTCCTGCTCGGGATTCGCGACCTTGAAGCGGAACCAGCCCTGCTGGTCGACTCCGATCTCATCGCCGTTCTTGCGGGGCTTGCCGTCGGGCCCGACGATCTCCTCGACCTCGCCGGACGACGCCTTGATGGCGAGGGTCCCGCCGAAGCGGGTCGGGACATAGACCCCGAAGTAGCGGTCGCCGAGCTGACCCGTCAGCGAGCCGCCGAGGGGGACATGCTTGACCTCCTCGCCGACCTTCGCCCCCAGGGCCACCGTCGCCATCATCGCGACGATCGCGGCCCCGGCCATAGCGCCAACGAGCCTGATGCCAATACGCATGCTGCCTCCCGAGAACCGATGAAGTTTCGCCACCCCGCCTCCCTTCCCGACATCGGGCCTTCATGGCCGGACCGGTTGGGGAATCATCCCAGTTGGATACCCCCCAAGGATTCGGCATCGGGCCTTCCGAGATGGACCCAAAACCGCCGGTCTTCTTGACCATCCTATGGCAATAATCCATTTCCCCTAAAATCCGCCAAGGTCGTCATTCCTCGAATTTGTCAACCCGACGTAAGCGCCGGGCCCCGGGTTGCCGATGAATAAGCCTGGCCACCCCTGGGGTGGAGCGATCGGCCGGCCATGATGACCGACCGAAGGCTCCCGCCGTCGTCCCGAGGCCAACGTGAGACGGGTTCCCGTTGCGTGTCGGGGATCACCCCCGCGTCCTGGGCCCCTCCCGCCCCATGCGAGCGGGATGCCGTGGTCGCCGGGCCTCGACCGGGCCGATGGTGTCGGCGACGGCGATCGGATTCGCTCCGAGACCGACCGATGCCGGACCATCCAGGGCTTCAGACTGAAACGTTCACACGATCGATCGATCCGTCGGATTACCCTAGCAATCCACTGAGGACATCGCGATGACCAGCGTAGTTCTGATCCTGGCCTTGAGCGGCACGGGCTTCCAATACACCAGCAAGGTCCTTCCGGCCGCCCAGGGCCCCGGCAAGGTCTTGCCCGCAATGCAGGCCCCGGCCAAGTACGCCCCGGCACCCGTCGCCCCGGCCCCGGCCCCGGCCAAGGTGATGCCCGCCCCCCAGGCCCCGCCCAAGGTGATGCCCGCCCCCCAGGCCCCGGCCAAGTACGCCCCGGCACCCG
>JAABUX010001208.1_pt1 | contig 40145 bp, 30 predicted proteins | sample 5561851 | NCBI WGS metagenome assembly JAABUX01 (sample SAMN10711883, study PRJNA513361) | rock metagenome | isolation source: Antarctica rocks | place: Antarctica: Victoria Land, Richard Nunatak red sandstone | collected 2016-01-03 | reverse complement strand
GGCTTGTGCCTGGACACGGGGTATGACAACCCGACGGGCCGGGAAGCGGCCCAAAGCGGCGGTCACACGCCGCACATCGGCCGGATCGGCGAGGAGAAGCGGCCCTGCGACCAGGCCGCCGGGCACAAGCCGAGGCGTTGGGTGGTCGAGCGGACGTTCGGCTGGCTGAGCAAGTGCCGGGCGATCCTGATTCGCTATGACTATCATCCGGCGAACTACCTGGGATTGATCCAGTTGGCTTGTGTCACCTACTGGTACAGAAGGTTGTCACATCTGCTCAATGAACCGGTTTTGAGATAGTTTCTAAATGGCCTCGCCAAGCTCGATATTTCTGAGGGATAAAGTGGAGCGATTGTTACTCATCGTAGGCCGCCCCGCAAAGCTTCAAGACTCGATTTCAAGGTTGTTGTGGTGAAGGTACAAGCCCTATTGGAAAGGGCGTAGGAGCCACAGCCCAGCGCTGGGGGGTAGGGAGGGATTGGCGGGAAGGGGAGGCGGGCTGGCGGTGGTCGAGCCAGTCGATGAGGGGTGGGAAGACTTCTTTCGGGGCGTTCCGGCTCCAGACGAGGTCGCAGTGGCCGTAGTCCTCGGCCTGGCCGTTGACCCGACCGAAGCGCATCAGGGTCTTGTCGGGGCTTCCCAGGGCGTTGTAGGTCATCATCGATGAGGGGATGTCGGCCATGATGTCGGCTTCTCCGGCGATCATCAAGGCCGGCGTCGTGATCCGGTCCAGTCCGGCGGCGTAGTCGATTTTTCGGTCGGCCGAGAGCATCCGGCCCGAGGACAGGTAGGGGTCGAGTTGCTTGAGCGCCCCGGCGCCCGGGTCTTCGAGGGTGAAGCCGTAGAACCGATCCACCGTCCGGTCGTCGACGTTGGCGGGGGTGTAATAGAAGCGGTCGATCTGCCGCATGAAGCCCATCCGACCGTACATCATCGGTCGACCGAGCCGCCCCGTGCTGAGGCCGAGCGACAGGGTCCGCAACATCTTGTCCGCCTTGCGCATCCTGATGATGTCGGCGGTCTCCATGACCATCGCCACCCCGCCCATGTCGACGAAGTTGGCCACCCGGCTCGACTCGGCCGACAGTTCGAGGAACGGGAACATCAGCATCCCGCCCAGGCTGTGGCCGACCCAGTTGACCTGGCGGCTCCCGGTCTCGCGCTCGACGTATTCGAGGATCGCCGGGACGTCGTACTTGGCCTCGTCGTCGACGGTCCAGTCCCGACCGCCGACCTCCCGGATCGGGGTCTGCCGGAGGAACCGGTTGATCTTGCCGGGGAAGCCGACGCGGTGGCTCGCCCCCGAGCCTCGCATGTCGACGACGAACACGTCGTAACCCCGAGCGGCGAGTTGGCTGGGCAGGTGGTCGTCGGTGATCGTCCAGAACGTCCCGTTCAGGCCCAAGCCGTGGCAAAGCACCACCGGGAGCTTGCCCGAGCCTGGCTGCTTCGAGCTGATCCGACGGACGCCGAGTTTCCAGCCGTCCTTGGTCGTCGCGAACGCCTCGGAGCATGGTCGAAGGTCGAGCGATTCGGCGTTCCGCCGCATCGTCGCGCAGCCGGGCAGGGCGATCAGGCTGAAACCCAGCGCGACCGCCAACCGCGCGAAGACGCTCGGCCGGGACCATCGGACTTGCGAGCGGCCAGGACCGTCGAACATGGGGGCGAGGATTCCTTCCTCGGATCGGCGATCCCCGGGGCATCTCCACCTTTTGGTTTCGCGCTCATCCTCGAGCGAAAATCCTCCAAGAGGCGCGAGCCCGAATCGTTGACCGGCATCGATGATCGGGAGGCGGCGAGGGTGCCGAGTTCGACCTGGAGGCCCTCGTCGGCCAGCCGAGCAGAATCCTACTCGATCGCCTCGAACCGGGGAATCCGAAGTTCCCGCCCCATGTCTTCGACCAACCCGCCCCGATTTTTGAGAAAATCACGCAACCCGAACCACCTGGGCGGGCACTCCTTTGAAGAAGCGTGAATTCCAGCCCCGAAAAGGACCCGCTCAATCATGGGAGGACAACTCACCCGGACCAATGACTTGCGGACGCTCCTGACCCTGGGTTCGATCGGGGCCTTGAACGACGGGGCGCTCCTGGACCTGTTCGAGACCCGGAGGGGAGGCGTCTCGGCGGCGGATCGGGCGTTCGAAACCCTGGTCGGCCGCCACGGGGGGATGGTCCTCCGGGTGGCCCGGGGTCGGCTCGGATCGGAGGAAGACGCCCGCGACGCCTTCCAGGCCACCTTCTGGATCTTGGCCCGACGCTCCCGGACGATCCGAGACCGCGACGCCCTGGCCGCCTGGTTGTTCGGCGTGGCAAGCCGGGTCGCGGCCCGATCGGTCGTCGAAGCGGCCCGAAGGCGCGACCGGGAGCGCCGGGCCGCCACCCCGGTCGAAGATTCGAGCCTCGACCCCGCCCGCCCCGACCGAGACCTCGACCTCGCCCCGACGATCCAGGACGAGATCCGCCGCCTGCCCGAAAAGTACCGAGTCGCCGTCATCCTCTGCGACCTCGAAGGCTTATCCAACGAAGAAGCCGCCGCCCGCCTCGCTTGCCCGTCGGGAACCCTCAAGGCCCGCCTCTCCCGAGGTCGAGCCCGCCTCCGAACCCGCCTCGCCGACCGAGGCTTCGCCCCCTCGTCCTGGCAATCGACCCCACCGCCCCGGCCGCTCGTCGTCCCGGTCCCTCTCATCCAGGCCGCCTGCCGGATGGCCCTGCCCGCCACTTCGATCTCATCAACCCTTTCTCTCGCACAAGGAGCATCACGCACCATGTTATTGTCTTCGATCTCACCTTGGGCGGCGGTCGCCTCGGCCACTTTGGCCGCTGGAGCCGTCGCGGTCATCGCGATGACTGGCCTTCATTCCGACCCAACCTCCAATCAGGCACCCGGCCCGGCCCCAGCCGCCGCCGCGAAGCCCAATCTGATCAAACCCGTCGAGAACATCCTCCAAAACGCCGGGTTCGAGGCCGGGGATCAATCCCCCTCGTACTGGTCCGAGGGTGCCGAAATTGACGGCGTGAAATACCTCTGGGATCAAGGGAACGGTCAGCGAGGCAAGGCAAGCCTCTGCTTGCAGAAGACGGCGCAACGCTACTTTCCGATCGCCCAGTGGTATCAAGTGGTGGACCGGAAAGGTGACGAGCCTGCCCTCCGAGTGACTGCGCAGGTGAAGGCCGATCGGGTCACGAAGGCGATCATCGACGTGATGTTCCTCGACGAGAAGGGCGAGTCCATCAGCCATGAGTGGGCCGGACAAATCGGGAACAAGGGGGCTAACGCCCCGCCGACGACCCATGACTGGAAAGAGTATGCCAGCCGCGTCGAGATCCCGAAGGCGACCAAGAAGATTCAGGTCGGCTTGCAGATCTACGGACCCGGCAAGGTCTGGTTCGACGAGGTTCGCGCGGAGTATGCGAAATGATGCGGAGATCGGATGAAATGCCGACCCCTCAATCCCCCCGGTCTGACGCCGCCAGATAAATCCCCAAGCCGACGGCGGCGCTGCCGATCACCAGAGTCGGGGTGATCGGCTCGCCCCGGATCAGGGTCCCCAGGGCGATCCCGAACAAGGGGGTCATGAACGAGACGGCGGCGAGCTGGCCGGCCAGGTAGCGGCGGAGGAGGATCATCCATAGGGAGAACGTCAGGCCCGAGACCACGAACCCCTGGTAGAACAGGCCGCCGAGGGCTGTCGGGGTGAAGTGGTAGGTGCTCGGGCCTTCGATCAGGGCGCTGAGGCCGAACGAGATCGGGACGGCGACCGCCGATTGGAGGAGCAGGAGCGTGGTCGGCGGGATGATCGGGAAGGTCTTCTTCTGCGCGATCGTCTGGAGGCCGAAGACCACGCCCGCGCCGAGGACGATCAGGTCGCCGGTCAAGCCCCCTCCGCCCCCGCTCAAGATCGGCTTGGCCAGGAGGATGGCCACGCCGACAGCCGCCGAGAGCAGGCCGAGGATGCCTCGGGTGCCCAGCTTTTCGCCCAGGAGCAGCCAGGCGAGCGGGGCGACGACCAGGGGGTGGATGTTGATGAAGACAGACGACCGACCCGCTTCGCTCAGGCTCGTCCCCCAGTTGAAGCCGCCGATCTGGATCGCGGCCAAGACGCCGTGGGCCGCGACCAACCACCAGTGGCGGACGGCCACCCGGGCCGACGCGCCGACCTTGTAGCCCACCCACGCCACCACCGGCAAGCTGAGCAGGAACCGAAACCCCGCCGAGCCGATCGGCGGCATGTTGGCGCTCGAGACGGTGATCTTGGCCGCGACGGCGTTCCCGCCCCAGAACAAGCAGCAGAGCGTCGCCACCCCCAGGCCGGGGGCGTCGATCCGGGAAATCTTCGGGTCGGGGTCGGTCATTTGAGGATGGGGTCAATCCGGGTGGGGCGATCTCGGCCCGCTGAGGATAACCGATCGACCCCCGCCCGGCCACCCTCCGGCCATCAGGCGGGCGTCGCCGACTGTCGCCGGCCTCGCCGCGCGACCAAGAAGCCCAGGCCCAACAGCCCCGCCGCGGCCAGCAGGCCCGACCCGCCCACGACGGCCCAGTTCGTCCGCGTCGGCGCCAGGACGACCCCCGTCCACTGGGATGACGAGACCAGTTCGACTTTCTCGATGACCCTCGGCGGCCCGTTCGAGTCGATCAACTGCACGAGCGTCCCCGAGTGGCCGACGGGGCGGACCACCAAGAAATGCTCGATCTTGGCGCCTTCGTCCTTGATGAAGGCCAGCATGGGCCGGTCGATCAGCTTGGCATCCTTGGCGACGTACAAGCCTTCGAGCCTCAGCCCGAACGACCGGGCGACGTCGCGCAGCTCCCGCATCGAGTGGCCCTCCCGCCGGTAGGGCAGGCGGGCGGCGATCTGATCGAAGTCGATCGCGCGGCCCTCGACCGCGCCCAGGGCCAGGAGCGCCGCCGGGCCGCAATCGATCGCGGGGTCGGCCACGACCCGCTCGCTCGCCGCCCCCGCGCCTCGGGCGGCGACGATCCCGACCGCCGCGGCGACCAGCAGGCGGGCCAGTCGAGTCGATCGGGGCGTCATGCCCCCCTCCACTTCCTGACCGCGACGAACCCCAGCAGGGCGACGCCGACGACCCCGACGCCGATCTGCGCCAAGGTTGTCCCGCTCCACGCCTGCCGGGCGGGGGACGACGCCTCCAACTCCTTCGACTGGCGATTGGCCTCGGCCAAGCCGTCCTCGATCCGCTTGCGGACGCTCACCGGGTCGGTCCGATACGGCGGCGGGGGCTCTTGCCCCTGGAACTGCCGGGCCAGCGGCCCCGAGGTGACCCGCGACTCGATCCCCGCCAGCTCCTTCGGCGTGGGATAGGCCGAGTTTCGGGTTACGGTGAACAGCGAGTCGGGCAAGCTGAGGTTGATCCGCTCGGAGCCGTTGACGACCGCGAAGGTCCGCTCGAACACCGGCTCCTTGCTGTAGCGATCCCCCTTGCCGCTCAAGCCGAACGACTGAGTGCGGCTGGAAACCGGCAGCCAGTAGGAAGTCTTGTCCGCGAGGCTTCGTTCCACCAGTTGAATCTGATCGATCCGGCTCTCCAGGTTCCCATGTCGGTAAACTTCCGCTTTCAGGGCTTGCGCATTGCGCTCGAGGTCGAGCCAGTAGAACCGCTTGTCCCGTTCGCAATCGTTATCCTCGGCACGGCTGATCGTGAGGAATGTGCAAAGTCGGACGCGCAGGCAAGTCCGCCCCGCCACGACGTCCCACCCTTCGACCGCGACTTCATGATAAAGACTGTCGATGAGATCTTGAAGTTCCCAGAGCGGATTCAGATCCAGCGGCGCATCTCGCTTGTTGAGCGAAAACAAAAACCCGGGGTACTTTTTGATGTCTTCCGGTCCGATTTTCTGCTTGGCGTCCAGGATGTCTTCCGTCAACTCGAGGCGATTCTTCAGGAGCGAAGTCTTCTTGCGAACGACTCCGCCATGCGCGAAGCTCGTCGCGTAGACGTCGCAGAGCGCGGCTTGGTCACTGCGATACAAAAATGTCCCATTGAGGTCGCGATCGTAAATCCGCACGTCCTCGACCACCAGCTTGGGATCACCGATCCAGCGGTCCTTACCATCGTAGACGAAAACCAGGGACTTCAAGGGGGCCGACTTGGCGCGGATCAGCTCCCGCAACTGCTCGGCGGGGACGAGTGGAGCATCGACCTGGCCGATGAGCAATAAGGATGAAGCCAATGCCAGAAACATCGGATACCTCGCGAGGATCGGGTGAATTGGAATGGTGTCGGCTCGCGGTCAGCCTTAATTGGTCGCGGGCGGGGGCGGATCGAGCGTTCGACCCACCCCCGAGGTGTTCCAATCCCCCCGACAACCCCACACTCGAACCGGGGGGCGACGCGGGTGAGCCATCTGCCAGGTCCGCCCGAACCGGCCCCGGCAGACCGCTCGACGTATCGTCGCCGATGGCTCATGGACTAGTGAGCGGGACAGGGACCGGCTATTGCTTGGTGAAGACGGCGAAATTACCGGCCGGACAAACTCCCAGATTATTGGCTGGCGCGGGCGGGGCAGTGCCGCAAACTGCCGTAGCAAGGGTTTGACTTGGTTGACATGGGCCTTGACTGGACAACTGCGTCGCTTGGCCAGTTGTCGGCGACTTGGAACAGTCCACCGATCTACGCTGGTAGGTGAGCGAGGCGCCATTCTGGTCGGCCCCGAAGGACGAGGCGCTGGGGCCATTACACGAGACGCAAGTCGGCTGCTTGGCGGGAACGCTGCCATTCGCGGTGCTGCCACAGTTGGCGGCCGTGATGTAGTTGGAGTTGGGGTTGGCGGTGACCGCGGCATCGGCGCAGTCGTAGCTCTTTGTCCCCGTCTGCGGGCCGTTCGAACCGAGGACGAGCGCCAGGGTCCGGTCCGAGAGCGGGCGGGCCTGGGTCGCCTGACCCGCGACGCAAACCAGGATGCCCAACGACCCGAGCAGCGACGCCGCAACCACGCGATTGATCTGGATCGTCATCGAGAAACTCGCTTTCGGATGAGGGAGGTCAAGGAAGAACGTCAGTCGACCAATTCACGTCCATTGCGCGTCCCCAGGCCGCGCCAGGGGGCTTGGGCGATCGTCTCGGCGACGAAGCGGACCGACCCGTCGCCCATCAGCAGGTTGACGCCGCCGGGGTGCAGGCTCCGTGCCGTGGTCATCCCTCGGGCCGTGAGGTTCCCGGGGTAGATGGCATCGGGGATGGTCCCGTTCGGGACCTGGGCATGGTTGTAGAGGGTCCGCTCGCGGCCGGTCCAGAACCAGGAGTGGCCATGCCGATAAAACTGGGTGTCGTTGCTCCCCCGCGCCGAGACCCGCGCATCGAGGATCAGGTCGTCGGTGGTGAACGCGAGGTATTCCAGCGCGAAGGCGTCCCGCATCGGGTCGATGATCGGCCCGTTCGACCCGCGCAACCGCTCGCTGAACAGCGCGGTGTGCGCCAGGCCGTCGGGGACGCTCGCAGGTTGGACGAGGGGGAATTCGGAGAGCAGGCCGTTGCCGCTGTCGGGGTGCTCGGCGCTGGTCCAGCCGTCCGGCCCCGTGCCGGCGTTGCCGCGATAATTCACGCCGATGTCGCCGAACGGCCCGCCGTCCGACGGGCAGAGGAACAATGGGACGCCCGTGTGTTGCACGGTCGAGTTCAGCGAGTTCTGGGCCCCGGCCGCAGGCCAGGTCCGGTTCCACGTCTCGGGGTAGGTGCCTGCCATGAAGTTGGTCGCGTCGTAGAGGGCGCGTTGCTCCAGGTAGGGCAGGAGCCGCAAGTGGACCGAGTAGAACGTCTGCCACACGATGAAATCGCCCCGGCCGATGATGTTCGAGGGGAAGCAATCGAACGTCCCGACGTACTGCTGGGTCGCCAGGCCGATCTGCTTGAGGTTCGAGGCGCACTGGGCGCGCCGCGCCGCCTCGCGAGCCGACTGGACGGCGGGCAGGAGCAGCGCGACCAGCACGCAGAGGACGCCGCAAACCACGGTCGTCTCGATCAGGGTGAAACCACGGCGGGCGCGCGACCTCATGGCAATTCCTCCTTGTCTGGCGGCAGCACCAAAACGCCGAGCTTCAACCGAGGTTGGTCGGGGTCGTCCGTCACGACCTCGATCTCGGGACTGACGCCCGGCATGAGCCGCCGCGTTTCCAAGGGGATTCGCAGCGAGTGGACCGGCGCCGCCTGGGGTGCCGTGGGTCCCTCACCGGCGAGGAGCGATCCGGAAACCTGGAGGACGCGAAAGGGCCGATCCTCGGAGCGGACCTCCACGCGGGCCTCGGTGATCCCCTCCCGGGCCTTGAGCACCAGCGTGGGCGGGAGGAGCCGGATCGTCGGCTCGACCGTCCACCGGACGTCTTGGATCTGGGCGAGGCCATCCGGCCAGCGGAGCGTGATCGACTCCCGGTTCGGCCCGAGCTTCGCCCGCGTCGGGAGCTTGACGACGACCGTGCGGGAACTCTCGATGATCCCGTCCGAGCCTTCCACCTCTTCCGCGGGCGTGAGGGGCTCGACTTGCAGCAGCTCGTGGGCGACCACCTCGGTCGGGGCTTTCCGCCCCTCGCCGGCTTTCCGCCGCCCGATCAGGCGATACGTTCGACTCGCGGCTTGGCCCAGGCGGACCGTCGTCGCTTGGCCCGGAGTGTCTTGGATCTCCCGCTCCGGCACGAACCGGGCGGTGACGACCAAGGTCCGGATCGGCTCGGCGGGCGAGTCCGTCGCGATGTCGAACGAGACCCGCTTTTGGTCCGCGACGTGCCCCGCTTTGAGGAACACCGCCACGACCGCCGAGGCGCCGGGCGGGATCGGACCCGGGAGTTGGCCGACACTCGAGCAGCACGGGACGTTGACCTTCGACCCGATGAGCTTGAGTGGTCGTTCGCCCGAATTGACGAGCCGGAATTCATGTTTGAGGGTTTGGTCTCGCGCCAGGACCGTCCCGAAGTCAAAATCCTCTCGATCCGATCCGATCCGATCCGAGATTCGGGTTCGGGGCGGTTGCTCAAGATTGATGAAAGATCGGGTTCCGGCTCGGAGGAGGTGCAGCCGCAAGCGAAGAGCAGGCCGAACGTGACGATCGCTGGACTCGCGTTCCGCATGGGTCGGAAGCCTCTACCGTTGGTGGGCGGCGTCGTGAAGTCATTGAACCGGAGAGTATCTCGATTAGTCAAGAAAAATTTCGTCGAATTGCGGAAAATTCATTTTCGGTTCGGCTCAGGGCTTCGCGGCGTCCTTCTTGGCGGCGGCTTCGGCCAGGACGGCGGCGGGGTCGTCCTGGAACAGGTCGCGGCAGCCCGAGCAGCAGACCCAGTACGACTTCCCGGCGTGCGACACCTGGATCGTCCCCCGGCCCCCCGTGACGATGCAGACCGGCCCCGACTCGCCGGCGGCGAACGAGGCGCCGACGCGGGTCGAACCGACCTCGCCGAGCCGGACCCAGCCGGTGCCGGCGGCCTTGGTTGGGAGTGCTTCGTAGGTCAGGAGGAACCGGGCGTCGTTGGGGATGGCCAGGCTGATCCGCCGGACTCCCTCCCCCGGTTCGATGGCCCGGAAGGCGACGGGCTGGCTCGCGTCGTCGACGGGCGGCTCGCTCTGGAATGTCCGCTTCGAGCCATCGGCCAGTACGGCTTCCAGGGTGAAAGCCCCCGGCTTCCCTTCGACCGGGGCCAACATCGCCGACCGGAGGTACTTCCCCTTGGCGACCTGGATTTCAAGCCGGGCGGAGTCGGCGGCGAGCTTCCAGGCCCAATCGCTGGTCTCGGTCCAGGCCCCCTGGTTGCTCCCCCGGCGGACCTGGCCGGTCCCCCGCCATGCCCCCACCAGCGGCCCGAAGCCCCGCAAAGCCTCCTGGTCGCCCCGCCTGGCCAGGGTTCCCTTGTCCGGCGAGTCGCCTGCGGCCGTCGCCCCGACGACGACCACGGCCAGAGTCCCGACCAACCCCATCCCCAACAAGATCCGCCGCATGGATTCCGCCTCGCCCGATGTCGTTGAAGATGGAAGATGGCGGCAAGCGCCAGATGACCTTTGTCCCATTAAACCCCAGCGGGGAGGTCGGGTGTCAACCTTTTGGGACACGGCCGAATGATGGAACCAATTGAAGCTATCCCGCCGTAAAGCCGTTCTTGATCAATCAAGGTCGTTTCGCGGCGTTGATTTATGGTCAAGCCTCCAATGAATTTGATAGTCGAGGAGGTGGGGATGGTGGTATAAAACAAAAGTTGGATGATCGACGGATGCCGCTTCACCATCCCGATCGGGAAAGGGCCTGGCTTATGCGACCACGACTCCTCCAATTGGTCCGACCTGCGACTGGTCCCGGCTTGTTGATGGCGATGGCCCTGCTGGTCGCGGGGATCGCCCGAGCCGAAACCCCCGACGCCCCGGCGGCGAAGTCGGCTCCGGCTCCGAGTTCCGGGACCGTCGGCTCGATCCGGGTCGATCCGGGGCGGTCGACGCTGGTGGGTCGGCGAGGCACCCGGCAGTTGCTCGCCTCGGGCGTGGTCGGGTCGGCCCGAGACCTGTCGAGGAGCGTCGAGTGGGTCAGCCTTGATCCGAGCGTCGCGGTCGTTTCCAGGACCGGGCAAGTCACCCCCAAGGGGGATGGGTCGGCGACGATCGTTGCTCGGGACGATTCCGGGTCCGAAGCGAGGGCGGTGGTCGAGGTGTCGGGGATGACGGCCTCGAACCGGGTCAGCTTCCGGAACGACGTGATGGCGGCGTTCAGCCAGGCGAACTGCAACATGGGGGCGTGCCACGGGACCCCCACCGGCAAAGGGGGTTTCCGCCTCAGCCTCCGAGGCTACCTGCCCGACCAGGACTTCATGACCGTGACCCGAGAAGCGAGCGGGCGGCGGATCGACATCATGAACGCGGACACCAGCCTGATGCTCACCAAGCCGCTCGGCCAGGTCCCGCACGAAGGGGGTCTGAGGCTCACCCGGGGGTCGAAGTCGTTCGAGCTGATCCGCGACTGGATAGCCGAAGGAGCGAAGGACGACGCGCAGGCCCCCAAACCGGTCCGCCTGGAGATCGCGCCGGGGGCTAGGCTCCTCGAATCCCCCGCCAGGACCCAGCAGACTGCCGTCGTCGCGCACTATTCCGACGGCTCGACCCGCGACGTGACGCCAATCTGCTACTACAACTCGTCCAACCCGACGGTGGCCGAGGTCGACGCCGATGGCTTCGTTTCGTTCAAAGGTCCCGGAGAGGCCGCCGTCATCGCGCACTACCTCGGCCTGGTCGCCACCGTCCGGCTGACCCACCTGGTCGAGGTCCCCGGGTTCTCCGTGGCCGCGATTCCCCAAACGAACCCAATCGACCAGGCCGTGTTCGGCAAGCTGAACCGGATGAGGGTCGAGGCGTCGCCGAGTTGCACCGACGCCGAGTTCGTCCGTCGGGCGTCGCTCGACATCCTCGGCGCCCTGCCTTCGCCCGACGAGGTCCGCGCCTTCCTGGCCGACCCCAACCCCGACCGCCGGACGGCGCTGGTGGACAACCTGCTCGCCCTCCCCGAGTTCGCCGACTTCTGGGCGCTCAAGTTCGCCGACATCCTCCGGGCCAACGGCCGACTCATCGAGACCAAGGGGACACTGGCGTTTCACCGCTGGATCAGGTCCAACCTCGAGCGCGACGTCCCGCTCGACCAGTTCGTCCGCGACCTCTTGACCGCCGGAGGCTCGTCGCTCCGCAACCCGGCGGCGAACTACTACCGGATCAGCCGGGACCCCGAAAGCTCGGTCGAGGCCACGGCGCAGTTGTTCCTCGGCGTCCGAATCCAGTGCGCCAAGTGCCACAACCACCCCTTCGAGCGCTGGACCCAGGACGACTATTACGGCTTCGCGGCCTTCTTCTCCCGGGTCAAGCGGAAGCCCGGCGGGTTGCCCGGCGACGAGGTGATCTTCAAGGCCGACGCGGGCGAGGTCAAGCAGCCCCGGACCGGGGTTGCGATGAAGCCCAAGGCCCTCGGCGGGCCGACCTTCGAGGATGCCCCCAAGGACCCCGCCGACCGCCGAGACGCCCTGGCCGCCTGGCTCACCGGGCCGGAAAACCCGTTCTTCGCCAAGAGCCTGGCCAACCGGATCTGGTATCACCTGATGGGCCGAGGCGTGGTCGAGCCGGTCGACGACTTCCGCGACTCGAACCCGGCGTCGAACGACGAACTCATGGACGCCCTCGCCGCCAACTTGACCCAAAGCGGCTTCCAGCTCAAGCCGCTCATCAGGGCCATCGCCGTCAGCCGAGCTTATGGCCTCTCGGCGCAGCCCCAAGGCCCCAACGCCGCCGACACGATGTACTTCTCGCACTCCTACGCCAAGCTCCTGCCCGCCGAGGTCCTCCTCGACGCGATCTCGACCGTCACCGACACTTCCACCCCCTTCGACGGCCTCCCCCGCGGAACCCGGGCCGTCCAGATCCCCGACGGTCGGACCGAGAACACCTTCTTAAAGACTTTCGGCCGCCCGGCGCGGGAACTGGCCTGCGAATGCGAGCGGGAAACCGACTCGAACCTGTCGCAAGCCCTCCAACTCATCGGCGGGGCCACCTTGAACGGCAAGCTCCGCGACGACTCGGGGCGGATGGCCCGCCTGGCCGCCTCGAAGCTCGACCCCGCCTCGATCGCCGAGGAGTTGTACTGGGTCGCCCTCAGCCGCGCCCCGACCTCCCACGAACTCGAAGCCGCCACCCGCCACTTCGCCGCCACCCCCGACCGTCGCCAGGCGGTGGAAGACCTGGCGTGGGCGGTCATCAACTCGAAAGAGTTCTTGTTCCGCCATTGATCGAATCGAAGCCGCGATGCCGCCCTCTTGATGCCCCCGCCTAAGATGGGAGCGTTCCGCCCGAAGTCGATTCGCATTTTTTCTCGACTGCGTCACGGTGGAACTTCGCGGGCGGAAAAGGGGTCAGGTGCCGATTCGCATCGGGAATCGGCACCTGACCCCTTTTCCGCCTCGATATAGACCATCTTTCGACCTTTGATCTCGATGAACTTCTTGTCTGCGAAAGAATCGCCGGTCATCTGCATCTCCTTGAAGTTTGAAGTGTCGCCCGACCCGGTGGAAGCCAAGCCTCCACCCTTGCTCGCGATTTATAAGCATCCCAGGAATTTCCAATGCATTTCAAATCGCAGATTGCAAATCGCAAAGCCATACAGATGGACCTTTTGAGATTTGCGATCTGCAATTTGAAATGTGCAATGAATTTCTGGGATCGGTATCAGAAGCTCGTTGGTGCTGACTATTCCGAGGTTTCAACGCCGGTCTGTTCGATTAAAGATATCAACGAATTTTTCAATTCTTCGAGCCGATCCGGGCCGAGGATCGCCAGGTATTCGGCCTCCATCTCCTTTTTCACCTTGTTCGCATCGTCGATGAAACGCATCCCTTCGTCGGTGAAAATCACCAGCGTGGCCCGCCGGTCATCGGGATCGGGAACCCGCTTGATATAGCCTTTATTCTCCAGATCAAGCACGAGTTGCCGCATGGATTGCTTGGTCATCCCCGCCCGCTCCGCAAGCAGCGTGACGGACGTGCCTTTCGGGTGCAGATACGGCAGAAGTGCTGTATGGGCCAAGGTTAGGCGATCGTGCCCGTATGCCCGTAGTTTGGCGATGCTCCGCTTGACGAAGGCTCGTTGGGCTTGCAGGAACAGCCGCCCGATGTGGTCTTCTCGCGTCGCCCGCACCCGCGATTGTTCCGAAACGGCATCGGGCGGGCGAGATATTGGGTCACTCATGTCGACCAGGAATCGCTGAGGTGTTGACAAAGGGATTTTGGACAGGTACCCTTACTAAGAGGTGAGGCACACTTACCAAGTATAACAACTCATGTACAAAACGCAATCCCGTGGGAGATTCGCTCATGGCCGAAGTCGCTTCGCATCAAGAATCGAGCCGTTCCCAGGGAAAGGTAGCCCTCATCACCGGGGCGAACACCGGCATCGGCAAGGATGTCGCGAGGCAATTAGCTCTTTCCAACGCATATAAGAAGGTGATTTTAGCTTGCAGGAACTCGGCCAAGGCCGAACGTGCCGGGAAGGATCTGGAAACGGTCACGGGCAAGTCCGTTTTCGAGATCACCCTGATGGATTTGTCCGACGCGGCTTCGGTCCGGGCGGCACTGTCGTCACTGAACGAACCGATCGACGATCTGGTCATGAATGCCGGCGGCTCTGGCGGTAAGACACCGCTGGCCTTGACCAAAGATGGGGTGACGCAGATTTTCGCATCCAACGTGCTCGGGCATGTGATCTTGCTCGAAGAACTGATCCGGACCGACCGGCTGAAGAGGGCGGCGGTCTTCGCCGGGAGCGAAGCGGCCAGAGGCATCCCGAAGTTGGGGATGAAGCGACCGGCCCTGACGACTTCCTCGGCCGATGAGTTCGCTTCGCTCTGCGATGGGGCCTATTTCCGGGGACGCAAGGCCGACGTCACGCTGGCTTACGGGCAGGTCAAATATCTCGGTGCCTTGTGGATGGCCGCCACCGCCCGGCGATATCCGAATCTGAAGCTCATCACGATGAGTCCCGGGAACACGAGCGGCACCGAAGGGCCGCGTGACCTCCCGTTGCCGCTCCGCTTGCTGGTGAAATACCTCCTCATGCCGGTGGTCATGCCCCTCTTCGGTATGATCCAGGATCTCGACCAAGGGGCCAAGCGACTGGTCGATGCCCTCAGCGATCAGACCTTGCGGAGCGGTGTTTTCTACGCCAGCAAGGCAAATGCGTTGACGGGTCCGGTGGTCGACCAGAGCGAGATTTTCCCCGACTTGGCGAACGAAGCCTATCAAGACTCCGCCAGCGAGGCGGTGCATCGTTTCACCGGCGGCCCTGGCCGGAGCGGCGTTGACGCTGCCTCTTCCGTTACGTCCACCACGGGAGTTCGCTGATCATGGCCGCCAAGCATCGCAAGGGCGAGCTGATGCCTTACCCGGACAATTTCACGACGAAAGATGTCGGGACCAATGGGGTGACGATCCACGCTCGGATTGGCGGTCGTGGCCCGGCCGTCGTGCTGCTGCATGGTTTCGGCGTGACCGGCGACTCCTGGGCACCCCTGGCGGCGACGCTGGCCGATACCCATACGGTAATCGTCCCGGACCTGCGGGGTTTCGGGCTTTCGTCGAAGCCGGAGGGCGGTTACGACAAGAAGATGCAGGCCGATGACGTGGCGGGCCTCCTCGACGCATTCGGGATCGAGCAAGCGGCTCTCGTCACGCATGACATGGGCAGCCTAGTCGGGTTCGCGTTCGCCAGCCGGCATCGTGACCGCGTGGCCCGCTGGGTGGCGATGGAGGCACCGCTACCCGGAATCGGTCCTTGGGATCAAATCCTCAGCAATCCGAGGGCCTGGCACTTCGGCTTCGGCGGCCCCGATATGGAGCGGTTGGTGGCAGGCCGCGAGCGTATCTACCTTGATCGCTTCTGGAACGAATTCACCATCGACCCGGCTGACTTCGGAGAGGCGATGCGGGAGCATTACGCGAGGCTCTATGGGCTGCCGGGCGGGATGCGGGCGGCCTTCGCCCAGTTCGCCGCCTTTGGTCAGGATTCCATCGATAACAAGGGCTTTCTCGAAGGCGGAAGACTCGGCTTCCCGGTCCTCGCCGTTGGCGGTGAATCGTCGATCGGGGCAAGATTGCAACCTCTGCTGCAAATCGTCGCCGATCAGGTTGAGGGAGCCGTAGTTCCGGCTTTGGCTCATTGGCTGATGGAGGAAAACCCGGAAGCGACCTTGGCCATCGTTCGGAACTTTCTCGCGTAAGTTCAAAATTCTCGAAACGGTCGGTTTCGCATCCGATAATCCGCTCTATCGGATATTCATGCCCGACCGCTCGTAATCTCAATCCGTTCCATTCTTCAACATCAATCCAAGGGAGGATCAATGCAAACCGAAACGATGCGTTCCGTTTGGACCCGCTATGTGAACGGCTGGATGAACGTCAATGCCGATGAGAGGCAGCGGATGCTCCAGGAAAGCGTCGCCCCCTCCTGCGTTTACGTCGACCCGGGCGGCCAGGATCAGGGTCATGCCGGGCTCACCGACCGGATGGAGCAGTTCCAGCGCAACTTCCCGGGAGCGACGATCGAGATTGAAAAGTTCGCTGGCCACCACGACTACGCCCTGATTCACTGGCGAGCCTTGGACGCATCCGGCGTGGTCTTGCTCCCTGGGGTTGACGCCGTGAGCTTCAACGAGGACGGCCTCCTTTCGCAGATCACAGTCTGGCCAGAGACCACGAGCGGCTGAGGTTGCATAACCCCCTTCATGCAACGCCAATCCGCCTGCAATATCCTGCCAGGACGACCTATCGTGAGATCCTCGACGGTGTTCCTGACATGCCTCGTCATCGGCCGGATGCTCGGTGCCGCCCCGGAAGCCTGGGGGATGTGGGAGCCGAAGCCGAAGGCGGACGCGGCGAAACCCGAAGCTCCAGCCCCTCCGGCGGGGAACGCGACGCCGGAAGCCGCGTTGCGAGCGTTTCAGGTCGCGATGCCGGCCCAGGACGAGCCGACCCTCCGGTCGATCACCTTGCCCAACGACGGTTTCGACCGATTGCTCAAAGGGGAGAGAGTGACCGACGTCCGGTTGCTCACGGCCCGGGCCGCCATCGGCTCGCAGCCGATCCGGGCGCTGAAGCCGGGCGATGAGGTCAGCTTGCCCGGCGGCCGGAAGGTGGTGGTCGCCCCCGACGAGGTCACCGAAACCCGGGCCGTCCTGCTCCCCGAGGGGTTCCCCGTCCCGACTCGGCTCCGAATAGTCGAGGGGACGTGGAAGGTCGACGCCGGGCCGCTCATCGCCGCCCGGAAGGCTGCCGAGGCCGCTCGGTTGAAGCGCGAAGCCAAGAAGGCCAACTACAGGGGGCCGGTCGATCAGGACCGGGATCTTCGCTTCTTCTTGTCGAGCTTCGGCCTGGTCGGGGCGGTGACAACCTTCCAGCCGGGGGGAAGTGCGGATTCGGCCTGGATCGCGGCGGCGTCGGCGAGGGCTTCGTCGGACAGGATCGCCTCATCCAGCCCGAACGTCTTCTGGTACGACACGGCGGCCTTGACCAAAAAGGCGTTGAAGGCGTCGGTGGCGAGGTCGTCGTGGGAGTGGACGGTGATCAGGATCTCCTGCGCCCCGCCGAAGGTCATCCCGAAGCTGACCCGCTCGGCGTTGGAGAGGACCGGCTTGGGGGATTTGAGGAACGGCCTCAAGCCGAGTTGTTCCTGCAAGACGTCGAGCTTGAAGGCGCCTCGCTTGACCAGGAACCGGAGGGTCAAGATCCACTCGTGGCCGGTCTGGGCCTGCAAGAACGCCGGGGTGACCGGGCTGGTCGACCCGACCTTGACCACGCTCCGGTCCGACCAGTCGGCGGGGGCGAAGCCGCCGATCCCCTCGATCCGGTCGATCACCGAGTCGAGGATCGAGCCATCCCAGCGGGCGAGCTTGCCGTTCCGGGTCAGGCGGTCGGTCGTGTGCCAGCGTCGGCCGTCGACATCCCAGGGGTTCTTGGGAGGGGCGAGGTCCGTCGCGGCGGCCTTGACCTCGGCGGCCAGCTTCTTGGCGGCGGCCTTGGGGTCGAACCGAGGGCGCTCGGCGAACGGCCCGGCGGCGAGCGCCCTCTTCAAGATCGCCCCGGTGAGCGAGCCTCGCTTCTTGGCGACCACTTCGGGAGCCCCCGCGGCGACGATGTTTCCACCTTCGGCCCCCGCTTCAGGCCCGACGTCGATCACCCAGTCGGCGGTCTTGATCACTTCGAGGTTGTGCTCGATGATCACCACCGTGTTCCCCAGGTCGGCCAGGCGGTGGACCACGTCCAAGAGCTTCCGGGTGTCGTCGAGGTGCAAGCCCGTCGTCGGCTCGTCGAGGATGTACAAGGTCCGCCCGGTGTCGGGCCGGGCCAACTCCGACGCCAGCTTGACCCGCTGCGCCTCGCCCCCGGAAAGCGTCGGCGCCGACTGGCCGAGCGGGACGTAGCCGAGGCCGACGTCGTGCAAGGTCTGGAGGATCTTCCGGACCCGGGGGACCCCGGCGAACAGGTCCAGCGCCGAGTCGACCGTCATGGTCAGGACGTCGTTGATCGTCTTCCCCCGATACTTCACCGCCAGGGTTTCGCCGGTGTACCGCTGCCCTTGGCAGGCGTCGCACGTCACCCAAACGTCGGGGAGGAAGTGCATCTCGATCCGCTTCTGCCCGGCCCCCTCGCACGCCTCGCACCGGCCCCCTTCCTGGTTGAACGAGAACCGGCGGGGGGTGAACCCTCGGATCTGCGCCTCGGGGAGCTTGCTGAACAGCTCGCGGATCAGGTCGAACGCCCCCGAATACGTCACCGGGGTCGAACTCGGCGTGCTCCCGAGCGGGTCCTGGTCGACGCTGATGACCTTGTCGACCTGCTCCAATCCGATGATCAGGTCGTGCAGGCCCGGGGTCAGGTTGGCCCGGTGGAGCTTCTTGGCGGCGGCCTTCCACAGGATGTCCTGGACGAGCGAGCTTTTCCCCGACCCCGAGACGCCGGTGACGACCGTGACCAGGCCGATCGGGAAATCGACGTCGATGGCTTTGAGGTTGTGCTGCCTGGCCCCCTGGATCGTGATTTTCGACCGCGAAGGGACGCGGCGGTTGGTGGGCACCGGGATCGAGGCCCGACCGCTCAGGTAGCGCCCGGTCATCGAATTCTCGGCGGTCCCGACCAGCGCGGGGGTCCCCGAGGCGGTGACCTCGCCGCCGAAGTCGCCCGAGCCGGGGCCGAAGTCGATCAGGTGGTCGGCGGCTTCGATCACCTCTCGGTCGTGCTCGACCAGGACCAAGGTGTTCCCCAGGTCTCGGAGCCGCCGCAAGGCGTTCAGGAGCCGGGCGTTGTCGCGCGGGTGGAGGCCGATCGTCGGCTCGTCGAGGACGTACAAGACGCCGGTGAGGCCGCTGCCGATCTGGCTGGCCAATCGGATTCGCTGCGACTCGCCGCCGGAGAGGGTGGGGGTGCCTCGCATCAGCGACAAGTAATCCAAGCCGACGTCGACCAGGAACTGGAGCCGGTCCTTGATCTCGCGGATCAGGTCGCCGGCGATGTGTTTCTCGTCGCCGGTCAGTTCGAGGTCTTTGAAGAACTTCAAGGTCCGGCCCAGCGGCCAGTTGCCGACCTGCTCGATCGTGCTGTCGCGGAACCGGACGGCGGCGGCGTCGTCGCGGAGCCTCGACCCCATGCACGAGTTGCAGGCGACGTCGCCGACCATCCCGGACAGCTTGTTCCGGTACAGGAACGAAACCCGGCCCGCCTCCTCGATCGCCGGGAACAGCCCCTTGTACTGGAACGCGAAGCCGGGCTGCCCCGTCGCGGCGGGGACCTTGAACCAGGCTTCGCCCGTCCCTTGGAGGATCGTCCGGCGGTGTCGGCCTTCGAGGTCGTCGAACGGCATGTCGAGGTCGATCCCCAAAACTTTCCCCATCGCCTCGATCATCCGGGCGAACGCGGGGTTCGCGGCGAAATCAGGCCAGACCACGACCGCCCCGTCGCGCAGGCCGACCCGACCGTTGGGGATGAGCGCGGCGGGGTCGGCCCCGTTCTGAATCCCCAAGCCCTCGCAGACCGGGCACCAGCCGAGCGGGGCGTTGAACGAGAAGTGGTTCGGCGACAACTCCTCGAAGCTCCGGCCGCAGCCGTCGCAGGAACGATGCTGGCTGTATCGGTCCACCGGCCAGGCCGCTTCATCAAGGTCGTCGACGGCCCGGACGACGTGGACGACGCCTTTGCCCAGGTCGAGCGCGGCCTCCACCGAGTCGGCCAGGCGGGACCGGGTCTTCCGGCGGATCACCGAGCGGTCGATCACCACCTCGACCCGGTGCTTCCGCTTGTGGCTCAACTCCGGGGGCGTGTCGAGGCTGTGCGAGGTCCCGTCGACCCGGACCCGGCTGAACCCCGACTCGCGCAGCTCGTCCCAGAGGTCGGCGTAATCCTCGTTGTCCCGCCGGTCCACCGGCGCCATCACGAAAGCCTTGGTCCCTTCGGGCAGGTGCAAGATCTTCTCGACGATCTCGTCGGCGGTCTGAGTCCCGATCGCCACCCCGCAACTGGGGCAATACGGCTGGCCGAGCCGGGCGAACAAGATCCGCAGGTAATCATGGATCTCGGTGACGGTCCCGACGGTCGACCGGGGGCTTTTGCTGGTCGTCTTCTGCTCGATGCTCACGGCGGGGGACAGGCCGGTGATCTGCTCGACCTTGGGCTTCTGGAGCGGGGCGAGGAACTGGCGGGCGTAACTCGACAAGCTTTCGACATAGCGGCGCTGGCCTTCGGCGTAAAGCGTGTCGATTGCCAGGCTGCTCTTGCCCGAACCGGATGGCCCGCTGCAAACCGTCATCTTGTGGCGGGGGATGTCGAGGTCGACCCCCTTCAAGTTGTGCTGCCTGGCCCCCCGGACCTTGATATCGGCCAAAAACGACTCCGAAGACAACCGAGCCGGAACGGCTTTCTTGGGCTTGCCTTTCTTTTTCGGCTTCGCCTGGGCGGCGAGCATCGAGGCCGAGGCGTCGAAAACGCGCTGCAAGGCTCGCCCGGTATGGCTCGCGGGTTCGGCGGCGATTTGCTCGGGTGTCCCTTCCGCAACGACCCGCCCGCCCCCGGCGCCCCCTTCGGGACCCATGTCGATCACCCAGTCGGCGGTCTTGACGACGTCGAGGTTGTGCTCGATCACCAGGACCGTGTTGCCCAGCGCGGTGAAGCTGTGGAGGACGTTCAGGAGCTTGCGGACGTCGTCGAAGTGCAGGCCGGTGGTCGGCTCGTCGAGGACGTACAAGGTCCGACCCGTCCCCTTCTTGACCAACTCCCGCGCCAGCTTGATCCGCTGCGCCTCGCCGCCGGAAAGCGTGGGCGACGCCTGGCCGAGCTTCAAATAATCCAGGCCGACGTCGTGCAAGGTCTGGAGCATCCGGTGGATTTTGGGGACGTTGGCGAAGTGCTCCAGCGCTTCTTGAACATCCATCTCCAGGACGTCACTGATGCTCTTGCCTTTGAAGCGAGAGTGGAGGGTTTCTCGATTGAACCGCTTCCCCTCGCAGACCGGGCAGGTGACCCAGACGTCGGCGAGGAAGTCCATCTCGAGCTTGTTCGACCCGTTCCCCTGGCACGCCTCGCACCGACCCCCTGAGACGTTGAACGAGAACCGGCCCGCCTTGTAGCCTCGGGTCTTCGATTCGGGGAGCTTGGTGTAGAGGTCTCGAATCAGGTCGAACAGCTTGATGTAGGTTGCGGGATTCGATCGAGGGGTCCGGCCGATCGGCGACTGGTCGATGTCGATGATCTTGTCGAGGTGGTCGACGCCGTCGATCCGGTCGTGGAGGCCGGGTTCGGTGACGGCCTTGTTCAGGTCTCGGGCCAGGGTGTCGCGGAGGATGTCGCCGACCAAGGAGCTTTTTCCCGACCCGGAAACCCCGCTGACGCAGACGAACAGGCCGAGCGGGAACGCGACGTCGACGTTTTTGAGGTTATGCTGCCTCGCCCCCCGGACGGTCAGCCAGCGGTCGCCGGGCTTTTTCCGCTCGGAGGGGATGGCGATCGACTTCCGGCCCGAGAGGTATTCCCCGGTCAGGCTGTTGGGGGCCTCCGACACATCCAGGAGCGTCCCCTTGGCGACGACCTCGCCGCCCTTGACGCCCGGCCCTGGGCCGAAGTCGACGATGTGGTCCGAGGCCCGCATCGTGTCCTCGTCGTGCTCGACGACGATCACCGTGTTGCCGATGTCGCGGAGCCGCTGCAAGGTGGCGACGAGTCGGTCGTTGTCGCGCGGGTGGAGGCCGATCGAAGGCTCGTCGAGGATGTACAAGACCCCGACCAGGCCCGCGCCGACCTGGCTGGCCAGGCGAATCCGCTGGGCTTCGCCGCCGGAGAGCGTGGGGGCCGAGCGGTCGAGCGCGAGGTAGTCCAGCCCGACGTTGACCAGGAACCCGAGCCGCCCCCGGATCTCCTTGAGCAGCTCTTCGGCGATCGTCCTCGACAGGGGGTCGAGCGGTGCCGCCCGGTCTTCGGGGGCGAGGTCATCCGCCGAGTCGCCGGCCAAGGCGTCGAAGAACCGGGCGGCCCGCGCGATCGGGATCGCGCCGATTTCTACCAGGGTTTTCCCGCCGACGCGGACGGCCCTCGCCCGGGGGTTGAGCCTCGACCCCTGGCAGTCGGGGCAGGTCATGGTCTTCATATACGGTTCGAGCACGGCCCGGACCTGGCCGGACGACTCCGCATACGCCTCGGCCAGCTTGGCGAGGAAACCCGGCCACCTCTCGGTGTGGGCGTAGCGCCGGGAGCTGGTTTTGACGTGGATGACCAGTTGGCGATCTCCCAGGCCATCGAACCAGACCGCTTGCCACTTCGGGTCGAGGTCGCGCCAGGGGGTCTTGAGCATCGACCCTTTGGGTGGCCCCTTCTTGTCGGCTTCGAGGTTGAGGGCGACCCCTTCGATCAAGTTCCGAAGCCATCTCGGCATGTCTTTGACGAGGCCGAGCGGGGCGACCGCCCCTTTCCAGACCGAGAGCGACGGATCGGGGATGATCAAGTCGGCATCGAACGCGGTCCGAATGCCGAGGCCATCGCAACCCTTGCACATCCCCTGCGGGCTGTTGAACGAGAAAAGCTGGGGGCTGGGCGGGTCGAAGCTCAGGCCGCAATGGCCGCAAGCATAGTTCGACGACAGGAGGAGGTCGGGCTCTCCTTTTTCGGAGGTGACGATCACCGACCCCTCGCCCAGCTTGAGCGCCGATTCGACCGCTTCGGCCAGCCGCGTCCGGGCCGCGGCGCTCGTGCCGATCTTGAAGCGGTCGACCACGACCTCGATGTGGTGCTTGATCTGGCGGTCGAGCTTGAGCCGCTGGGTCAGCGAGAAGACCTGGCCGTCGACCCTCGCCCGGGTGTAGCCGGCGCGGCTCAACTCCTCGAAGAGGTCCTTGTATTCCCCCTTCTGCCCTCGGATCACCGGGGCCAGGATCGAATACTCCGCTTCGGGGAGGCCCGCCACCCGGGCGATGATCTGGTCTCGGGTCTGGGCGGCGACGGGGCGGTCGCAGTTGGGGCAATGCCCCTGGCCGACCCTGGCGAAGAGGACGCGGAGGTAGTCGTTGATCTCGGTGATGGTGCCGACGGTACTCCGGGGGTTCCGCCCGCCGGTCTTCTGCTGGATCGAGATCGACGGGCTTAATCCGTCGATCTTGTCGACCTCGGGCTTGGGCATCTGCCCCAAGAACTGGCGGGCGTAGCTCGAAAGGCTTTCCACATAGCGCCGCTGGCCTTCGGCGAAGATCGTGTCGAACGCCAAGCTGCTCTTGCCCGACCCCGAAACCCCGGTGAAGCAGATCAACGCCCCGCGCGGCAGGTCGAGCGAGACGTCGCGCAGGTTGTGCTCGCGAGCCCCCCGGATTCGGATATCCGTCGTGGCCATCCCTAGTAGGTCCTTCGCTGCTTTCGGCGTTGGTCGTCGGTGCATAGTCGCTCCTCCACCCCAGAGGAAGGAATTCCACTATACGCTTGTCATTGGCGGCTGTCCAGAATCGGCAAGGCCCAACGACTTCGTTCGGCCTTGGCCACCTCGTTTTGAAGTCGGCTCCAACCCCACGACCGGAACCGTTTAGGGCGGCCCACGATTCGAGGAGATGGATCGCGGAGAAATCGTCACTCCATCGGTCGTGATCGGTCTTTATTTTCTTGATTGGTCCGGCCGCTCCTCTTAAAAAGGTCTCTGGCGATCCACACCCCTCCGACACTCGCTTCAGGGAATGACCGACGCATGAACATTCGCAAGTTGCTCGTCGAGATGATCGGGACGTTTTTCCTCGTCTTGACGATCGGACAGGTGGTCGTCGGGACGAAGCCGACCGACGGGGTGATCGCGCCCCTGGCGATCGGATCGGCCCTGATGGTGATGGTCTACGCCGGGGGGCACATCTCGGGCGCGCATTACAATCCGGCGGTCACGCTGGCGGTCTGGATTCGAGGCCGAATCCCCGCCGCCGACATCGTCCCGTACTGGGTCGCGCAGGTGCTCGGGGCGGTCCTGGCCGGTTTGCTGGTCGTCTACCTGAAAGGGCAGTCCGCGAGCGTCGAGAAGGACCCCGACACGGTCCGCTCGATCATCGTCGAGGTCCTCTTCACCTTCGCCCTGGCTTATGTGGTCCTGAACGTGGCGACATCGAAGGCCACGTCCGGGAACTCCTACTTCGGCCTGGCGATCGGCTTCACGGTCCTGGTCGGCGCCTTCGCGGTCGGGTCGATCTCGGGCGGGGCGTTCAACCCGGCCGTGGCCGTCGGCGTCGGCGTCATGGGCCTGGCCAAGCCCGCCCACGTCGGCGCCCTGATCGGGGCCAACCTCGTCGGCGGACTCCTCGCCGGGCTGACCTTCCGCTTCCTCAACCCCGACGACGTTTGAGGTCGAACCGGAGCACTAAACCCGGGGGTTGTAGTGGTGACGGACCGACTCGACCGCGTGCCGCCATCGGGCGTTGGCGAGCGATCGCCAGGTCTCGTCGCGGTTGGGGTGGAACTTCTCGCCGGAAGACTCGATCAGGGCGACGGCGGTCCCGATGTCGGGCCAGACGTGGGCCCCCAGGCCGGCCAGCAGGGCCGCGCCGAGGGCGGTGGATTCGGTCTGCGGGCTTCGGTGGAGAGGGAGGTTCAAGAGGTCGGCCTGGAACTGCAAGAATGGGTCGGAGCGGGCCATCCCGCCGTCGACCCGGAGGTTGGACATCGGCTCGGGGAGGTCGGCGTTCATGGCTTCGATCAGGTCGCCGATCTGGAAGGCGACCCCTTCCAGGGTGGCCCGGGCGAGGTCGGCGACGGAGGTGGCCCGGGTCAGGCCGAACAAGGTGCCTCGGGCCTCGGGCTCCCAGTGCGGGGCACCCAGGCCGGTCAAGGCCGGGACGAACAGGACGCCCGAGTCGGGGTCGGCCGCTTCGCTCAGGCGGTCGACCTCGGCGGCGGCGCCGACGGCCCTCAACCCGTCTCGAAACCACTGGACGGCGGCGCCCGCGATGAACACGCTTCCTTCCAAGGCGTACTGGGGCGATCCGGCGTCGAGGCTCGCGGCCAGGGTCGTCACCAGACCTCGGGTCGACGGCACGACCTTGTCTCCGGTGTGGACGAGCAGGAACGCCCCCGTCCCGTAGGTGCATTTGGCTTGGCCGGAGGACAAGCAGCCCTGGCCGGCCAATGACGCTTGCTGGTCGCCGGCGACGCCTCGGATCGGCAAGCCGTCGGGCAGACCGGGGAAACCTCGGGTTTCGCCGAAATCGCCGACGCTGGGGAGGATCTCGGGCAATATTTGCCGGGGAACCCCGAAGAAGTGGCAGAGGTCGTCCGCCCAGGCGATCGACCGGAGGTCCATCAGCATGGTCCTCGACGCATTCGTGGCGTCGGTCACGTGGCGGGAGCCGCCGGTCAGATGCCAGATCAAGAAGCTATCCACGGTCCCCGCGGCGAGTTCGCCCGCCTCGGCGCGGGCCCTGGCCCCCGGGACGTGGTCCAAGATCCAGGCGATCTTGGTCGCGGAGAAGTAGGGGTCCAGGATCAAGCCGGTCCGCTCGGCCAACCAGGGGCGCCGGTCGCGGTACGCCTCGCAAAACTCGATGGTCCGGCGGTCCTGCCAGACGATCGCCGGGGCGATGGCCCGGTCGGTCGATCGGTCCCAGACCACGGTGGTTTCCCTCTGGTTGGTCAGGCCGATCGCGGCGACCCGATCCGCTTCGATCTTCGCATCGGCCAGGGCTTCCTCCACCATCGGGGCCACCGACGCCACCAAGGCGGCGGGGTTGTGCTCGACCCAACCTGGCCGGGGGTACGTGGGGGGCACTTCGACCTGCCCCTGGCCGACGGGCCGGAGCCGGGCGTCAAACACGACGACCCGGGTGCTGGTCGTCCCCTGGTCGATCGCCAACAGGTGGTCGCGTGCCATGACCGACGTCTCCGACTTCGTCTTCGACCGGATGATTCGAGGCGGACTCGATCAGGCAGTTTACCGCGCCTGGGGCGGTCAAGCCGGTTTCGGCTCGCCCATTTTGATCCGACGATCATCCACCCCGAATCCCCTCCCGGCGCGACGTTGCCGGACCCCTTCGACAAGGACCCTCGCCGATGAGCCCACTGATGGTTCCGATCGTGGCCCTGATGATCCCGCTGATCGTCACCCCAACGTCGCTCTGGCTCCGCCACCGTCTGAAAGTGCGGCAGATGGAACATGATGAGCGGATCAAGGCCCTGGAACTGGGCGTCATCCCCCGGTCGAGCGGGATCAGTTGGCCGGGCGCGTCGATCTGCGTCGCGATCGGCGCGGGGGTCCCGGTCGGTTCGATGGTCGTGACCTGGCTCGCCATGCTGACGAACGACCTCCCGATCGAGGTCTGGCTGGCGCCCGTGGTGATCAGCTTCCCCGCCATCGGGGCCGCCCGGAAGCTGGCGGATCGGATGCTGCTCGCCGCCGAAGAGTCTCAGCTCGCCTCGGCCCGACTTCGCGGCGGGCAAGGTGTCACGCCCGGTCAAAAACCGGCGTTCGACCCCGACGCTTACGACGTCGTCGGCAGCCGGGGCTGATCTCCAAGGTCCCAACGACTCAGCCCCGAGGCCGCCCAGACCGCCATCAAAGGCTCGATCGGGATCTGGAACCGGGCCGAGACGATCGTCAAAGCATGAAACGCGGCGATCAAGCCCGCCGAGACGATCGACGGACCCAACCGGCGGCGGACCTCGGGCCGGGCCAAGATCAAGCCCAGGAACGCGGCGGCCGTCAACCCGAGGTGGCTCGCTCGGTAGACCAGGCTCCGCGTCTTTGGGTTCGTTTCGTCGAAGAGGATGAAGTAGCGGAGCCGACGCAGGCAAAGTCGAGGGTATCGCATCGGGTCGTCGCTCAGGTCGCCTAAAGCTCGCCGGAACAAGAACCTCGACCGCCCAGGTTCGGATAACGCCCCTAGCTCTCGGTAGTCGAGGGCGGTCAAGGCGATGTCGTCAATATAACCCGCTTCGTGGCGGGCCTCCCAGAGCGCCCGGTTCTGGTCGAGGAAGGTCGAAGCGGGGCGGTCGGCGATTCGGGCGGCCGACGCCCGGACGACCTTGTCGGTCCCTTCGCTCAGGGCGCAGTTGCCTTGCCAGAAGGCGTAACCGAACGAGCTTTTGATCGGCACGAACTCGCCGTGGACCCGGTAGTTCCGGACCACCCAGGGGGCGACGCACAGCGAAGCCGTCATCGCGACGACCCCGACCAGGCGGATCGCCCGTCGGGCTTCGCATTGCCGAGCGATTGACCAGGCGATCGCCGGACCCGCAAGCCCCAGGATCGGGTCGGCCAGCGCGAGCAAGCCCAGGCAAACCCCCGAGCCGATCGCGTCGGAAGTTCGACCGGTCCGGGCGGTCCGCTCGCTCCAGGCCATCGCCGATGCCAAGAGCGTCGTCGCCAACCCGACCACCTGGACGTGCGTCGCCGAGTAGACCAAAGTCGGGTCGACCGCCACGATCAAGCCGGCCAGACTCGCGACCCACCGCGACCCGGGGGCGACCGAGCCGGCGAAGGTCACGACCGCCGCCACGAGCACGCCCCCCATTCCCGCCTGCGCCAGTTCCAGGATCAAGAGCGACCGGGGCGCTCCCACTCCCCCCAGCCAGTATGCACCGGCGACCGCGAACGGATACAAGGGCGCCTGCTGCGAGGTCGGCCCGTCGGCCCCGAGGTATCGGACCGAGAAACCTCGACCCGCCAGGAGGTTGCTCGCGATCTCGCCATGCTCATAGGTGCTGTGCGGGACGGTGTGGCTCTGCAAGACCAGGACCGCCGCAGCCCGAGCCGTGATCGCCAGGATGATCAAACCCCAGAAAACTCGGCGGTCGGGCATCCGAAACCCCCTCCTTGGATCGCGGCGATTTCGGTAAGATTCCGATTAGCCAGGATAGGTCCAACTCGGCGATCGGTGGTGATTCTGGTCGAGGTCGCTCTTCGGGGTCAACCCCGATCAACAATTGCCCCTCAGCCCCAAGGCGGTTGAATGCCGAAACCTTACGACTCCACCACCAAGTACCTGATCGAGAAGTTCCCGACCGACTGGCTCGCCCTGGCCGGCCTCGACGTCCGAGGCCCGGTGGAACTGATCGACGCCAACCTGTCGACCATCACCGCCGAAGCCGACAAGGTGATCCGGGTGTCCGAGCCGACCCCCTGGCTGGCCCACGTCGAACTCCAAGCGAGCCGAGATTTGCAACTCGGCTCTCGACTGTTCCGCTACAATGCTCTGCTGGACAACCGCCACGACCTCCCGACCCGGAGCCTCGTCGTCCTGCTCCGGCCCGAGGCCGACGGCCCGGAACTTTCGGGCGAGTATCGCCGGAGCTTGCCCGACGGTTCGGAATACCTGGTGTTCCGCTACGGGGTCCTGCGGATCTGGAAGCAACCCGTGGAGTTGGTCTTGAACGGAGGGCTTGGGATCTTGCCGCTCGCCCCCGTGTCGGACTTGGCCGCCATGCCGCTCGAAGACGTGGTCCGGGCGATCGGTCGGAGGATCGACCAGGAACCGCCTGCCCTGGGTGACTTGCTCTGGAGTTCCACCGCGAATCTCATGGGTTTGCGTCTCCGATCCGAGATGATCAGGCATTTGCTCAAAGGGGTGTATCAGATGAAGGAATCGAGCTTCTACCAGTCGATCCTCGCCGAGGGTCTCGCCGAAGGTCGAGCCGAGGGTCGAGCCGAGGGTCGAGCCGAGGGTCGAGCCGAGGGTCGCGCCGAGGGTCGGATTCAACAACGGCTTGACACGGCGAGGCAGCTATTGCTCAGGCATGGAGAGCGCCGATTCGGCCTGATCCCTCTGGAATACTGGACTTCCATCGAGCAGACGGTGGACGCCGATCGCCTTGAGAATTGGTTCGACTTGGTTTACGACACCTCCGTGTCGACTTGGGCGGAGTTCTGGACCCTGGTCAAGAAGGGTGACGCCGACCCGGCATGAGCCGGGGTTGGTCCTCCCCGGGCGATTCGCCTCGGGCCCTCAAATCGTCCGGAAAGCGATCAAGGGGGTGGAGGTGGGAGCGGTTCGGCTCCGCGAGACGACCCGCCGTCGCTTCTTGGTCGGGGCGGTCGAGTGGCCGGCTGTTGCTTTGGCTTCGCCGTCGCCTTCGAGTTTCTTCACCGCCCGGACTTCGATCTTGCGGACCCACTCCCGGGTCACTCCGAGGCGTTGGCCGACTTCCTTCAAGGTCATCGGCTCGTCGCCGTCGAGTCCGAATCGGAGCGAGACGATGGTTCGCTCGCGGGGGTCGAGCCGGTCGAGTCGGTTCCAAAGTTGCCTGCGCTCGTCGTCGGCTTCCATCGCCGAGTCGGGGGCGTTGCCGGCGTGGCCGGCCACCTCGTTCGACCAGCTTTGCTCGTCGTCGCCCCCTTCGGTCCGGAGCGAGCCGGCTCGCCTGGCCCGGTCGACCAGGATGCGCTGGGCGTCGCTGAGGTTGAGGATCGAGGCGACCTGATCGAAGGTGGGAGCTTGGCCCAGCTCTCGGCCCAGGGCACGCTCGGCCTTCCGCCACTTGGAAAGGAGCGTGACCATGTGCGCCGGGAGACGGATTGTGGAGGTGGTGTTGGTGAGGGCATGGCGGATCGATTGCTTGATCCAGTAGCCGGCGTAGGTGCTGAACCGGGTCCCGAAGCTCGGGTCGAATTCCCCGGCGGCCCGGATCAGCCCGAGGTTCCCTTCGCCGATCAGGTCTTCGATCGAGAGCCCTCGGTTGAGGTAGTCCCGAGCGATCCGGACGACCAGGCGGAGGTTGGCCCGGATCATCCGAGACCAGGCGTCGCGATCCCCCTGGGCGATCGCCAGGGCCAACTCGGATTCTTCGGCGGGCGAAAGCAGGTCGTCGTCTCGGATTTGATTGAGGTACAGGTCCATCGTCCCGATCTCTCGACTGTTGCCGCCGATCCGAATCATTGATGTCGACTCCCGTTTCGGGTTCCAAAAAGATGTCGTGGCCATCGTCGCAAGGGGCGGTCGATGCCCCGTTGATCGCACCGAAGGGTGCGAAGCCGCACGCCGTCGTGCCGCTTCCGCTCGATCCGAAACCTTTTGAACGACCGGTACCCGGAGACTTGGTTGGAACTACCCTCCGAAACCGGCACTCTTTATTGGAATTTTGTTCGGAGCTTTTCGGGCACGTCTAAATTAAGCCGTTTTAATTGATCGATAAGTTGACAAAACGTTGCGAAAAGAGCGCGCGGACAACACGATTACATTTCATATTCTCAAGAATTGAGATTGACCTGCGGACCCGCGGCCCAATACACTCGGGGACTCGGTCGCATTGAAGGCGGCGGTTGGCCATATTAAAACGAAGCTCGCGACTTGATCATTCGCCGCCCGCCGCCAATGCTGAAGGACGGGTCGGCGAATCGTCCGGGGTGTTGGGGCTTCTTGAGAGCCGGCAGTCGACTTCTTCGACGCGGCGCGACGGCTCGCTTGGGGACGCCCGCTCGAATTTACGAGGGAGACCGGCGATGGATGCGTTCGACTTCGCCGAGATGATCCGACTGGCCAGGGCCGGCGATGATGCCGCCACCGCCAAGCTGCTCGGCCAGTTCGAGGCGGAAGTCCGGACCATGGTCCGAATCCGGCTGCCTCGGGCGCTCCGCAACCAGTTCGACTCGATGGACTTCGTCCAGGCGGTCTGGAAGAGCGTCTTCACCGGCTCCAACGCCGACTCCAACCCGGCCGCCTTCGCCGATGAAGGGCAATTCCGGGGGTTCCTGGCCGGGGTCGCGCGCAACAAGGTTCACGAGGAGCATCGCCGCCAGACCCGGACCAAGAAGTACGATATCGGTCGCGAAGAACGGCTTTACGTTCAAAGAGGGGATCGCGAAGTTTCCCGAGACGTCGCCGGCTCCGACCCGACGCCGAGCGAGAACGCCCAGGCCGACGACCGACTCGGGCAACTGGTCCGAGGACGTACCGATCAAGAGGTGGAAATCATCATCCTTCGCCGAGAGGGTTTGACTTACGACGAAGTCGCGGCCAAAATCGGCTGCAATGAGCGCTCGGTCAGGCGTGTGATCGACGCGGCTCGCAAACGGATGGAGGCGCGGAGGTGGCAATAAATTCGCGGACTCGCCGCCGAAGGCTCAACCTCCCGAGGTCGTGGCCCGGGGATCGCCCGATCCCCTCGCTCGACGGCTTGAAACGAGGGGTCCGCCGCCGAAACCCAGGCTCGGAAACCTCCTCGAAGCAACGGGTGGCCGAATCGCCCGTCGAGCGTGGCCCCGCCCCCGAAGCGGCGGCTCCGGTGACGCTCGACGCGATGATCGACCGGTTCACCCAGAGTTGGGATCGCGGCGAGCCGGTCCGGGCCGAAGATTATGTCGGCCTGTTCGCCCCCTCCGACGCCGCCGAGTTGGTCTACCACGAATATTGCCTGGCCGAAGCCGCCGACCTCGACCCCGACCCCGCCGACTACCTCCGGCGCTTCCCCGACTATTCCGACGCCCTGGGCCGCCTGTTCTCGCTCCACGGCGCCCTCTCGGTCTCGACCCTCCAGAGGATGGCCGCCCCGGCCGGGCTCCCCGAAGCGGGCGACGCGATCGGGCCTTACCGGTTGCTCCGGGAGCTGGGCCGGGGGGCGTTCGCCCGCGTCTTCCTGGCCGAGCAATCCGACCTCGGCGACCGCCTGGTCGTCGTCAAGGTGTCGACCCGCCCTTCGAGCGAGCCGATGTTGCTCGCCCGGGCGCGGCACGCGAACATCGTCGAGGTGCTGCGGCACGTCGACGCCGACGACGGCGCCTTGCACCTGGTCTGCCTGCCGTTCCTGGGCGGGGCGACCTTGGGGGCGATCCTCCAAGCCCGCCGCGATCGGCCCAAGCCAGGCCGGACCAAGGCTCGCCCTCCTCGGTCGGGGCGCGACTTCCTCGACGAACTCGACCGCGCCTCGGCCCCGGAACATCCGAGCAACAGCTCGCATCGGCCTGCCCGGGAGGTGATGGCCCGGTTGTCGTATCCCAGGGCCCTGGCCTGGATGGCCGCCCGGCTGGCCGAGGCCCTGGACCACGCCGAGCGCCGGGGGGTGACGCACGGCGACATCAAGCCGTCGAACATCCTGATCACCGCCGACGGCACGCCGATGCTGTTCGACTTCAATCTCGCGGTCGACTGGCACGACGCCGACGCCGCCAACCTCGGGGGCGGCTCGGGCGGGACCTTGGCCTACATGGCCCCCGAGCGACTCCTGGCCATCGCCGACCCCGAAAAGACGGTGGACGATCGGCAAACCTCCCGCCGTCGCCAGCCCGACCGCCACCGCGCCGACCTCTACGCGCTGGGTTTGGTCCTGGCCGAGGCGTTGACCGGCGAGCCTCCGACGACCTTCGACCGCCAAGGGAGTCACCTCCGGTCGTTCGCGGCGGGGTTGGCCCTACTCCGAGGGGGTCCGGTCGAGTCGCAACCTGCGCTCAAGTCGAGGGGAATCCCGCCGACGCTCCGGGCGATCCTGGCCCGATGCCTGGCTCCCGACCCGGTCGACCGCTACGCCCGAGGCGGCGAACTGGCCGAAGACCTCGACCGCTGGCGGTCCGACCGCCCCCTGGTCTACGCCCCCGAGCCGACCCGGTCGTCGTGGCTCCGCCAGGCCCGGCGGTTCCGCTACCCGATCCTCGCCGCCGGCTTGACGTTGGCCGCCGCCCTGGCCGTTGGCGTGGGCGCTTCCGTCGTGATACGCGGGACCAACCGCGACCAGGCGATGGCCAAGTGGTCGTACATCCTTGACGGGTCCGAAGGGGTGTTCAAGCTCCGTCGGTTTGGCCGCTGGAAACCCGAGTCGATGGTCGAATCCGCCGACCTTGCCAGCCGCCACCTCGCCCATTATGACGTTGTCGATGACCCACGTTGGAGAAGCCGAGACGATATTCGATTCTTGCCCGATCGCGAGCGAGGCGAACTCGAAGCGTGGGTCATCGAGCAAATATTCCGCCGGGCCGTCGCGCTGAGCGAACGCTCTGACCCCAAGGATTGGCAGAGAGCCTCGATTTCGCTCGACCAGGCGATCGCACAAACCCCGATCGCCGCGCTCCGGACCCTCCGGTCAACGCTCCGGGATCGACTCGGTTCGACATCTTCAAATTCCTTGCCAACTTCTTCCGAGCCGAGCACACCGCCGCCGGCTTGGTTGGAATCGTATCTGGCGGGGGTTGCCGCCGAGCCGCTCCACGCTCGGCAAGCGTTGGGATATTACCTCGACGCCCTCCGAAACCGACCCGACATGTTCTGGGCGCACTACCGGGCGTCAGTCGTCGCCTGCCGAATCGACGAATACCCGACCGCCAATAGACATTTGCAGGAGTGCGTCGTCCGACGCCCCAAAAACCGCTGGCTTCTCACGCAACATGGAGGCCTCCTGCTCAAGCTCGAACAGGACGCGATTTGTGGGTCGTCGCTCTCCACTCTCAGAGATGCCGAGGTGGAATGCAATCGTGCCCTGAGCTTGGACCCCGACTTTGCCGAGGCTCATTTCACTCGGACCCTGATCCGCCAGGCGTTGGGCCAAACGGAAAGCGTCTCCGCCGACATCGACCGCTTCTCGACCCTGACTCGCTCAACCAACCCCGCCGAGTCATTGGGTCTCCGCTTCTCCTCACGGCTCGGTTACGGGCCGAATCTGGTTCAACATACCAAGGCCGATGAAGCCATCTTGCGACAGGCGATCATCGAAGATCCTTCCAACGAATTGCATCGGATGCAACTCGCCTCCGGCCTCGAAATGTCCAATCGGAGCGCCGAAGCGATCGACCAGTACGATCAAGTCTTGGATTCCAACCCAACCCATCTTCGAGCCCGCTACGAGCGAGCGGTCCAGAATCGCCACAACGACTATACCGGAACGATCGCGGAGTTCGCCACACTGATCGAACATCCGCTCTTTGAGGAGACGTTTCGCGAACAACCCGACATGATTCGCGTTTATCACCATGTCGCCACGGACCTCATGAAACGTGGAAAACTCGCCGAGGCGGAGGCGGTCGCCCAACGCAGTTTGACCGCAATCAATCAGTCAAGTTCTTTGAGAGATTTATCGAAAAAAATCCGATATGGTGAAGTTCTCGAATTGGCTCCACAAGCGGAAACTTACTACTTGCTGGCCCGGATTAACGCCGTTGCCGCGAAAACCGACTCGAGTCGCTTGTCAACCGCCGTTAGATATCTCCGAGATGCTTTTTCAATACAACCCACACTCCGCGCGAACTGGTTTGCGATCGACAGTTTTTTTGAAGCGAACCGAGTCAACATTCTCGATCACCTCGACAGAGCGGTTGACCAATGATAATCCATCTCGCATTCTTCATCGGGTTGGAAGTCGAAAAGCCCAAAGAGTCGTCATGACTCTTTGGGCTTTTGTGTTTACTGAGTAACGCCCCGTGAAAGAGACGGTTTAGGCGAATCGCCTCGAAAATAGCTTGGGGCGAGGGCGAACCCCGTCTCATTGGCAGGGAGGGACTTGGTCATGGTCGTTTTTCGCACGCGACAAGATGCTTTTTGGGCTTACCAGGGTTCGGCCGGCCCACTCGGAGTCGTCGGCTTACCCCACGGAGGATCACCTGGTCCTGGGTTTGGACCCGGAGCGCTTGGGTCGGTCGGGCTAGGAGTTGTCGGAGGCGGGTCGTACGACGAGATTGCCCCGGCGCGAGACAACGCCAGGGACGACGAAGGCGACCCCGAGAACAATCCCTCCGGCCCGGAGGTCACGGCGTTGGCCGCCGGCGTGGGGGTCAAGGCGGAAGCGAACTCCGCCGTAACCGGGAGGCCGAACCCCGAGGGGTGCAGCTTGCGTTCGAGCCCTTCGGGGGCGTATCGGGGGTTTCGGAAGCGTCGCATGGGGCAAATCTCCGTGGCTTGGGTTGCGGTGGGTAGGCCGCTCGCCCAATAACATCGGAAAATTTGGCGACGCTTAGTCCTGTTTTTGCAAAATATTTTCGATTACGGGATAATTCAGGTTTTCGCCATATCGCGGTGACGGTTCCCGACCAGGGCTTTGATCGCGCAGCCGCCTCCGGCCGACCCGCACGACCCGCACCCGCCGCTTTTCGACCCGCACGACCCGCAGCCGTGGTCGTCGGGTTCGGCCTCGACTTCCGACTCGGCCTCGGCTTTGAGTTCCTCGTCGGTGATGTCGCGGCCCACCGGTTCGAGCACGACGTCCAGCCCGCACCGGTCGCGGAGCACCGCCACCAGCCCCGAAGCGTCGAGCCGGTGCGGGCCGAGGTAGTGGAGGACCGTCCGCCCTTCGTCGAGGAGCGGCTCGGCGTCGATCACTTCGAGCGGCCAGACCCCCTCGTTGAACACCGCCTGGCAAGCGTCGAAGTCCGCCGAGCGTCGGCTTTCGGCCAACCGGGCCTCCGCCAAGTCGTCGGCCGAAGCGACCCGGAGCAGGGGGGCGACCCGGGTTTTGGGGTCGGAGGCGACTCCGAAGGCGGCAGGGGCTTCCCCCAAGACCTCGCCGAGTTCGGTCCCCCGGTGGGTCCGGACCACCACGACCTGGCCTCGCTCCAGCGGTTCGCCCGCGAGCGACTCCGGGTCGACGGCGAATCGGGCCACCGCTCGGGCCAGTCCGTAGCGAACAAGATAAACGCTCTGCATCGACGATTGATCCAATCGCAAATTCCAGGTTGCAGATCGCAAAGAATTCTTTGGTCTAGTGTACCGGCCCGGACGGGTGGAGGCGACCCAAGTTCAGCGCGGGTCGCGGGCGAGCTCGCGGAGAACCCCCAACCCGCGGGCCAGGATGGCGTCGTCGACGGCGTAAGAGATCCGGAAGTGGGTGTCGCGCTGGGAGAAGACCGGGCCTGGGATGATCAGGAGCGAGTGGCGGATCGCCTCGGCGACGAACTCGGTCGCGGTCCCCCAAGGGGCGCGCGGGAAGGCGTAGAACGCCCCGCCCGGGGTCGGGATGTCGTACAGGCCGCCGAGGGCTTCGACCACGGCGTCGCGCTTCTTCCGATAGTTGGCGACATGCGACGAGAGGTCCTGGTCGAAGGCCACCACGCCCGCCTTCTGGACGATGCTCGGGGCGCAGACGTAGCTGAACTGCTGGAGCTTGGCCATCTCTTCGAGCAACCGGGCCGGCCCGTGGGCGAAACCAAGCCGCCAGCCGGTCATCCCGTGGGCCTTGGAAAAGCCGTCGACCACCAACGTATCGGCGTTGAACCGGGCGGGCGAGACGAACGGGGCGTCGAAGCAAAACGCGCGGTAGACCTCGTCGGAGATCAAGAGGATGTCGCGCTCTCGGCAGAGCGTTGCCAGGGCTTCCATCTCCTCGACCGAGGCGACGACCCCGGTGGGGTTGGCCGGGCTGTTGACCAGGACGCACTTGGTCTTCGGCGTGATCGCGGCGGCCACCTTGGCGACGTCGACCCGGAAGTCGGGGTAGGTGTCGATCAGGACCGACTTCCCGCCCGCCAGGGTGACGAGGTGGCGATACATCACGAAATAAGGGTCGAAGAGGATGACCTCGTCGCCCGGGTTGACCACGCAGCAAAACGCCAGGAGCAGCGCCCCCGAGGTCCCCGAGGTGACCAGGACCGTCCGGTCGGGGTGGCCCAACTCGGCGTCGACGCCGCCTTGGATCTTGGCCCGGAGGTCGGGGATGCCCTGGGTGACGGTGTAGGCGTTGAAGCCGGATTCGATCGCCTCGATGGCGGCGAGCTTCACCGGCTCGGCCACGTCGAAGTCGGGCAGGCCGATCGAGAGGTTGATCGGGTCCTTCATCGACCGGGCCATGTCGAACGCCTTGCGGATGCCCGAGGCGTCGATGTGCGTCATCCGGTCGGCGATCCAGGCATCGTTCACGGCGGCAGACCCTTTTAATGGACCTTTGGCGGGCGATTCTGCTTCAACTTGATCAATAGAACCGCCCCATTGTAACCGGCGAAGGGCTAGGGTCCATCCGTCGCCACCGAAGGGCCTCGCGACCGGAACTCGTTGGCTCGTTGCCAAACGGGGATTGGTTGGCGTAATCTGGTATCGGCCCAGGTCGTCCGTCGCCCCGTGCCAGACCGAACCGGCGAAGGCCCAACTCATGCGACGCTGGTTTCCCGCCCTGGCGCTGGTTGCTATCTCGCTCTGGGTGGTCGTCGTCGCGGCGATGGTGTCGGGTCGACCGGCTCGGGTCGTGGTGGCTCGCTTCGACCTGGCGGCATCGACCACGTTGGCGGTCCACCTCGTTGGGTTCGTTTGGTCCTGGGCGACTCGACCGAAGCTGACGGCGGATTCGGTCCCCGGATGGGTCTTGGTCCAGATGGCGAAGCACCGCCGGAGAGGGTTTTACTTCGCCCTCTGGGGGCTTGCCTTCCTGGGCCTGGGCTGGGTGGTCGCCCATCTCGACCACCCTCCGAGCGGAACCCTTGGTCCAGCGGTCGGGTTCGGCGCGGCCTGGAACCTCGGGTTCCAGCCGGTCGTTTTAGTCGCCGAAGGGTTGGGAATTGCCGCCCAATCAAGGTTGAGTCGATCGGGGTGGGTCGAGGGTCGCAAGGTTTGATCGGGTCCGAACCGAAGTCGAACGGGAAGGGGTCGTGCCGCCGATGTCGCCGTTGGGTCTCGTGATCGTGATCGTGCTGGTCGACCTGCTCGGCTTCAGCATCGTCATGCCGCTCCTGGCACCGTTCGCCCGCGAATATCAGTTCAGCCCGAGCCAGATCGGCTGGCTCCTGGCCGCCTACCCCCTGGCTCAACTCTTCGCGGCGCCGATCCTGGGGCGGTTGAGCGACCGGTACGGTCGACGCCCCGTGCTGGCCGCCAGCCAGTTCGGCACGGCCTTGTCATTCCTGATCCTCGGACTCTCGAACAACTTCACCGTGATGCTCCTGGCCCGGTTGCTCGACGGGGCTTCGGGCGGAAACATCCTAGTAGCCCAGGCTTACGTCGCCGACGTGACCAAGCCCGAGGAACGATCCCGGGGCTATGGCCTGATCGGGATGGCGTTCGGCCTTGGGTTCGTTTTGGGTCCGCTCTTGAGCTTGGCGCTGGTCGAACTGCCGGTCCCCGCCGATTGGCGGCTCCGCGTCCCGTTCCTGGCCGCCGCCGGGTTCTCGACCCTGGCATGGGTCCTGGTCGTCGTCCGCCTCCCCGAGTCGCTGCCTCGTGACGCCCGGGAACGCCAGGCCGCCCGCGTCCTGTCCCGTCGCGGGTTGCTCGAAGCCATGACTACCCCCGGCGTCGGTCGGATGATCGCCCTCGGCGCCTTGACGATCCTCGCCTTCGCCGCGCTCGAAGGGACCTTGAGCCTCTACCTCGGAGAGCGGCAAGGCTGGGGTCCTGGCGGCGTCCTGCTCGGCTTCGCCTACCTCGGCCTTGTCACGGCGATGGTCCAAGGGGGGATCGTCCGCCGCCTGGTCCCCAAGCTCGGCGAGCCTCGCCTGATCGTGTCCGGCTTGATCCTGCTCGCCTTCGGCTTCCTCGGTCTGGCCGTGGCCGGAGGAACCCTGCCGATCTTGCTGTCGGTCACTTTGGTCGGGGTCGGCCAGGGGCTCGCCTCGCCGACGATCTCGGGCCTCTTGTCCCGGATCACGCCCGCCACCGAGCAAGGCGCGATCTTCGGCACCTTCTCCTCGGCCCAAACCCTGGCGAGGATGACCAACTACCTCGTCGCCAACCTCCTGTTCGGTCGAGGAAGCACCGCCGCCCCGTTCTGGGAAGCCGCCGCGATCGTCTTGTGCGCATTGGGCTTGGCTGCCGTCGCCTTGCCCGGAATCCAGAAGCTGGCCCAAATCACGCCGGATTTGGCGGATCGACAAACCCCCGCCACCGCCAAAGTGGAGTCGCTCGCCCCGGGGGCGGCGGGGGTTTGAATCGGTCTAACAACCCGATTATTCGCCGACGACGATCACGACGAACGAGCCGGGTTCATAGCCGGGGCGGCCGGCCTTCTTGGCGGGGGCGGCCATCCGGGTGGCGGCGGACAGGTAGAGGCGGTGGGTCTTGGGGTCCATCGCGATCGTCTTGGCGCTGACCTGGGTCTTGACGTTGGCGGCGACCTCGTATTGACCGGGGGTGGTTTCTCGGATGATGGTCAGGGTGCCATCACCTCCGTTGGAGGAGAAGATCAGCTTGCGCTCGGCGTCGAAGATGCAGCCGTCGGGGCCGGGGCCGATTTCGAGGGTCTGGACGACCTTGCCGCTGTCGGCGTCGGCGACGACGAGCTTCTTGTTGGCGCAGGTGCTGAACAGCTTGCGCCGCTTGGCGTCGAAGGCGAGCCCGGTCGGTTCTTCGCCGGGGCTGAGCGAGAACTTCTTGATCGGCTTCATGGTGGCGGCATCGAACTCGAGAATCTCGCTGGTGTCTTCGAGGTTGACGAAGACGTGCCCCTTCTCGTCGGAGACCGCCAGCTCGGGGACTCCCCCGGCGGGCAAAGATCCGACGACCTTCATCTCGGCGGGGTCGATCGCGGTGATGTCGTTGGTCCCGTGGTTCATGCTGAGGATTCGCCTCGTCATCGGCTCATAGGTGATGATGTCGGGGCGACCGTTGGCCTTGACCTTGCCCAAGGTTTTCAACGTTCTGAGGTCGAACACGGTGACGGTCGAGTCGCCGCCGTTGCTGGTGAAGCCCCGGTTCAGGTCGGGGGCGAAGGCGACCCCGTGGACGCCGGGGGTGTCGATGATCTCGCCGACGACCTTCTCGGTGTCGAGGTCGACGACGACGACCCGGGTCGATCGGGCGACGTAAAGCCTCCGGTTGACCGCGTCGACTTCGAGGAAATCCCAGCCCCCTTCGCCGCCGATCTTGATCTGGTGGACCTTCTCGTAGTGGGCGACCGGGTCTTGGGCCTGCGCGAGCGGCATCAGGTTTCCCGAGATCAAAGTCAAACCGAAGGCAAGTCTCAAGCGGGTGTTCATGGTGGTTTGGTCCCAAAGGTTGAAGGTCGTGCGACTCGGGTTTGGGTCGGAGCATTTTGTTTTACCCGAGGCAACTCGTTGGTGAATGAAGTTTCTCGGAAGAAGCGTCCGCATGCTCCGTCAGGCAGATCAATATGCAGATGTTCGTGGATTTCATCAACCTGAATTGCCGTTCCCGGAACAAGACCGGATCGGTATATACTTCACGCGGCCAGGATTTGAGGGTTTTTAAAGGTCTGGAATCGGAGCGTCATCATCGATGTGATTGACGCTTTGTGTTTGCCTTCGACCCCATCGAGGCAGCCGATGATCGCCGCCTTGAAC
>JAABUX010001206.1_pt1 | contig 40176 bp, 36 predicted proteins | sample 5561851 | NCBI WGS metagenome assembly JAABUX01 (sample SAMN10711883, study PRJNA513361) | rock metagenome | isolation source: Antarctica rocks | place: Antarctica: Victoria Land, Richard Nunatak red sandstone | collected 2016-01-03 | reverse complement strand
AATAAGCCCTAATAGATTTATTAGGCCTCTTCCCCTTTATAAGGCCGTATTAATAGTATTATATTAGGACTCTACTACTTTAGCCTTAAAGATAGCTATCTAATTAAATAGTTATTAAGCTATCTTAGGGCTAATAGTATTTAGACCCCTAGAGTTATATTAGAAATAAGCCCTTCTACTAAGATAATAAGTAAATAGCTATATCTATATAGTCTTATTATCTCGTTATCTTATTCCTAGATACCTTTTCAGATATCTAGAATAGTTAATAATAGCTAAATTATCTATTATACCCCTAAGACTATTTAATAAGTTACGGTCTCCTTAGCGTATAAGTAATAAGGATAGTATACTAGCTATTTCTTAAGTAGGTCTATATTATACTATATCTTAGGTATTATAAGTCCTTAGGCCCTAATTAATAAGATTATAAGCTAGGCTCCTATTAGAAAGAATTAATATAATAGTTCTATATTATTAGCTCGCCTAGTATATATTATATTAGGTTATATTACTATTAATTCTTATAGACTAAGATATATATATTAGGGCTAATATAAGTAGTTAGAGCTATTAGCTACTCCTTCTATTTATATCTAGCTTAATAAACTAGATAGAATAAAGGCTTTTATATTATCTATTAATATTAGAAGGCCTCTTAGTAGTATAAGTAAAAAGAATGAAAACTATAAGTAAATATAGATATTAATTCTAAAAGGGTTTAGCGTAGCTAAGTTATAGATAAGCTCTTCTAGAGGATAGCCTTATAGTTAGGGTAAAGATTACTACTCTAATATTAGATAACTAGGGGTAGTATAGAGCCTAGATATTTTATAATATATATACTATTATTTATTACACTTATAAGACAAGGAGAAAGAAGGATAGGTAATAGGTAGCGCTAGATACTACTAGTTAGCACGCTTAAGCGTTATCTTAGTACCTTAGATATACTATTAATTAGCTAGTAAGCTAGTCGCTAAGCCCCTTTAAGTTAGTAAGGCTAACTACGTAGTAGGAGGGTAGTATATCTAAGTGTAAACTTCTATAATTTTACTAGATATCCTATTTTTTAGTAACGCGCTATATAAATTTTTCGCTTATTAATAAAATTTATTAATATTTAACTTTATAATATAATAGTATAGAATTTTATTATATAAATACTAGCTATATTAATATCCTAATTATACTCTTACTTCTTCTAATTCTAACTAATCTACTTTTAGCCTAATCCGCCTCTAATAAACTATTTATAATACTATTACTATCTATTAACTCTAATTTTCTAAAAATCCTAGTAGCTAGCTAGTAATAATAATAATAGGGTAGCTTATTTTCTAGTAGTTAATAGGTTAGGTAGGGTATCTAAACTACTAGAGTAGGCTTATTTAATAGGTAGTAGACTTAATATAAGTAAACTTAGTATTATAGTAGTTTAATAGGACTAGTTATAAAGTAAATAAGATATAATAGAAGCCTATTAATATACTATTAGCTTATTTCACGCTTAATTAGGGTTCTTAATATATATACCTTACTTTATATATACCTTATAGTAAATAATACTAATATTATTAATATATTATTAATAATAAGGAGTTTACTAGTAAAGAAATAAATATTTACGCTTAGACGTATTACCGCCCGGCTGCGTAGTCAGTATCGCTAACCCGAAGGGGCTTGGCGCCCGGCTTGGAACACGTCTGAGGGACTGAGGCAACAAGCGATTGATAACAAGTCGCGCTTACATAATAAAAGTCGGCCTCGCAGCCCCACCGAAACCACTCATCATCCTGTCTTCATAACCACTTCAATTCATCTTGCAACAACCTCTCTGCAAGCAAAACGACGGCTCGACCTCCTAATCTCGACAGAAGCAGCAAACGTTGATTGCGAGACCATGGGTGAAGCAGGTGGCATTAGCGGCGCCGCCTCCAAAGCACCAGATGAGTCCTCAAAGATTTTCACCATGCTAGGTAATCCCTCACAAGCTGCCAACCGGTTAATGGTTCTTCACGCGGATCTTTGATTTTAAAAGCTTTCCAGAAAACAACCCGGAGGTCATGAATGAGCTTGCTCACAGCGTTGGTGTCACAAAGGCGCTTTCCTTCTACGATATCTATTCGCTTTATGATTCCGATATGCTCGCCATGGTCCCTCGTCCCGTCTTCGCTCTATTGACCACAGTTCCCATGACGGAAGCTTGGAAGGAAGAACGCGATGCAGAGGATGTTGGTCTGGAGTGGTACACAGGCGCCGGCACGGAAGAACCGGCAACCTGGTTTCGGCAAACTATCGTTCACGGGTGCGGGCTCATAGGCCTTCTTCATTGCGTCTCCAATGGTGTCCCTTCCGAGATGATTGTGCCCGGAAGCGAGCTGTCCAATTTCTTGGAGAAAGCGGTTCCTCTAGGGATGGATGAGAGGGCAAGACTGCTGAGTGAAAGCGAGTCGATGTACCAAGCCAGCGAAGCTGTTGCGCAAAAGGGCGATACGGAAGCCCTAAAGCCCGGCGAAGACAGTATCCACCATTTTGTGGCGCTTGTGAAGGGTCTTGATGGTAACTTGTGGGAGCTCGAGGGATCGAGGAAAGGACCACTTAACAGAGGACTCTTGGGAGAGGATGAGGATGCTTTCAGCGAGCGGGCACTGGATTTGGGCATCAGGCGTCTTATTGATATCCAGCGAAAGGCTGGTGGCGGTCTACCTTTCTCTTGCATTGCTCTCGCCCCAAGCAACGGATAAATACGAGCGAAAAGCATAGAGTTTGAAGGTTTGATAGACTGAATTGAATGAAACCTATGAACAGGCCCATGAGAGACTTACGACGAGGTCAACAGCCCTCCAAGACAGGACTGCTGTCTTTGAAACTTCCCACCCTTCCACCCCAGCCTCCGCGTTTCCTCCTCCTCCTTGACACTCCTACTGTAATCATCCAATCAGTTTTGCTTCTCCTGCTCTTTCAATAAATATTCAGGTCAGCCTTTCTCCAACTTCAATCTCCTTCCTTACCTTGCCCAAACAAGCTTTGTCTACTAGTCAACCTTGGACCTCTTACCAGGGCAGTCGAGCTGGTTAACCCTGCTAGAAGCTTGGCTATGGAGAGGGTAGGAGTTTGCAGGCCCTGATCAGACTATAGTCAACTTCACGTAGCGACATGTGCGTGACTCATGTATGAAATGATTCGCAAGTATCGACAGCGTTTACATAAAGGTGGTGTAAGGCTCGGATGGTTGATCCTTGTTTTTGAATAGTGTGCCATCCTGCAGCTAATTGAAAGGGTATGCATCTATGCTCCTCGTCCAGACCAATATAAAGCAGGCAGGAGTTTACCAGTCCTACTACGGATCGTGAGGCCGGCAATCCATGGTCAACAGAGGGCTAGTACATAACGCCAGCTGGCAAACGCTGCGTTTGCGGGCACCTTCGACGTTTTCTGAGCATCACAATTCTCACAGTGGGGCTCCCGACTCTGGACTTCGCCAAGTTCTCCAGGGTCGATAGCTCGGAGCGGAAAGATTTCGCATGTCGAATGGTTGATAGCTTTACTAGACATGGGGCAGTGCGACTGATCAATCATGAAATTCCGGCGGAAGTACTCAGCTCGGTATTTCAGTGGGTAACGTAACCCTCACGTTTCAGCATACCATGCGTGACGAGTAACGAAAGGTGCTTCCGATGAAGACAGAGCCAACGCTTTTTCCAACTCCCACTGGACGCGAGAGATAATCCCTAATTCTCGTAACGATACTCCACAATCTCGTTGGAGCTTCGAGGGATCCGAGAAGACTTCCAAGCTGAATATGACCGATGAGAATGGCAACGTTCCGATAGACTTGACTGACAAGAAGGTAATACATCTCTGGCAAGCTACATACCCTTGGAACACGAGATAGTTGACCTATGATCCAGGAACATTTTGATTGGGTCATCGGTGACGTTACGTAGTTTCCGAACAAGTGGCCGATGGAGGCCGAGATTCCCATTTTCCAAACAGCCATGAATGAGTTCATTGACTGGAGCTACCTAACGGTACATTTTCCGCGCGATGCAAGAAACCAGTAAGGTAACGGAGGCACGTCTCAACTACTATGCCCCACTCTCCAAACTGTGTCTGGCCGAGAACAAGGGTCAGCGTGCCTGGGCACACACAGACTTTGGCCTTATCACACTCCTGCTTCAAGATGCCGCAGGCGGACTGGAGACCGAAGACCGCGACAGGCCTGGCACATTCATACCCATCATCAGGGAGGATCCGACCGAGACCACTGTCTATATCAGCGATATAATGGAAAGATCAACCAATGGCTTTCTCCGAGCTGCTTTGCATCAGGTTGCAATTCCTGTGGGTATGAATGATGACGAGACAGGCGTGCTCCCAGAAAGATACTCCGTAGCATCGTTTATCGAGGCCAGCCGAGACGCTTTCACTGGACCGCTGCCGTATCTTGTCGATTTTGGCCATCCTGCAAAAGTTTTGGGGATGACAGCGATAGAACTCCACCGAAAGCGAGTGAGGCAACTCTACGTCGACTGAGCAGGTGAGGTGGAGATCCACAGTCGGAGTGTCAAGATCGGGAGGAAACGGAGCGGTGGTAGCATCAATCGCCTGTAGAATGATAGATAGAAAGGAAGGCTGGTATGAAACTCTAGATCTCCATTCCGAGGATAACGGTTGTGTCGAGAATGATATAAAAGAATTAAGGCGGAACCTTAGCAATTGAGACTAGCACAGGATAGGAATAGGATAGATAGGATCTAGCCTTGATGTATTAATTCCTCTTGAGATCAAATTTACATGTGTGCTATACTACGCTTCTCTATCATGCATTCGAGGTTTTATGTATCGTTATCCTAGTAACCGTTCGCCAGGAACAGAGATGGAGAACTACCTATAGAGGGAGGGAGGAGGTATAGTTCCATCTTTCCAAGCCTGCTCCTGCTCCTGCTCCTCACGCTATCTTAAACTTATCATTCTTGCTCGCTCGCTTTCGTTCCATTCGCCTGAATCAGGTTACACCGCTACATATCATAACTCGCGTCTATTCTACTTCACGTCACAAAAACTCATCATCCATCAAGCTCAGATCAGGCCCCCAGTTCTGTTGGGAGATCTTGACGGCCCGGCTCGCAGGTTGCCTGTTTCCTGGTCCATTTCCTTTTCCTACACCACCACCTCCGTCGCCAAATATAAATCCTACCAGATATCCCACCAGGCTTGCTAGGATTTTTATTATGATTTTTGTGACGTGGTAGAAAGGCGCCAATGGCGTGCCGTGTGCCGTATGTCTATAGATCACCTTCACGAGCACGAACGGAGGACGCGGCGCGTCGATATCGACGCCATAACCGACCATCGTGCGCGCGTAGAGCGGATGGCAGTATTTGAAGCGGGCGTACGATTCGGATAGGTAGAGAGCGTAGCTTAGCAACGTCAAGAGGCCGAGCCAGGTTAGTCGGGGTCGCCAGTCGTTGTGTGGCCAGCGCCAGAGACGGGGGATGGGGAGGGTGAGGGTCGTGAAGCTGTTGCGGAGTTTGAGGAGGGAGTCGAGGTCTGGGTCTAGACGGCCGGGGCAGCCGCATGTTTGGCAGGGGAAGAGGAAGTCGTGGAGTTCGCCGCCTTCGTTGCAGGGATTTTGGGGGCGGGTGAGAGGTTTGGTGGTGGGAACGGTGGAGACGGCACGTTCGATGGTTTCGATTTGCCTTTTCGAGGCGCGGAGGGATGGGGCGAGTTTGGATAGGCGGGTGAGGAGGTGGGTGTAGGATGGGGGGTCGGTCAGCAGGGCGGATGAGATGCTGGTGGTTGTCGTGCTGGTGGTCAGAGCCTTAGACGCCGGCGACGGGTCTGAGGACGGCTGCGAGATCTCTGGCGATGGAGGTGTCGGGGCAAGGAGGGTGGAGAAGTCTTCGTCCTTTGCGATGAGCTCTTCGAGAGACTGGATCGTTGATTCGCCCAGATGGAGGGTGGGTTCTTCCTCGGAGTCGGAGTCTCGAGTGGCTTTGGGAAGCCGGTCGCTTTTTGTGGACTTGGCGTCGTTGAGGATCTCCTCCAGTGCTGAATTGCCGAGCGGTGGTCCCGAATACTTCAGGGGAGCTTGGACCTGCAGTTTGGGGCGTAAGGAGATGTTGTTGGGACTCAGTCTGTGGATCAGATCTGCGGCACCGATCTTGCCGGTAGCCAGCTCTTTATGCTCCTCTAGATCTGATGGTGTTGGCATTGGTGGTCCACGGCCACCTGTAGGAAGCGGCGTGTCAATCCAAGCACCGGTGATGAGCGGTGTCTTCAAGCTGACGGTTGGCATTGATGGCCGGGATGTCTTGTCGAAAGTCTGATCAACCCACGCACCAGTGACGATAGGGGTCTTGAGAGTGCTGGTAGGTTTCGAAGCGTGCGGCGTTTGCTCGATGGATGCCTCCGAGTTGTTTTGCGATGACCGCTGCACAGGTGCTGGCTGCTGCCTTGTTGGGCTGGGGCTGTTGCTGGTCACGCGTGCCAGTCTTTTGAGAAGATCATGCGAATCCTTCCGCTCATGCATCGGACGTGAAGAACTCTCGCCTTGGTCTTCTGATCTTTTACTGCTTCTTTGATAGAGCGCTGCAATCTCGTGTGAATCTTTTCTGTAAATTATCACTGGCGTATCAGGGATTGGCTCCCCTTCATCATGCAGACTGTCCTCTGGAGTTTCAACATGGTCTGCCTCATGAGACTCGCTTTGCGGAGCTGATTTACTAGGACAGTCTTTTGGTTGACTCGCTTCCGTTGGTACAACCTCCTCCTCTTTATTGGGCTCTTCTGCAGATTTGTTCGACTGAGTCCTTCGCAGACCCTCTCTGGACGACTTCTCGCGAAGCTCGCCCAATCTGTTCGTAGTCACAGCCCTCTTCTCAAGGCTTTCGATTTCATGCTCTCGAATCCGATCAAGAGCAGATTTCCTGATTCGTATAGGTGGGCTTTCGGAGATTTGTAGTGATCTTCCGGTAAAATCATCGTCGTTCATCTCCCACTGGCGCTTCCGATCGAGAGAGGCACTTAGTGGCACCGCCGTTGTGGGTGTGGAGCCTTGAGAAGAGTCGCGCGTTGGTGAAGCTCTATCCTCCGAAGACGGTAAAGGTATGTCTGCTGCAGTCGCAATCCATTGGTCAATAGGTTCGGACCAATCGCGCCGCTGGTTCTCGGCAATGATTTGATCTCCAGAGGAATGACGCTTTTGCACATCGCCAGTGAACTTCCCACTTCTACTGTTTATCCGAGCGAGCCAGTCCTTTCCAGGTTTTGCTTTGCGACCCCAGCCTTTGGGGATGTTTATCGACGGATCAGAGCCGCGGTTGCTCAAGCTGCCTGCACTGAACGCGCTGCCTAGTGATTCGCTGCTACCGTTCCGGCGCTGTAGGTTCTCTACACTCAGCCCAACCCTTTCGCCTATTCGCGCTTTGCTGAACGCTTTTGCCCCACTTTTCAGCGCTCCTAGCCTTTGTAGATCCTTTGCGTATTGAGACGAACCACTATCCACAGATGTATCCGTGATGTCCTCTGTACCGTCAAGGCCGGAGTCACTATCTGATCCATGCCCCGTATTCTCCCTGTCATTTCTTCCAGCCTCAGTCACCGTAGACGCGTCAAAGGCCCCACGAGGCGAAAGTCTCCGTGAAGCTTTTAGAGATACAGGAGACGCTGACTGGCGAAGTCTCTGTAGTCGCAAGCGGTCCAGGTCTTGCAATCTATCCTGCTGATTGAAGCCGTAACCTCCCATCTCCTCCATGTCGTCTATCGAGTCTTCTTGCGCTAAATTTTCTTCTTCCACAATGCGCTGGTAAGCTTCGGCGTATCCTCGACCGGGTGATGATTCAGAGTTCGCTGGCGATGTGATCGGGTTCTGTCGCCCTCTAGGAGGACTAGGTGTTGTGATGTGCGTGGGGCTTCGCGCTGCCTTTTCTGGGGAAGATGCCTTTGCTCGTCCAGTACTAGGCGCTGGACGGGGCTTCAGTGGCTTTTGTGCGTTTCTGCGATCAGAAGAAGAGTTCGAGGAGGGCGGTCGATTCTCATCATTAACACTGGAGGTTGCCCTCAGAGCTGCTGTTAATTGACGTCCGTTACCCAAGGCCTGTCGTGGTTTCGCGCGTACATTCTGACGTGTTGGACTCTTCGGCGGGCTGGGGCTAGGTATGTAGGAGGTGTTGAGACTGTCCGTCAAGAAATCGGGCGGCTGCTGCAACGAACGATTTGGTCGACGTCCAGCGAACAACGGTTGATCGCGTTTCAACCCGTTGATAGGCTGTTTCCTTTTCTTGCTCGGGCTTTCAGGGCTATCTGTCGCCATTGCATAAATCTGAAATTGTATGTATGGGTGTCTATGTACGGCATGATCTGAGGATAGCAATGTATGTACGACAACAGACTCAATTCACGATGGTGACGACTAACAGGATCAACACACGAGATCTGAGGGTTTAGCTCAAGATCTGCTTACTCAGCTTTGTCTTGGCAAAACGTGGTCTAGAATATCAAAGCGATGTCTACATTTAATATGGAATATGCGTGGTCAAGCCTTGCACCACTCGTACCACACGAAGTATTGGTAGCCCTTGTCACCTAAATTGCAGCTACCGGAGCCCTTTAATTGATGCCCGGACTGCCGCCTAGCAACCACTCATCATCTCCTCCAATTGCATCGTCCTACATCAGAGCTCTTACGAGTAAAGCTCGGCGACGCTTCAGATATTTTGTGATCGCCGATTGACGGACTGAATCGCCGTCGACGTCGAATTGGGCAGATTATGGTCAGCGTATCTTGGAACGATGATATTGGCCAGCAGAAGTAGCATGAGGCGTGGACATGAAATTGAACCCTTGCGCTCCAGACAGCCACTTGGTGGTACTCGATAGCATGAGGACGATAATGTATCTCAATTTTACATTATTGTAGCGAATCTTGACCCTGAATTTCCGCCAAAATCAGCGTTCATGTCACTCGATTGAGCTTTAATAGGGACCGACAGCCATACCTGTCACCGCCTCTTCTTCACGCCGTTAACGCCAGATATAAATCGACTGTCCGTACTCGCGTCCCACAAATCCGTCGATTGAATAGCTCGGCTCTCTGTCTTCGTCAGCCACAACCTCAAGAACGTAGTAATTAATCCGATTTGCGACCTTCCTCAGTGAGCTCAACCGTCTCATCCAGATCCAGCGACTTCCTCTTCTCCAACGCTTCTTGTTCCTCACTGCCGCTGCCGGACGTTCCACTGAGGCTGAGTGCCCTCTTCCTGCCATCAGCCCTCTCGGTCAAGGTAGGAGCTTGAGGCCGCCGCCTGCCACGTGCTCTTCCGCCGTAGTATGGGATTTCGTAGGCGACAGCGCGGACGATGTAGAGGAGCATATCGTAGAAAAGAAAGAGTGCCCATGGTCCAATGGTAGCGAAGCCCAGGACAAGCTATCGACACATGTTAGAAAGGCCTGAGTCTGGATAGTGGTTGACTTACGAAGATGCGGGCGACCCAGGTCTCGATAATGGTTAGGTGTGCAGGGAGAATGGAGAACCACGACATGGCGATGGCGTATCAAGGTGGTGCAGTGTTAAGGCTGTGCGGACAATGGATCCTTGGCTCTCTATCTCATCCTCGATTCGAGGCTGCCCACATGGATTGTAAGACGATAAGAAATGTTCAAGAGCTGAGGAGCTGATGCTTAGGGTATTAGACAGCTTCAAGCTCGTTCAAGAGTCACTGCATCAGTCCGGTGAAGAATTGATCGTGGAGGATCACGGAGGAATACGACGCTGCTAGATCGGGCTTGGTGCAGGATCTCAAAGTCAATCGCCTGTCAACCCCGTTCCAGTAAAGCGTCTCGCTTGGAAATGCTATATGCCATGTGCTGGTGAGATGTCGTAGATCTGAACGGCTTAACCACAGATAATTGCCTATCAATAGATATGGAGATATGTAGATTACAAGCCATCGATGATGTGGAGAGGGTTTCAAACCCTCTCCCAACATCCCCCCCCCCCCTATCCAAACCTCGACTTCGCCAACGCAACCAACCCACTCATCGTTTTCTCCTCTTTAGCCTTATACACCCTCCTCCTCTCCTCCCTCTCCTCCATCCTCGCCCGCAGAATCTCCTCCCTCCGCACCTCCCGGTCATTCTTCTTCCTATCCATCTCCTTCTTCTGCTTCCTAAATCCTTCAATACCTCCGTCCTCGTCGCCGAGCAGATCCGACTCCGGCACCTCCTCCACAGCACCAGCATCGGTCTTGACGGAGGCGAAGGCGCGGTTGCTGTCGGCTTTCTCTCGCTTCTTTTCCAGCATACGGTCTTTGCTGCCGGCTTCGGCGCGGGGAATTAGCTCGTCGAGGCGTTGTTTTTGTTCGTTGCGGTCGTGCTTGCGCTCGTAGCGGAGGTCCTGACGTGCAGCGAGGGTATCTTCTTGCTGGAGCTCTGGACAGGGAAAAGCTGCTTTAGTATAGAAGTAGGAAATATTAGACTTTAGACATGTATCTTACCTCGTTGTAGCTCTAGATCTTGCATATCTGGTATAGCAGGTCCCCGCCTTTTGCCCTTCTTGTACGCTGCTCCTTCCTGGCCAGGCAGTGTTGGCCCAACGATATCCTCGTCACTACTCTCGTCTGGCCTAGGCGAACCATACTTAGGCGAACCTCGGGATTTGGGCCGTTCGATATGGTCATCATATGAAGCGGCAGATGCCTGTGCTTTCTGCAGTGTGGCTGGATCATACCACCCTTCAGCCAACTCTCCACGATTCCTCACAGATGTTAGCCACAAGTCCACCAATCCCAGAGATCCTGCGCTTTCTGCGCTTCGTATACATAAGAAGTTCCGAGCCTGGAGAAGAGTCTCTTACCATTTCCCTACAAACGACTTCCACCTGCCCTTCACCTCGTCTTCCGGTAGCTCCTCCAGCACCTTCTGTTTCTGTATATCCAGGTAGAGCCCGAACATCGGCTTGTAGTGGCTGTAGTGGCCCTTGCTGAGCGGCGAGGCGTGGAATGGAAGGTGGAGGGGTACAGGAGGCTTGGGCCGTTTGGAGGTATGGTGGTGGGCGTAAGGAGAGTGCTGGCGCTTATGATGCGACCGGTCTGTGGGACTTCTGGAGCGGCGGACAGTGTCTTGAGGCGCGCGGGAGGACATGATAGATGATACACTAGAGGAGGTGGTGATGATGGAGCAGAGTTGAGGAAATTACGCGCAAGGTGAGTCTGGTAAAATGGCGCTAGTGTCACTAGTGCAAGATATTTCATCTTATGGGACTCGTCCTACGCTCCCACGCTCCTTGACGCGATACAGTGTAGCAATTACTTTGCCAGAGGTCATTCGAGCAGACCACGGCTCCTTCGACAGTGGACATTAGCTCCCTACATGTCACAAGGAACACAGCTCGATGATTTTGCACTGAAAGAAGCAGAGGGGAACTTAAACCTGGTCATCTGTCCTAATCGCGCTCTCCGTGGGTCCAATTCTGCAAAATGTCTGTAGTTACAGGAGTGTCTAAACGACCAAAATCCCATCCTGATACATAGCTGTACCGCTCCCATCCGAGAGGTACCCTAATTTCCTCTCCCTAATTCCATACACCGTAATGCCAATCAATTGCTTCGGCCCCAACACCCCATTCCCTCCAACCCTCGGTCCCGGCTGAGAGACACACCGGGTGGCAAGCGTCCACACAGCATCCAAGAGAGCCTGAGGTGGCATGAGTTCAAAATTCTTGCTGGACGAGATATCGATCAATATCGCACAACTACCGTGCTTGAACGTTCGCGGCAGCTCGAGGCCTGAGCTGGTATCTTTGCTGAATACCATCGGGGCGCTGAAATCGCCTGAGGGGTGGACTTTGACGAGGGCGGCGTGTAAGGGGACCATGATATTGGCGCAGTCGTCGAAGAGGGGGGGGATCCAGAGGGGTTCGGGGGGAGTTTTCTGGGCGAAGCATTTGGCTTTGAAGGTGGCGTGTAGGTTTGTGATTCGTGTTGATGTGTTGAGTAGTCCGATATCTAATGTCGAGATGTTGGATAATTGAAGGGCTAATGCTGAGGTATCGGGTAGCAAAGGGAAGGCGAGGGTGGAGGAGACGAGAGCTCCAAAGAACAGGAGAAAGGTCGCTACCATGGTGGAGACTGCGAGAGCCTTGTCATCATCGTGAGAGTGGGATGCGAAGATTGACGTCTTTGTCTGCGGCTGTTCGTCGATAGTCATGCGAGCCGCTGTTGATAAACGCAAGTCGCTTCTATGAACGGGTCCACGACCGCAAATGAGCTCGTGATGTGGGGAACGTACGTGGTACGCGTCGACGAATCGTTCATCTCCATCGGCACTGTTTCAAGATTTGAGAGCGAATCCAGAGGGGCGGAATGCAACGAATACCGCCAAGTTCATGGTGTCTCCACCAAGATGCAAGAAGAGCGTATGCCATAATCTTGATGGGAGAAGAATAGTGAATCTTATGGTGACAATCCTCGTAAGGAGCCATACACCAGCATGGAGACTCTAGGCCGTAGACAGTTGAATGATCATGCAGTCAGCCCACACATATATGGACAGTGGGAAAGCACAAGTATGCAGAAGATTTGACATTACAGCGAGTCTTTGAATCAACAAACCGTGTTAACCCAAAATATCCAGCTCAGACAAGACCGTCTCCACAACGCCTTCCGGCTATCAACTTCGTAGACCTCCAGTGTTTGACCGTACTCGCCATGATCATTTCACACCTCTTCTACTCGTCTCGTGAACAACGTTATGCAAGAGCCTTTGTACATGTAGTTGGACTCACACATCGTCCGTTCCGCCGAAGCCAGAGTCGTCGGAATCAGGGTCACTGCTTTCCTCATCCGTAGTTATTCGTGCTTTCTTGGACTGGCTATCGCTATCGCCATTCGTTGGATCTGCGTCCTCCTGGATCTGGTCACCTTCACCGCCTTCGGTCTCCTCAAGCTTGCGTTTCAAGTCTGGCTGCGCTTTGCTTGTAGACATTGACGACCGAGTAGAAGCGTTTATAGGAGGTAGGTTAGAGGGAGGTTGTTTTGGGCACTTTTGAAAGGTAAATTTGTTCACTGATGGGGATGAGGCGCCGAAGCCAAATAACGGCTTCTTTGGGTCGAAGAACAGGGACTTCGTACCTGAACCGAATGTCGATCCAAAAGTTGGGGTAACTGGTGGCTTGACGGGTGATAAGGATGTCTTCAAACGCTTTGAGTTCGCTGGCTGGAGAGTTGACGTGCGAGGACCATGAGTCGATGATATCAATTGCGGAGGGTTGAGCGAGGGGTTATGCTCATCTTGACACACCGTTGACGAACCAGCTTCCGAGCCATTCCTAGAGATGGCTCTGGTGCTGATGGCGGTCACCTCCTGTAATGCCCTTAAATACACTTCACTGCTCGTGCGATTTGCACGACTATCTTCACGCTCGTGGTCCAAGTTTTTGGACAATGCTGCGTTCATCTGCTCAAGGCCATCAATCTTCGTCTCCAAGTCACCGATTTTGATGCGCAACTTTGCCTCCTTGGTGTTGAGGGCCTTCACTTCAACCCTCAAGTCTCGACTTTTCTCAGATGCAGTATTGAGCTCCTCTCGCAACATATCGTTCTTAAAGCTCTGCCGCTCAGGATCGGCGGCGGCTTCGAGCATCCGAACTGTTTCCTCCAGGTCCGCTATTCTCCTCAGCGATGTAGCGTCGTTAGCTTCGGACGGGCTATCATTAATGACTTCCAGCTCTTGACTTGGAAGTTCAGGAGGGTCCGACTTGATGATTGTGATGGGCGTATTTGTAGCGCAATCAGGGGAACTTGAACCTTGCGGTGGTAGAGACATGGTTTGGGGAGCGCACACCGGCTCAAACGGTGGTGAGGATATCGTAGTCTTAACACTGATCGGAGGTAACTTGGGCAGTTGTGCTATTGCGACGTCGAGGGCGGACCAAGGACCAGTGGTTGCAGATCTGCTTATTTAGAGAGCAGAGACCGAGGTTGGGGCCGTCGACGTGGTTGGAGCAGCTGCTGGAGGTACCACCATTGAAGAGGAACTTTTGAGTGATTTGTAGTAGCTCGGACCACTCTCTTCATCTGAGGTGTCTGGGTGGTCATTCCAGCAATCGCCTTTATCTGTCAATGCACCGTACACGCATGAATTGATCACCTCAGTGATGCTCTCCTACTTACTGCCGTGCCAGCAATCACCATTCCTCCAGTATTCGCAAATTGTCATGACTCTAGAGAGAAATACAACCGAACTTGTACTGTTGTGAATATGAGTACAACGGAAGTTGGTAGGTTGAGGTGGTAACGATCGTGATTTTGCGTGTGGTGTCAAAATGACGCGCTTACACTTACTTCACTACATACACCCTGTTGTGTACATCACACAATTTTACGAGAATTACTCCACTCGCAACCATTGTCGCATGAGTCGCACACTCAATATGGATCAACTGATATGTTTGCCAGGAAAGAGCTGCGTGTGTTCGATCGCTCGTTCATTATTCTGGATAATACTGATGGGTATAAGTAACGGGGATAGCGTGATGCACCCAAGGTAAGGCAGAGTTATTAGTAACAGCGGCACTGTATGATTTCAGGCCCCTTTGCGTGTGGACAGCGTGTCCTCGGTGAATTGCCAATGATCACGATTTTCTCCCCTTTCCACTTTCCAGATTAAGGTCCAACGACCAAAGGGAGTCCCATGCTTTCGACTTTGGTGCTTTTTGCGGCGAAGACCTGACTGTCTTCAGCGGCTTGGACGGCGATGCCGCATGGCTCCTTGTCTGCCTAGGGTCAGCATGAGTGCAACTAAATGTCTCGATTGACTGGCTTCATGAATCTGAAGCGCTAATATTGCCTACATGCTCGGGACCGAGACCGCTCGAGCCAAGGCCATCCTGGGTTTGGCTACTCTGCGGTCGCTTTGTCTCAAGGGCTTCACGCCCGTTCATATCCCCTTGGAGGCTTGGCGTAGCAGCAGCAGCAGCCGCGGCATTGTCGATGCTCCGTTCCACCATCCCCTCCAGGTCAGCGGGGCCGGTGGTAGTATTGCTACTTGCCGGAACAAGTCCCTTCTTCGAATTGGTACTGCTACGACGACTGTCGAGGCTTCGTGTCAACGTCTTAGTGGCGGCATTGCCATCCGTGGTTTTCTTCGTTCGCATGCTCCCTTTAGCATCAACATTTGTTGACGCCACTGTAAATTTTCCGGTTCCGACGTTGATAGGGGCACCTGGCTTCTCTTCTGCAGCATCGATCAGATACCATCTTAGCCCATCAGAAAGCTCGTATGGGTTCTCGTCGTTGGGAAATACACCTGTGTCACTCTTGTCCCCACCGGATCTCTGGTCACCTGAGCCCTTGAGTCCTTCATTTATAGATCTAGAAAGGTCTACCACGCGCTCTTCTACCTTGGAAATTCTTGCGATCAGCCAGTCACGCTTGCCGAGATTGTGTGAGTCTTGCTCTCGTAGGAAGCAATGTGGGGCTCCCACGTTGAAGGCTGCCCAAGGCTTGGTAGCTTGGTCTCTAGTAGGTAGGAACAAGGCCAAGTCACCCTCCTTGAAATTTCGGAGTGCAATCCTGTCATGGGCTTCGCTTTGTGCGCGATGTGATTTATCGCGGTATGCACGAGCTTCCTTTTGCCATTTTCGCGCAATATGCTCGATCTCTTTGACACGCTTGTAAACACCTTCGCTGAATATGTCGACGTCGAACTTTTCATTTTCTCTGACGAACGCATCAAAACGGCGCTCCATTTCCTCGGCGTCTTTCACCTCAGCCCAGCGCAGTACCTTGGGATCCACTGAAGGTTCTAAATCGATCTTTGTGGGCATATACCCAGCCACGCTACGTTTCATCGATGCCGAAGGATCAGCCAGCATTATGCTAGTGCTTGTTGCTCGAGATGCCTTCTGCACGACCATTGTGTCGTCGTCTCTGGTGATGGTGAGGCCAATCTGTTCGAGCAATCGTTCAAGAGTACCATTGTGTGAAATCAACCGTTCAGAGATCCCAGTCGATCGGGAGGCTTGAACACCTTGAGCAGACACCAATGTCTTATTCTCGCGCTGAATGGCCTCAAGAGTAGCTCCTTGCTCTAATAAACGACTGCTTACATTCCGGCTGTCATTTTCATGCTGCGCTATCTTGCTTGACAGATCAGCAATCGTACCATTCTTTTCTGCAAGCTGGCTGCGAAGAGTATCTAAGTTAGATTCTCCAGATGCAAATTTAGTCTTGAGCTGAGCGTGTTCGTTTCGTTCGGATTCAAGTTGTGCCTGCAGATCTACGCCTCCTCTTTGCAACGGGATCAGCTCTTCGCGCAGTAGGAGCACCTCCCTCTCCTCGCCAGCCAGACGGTCCCTAAGACCCGAGACCTCCTTATCCTGGCTTTCAATGCGAGTGTTCAGTGCATCGTTATCGGCATGTACTGCGGCCAGGGCGGCTTTAATATCGTTGAGATGCGCGACCGATCTTTCTGCAATACTCTCTACTTTCTCTACCAATGCTGCAAAGTCTTCTGGAACGTCTTCCTGTGACAGGTGCAGAAGTGTCTTTCGAAGCGATCTATGATGGTCTGTCTGCAGCTGATTCTGATTACCGAGCTGTAGAGACATCTGATCGGCTTTTTGGTAGAGAGTGGACCGTTCTTCTTTCACTTGTCGTACTTCACGCTCGAGCTCCTGAATCTGAATGCGTTGCACAACATGACCATCATGCAACCGCTTCGCTTCGCAATGTGCCCTTTCCAGCTCGTTCGCAGCCTCTATCCTGACGCGCTCCAGCTCTTCCTCAAGGGCACGACTTCTGTCCTCATTCTCGCGACTACCGAGTACACGATCAAATTCGTCCTCGAGTTCATCGATCTTGAGTGTGAGCATCGCTTTCTCTTCATGCAAAAGATGACGCTCGTCATCGAATTCACGCTGCTGAGCTTCAAGATTACCCAAAAGATCTTCCTTGGTGGATATGGCCTCTCGTACTTGGCTCCTGAGCAAGTCCTCAGCATTAGACTTTGCTTCTGCTTTCTTGGTCAAGTCGGCTGACCTGGCCTTCTCTTTGGTCAGATCTGCTTCTAAGCCGACGATCCTTTGAGCCAATCCTTTCTCATCTGGATCATTGTTCATTGAGAATCTTCGTGACGAGATAGAAGCCCTCCGTGACCCAGACTCCCTAGCTTTAGACAGAGCTGAAGAGAAATTGGGTGCTGGAGATGTGGCATACCGTTCGAAGGTGGGTCCGCTAAAAGGAGCAGGGCCTGCGGCACTAGCAGGTCCTGAGAAGAGTCCGGACTGGCTTTGTCTGTGCAAAAGGTCTTCCAGTTTGCGTACTCGGCTTTCCGCACTCTTGAGCTTGTCTTCCACTCTAGACTTCTCGCTCCTCATACCAAGCAACACCTCATCGTCACCACGAAGCAGGAGAGAGGTCCTGCCGTACGCTGCTTCATGGACGCTTCCATTCTTGAATGCCTTTGCACGACGAGCTTGCTGCTTTGAAGGCGCGTCAAGAGTTTTGACCATTTCTTCAACATGTTTCAGAGCTCCGTCCAGATCGCCGAAATCGCCGAGACTTCTCATAAAGTCAGAGATATCATCTCTACTGACATTAGGCCATTTTTGCTTCTGTGAATGTACATTGACCTCGATGCCCAGTGCCATGTCGTCTAGAGATTCAAGATTGATAGCACCGTCCATATCCTTGATCCACCTCTTTCGTCGTTTTGCTTCATCCTCCTTGTAGGTGGCCACCTCTTCCACTAGGGAAGACGAATCAGCTGTCATCTTCTGCGCCCATTCTTGGCGTCTGACGCATTCTACCAGCAAGGAGCCATAGACTGAGGGAAGCCTAATGGTAAAGTTGAGTACATCGAAGACCGGCCCACTCTTGTCGTCTACGTCCAATTTAGCAAGCTTAGAGTGTACTGCCGAGACGGTTGACTCGATAACGGAGATCTCTTGTATGTACTTAATCGATCCTCGGATGGCCTCCTTCTTTCGTTCGGACGCTCGTGTCAATAGTTGATTGATCTCCTCATTAGCTTGGATGAGAGATGGCAAGAAGTTGTTCTTATGCAGGTGCGCCATCTTCGAAGCCTGAGAAACAGACTTCGTGGTGTTTGGAAGCCCAAGAACATGCTCATAGTCGGCATTGATCTTCCTAGTCAGCACTTCGATCTCCTCCATCAGCCGATCTGCCTGATCACCTGTATCACTATCCGACATGTTCATGCCATGGCGGAAAGTGTCGATAATGTTACTAGCGTTATTCGCCACTTCATCAAACGTAGCTCCCAAGTCCTCTAGGCGGTCCGTGAAACGCTGCGATATCTTTTCTCCAGATCTTGCGGCCGCTTCTACTTCTTCCACCGCCACAAGATCCCTCAAAGTGGTCTGGCTCGTTTTCGTGATTGTGGTGTATGGCTTCTGTAGGGCAACCTGAATACCCTGCATGCACCGTCCGAGTTCTTCATTGGCTCCGATCGAACCAAGCATTCCAAGTGCATGCTGCCAGTTGCGCAAGATAAAGGCCTGGTCATCGCATATTTGGTCTGCCCATGTCTTGGACTCTTGATACTTGGATCGAAGATTCCCCACGTGTTGCTTGATGTTTTCCACCGCGATTTCGGTGCCTCTTCTGACTACTTCAGCCTCTCTATCAAGCCTTCCAACGCCCTCCGCAGTGTTTCCCGAGCCTTCGGTCAACTCAATGGCCCATGCTCGCCTGCGTTTGAATAGTGTCTGCCATCCTCGAAAGGTGTCCTCGTCTGCAGTATTATCTGGCGTACTTCCGGGACGGAACAATGCTAGAGAGCTCTCTTGTGGTAGGAGAGCGCCAGCCTTCGAAGGCGAAGAGGACGCGAGTATCCTTCGGTCGTAGAGGAATATTTCTCGCTCTGAGGATAGGTTTTGTAGCTTGACCTGCTTTCCACGAGCTGACATCAGGATCTGTTGCGGTATACCTACGCTGGTACTTTGGGCGATCCATGATCGAAGGTCCTCTAGACTTTCATACGAGTCAGTCTATTGGATCAAAGCGCTAGATTTGTTGTACTTACGAGGTGAACGACCGGGCGTCTGCCTCGTACGATACTCCGGTGTGTGCAAAGAGAACATGCAACGACATCCCATGCCCCCACTTGACCACTCGATTTGCTGCTGGTGCAACGATTACTTCGAAAGACTCCGAGGGAATTGGTCCTTTCAAAGGGCCAAGCTCGCGGCGGACCAGTTCCGCACGAAGCGTTGAAAGGATTCAACTTCAATATTGGTCATGCGTGCATACAGTGCCAACCTTCCTAAGCAGTATCAAACAATTATGTCACTGTCAAGGGACATCGCCTTTGGCCATTTCGCAGCCAACGAGCCGGGCGATACCACTTCTTTCTATCAGGCTGAAGGGCAGGTTCTAGAGCTATGGGATCAGCTGAACGAGCTGAAGCTCGAGCAAGCGCTTTCAGAAGCACAGTCAATGTTGGAGCAGTCAGGTGGATGCATCCAAATAAGGACCCTCGGCTCAATCTGATAAACTCACGCTAGGAGGGCAGCATGATAACGCTGAGGTCACAGAGGCAGAGGTGAAGAATGCCGAGGAAGAATATCTGGAGGCTCGAGCTGCATATATTTTACGGCAGAGCGTTGTGGAGGACGTTCTAATTGCGGATCCTATCCTCAAAGCTGTCCACTCTGGGGCTAACGCTACGCACACTGAAAGGTACATCGGTTACACAAAGCCTATGGCAGTGTCGTAGAGCTTACGTTTGACTCAGGCATCTGCATCTTTTGATCGATCGTCGAGATATCCTCGCCATAGCTCAAACGAATTTGTCTGCGAGTTTGCAGACGCTAATGAAAGATACCGTCATGGTGGAAGCAGACAATATCAAAACGATGAACAGGAATAGAGAACTGGCGTCTACTCTTCTTGATATTACTAGGAAAGGCCAGGACCTTCGACACCAAGCCATGGAGGAATCCGGCGCGAGGGCGCGATTAATCCGTCTCGTGCGTGAGACTGCGACAGCAAAGAACAGATGGAGGATCATGAAGAGTGTCGTTGGAGCAGTTGTTGCAGGAAGCGGAGTGGACTGGGCGCGCAGTGACAATCTCAAAGATCTGGTACTCGATGACGAAAGCGAAGACTGAACAGCATGCATCCCTTCCGATGCAGATTAGGCAGCCTGGCTCTATTTCAATGCGCAGCGCCCTTCCAATCTATACCAGCACCATTGGAAGCCCACCTGACCTTGATATCCACAGTAACGACCATTAACGTTTCATCAATGCAGGAGCTTCCTATCTTACACCAGTACCAGTGAAAGCTGATCCGATGGGGATGCAATCTGCATGCTACACGGTGTCTACAAGGTGCATGAGGTCTGCCCTCGGTGACAGACGGATAAGTCGAAGATGAAGAGCTGGTCTTATGACAATTGTGGTGCTCTGAGACTTCCAACACGTCATGTTCGGATCGGAGGCTCCTCTTCCTTAAGGACTTGGCTGGAGCTGTTCTCTTGTCCCTACAGGTTGTTTGACCGACGATTGGCCTGTGTCTTAGCTGGTCGCGGCTGATGATGCGCCGAGTTTTGATAACAGTGCGTTTGCACTGGGCTGTCTGGAGGGATCAGCCTTCACAAATAGCTGAGCGCCAGCTTGGAGAAACGGGCAAAGGCAATCATAATCATGCGCTGTATTGTCTCTCTCATATAGTAACCCTACGGATCTTCGTCCGAAGTGGACCGAGCGTGACCGAACAGCATAGGATGGAGGGTTCAGACATATGTTGCGCCACAGACGAACACCAAAGCTCTGCAGCTACAGGTGAAGGCAACAAGAAAAGGCGATCGAAATTAACAGTCGATAAGCAGATGCAATTTGGGCGGGTAGAACAATCATAGCGATTGCAAAATGCTGCTCTAGCCTCATGAGCAAGGGCCTTGGTTTCCCCGCCTCTAATTTAGCGTGTGATTAAGTTGGTACTTTACTTTGCTGGGCCTCCTGGGTGAGAGTTGGCCGCCTGCATTCCTCCCAGCTCTCACTGCAAAACCACATCGCCCACCCAAATCCCAGATAGTACTCAATACTGCCCTCAATCGTAGTAAGTCATATCACAGATCGCTACCAACATCAAAATCATTGCACTTCTCAGTCTTCTTTCGCGACAGCAACATCGACCCGATTCTGATTTGTTTTGATCTCGTTTGATGTTGTCGCTCCTTCTCGCGGTCGCTTCGTCGGCCTCATTGCGACGGTCGTCGTGGTCCATCATCTCCATCTACTGATCACACACTGGCAAACACAGATCCACCACCCTTCCTCCTCACCCAACTTCAATACTCAGGTAAGCACTTCTATCGACATCATTGTCTACTTCACGGTCGCAATCCGGAAAACTAGTTCATCAACAGCGCGTACCTGACTTCTCTACGATCGCAACATGTCCACCTATTTACACTCTACATTCCCTGCCATCTCCCACCCCATTGCGACTTACTTGGCCTGATCCACGCGTAGACTGACGCGCAGAATCCTCAGACCGTCACCATGCCTAAGGAGAAGGCTACCCGCAAGACCAAGGCTAAGGTTGCCGACGCTGGAGGCAAGAAGAAGAAGGGTCAGTCCATAGCATCGCCTTCCATTGAATGCACTGCTGACTCTATCCGATCTCAGATCCTAACGCGCCCAAGCGTGGTCTTTCCGCCTATATGTTCTTCGCAAATGAACAGCGTGACAATGTTAGGGAGGACAACCCAGGAATCACCTTTGGTACGGACGTTTCCACCCCTTCATCCCATGACGTCCACTCATCTATGTGGGTGTCAATTAGGCCAGGTTGGCAAGGTCCTTGGGGAGCGATGGAAGGCACTGAGCGCAAAGCAGAAGGAGCCGTATGACGCTAAAGCAAAGGCCGACAAGGAGCGCTACGAGAGTGAGAAGGCAAGCTACAACGTGAGTGGACTTGCCTCTTTCGATGGTGTGCAATGAACCACGCTTACGCTGCTCCTATGATGCAGGCCAACGACGAGGAAGAGGATGAAGAGTAGGAAATCTACATCCGCCCATATGACAAATCCTCTGTATCCTTGATCGCTCTTAGCAAGACACCAGCCCTCAATCACGGCGCCAAAAGTTCCTCGCTCCTTATAGGCACTACTCACTCTGCAAAAACGGATACCTGGCTTTACTTATGACATTGGCTGGCAGCATGCACTGTGGAGGAGCATTTCTATTTGAGGAGACTCATGCATTTCAGATCCTAGATACTCTGAGGTTGCTATCATACGTCACATCTCTAGACGGTGAAGCCTCGCGACACGACCCGGGGTGTGGATGTTGCTGTGCTCATCATCGTGTATATTAGCTCCTGCAATCCCAAGCAGTTTTTCCTTTCCAGGTAGCCCAAATTGTCCTATGTCTGTGTTGACAATGGAACAACCCATTCGACAACGATCCAGCCTAGATGCAATATTGAAGGCATAGAACGGTGGAGCCAGAGCGTGGCTGAAACTGGCTGGATTTATTCTAGCTTTAGAATATGTCGAAACTCCGTATACACGTAAATCACGCTTTTCTTACTATTTTATTTACTGCTGGTAGCATATTGCTTGCACGCGACACTATCAAATCTTCTTCCCGGACGGCCTTCCATATCACTGGGAACGAAAGTCTTGAGAGTACAGGATTTGCCCGTGGTCAATAAACCCCTCTAAGAATGACAGCTGGATTCTCTAGACTTGGGCGCCAGTGATCTCAATCTCCTGTCTCCATAGATCCACAGTCCATACTCTACCTGTACCATTGAGGAGAAGCGCCTACGAATTCAATGCGCGCAACTCCACTCGCTTCAATAGCATCATGCACGGACGGACGCCAGCGAGTCCATCAACCTTCTAAGGCTGTACTAAGAGGTATTTCCCTACAGGGCCGAGATGAACACTCCACTTGCAGACCGCTGCACACGATAGGAACACGCCGGTCCTTTTCTCATTGGCCTTTACGCACTCGGGACCGCCAGTGGAAATTTGGACACGTCAATCTGCGTTACGGGTGTGTTACTCGAAACAACAGCTGGGAAATTCATAGAAGCAAGCTATTCAGCCTTTCTCTTGATGCGATCACAACTCACTTGCTTATATGTCCTTGCTCTTTCCCTGAGGAGACTCTGCAGCAAGATGATGAAGAATGTTGAAGAGAACCCAAGCTATTTGCCACATACCCTCAGTGAGCCTCTGGCGGCTCTGAAGCGGCCATGGCGCAACTTATCGCAGTCGCCGAGGCCGCCGAGGACATCGGATCTGGCCTGAGCAGGTTCTTGGACCCTGTAGCTGATCACTCAGCCGATGTCAGCGCCCTGATCGGCCAATGCTTTTACACCTCCTCAGCCTTGCGAACACTCGTCAAAACCATTGGGGAACCCCGGCTTCCTCCACGATACCCGTTCATAGATGAAGATCTGATAACGGTACAGAGCAGCTTACACTACACCTTCAAGGACGTCCAGAGAATTATCGGAGGACTAGGGAGGGACGCGATATCTGGGGCCGCCTATCGGCGGGTCTGGAGGGAGCTTGACGACTACTTTTTCAACGAGAGTGGAAACACCCTGGAACGCCGTTTGATAATCTATCGGCAATTCGTGGACGAATTGACAGATACCTTGATCAAAGGGTACATTATACTTGTACTGGTCCCTTGAGGCAACAATTAACGATTACTCAGATCTCCTCCGGACCCCTATGAATTCGACGAGACCAGGGACAAGATTGTCCGACTGTTGGGTGTACAAGCCGACCAACTCCCCAACCAGTTCCGTAAAGCTTCTCTAGGTGTGTCAGGTATGTAGCCCGACTCATCCTCCCGCTTTTCTAAACCAATCAGCCATCTCCAAACCACCTTCGTTCGAAAGAAATCGACCACGAGGCGGCCAGGCACCGGCACAGCCACAATCACCGCCCCCCGTGTCTCGCAGGGCTGGGAGAGACAGACTCGGTGGGCATCAATCGCCGCCTATGGAGAACGACCTTGACCGAAGGAGGGAGCGCTTCCTTCCTTTTGCTCCCGAGATCCCTGACTCGCCCACACCCACCAATACCAATACTTCTTCCTCCTCTCAATTCTCCAATACGAATTCTGTGTCCAGTCATTGGTTACCAAGGGCATTTGAACAGAGTCAGCCTACAACGTCTTTGGTAACGACAGGCCAATCGTCTGTCTTCCCCCGGATTGGTGGCTTCTAACGCGTTCCTGACTTGAACTTAGATCCGTCTCTCTTGGCGCTGACCATGGTCCGGAGGCCAGCAGAAGGCTAGCCGACGAGTATGTCAAGCTACTGGAAATGTAAGCAGGTCCGTGCTCGTGCAAACTTCGTACGCTGATTGGTAAGGCCCTTTGAAAATGGCGATCTCCTCGTACGATTGCATCAGCGGCGAGAAGATTACAGGTCTAGAATTTTGATTAGGACGATACGTCCTCCTCGAGTGCGCAAGGACTGCTGCCTTCCATTGGCGTATCTCGAAGTGGAAAGAAGTGGTCCGTTCTTGAAGTTCTCCAAAATCTCGAATCGATCGTCTGAACTTTGGGCATGTCTGAAGTTTTTTAGCTATGAGAGTTAGTCAAGGCATCTGCGCTTCAAATCTGTAGTGGTACTAATCACTGTCCAGAAATGGTCCTCTTCTTCTGCAGCTTCCTCGCCCTCAGGTCCGAGGATACCAAAACAGAGATCGCAGCAATAGCAGACTCTGTGCTGCATAATGAAAAGGAGCTGTTCGGCGGGTATGTCATGCGCGTCGATCGATCGGGACTGCTGCCGTAGACTGACAGCTCACAGGAAAATCGTCGATGACCACTATCAGCACGCACTTCGACTGTACCGAGACAAAGAATCCGGCGGTATCAGACTACAAGCATCGGTGCTGCAAGGAGATCTCAAGCGGTAATTCCCAAACCCTCGTCTTCCAAGCTTTACCCCCTAACTCGAACTTCAAAAAGCACACCCGTCTGGACAGCCTTCATAACTCACCAGGTCCAGTCACGCAAATGGATGAAACGAGCGAGCCCGAAGGTCGTCCACCTCGCCGACCTGCAGCGATACATCTTCACCACGGAGTACAACCCGCAAGTCTCACCTGGCGGCAAGCATGAACTCAGCTTCAACAAAGCAAGCGGTACGTACTCTCGCCTTTTCTTCTCTCTCCTCTATGCTGCCTGCACAGGTACTGACTCGAGCAGATGCAACCGATTTCATGGAAGCTATCGATGATCTCTTCGAATGAGAATAACGTGTTCTATGATTCTACGATGTTCACGATATAACGATAGGCGCTGGTAAGGTGAGCGCCGGTGCTTAAGGAGAAGTAACAGGGTTACGAAAAAGTTCAACGGATTTTGATATGATACCCAGCTCACTTTTGTCCTCTTCATCTCTTCTCTATTCACTAAGCCATGTATTCACTCTTCGCAAAAGTAATTCATTGCATATTCATTCTATCGTCGTGCTATGTGAAACACTCTCTCTACCCTCATCCCTTCACCCCTGTCCCTTACAGAATTTAATGACCGGCACATTACTATATATATACACTATAACCCCAAGGCACGGGTACTCTGCTCCAGCGATTAAGCTCAGTTCATTGTCTGACTGTTGAAGAGCTTTCTCTACTCAGTACAACACAAGTATTCACGGAATCAACTACCATCCACCACTACCACCACCACTATCTCCACCTTCCGTTCAATTTCCTATATCTAGCCTCCAACGCCTATCTCTCCCACTGCTCCTCTCCAGTCCCCCCCTCTACTTCCTTATCATTTCCCAAACCACAAAGTCAAAATCCACATCGTGGCTCGTTTTTCCCACAGCGGAATGAAATCAGGTTTCAGACTTATATCAGAATTCAATCATGGCACCTACCAAAGCTGCCGCTACCAAGTCGAGGAAGAAGAAACGGGGATTAGACGTTCATGATCTTAAAAACCTTTTCGACACTGAACCGGACGATTATAAAGTTGTCTGGAACGAGCTTAAACACCGCTCGTATCAACGAACGCAATAATGGTGCACGACAGACGATCCCATCGGTGAAATCCACCCGGTGCTCGGATTACAGGCATGATAGAACCAACATCAACAGCTCCCGCCATCGCCGCTCTCTTCCTAATACACGTCGAATATTCAACTTGCGCCACTACAGGCTAAAGATGTTCTCTGGTATAGCATCAAGGAATCATCCCTACCCTCGTATCTCTCACTCCGACACCATCCATCAACAGAAAACTAGCCCGTCACCTCCGCAACCCCCCTTTCAGACGAAACGAAACGGCGCATCCTCACATACGTATCTACAATGCTAGATCCAAATCCTAGTAGGTATCCGGCATATACGAGGAAAGGAAAACCGACACACAGACCAGTTCATCACAGCACAGCGAGAAGACACTGCAATCGTAAATTGAAATGCAGCACGAAACACAATTCCAAGCGCCAGTTCCAAGCGCCAGATGACCTACCGAGCTGCTTGCTAAGCGGATATGCGGACTACACGTATGGTCTGCTACGAATCGCCGAAAAGAGCAAACCTGGCTACCAAGTTGATTGTTATCGAAGCGGAGAAGACCAATTCCACCGATACATGTCTTGGCCACTCAACGAACGGCATGTGTGCATGCATGGGGTTAGAGTAGTAAGTACACGCCTATCGCAAAGAAAAGAACGAGCGGGAATAAACAAAATTCCGCCCTGTCATCTATCAATAGCGCGGCTTCATCCGCTCCTATCGTATCGTATCGTATCGACGGACTACAAGGGTAATTGGAGCAGAAGCCGAAGCCGAAGCCGTATGATGGAATGGGAGATAGGAGATGGGGGAGCAGTAAGGGCAGGGCGGGATATAGGGGGTGTTTAGATCGCTGATTTAGATGGTAGTAGTATTATTGGTATCTACCTCACCAGTCGTCTATCTAGAACCCCTAGCGGAGAGAGAAGGGATTTGTGTTCTCTAGAATGGCAGCTTAGAGCGTACTAGTCACACGCTGATTTTGGAAATGGGGCATGAGATAGGGATGGTGGAGATCCTGGTAGAGGTGGAGGAGGAGGGGGGATGAGATTGGGATGGGGTTGGAGGTAGAAGTTTTAAGGTGGTGAGGACGTGGTAAGGGAGGGGGTTGGGTTGGGTGGATGATTGGGCTGTGTTGAGGATTAATAAGGGAGGAGAAGGGGAGGGGAGGGAGGGGGGAGGGGAGAGGGGAGTAGAGGTGAGGTGAGGTAGGAGGAGGTTATGGGTAGGGGATAGTGTTTACGATAGGTGTTATAGATAAGTATTAGATAGCTAATTCAAGCTCCTACCTACTATACCCCCTGCACTACCTTATAGTATCACCTCGGACCGTTCAAAAAAGTCCCTGTCGACACTCTCTCGCTTCCCTACTAAGAAGAATGTCGGCTGGGTCTTTTTCAAACCGACCCTCCTACCTCCTTGATCCTTTATACTCTACTCTATTCACACTCCCTTAATTACTTCCTTTATAGTAGCTCTGACTCCCTTTCCTAATCGAAACTTAAATAGTTGATTCCTAATTCCAAGTTTGATTAGGTTTGTAGTGGTAATAATGGCGTATCACGGCGATATGTTATATCGCCGTGGTGAAATATGGGAGCAATGTTTTTTTGATATAATTGTTATTATGGTATTTTACATCTCGATCATGGATACTTTGTGAATTCCAGATATACTAGGACAAGATATAGAAATCTAAGCGTTGGAGATCGCCGAAGTGAGGTCCGTAGCGCTGGTCCAATTTCGCTTCCCCTGGCATGGTGAGTTGACCGGTGATATTTCCAATCGTCGCGTTCGCATTTTTCAGCTGTGGTGGTGGCAGTGGCCCGAAGTCAAGATATCCTACACGCATATGGCTGACGTCAAAGCTTATCAAGCTGAAGCGCAGCGATGATCTGGCACCCTGATGCTTGAAGACGATAATCAACGTTTCAGTGACACTGATGATCAATCCCACCGTAGGCGAGTGCGTGGCGCAATGAAATTCGACGTAGATGTGCTGCAACCACGTCTTGTCCAATGCGTGTGCGAATCCGGGCAGGGATAGATCCGGTGATACGCCGCGATACCGGCGGATGACATCTTCGCAGAGCATGATGAATCAATGCGTGTCCCATTCGTCCAGCGTGGGATGCAGTATCCCATCCGTCGTCACGAAGATGCTGTAGTTCAAGTGATCCTGCACGAGCAACTTGATGGAGTCGGACGTCCACTTGGCCTGGGGCCAGTCAGGTACTGTCCACAGATAAGTCGTGAGATTTGCGTATATAGCTTCCGTCGCACGCGAGGAGATCATGGCTCCGATCCCGGCAGGACCGTACGCCGTCTGCCCTTCTTAAAGAGCCTCGATGGCGGCGGCCACCAGATGAGACTGCTTGACTCTGTCCCTTGCTGGCAGCCGAGCGCAGTAAGCCGATACCTCCAGGAACGTGTGTGGAGCGCGAAAGCTGTTGGTCTCTCCGAAGCAAACTTCGATTTGAACGTTAACAAGGGCTATCTTCATGTCCGAAGCCTGGGCCGGATCTGCGATCAATCGGATATCTTGAAGGGTGATCTGTGCTCCAGGGAAGCCAGGCACCTCTAGTGTCTGTGGCCAAAGTCTTTGCCTAATACTAAGACTGTACTTTATGAGACAGACATCAAGAATCTGTACAAGGGAACATGGCTTACTTGCGGGGCCCGCTCCTACCTGATTCGGTATCAGCTAAAGAAATATGAAAATCGACAGCGGATTCAGTCAATCTCAGGCCAGAGATGACAATATCATCTCATCCAGCGTAGTCTGGTCCCTTGACGATGATCTGAAGCCGTCACCAGTGGATTGACCTGAGAGAGAGACCAGGGTAGGGGACGGCCCCTTGAAGGCCGATCGCGAGGTAGTGATATCCAGGGGTGAGGCTTGAGTAAGACAAGAACTCAATGGCAGACCCGGGAAGGTCACCGAAACTCTCATAGGAACGGTCAACATCATCGTGAAATCTAAGTGATTTTGATTGGAACAAGTCTAGGAAGAGATTCAGCAGAAAAGAATGATACTCAATCTTTTTATCGATAGTGTTCTGTGCGCGAAGCGCATAAAGTCGGTAATCTTCAATTTCACGAATATTGGCGTTAGTAGGGAGACGTCGGTGAATAACGACTGAAACGGTATCATTGAAATGGCACGTGAGCCCGTACGAAGCGGCGGTCGGAATAGTATCTAACAATATATCTATGTAGTTGGAGGGTAAAGCCTTTCCGCTCAATATGGTTATCATCGTGAAGCCCGCGACTTCGTAATGATAGACCATGATTGGTGAGGCGACGCTACTACTTACCTTCCGTGCCTAGAGTGGCTACGGAGGAGGTACGCACCTCCATTTGGTGGTTCCGGTTCGCGTGGATAAAGTATGAGCCAGCTCGTATTCCCTTCCTTTTCTTCTCTCCATGGGGATGGCGATATCCTTGGATGTGCCTCTGAGGGCGTGGTGGACGTATTGACCATTGGACGCCAGATAGGTTATTGAATGAGACGAACCTGAGCATATTGGTGCTTTTCCAAAGATGTCTTATATTGTTCAGACCCCCTGTCGATGAAGTGGCCGACGAGGATAGGTCTGTGCCAGGCGATTTCTCTTTCCAGATCATTCTTCAAGCTCGGTCGCCGCACTCACGGGAAACGCGAAGTCCCTCACATGTCTCCAATAGCCTCTATCATATCTCCACAGTGTCAAGCCGTCCACCTCTCCCTTGCTCCCTCCGAACCGCTGCCGCACCTCCTCCAGCGTTTTCTGCGGCACCCCGGTTTCGGCTTTGGTTTGTATTGTGTAATGCGCGCTGAAACTCTTATCCTGCGGACTTAGAAACCAGACCCATCATTCTCTGAGGGTTGTGTAGATGTCCTTTGCGGGCAAGGCGTGCATGTGTAGGCCTAGGCCGTGGGGGAGAAGGAAGGGTTTGGTTGTGGTGATTGGAAAGGGATGATGCTGGTGGCATGTGGATTGGATATCGGTTTCGATAGTTTCGAGATGGGAGCTTGGTAGGGCGCGGAAGAGGGCGATGTGGGCGGAGAGTTTGTTGAGGTGGGCCATTGGTATGAGTCGTATATAGGGATGATTGGCGCTGCGAGGAAGTATGCGCATGTCATGGATTGGAGATGAAGAACGCTGGCGTGGAGGTTGGACGACCTTGAGTTTCTTAATGGAAGATTGGTGGAGTCATGCTCGTCATCGATGTTGATCTTCGATTGGCATGTTGAAAGTCAAGCAATCGATGGGTCTGCGTGAAATACCATGGATCCTGATAATGGTATTTGAGTACAGGTACGGACGGTGGTACCAGATATTGATACTAAATTTTGTTGATGATTTTCAAATAGCGTGTTCTGCCCCTTATCGTATAATTCTCTGTAGATCCTGGATAGGATACAGTTGACGAGCCGTTAAGGTCAATTTGGGCTGTAAGCTTTCGGCACCAAATTGCAAACTCTTTGCAAGTCTTCGCAGAGGTGTCAGCCTGCTTGCTGTAATGTAGTTTATGTGAATCGCGTTGACGAGAAAAGTGCGATCAAGCCAATCGCCTAAATACCAAGAGTAGCGCCTCTTAAAGCACCCCAGGTGTCTCCTACACCAAGTTCAGTACAAGAACATTCGACTATCAGAATGTGTCATTAGATCGCCTACCATTGAGCGGAACCATCATGAACCACGCTTGGCTAGCCCTGTTGTTGAAAAGTCTATTTGATTACAAGTTTGGCCGAGACATAGTATCGGTACCGTAAGAACAATAGTAACCATGCCGGTTTATGGGATGCAGCTTCAGTCCGACTTCCACCAGCCAGCCAAATCCTCGTGAATTCTCTTCACGTGACCCTGTTTATCAGAGTTGCCAAGGTCTGGGTATTGAACAACATGACTGGGGCACTCGCAAGTATAAACCAATTCAGAGACATGGCAAACTCCATGGAGCAGAATGCCAATAATGCCTGGGTTCCAACCTGTGGTGTCACCTGGTTTGCAGTTCCTCGGGCAAGGTCCATGTCTGTGCTTAACTTCAGACCTGGTGTTGCTGCGGACATCATTATCCATAAACGGCCATCGACGAGTGGCAAGATCCCTGAAGCTTGGAGGGGACGTTTTTGCAGCGCCAGCGGGAGTATGCTCTTTGAACAAGTCTTGCTTGCTAGGCAAGGCTCGCGTCCATGACCGATCTGCCGAGGAGTAGGACTGACCCAATTTTAGGCCGGGTCGCTGCAATGTGGAAGGCGTTCAGCTGCGTAAGGATGGAACACTGCGAATAACCACCCATCCCAAATCACAATACCCTCGTAGGTAAGCCAAGAGACCGAAAGGCCCTGCATTAGCATGCTCGCACCTGCGTTAAATTTATGCCCTGACCCCTATATGGTTGCGTTGAAATGCCACTAGAAGCTGCCCAATCTGAATGTTGCGCACAGCAGCTCTCATGCTATCGCCAGGGATTCTAGTAAATGAAGACTTTGGGCTTCTGCCTTGTCTGAGCCGTCCTTCGTAATATTATGGTGATCCGACATTACAGGGGAGACGACTTCACTCCTGAAGTTGCTCTGCAGAAAGTCCATGAGCTGAACCGCTTCCACCTGACGGTTCGAGTCGAGACACAACTCAGCAGCTCTCAAGCCCATGAGGATGATACGAGGCAATCTTGAGGGTGGGAGCTCTGCAATTTGTCGTTGCGAAAGCCCCTGTAAATATCGAATGGCTGCCTCAGGGGTAGGGCTCTTCGCTAGATATAAGCCGTGAAGAGCGGCCAGAGTAGTAGCACGCTTAGTCGTTGTAAACGTCTTGCTTATATCTATGAATGGCTCGATTGTAGAGAGTTGTAATTCCGCGGACCGTGGGACAGCCATGAGTTTGGTTGTTAGATAGTATGCGACGTAGCTGAATACCCTATTCAATGTATTGGACCCAATCCCGCTGTCTTGCGGGCCACGCGCGACTTGGATGAAAAGGGTCGTCGCAGATTCTATGCCCTGCCCCAGCGACAATTCCGCTATGATGAAATCAAGTAGCAAATTGCGGTATCTCCGGCCATTTTCAGGCGACGGATCTTTACTTGTCTCTGCGTGCAACCGTCGAAGCCACTGAAGGATCGGCTTATAATCTCGTTCCGCAACAAGGAATGCGCTCAAGAGCTTGAGATGTTCCCGCGAATCAAAGAAACGGGGTGATTCCTCCATGCCCGAAGACCACAGCCACTGTAGGACAGTTGTACCAGCTCTTGAACCTCCCATTGCTTCTGTAGGTGTGGTGTCTGGAGACGCTAAGCAACTATTATATTGGGCCTTCAAGCACAAGGTCGCTGTCTGTAGAGTCGCTGTTCCTGCCGAAACCTGCTTCCTGAAAACGTCCATCGGTCTCTTTACCAAGTCTTGAATGCGGCCAAAGGGCTCGTCCTTGCTCTTGGTACCTCGAGGATTGATTCTGGTGTCGAATAGTGGACTTGACAATATATAACGCAGATGACTATCAGTGTGGTGCTCGGTATTCGGAAGACCAGCGAATGGTTGGCGATCCAACTGGTGCTTGAAGGAGGAGTTAAGCAGCCCGAGAAGGCGTGCAGACTCTCGAGGTGACATGGGTAAAGGAGGGTGTATCCTCGACACAAGCGACTCCCAATTGAGTGACATTGTAGACTTCATTTTGACAATACCCTAGCACGGACGTTGGCAGGTTGTGGTCTCCCAGTACGCGGCCTTACGTACTATCTGGTCGATAACTCAAACTCTGAGGTCAAAGCAAATGAGTCTTGAACATATTGCAGGCGTAGACAGCGGGTCAAGGGTCTCGCACCAAACATATCAAGACGAAGGTCGAGTAAGGAGCTCACCATGGCCACCATGAGAGCGGAGGCATCAGCGAAGCGCCAAGGCGCTAGCTATCTAGCGCTTAGATGTACGCGCTTGAGGACCGTGACATGTTCTTTGACACCTCGAAATCCAATCCTATCTTTCCTTCTCGGAACTTCCCTCCATTGTACCCGCCCTACTGTCCTGACTGTACCTACTATACGCCTTCAAACCCTGGACCCAGACCCTCCAGTCCCAGGCTTTCTCTAGAGTTAAAACCTGGAGAAAAGCCTCACGTGGAGTTGTCAAACTTCACATTGCATAAGCCCCACATTTTCCGCAATCGCGCAAACATCCACCTACATCATATTAAAATGTCAGAAGTTCAGTCGAGGCCCTCAGCCCCGAGAGGCAGAGCGTCTAGTCGTGGAGGCCGGGGGCTACATAGCAGTCGAGGCGGACGAGGTGGAACAAGGCAAATGAATGGGGGAAAGGCAGAGGTTGAAACAGCGACACCCAAATACGAGGACGAAGGGGAAATGGGTGAGCTCAAGAGGATGTACTCTTCAAGTCTCAGCACCGTCAAAGAAATGTTTCCCAATTGGACCGACGAGGACATTGTCTACGCTTTGCAGGAAACAGAAGGAGATCTGCAAGCTACGATTGAGCGTATCTCTGAAGGTGAATACCCTACCTCATGAATTCTTCTGAAGCTATCATTTACCCATGACTGATTCATATACGCAGGCAATATCTCACGATGGGGCGAGGTTAAGAAAAAGACCAAGGAGCGATCTCAATCAAAGGCCAAAGACGTTGCAACAGCTTTAAGTGAGGCACCAGCTCAATCAGCTCGTGGAGGGCGTGGAAGAGGTGGTCTTGACAGCACCCGTGGAGGTCGCGGTCGAGGCTCAGATCGTGTACGTGGAGCAGGTCGAGGTGGGAGAGGTGGATTGACCAACGGCTCACTGGTGTCTTCAGCTCCAAAGAGCGAGGATGTACCAGCTGCAGATACCACAGGGTGGGACGATGCGCCCAGTACAGATGGAGTCACTAGTGGTGGATGGGATTCGGCAGTCGCAGACAGCACTCCACTCGAATCTTCTTGGGAAAACATCACCGTGGGGGAAGTAGCACCGGCATCCGCAGGCGAAGATCATAAAGCCGCCCCAAAACCCAGTTCGAAGCCTGATGGTACTCGAAGCTGGGCGAGTATGTTTAGCAAGCCGGCGACTACGCCCGCTCCACCCAAAGTACCTCGTACGGCACCTAGTCATGATCCTCCGCTTGAGCCACTGACCACTGCAACACCGATGCCCACCGAAGTGGATATGATGGGGCTGCCACCACCTCCAACCAACGAGTCATCGGAAGTTCCAAGCACACCGCCGATCTCTGATCTAGCAACTTCAGCGCAGGCTGCTAATATCACCCCTTCAAAAGATGACTTGACGGAAACAAATCTTGAGCAGGTCCTCGATGTTTCTGCCCCAGCTCCTGCCGCAACGGCAGCCAGTACAGTGGCTAGCACGATTGACCCACACAGTGCTGCAACTCCGCAGCAGGATGTGTCTCGGCCTCCTCTGGGTGGCTTTGCAACAAGTGCATACAAAGCGACGGGTATGCCTGCGATGTCTGGTCGTTCAGCAAGCTATCAGCGGAAGATACAGGAGCAGCAAGAAGCCGTTGTGATGCCTGGGAAGCATGCACTTGATCGGGCCGCTGTGCAATTCGGAAGCATGGGCTTGAACGGATCGTCGGACGATGCCGATGTTGACAGTGACCGGGAAGATACCGAAACCCGTGCCCAGCCCCCACAACATTCCCCTATCGCACCTAGAGCCACCCTTCCTCCAGCGCCGCAGCAGCAAGCGTTTGCGTCTCAGCCCCAGACTGAACCCCATCCAACACCGAGACAAGCTCCTGGCTTACCTCCTATTAGCCAGCACTCTTCGACTCAACAGCCTAGCCAGCATTTGCCAGACGACCAAGGAGTAGCCCCTCAGTCTCAACCCAACTACCCGTACAATAGATACGTCTCTCAATCGGCACAGCAGGAGATCTCCGCCCCATCTCAGAAGCCATATGAGCCATTTGGCCAGCAGGTGCAGCAACCGCACCAGTATGACAATCATCCTTCTGTTGTGCAAGCTCCGACCCAGCCCCAGGAGCAAACGCAGTCCCAACAGAGTGGGTATTCCTCTGCCGCTAACGATACGTCTTCGTACTACACCTCTGATAGCCAGCGGAACGCGTATCAAAATAGCTATTACGGAAACCATAGTCAACAGCCGCCACAGTACCCCGACTCTGGTCTGAGAGGAACGAGTGCGTTCGGTACTTCAGCGGCAGAACAACCCTCCCAATTGCCCACAAGCCAAGCTCATTCACAACCTCAGAGCCGCTTCGGGCAAACAAGCGAAGCCCAGGACAGTGGCCATTCCACCCCAAATCCATTGCATCCCAGCCAGCAACAGCCGAGGGAGCACCATCAGATGCACCAGCAGCAAGCTCAAGCCCAGGCTGGAGGCCAACATGGGCAGTATCCTTATGGGCATCCGTATTACGCTAGCCCGTACTACTCGGCTTATATGAACCAAGTAAGTAACCATCCATATGGGCGCGAACGTCCGATGTTTGACGATGTCCGTCGGATGGATGACCAATATCTTACACAAAACCCCCAGTTCGGCTATGGTGGCAGTCAAGGTGGATATGGAGGAGGACCGTTCGGAGGTGCCGGCGGAAAGCAAGGAATGTATGCACAGCCCCACCAAGGGTACGGCATGTCTCCACAGACGTCCTACGACAATCATACGGCTTCGCCAGCAAACGTAGGAGGCTTTAGTCAGAATCATTCGACTTCTGGTCGAGATAGCGCTGCCGCTGGAGGACTTGGACACTACGGCCGATCTGGTTCTGCACAACCATTAGAAAATCCACAGCAGTTCTCTGGTACTGGCACTAATAACCATGGAAGTGTACCAGACGTGTTCGCTCGTTCCCAGCCTGGCTATCCTGGCCAGAGCTCGGGACTCAGTTCGCACATGGGACAGCAAGGTGGCAACGAGGACTCTCTGCGCAGCTATGCTGATTCTTCCAAGGTGACCGGAGGCCCCAGCCCTGCCCTCGGCCAGCCTGGCGGACGACCTGGCTCCGCTGCAACTCCACAAAGCCACACGGGATTGCCAGCGTCCCAGGGTCAATCCCAGGGTCAACAGGGTTATGGCGGGTACATGGGTCAGATGCATGGCCAAGGAGGCTCCCAGTATGGCGGTGCTCCCGGAGGTCTGGGTGGCCATCATCAATATGGCGGTCACAATCAACAAGGGGGAGGCTACGGAGGATACGGAGCTGGATATGGCTCAAGCTCCTACGGCAACAGCAATCGTGGAGGATGGGGAGGTGCCAATTACGGGCACTAAAAGTCAACGAATGATCCAAGATCTGCATATATCATCCAGATCAGTCACGTCACTATTTATATCAGCGTGCTCTCTTCTCTCGCGAAAATGAAAAGGTGCTAGTCAGCATGTTATCAATAGCAGCTTTTACAAGGGTTTCATGGCATACCAAATGGATGATACCATTGTATTCTATAGTCTAAGGAGCCACGATCGTTCCAGCTCATTTTCACATAACAATTGCTTCACATGTGATATGTGGTCAGCCTGTTAAAAGCTTAGGATCGAATTGAATAGAATAGAGGGAAGGGGATACAAGAGTATGCCGTGTTTACTGCGGTAAAGTAGATAGAACTAGAGGCCACTAGCGCGAATTCTAATCCCAGTCGCGGATCTTGCGCCGGCCAAGCCTCCTTTGCGACAATTCGGCTCCTCCAAACAACATCACTCCTTCCCCAATTCCTCCATCATCACAAATATTGATACCTTCTCCCGGCATCTGTAGAGTCGCGTCAAGTCTGTGACCAAGCTCATCAGCATTTCGTGGTCTTCCATATCATATTCCCAAGACCACACCCATCTATCAACATGTCCGGCGAGACGCCTGAGGTTGGTGACAAAGGTACGTTGCAGCACGTTCCTCTGAACACCATACAGACTACTCTCACAATTGAATTTTCAATCTGTCATGCGGTGTTTGCGATGATGTTGTGACTACGCGTCTCCCACTTATTTATCGTCCACATACTTGTATCATCCTCGCGCGACCAGGGCTGACTGTCTGGCATAGTTTCATGGGATTGGAACGGAAGCGCCCCTAGCGGCAAAGTCGCCGAGAAGAAAGATGAGGGTGAAGTCTCGATTCAATCCAAGCGCGGCAACACGATCAAGAAATCAGCCCAACCCAACGACCCAGCCGTCCACCTCTCACGCCCTGGCAACGACGTGGTGAAGAATCAAAGCGAGCTCAACGTCGAGGAGAAAGCGAACGGTGGCGCCGAGCACGAGAAGGAAGAAGAAGCCACCAATGGTGAGCCCGAAAGTGCCAAGACTGGCGACAAGCGCAAAGCGGAAGAGGATGCAGAGGACGAGGACGGGCCCGAGGCCAAGAAGCCAAAGGGGAGGGGCAGACCCAAGGGAAGCGCTGCGACAACGCCTGCGAAAAAGGCCGAGCCGAAGGAGCCAGCGAAGAAGAGGGGTCGACCTGCTGCCGCCGACAAACCCGCTGCTCCAGCTGCAGAGAAGAAGAGCGCTGGGCGACCTAAGAAGGAGGGAGGCGCTGCTTCCAAGGAGAAGAAAGAATCCAAGGCAAAGAAGACCGAGAAGGCCAAGGCTCCTGCTACTGGGGTCGGAAAGCGGACAAGGAGTGGAGGGAAATAGTTATTCCCCAACCTGCGCTCGATCATCATGGCAAGCTACGGCGGAGGGGAGGTGTCATCTTAGGGGGATTTGCGCTCGTGTGTGCAAGGAGGAAGAGGGGTCTAAGATGGACGTGCTCTTGATGCTGTCTATGCGATCAAGAGCGCAAGCGTCGAACGTGCCGCCCAGCACGATGTTGTATTATTAGATGATAGCGCTACTTACGGTACGATTCTGAATACAAATTGAGCGAACCTCGAGCAGAGCGAGGTTCCTACTACGGCAATGAATTCAATGTCTTTCGAAACATGATTCTCACAGTACACGTAGAAATCGCACGCGCTGGATCAATTCTACCGACTGTGTAGTACCTTATGTATGTAAGTATGTAAGTATGACGTGACCTCAGACCACAGACCATACAATCTCATCCTGCTCACGGTATTGTAGACCAAATTCACAGGAATGATTCCTGCCCGCTTCTACCAAAGCCTCTCTGCGACCCCAGCATTAGTTACTCTGGAATGAACTTGAGGAGTGCACCTTGGAACTTTGATATGAGATTGCCACACAAGAGCTGAAAGACATACTTCCACGGAGTGCTCCAGTCTGCAACATACATTAAGTCAGGCTCTGCTTTCTAAGCCAGCACTTATATAAGGATGATTAATCTTGCCTGTAGTCGACTGTCGAACAGCGCGTCGCCTCTGCCTGAAAGTCCGCACTACGTATCATTTGGTCGGAACCAATATGGCACCAAAGATTATAATACCAGAGAATACCATCTTGGTCATTCTGGGGGCTTCCGGAGACCTCGCGAGGAAGAAGCTCGTAGGTACAGGTCCATTCAGGATGTGTACTACTGCGGACTGACGACTTGACAAGTTTCCAGCACTTTTCGGTCTTGTGAGTAGTTTTACGCTTGACGCTTTCACCTTGCATGGTAGATCTGATATCTCTACAGGAGAAGAGATGTCTGCTCCCACACGACATGAAAATCATTGGCTTCGCCCCGGACGAAATGAGCCACGACGAATTCATCAAGATCATCAGAACGCCGATCAAACTCGAAAGTCCGCGATACGCCGTGCAGTTGGATCAGTTTTGCGAGCGATGCAGTTATGTCTCCGGCCATGAGGGAGGCGATGAGTCGTTTCGGGCGCTGCAGAAGAGACTTGAGGAGATTGGACTCCATAAGAAGGAGCAGAATCGACTGTTTTATTTCTCGCTTCCTCCGAAGATCTTTGTGCCGATGTCCGAGGGGTTGAAGAAGTTTTGCTATTCGAAGAGGGGGATCTCGAGGATCATTGTTAGTTTTCTTGTCATCTTGCTCTCGTTGCAAGGACTGTTCTGCTAATATTCCAAATTGTCTAATCCAGATCGAAAAGCCATTCGGCCACGATCTCGAGAGCTCCCGGGAACTTCAGAAAGCTCTCGATCTCAATTGGGGAGAAGATGAGATCTTTCGCGTCGATCATTACTTGGGCAAAGAAGTGGTCAACAACCTACTCGTCTTAAGGTTTGGTAATGAAATATTTGGGGGGATTTGGAGCCACAACCATATAGATAGTGTGCAGGTCAGTCTCACTACTTCATGTCTTCTGACTCACGCTAATAGCTTCCTAGATCTCTATGGCTGAAGGGGGCGGCGCTGAAGGCAGGGGAAGTTACTACGAGAGCACTGGGGTCATTCGCGACGTGATGCAGAATCGTAAGCCCGCCCCTTTAAGGCCTACATTAGCCATGTGCTAATCGCCGAGCCTAGACATGGTCCAAATCCTCGCCATGCTTACAATGGAGCGGCCGAAGTCTTTCGTGGCGGACGACTTACGCCGAGAAAAGGTAATGCACGGTCGGAGTCATTCGTCAAGCAGAGCACAGTGCTAAAGTCTCCGACAGGTCCGTGTCCTCGAAACGATAACAGCCATCAAGAACGTCGAGACGATCATAGGCCAATACAGCAAGTCCTCCGATGGCGAGAAACCAGCATTCACAGACGAAGAAGACGTGTCCCAAGACTCGCGTTGCGCCACCTTCTGCGCAGCCGTCGCTCGTATCGAAAACGAAAGATGGACCGGCGTGCCTTTCCTTTTGAAAGCTGGCAAAGGTACAGTACCGATCCACCACGACCCCCCCTGGCACAAACCCCGTCGCTAATCCCCTCCCCTCATCCAGCACTCCAACAATCCAAAACCGAAATCATCATCCAATTCAAACCCAGCACCAACGCCAACATCTTCTCCTCCTCCTCGTCCCAACCCCCCAAAGCCGGCACCACCGCCCTCCTCCCCAACCGCATGACCATCCGCGTCCAACCGGACGAAGGCGTTTTCCTCACCGTCAACTCCGCCGTCCCGAGCCTGGAACTGCGCATCGCCCCGATCGACCTCGACCTCACGTTCCGCGACATGCAGATCCCGGAGGCGTATGAGGTCTTGCTGTTGGATGCGCTGGTGGGGGATTTTTCGCGGTCGGTGAGGGGGGATGAGTTGGATGAGAGTTGGAGGGTATTTACGCCGTTGTTGCATCATTTGGATGGGGGGGAGGGGGGGGTGCCGAGGG
>JAABUX010001205.1_pt1 | contig 40202 bp, 41 predicted proteins | sample 5561851 | NCBI WGS metagenome assembly JAABUX01 (sample SAMN10711883, study PRJNA513361) | rock metagenome | isolation source: Antarctica rocks | place: Antarctica: Victoria Land, Richard Nunatak red sandstone | collected 2016-01-03 | reverse complement strand
TTTTCAATCAATTTCCCTCTCTCTCTGAGCAAATCATGAGGGCAACCATCCTTTACGCGCTTTCTCGGGTTGACTTTTTCTCTTCCTACCCGCTTGCTTCCATCTCGTTGCACATCCCGTGGGAAGACCCAGAGGGTCTTGAGCTAGTATGATGCAGGCTATCAGGTACGGTTGGAAGATATACAAGGTGTCCATGTGAAGATGAGTTTTATTTATTAGGGACAAGGAGTAACAACCGCATGGCAACCTATATTTCAGTCAAGGGTGAGTACGTGGAGATGGCATCATAAAGATGCCGGAAGATGGCAATACTGGTTGACATAGGGATGTCTACAACCAGCGACGTACATGCTGTTTGTAGCTCAAATACTGCTCGCCAAATTTGCGCTCAAGGTAGCGTTCCTCGCGCTTGATGACGCCTACAGTCATGAGCAATATAATGGTGGGTAGTAGCAGCAACATCCATAGTGAATTGACGAGTAAAGACATGCCAGCATAGAAGAGCGTGAAGCCAAGATACAACGGGTTGCGCGTGAAGCGGAAGGGACCTTCGGTGACAATGGTGGTTGCTGGCTGGGTTGGGTTGATGTTCGTGTTGGCATTTTGCATTTGCCGAAAACCGACTATAGTGATAGTTGGCCCTAGACCCACAAAGATACTGCCAAGCGTGAGTGTAAAGGCACGGGAGGAGCGCGGAAAAGCCTTAACTGGTAAGAGACGGTGTAGCAGGAAGCCGATGGCAAGCCCAACGGCATAAATGAGTGGGGGGGGTGCGACAACTCCAGCGTTGTCACGTGTGTTTGTACTCATAGTTTTTCATCTCCATATGTTTATCGAATAAGTTATGTTCCTCATGAAATGTACGCTTTACACCTCTGTTTGTCAACGCTCAATTTATGTTTTATTATGAGGTGGTCTTATCGTTTGCAACAAATCCGTAGATGATAGCGTGCTATGTACAGGTAAGCGCATATTTGCCAGGGGAGAGGTCATATGAACAAGACTTTGACACAAGAGGAAAATCAACACCTGATAGAGCAGAAGTTGGCTGCTTTTGATGCCATGCAACCTGATTTCGAGGCAAGTTTTTGTTTTATGGAGGCGATGCATGGGCAGAGGCGTTTTGAGTTGTTCAAAGTAGCTGATGCTGTCTACTATTTACATGCACGCTGGGTAAACGAATGCAAGGGACGTTTGTTGAGCGTTGCTAAAACTTCAAAAGAGTATGAGGGACGATTGTGCCTAGAACTCTTACAAAAGTGGCAAGAGGGCGATACGGCGAGCGTGGTGGAGTTTCTCAATCACAAACTGAATATGTCACCACTTGTAGATATTACACGGCAACTACGCGAGGAATACCAGCAGCAGCAGGGTGATGGAGTACTCGAACGCATTGTACATGGACGATTGAGAATGCTCAATCGTGGTATGAATTTGCTGCTCTTGCTCGATGCACTTTTCGCGTTCTCAGAAGAGGAATTATTACAGGCTGTACGTATTGCGTGTGTGGAATATGGACATACGCCAGAGCAAATTGAGCAACAATTACAAGAGATGGACTCACTATTATATTCGTATGTGCCACATCAGTTGCTGGCACAACGAAATATGCTGGTGATGAATGTCGTGGGGACCGAGGTGTTGGTAAAACCTGCCGATCTACCAGGAAACCGCTCATGGCGTGTGACGCAACCAGCGGAGACGATTGACCCGCCTTATGCGGAACATGTGGTCGAGGGATACCAGGAGTTGGTATCCCCCACACACAATAATATAAAAGATGACCGTTTTGTGGATCGCCCAGAACGGGACGAGGATGGCGAAGTAGTCTAATCGACCGCTTCTCTGAGCGAACCTTTTGCTTGAATCCCTTCCTCGTCGGCCTGTGTGAACTCGATGCCTTTAGCTTCGCGCCCAATTGCGGTAAAGATAATGACGGCGAGGAAGGCGCCGAGCGAGAATATCGCCAGCGCGATGCTGAAGTTTGGCGTTTTCTCCGAACCGTAACTTACTGCGACCGTTGTTTCGAGGAAGACCACGAACGAAGCGAGCAGGTTGCCAAATTGATAGGCAAAGCCAGGGAACGTACCGCGTACATCCGTCGGCGAAAGCTCGTTCAGATGCACAGGTACAACGCCCCATGCGCCTTGTACCATGAACTGGATCAGGAATGCACCAATCGTGATTGAGACAAGGCGGCTCAAGCCTGGAATGCTCACCAGACCTGACCAGAAGGGAATCATGAAGAGGCCGATGACACAGGCGATGATGATCGCGCGGCGGCGTCCCCAGCGTTGCGAGTAGAAGCCAAAGATCGTGCCGCCGATGATTGCGCCGATATTAGCAATGGCAGTGATGAGCGAGGTTATAGCGAAACCAACTTTGAATTGTCCCTGTAAGTAAGTGGGGAAGTTGTCCTGTGTGCCATGCGAAAGGGTGTTGAAGGCGGTCATCAGTAAGACCACATAGATGAAAAGCACCCAGCGACTTTTCACCGCGTTCCACATGCCTTGCCAGACACTAATGCCACGCTCCCTGTGTCGTGTCTGTTGTTGTGCCCATACCTCAGATTCTGGCACGCCAAGACGAATGAAGACGACGAGCAATGCTGGTAGTACACCAACGATAAACATGGCACGCCAGCCAAGCGAAGGGAAAAACTGGAAAATACCAAAGTACACAACGGCACCAAGCAAGTAGCCTACCGCGTATCCCTGTTGCAAGATGCCAGAGAAGAGACCTCGCGACTCGGTGGGAAGAGCCTCCATCGCCAGTGACGCTCCAATTCCCCATTCACCGCCCATGCCGATGCCGAACAGGATACGCAGGATAAGAAATACCTGATAATTCGGGGAGAATGCCGTAAGCAACTCAATAATTGAATAGAAAATGATGTCGATCATGAGGGGCAAGCGACGCCCGAAGCGTTCGGCGAGAATGCCGAAGATAAGTGCGCCAACAGGACGCATAACAAGTGTAAGCGTGATTGCCAGCGCGATTAGAGGAAGTGCTACTCGGAAGTCTTTCGCGATACGAATGGTGACGAAGGTAACAAGAAAGAAGTCGAATGCGTCTAACGTCCAGCCCAGGAAACTGGCAACAAACGTGTTACGTTGAGAACGATTAAGCGAGCCAATCATCTGCAATGCGTTCATACTGAGAACTCCTCTCGAAAGGTCTTTGTATCTTTCTCGCGTATCAAAAGAGAGCCACACAACGTGTTATTTGTAGATGTCTATGTAGTATAACATTACAGTGATTGCCTGTAAGCCCTCGTCTTGCAAGCGAGGAAGTGTCAAAGATTGGAGAAAGACAATGCCTGAGACAGATCGGCGACGTTCATGGGTGCTTGCAGCAGCATGGTTCGGCACGATTGCTTTGGTTGGAGTGTTGAAACGTGTCCTGGACAAGCAGAAAGCAAGCTCATGACCCATTATCCAATGCGCCGTAAAACCCCCGCATTCTATGCGTGGGGATAGAAGGCGCGAGGTGAGCAAATAGTAACTAACCCTTGACAGAGTTACTTGTCTCTGCTATGCTATGAGCATGAATACAACAGTAAAGAGTAACTTGAACGTGGTCTACAATTGCTATTATCATATCGTATGGGTGCCGAAGTATCGACGCAAAGTGTTGGTTGCACCCTATGACGCACGTCTCAAGGAACTCATTTTTGAAATTGTGCAGAAGTGGCGACAAGAAGTCATTGAACTTGAGGTCATGCCAGACCATGTACATCTGCTTGTGACGTGTGACCCACAATTTGGGATACATCGTTTAGTCCGTTTCGTCAAGGGCGCAAGCAGTCACGCGATGCGTCAAGAGTTCCCCGAACTCAAGAAGAAACTCCCGAGTCTCTGGAACAATAGTTACTACGTCGGCACTACAGGGGGCGTGACCTTAGAAGTTATTAAACGCTATGTAGAAAGCCAGAAAGGGAAGTAGTTCGCATGTGTCACAGCAAAGCCTACAAGTACCGTTTTCTGCCAACACCAGAGCAAGCGCATAATTTGGCGTGTACGTTTGGGTGTTGCAGGTTTGTGTACAACTGGGCATTGAAGTTGCGTACTACCTCCTACTGTCAGCACGGCATACGTCTCTCTCACAACGATTTGTCAGCCGCACTCACGTCCCTCAAAAAGGAAGAGGCAACGGCGTGGTTAGCGGAGGTGTCCAGTGTTCCCTTACAGCAATCTCTCAGGCACTTAGACAAGGCAATGGTCAACTTTTTTGAAGGACGTGCCAAGTACCCCAAATACCATACGAAGCACAAAAAGCAGAGTGCAACCTATGCCGCTACCGCCTTCGGGTGGAACGGGTCAACCTTGATACTTGCCAAGCAGAAAGAACCGTTAGATATCATGTGGTCAAGGCCGTTACCAGAAGGATGTAAACCGAGTAGCGTGACCGTCTCCAAAGATGCATCAGGTCGCTACTTCGTCTCAATTCTGGTAGAAGAGACCATTGCTACCCTTCCCATGACCGACAAGGCAATAGGCATTGACTTAGGGCTAAAGTCTTTTCTGATAACCAGTGAGGGAGAGACGATTGACAACCCGAAATATTATGCGAAAGCCGAAAAGAAACTTGCTAAGTTAGAGCGCAAGAAAGCCAAGAAGAAAAAAGGGTCAAAGAACCGCACTAAGGCACGCATCAAAGTGGCACGTCTTCACGCTAAGATAGCCGATATGCGCCGTGACTTTCAGCATCAGCTTTCGACCAGGCTTATTCGTGAGAACCAAACGATTTGTCTTGAATCGCTCGCTGTGAAAAACATGCTACACAATCACTGTCTCGCAAAGGCCATACAAGACGTTGGCTGGTCGGAATTTGTGAGACAACTTGAGTACAAAGCCGCATGGTACGGGCGTCAAGTCGTCAAGATTGACCGATGGACGCCCTCATCGAAAACGTGCCATTGTTGTGGCTGCGTCAAGGAAAACTTGACGCTCTCAGACCGCGTGTTTGTTTGCGAGGACTGCGGAAACGTCACAGATCGAGACTATAACGCGGCCTGTAATATATTGTCCGAGGGACTCTCGGCAGTAAATGACTGCGGAGGTGTTGTAAGACGTGGCAGGCGAAAGTCTGGACATGCAGACGCCGTTGAACCAGTAAGCCCCTCTTAGCGATGAGAGGGAATCCCCTGCATTCTATGCATGGGGAGGATGTCAAGCTTGACAATCTGTACGCATGAGATGTACAGTAGCGGTGGAAAAAGAACTGACCTAACCTCGTTAGGTGAGGCGGCTGTAGGAACATAGGCCACTGGTCGGAAACGTCGAGAGACGCCAACGGTCAGGCCAGGTCTTGTCGGCATAAGGCGAGACCCAAAGTGGCTGGATAGTCTTGAACTGTTCTACGTCATACAGTGCCAAAGCTCAACCAGAGGGGAATATCTGTATCATCCCATGATGATATTTTACCCCCTCGTACAAAATTGGGGGCTTTTTTAATTACTTCCACGCTCCCTTTTTAAGGAGGTGTTTTTATGTCTCATGTTGATCGCGCCGATAGCTCACCAATGACGAAGCGCAAGCGGCGTGTTCGTCGTGTCTGGATGCGGCAATTACTTGTGTTACTCTCGGTAATTGGTCCTGGTCTGATTACGGCAAATGTTGATAACGATGCAACAGGTATTACTGGCTACTCGCTTGCAGGTGCGACCTATGGGTATAACCTGATATGGGCTATTGTGCTTGTCACAATCAGTCTCGCGGTTGTGCAGGAGATGGTGGCACGAATGGGAGTTGTGACAGGGAAAGGACTTGCCGATCTGATCCGAGAGAAATTCGGCGTTCGTATCACGTTTTGGAGCATGGTGCTACTGCTCATCGCAAACATGGCAACAACGGTGGCGGAGTTTGCAGGCGTTGCTGGTGCAATGGATATCTTTGGTGTCAGCCCGCTGATCGCCGTTCCTGCCGCTGCGATTATTGTCTGGTTCCTGGTTATTCGCGGCAATTACAAGTATGTCGAGCGTGTGCTATTGTTCTTGTGCCTCATCTATTTGAGCTATGTCTTTAGTGGGTTTCTTGTTCATCCTGACTGGGCGCAGGTGTTCCATCAAACAATTGCACCAACGATTCCTCATGGCAAGACTGAGCCAAATGCATACCTGTTGATGCTGGTAGGCGTTATTGGTACAACTATCGCCCCCTGGATGCAATTTTATCAGCAGTCGGCCATTGCTGATAAACGCATTTCGGTAAGCCATTTAAATTATGAGCGTGTCGATACCTATGTAGGAGCCTTTCTCACAGATTTTGTGGCTTTCTTTATCGTGGTTGCAACAGGGGCAACGCTCTATGTGCATCACATTCAAATCCAATTTGCACAGGATGCGGCGATAGCACTGGAGCCTCTTGTAGGTGGTAATGGTCACTTTGCCGCAATTTTGTTCGGAGTAGGGTTACTCAATGCGTCGCTTATGGCGGCCAGCGTTTTGCCGCTCTCTACAGCTTATTCGATAGCGGAGGCATTCGGTTGGGAGCGCGGCGTAGGTCGTACTTTCAAGGACGCCCCACAGTTTCTTACTCTCTATACGTTCGTGATTGTGGTAGGAGCGGTGGTAACGCTCTTCGTGCCAGCAGATCGCTTAGTTTTCGTACTCAACCTGCCTAATGTTGTCGGTGGCATGTTGTTGCCGCTGGTACTGGTGTTAATGATTATTCTTTGTAACGATAAACGTTTGATGGGACGCTATACCAATGGGCGCATTTTTAACGTTATTGCGTGGGCTTCGACAATTATTATGACGGTCTTGACGCTCCTTATCATTGTGAACACACTACTCTCTTTATTCAGTGGAGGATAAGAAAGAGTATGATAATGTGCATGACGAACGAAATAATCCAGAAATAGGCAAGAGACCTTCACAGTCTCTTGCCTATTTCTGGATTATTTTATAAACCTTCTTCATCAGGCTCGTGCAGATTTGCTCAAACGCATCCGAGTGGCGAGGTAGTTCCCACCAGCCATGATAATGCCGAAGACAACCATCAGCAGGCCCCACCACAGGTTGATGTTAATGCTGTCACTGTGCGCGTAGCTAGTGCCTCCGAATAGCCCATAGAGCAGGAGGATCAAACCAATCGCACCAATGGTGCTTCCAATAACAATTGCAATAGACATTTTGTGTGACTCACCGGAGGCTTTCATGCCTTCCGCTTCGTTTTGGCCCGTATTATCGGGAGTGTTTGTGTCTTCCACTTCATTTTGACTCATGGTCGTATTTCCTTTCTTCTGGCTAGAAGAACGCGATATTTAGCACGACGAAGATTGTAATGGCTGCTCCCGCCAATACCAAAGGTCTTTTATACCAGACGGTCTCACTCACTTGTACTTTTTGGGTCAGTCCATAGACAAGCCCTTTGAGTTCCCCGTCAGTTTTCCGCTCAGTAAAGAGCGAGACTGTAACCGTGATGACGAAACAGGTCACGAATGCGATTACTGCACGCCACATGCTGGAACCTTCCGAACTGCCTAATGAGAAAAGATGCATGAATTGTTCGCCAACCCAGAGGGCAATCGAAACAGCCGTGCCGATGAGTAAGCCCCAGAAACCACCCCAGGAGGTTGTACGTCGCCAGAACATGCCAAGCAGGAAGGTGGCAAGCAGAGGTGCATTGAAGATGGAGAACAAGGCTTGTACGTAGTCCATAATACTGTTGAAATTCGACGTGAGATAGGCTGTACCTATGCTGAGTACAACACCGACGACAGTGACAATGCGCCCCATCTGTAAGTAGTGATGGTCGGGGGCATTGCGCTTGATGTAGGAGCGGTAGATGTCGTAGGTCCAGACGGTATTGAAGGCGGTTACATTACCAGCCATACCGGACATGAAGGAGGCAAGCAGTGCTGTGAGGCCGAGACCGAGCAAGCCATTGGGGAAGTAGTGAACCATCGCAAATGGAATTGCCATGTTGTATGAGTTCTCGAAACCGCCGCCATGACCAAGTTGTGGTAGCACCGAGAGAACAATCAAGCCTGGAATGATTGCCAGGAATGGAAAAAACAGCTTGGGGAAGGTCGCAATCAGCGGTGTGCGTTCGGCTGCCGCTTCGTCCTCTGCGGCCAATGCACGTTGTACCACGAGGAAGTCGGTACACCAATAGCCGAAACTCAGGACAAAGCCCAGGCCGAGTACAATGCCAATAAAGTTCACCCCAAATGGATTGTTATTGGTCGCGGTACCCGTCCAGAGGTGGAAGAAGGCAGGATTGTGTACTTTTGCCTGCAAGCCTGACCAGCCGCCGACGTTGATCAAACCAATGATGGTTAGAGGGAGCAGTCCAGCCACAATCAGGAAGAACTGAAGCGTTTCGTTATAGATAGACGACGTGAGTCCGCCAAGCAAGATATAGGCCATGATGAACACCGCTGCAGTCCATATGCTAGCGTTAAGCGACCAGCCCAGCAAAACGTTAAAAACGAGAGCGGCGGCGTACATGTTTATGCCCGAAGTTAATAACGTGAGTACCGCAAAAGAAATTGCGTTGAAGCCGCGCGTGGCTTCATTATAACGTAACTTGAGGAAACCGGGAACCGAGTGCGCTTTACTACCGTAGTAAAACGGCATCATGAAGATAGCGACAAAAATCATGGCAGGAACGGCACCAATCCAGTAAAAATGTGCTTGCAGAATGCCGTACTGGGCGGCATTTGCACCCATACCCAGGATTTCCAGGGCACCGAGGTTAGCACCAACAAAGGCTAAACCTGTTACCCAGCTTGGGAGTGAACGACCCGATAAGAAGAAATCTTCTGAGGAACGCATACGTGTTCTCAAGGCAAGTCCAATGCCTATCGTCACGGCGAAGTAGAGGCCAATAATGAGGTAGTCTACCCAGTTGGCGTTGGCAACGATGCGAGCTTGCAGGGATGCGATGGCGAACATGGTACATCTCCATTCTGTGTAGATAGAAGAAATTCTTTATAGCTGTCGTGTATGAACATCTGATGTTGTGTAGAAGATACACAAGATGTTTCTCGCAGAAGAAGCGGCGGCATACAATACAGCGTCTATGGGTTACACGATTTATGGGTACCATCTGGTTTCACAGGGCGTGTGCGAGTGTTTTTGCGAAGTTGTTATATTATGAGATAGCTCACATTTTCAATGTACTGCGCCGCAATACATTCGGGACGACTCATGCTATACTGATGTTCTCTATAGAAATATTTTACGAGGAGTATATATGCAAGTACGCCGTTTTAACCCCGATTTGAAAACGAAGACGCCAGGAGATCACAAGGAATTGTATACCGTGCCCATACAGTTTGATGCTGCATCTATTCCTATGGAGCGCAGAGAAGAACTAGCGCAACGTACAAACGGCTTGCCCATTTTGTTGAATAGCCCTATGCATGTTGTAGCTATGTACATAGAGCCGCAAGGTGCAATGGACGAGCATAGTGCTGATGTTCCAATACTCTTTCTTGTAATGCGTGGGCGTGGCTTTGTCCGTATTGGCGGTTCTAGTGGCGAGACTCGCTCCGTAACTGCTGGTGACGCCGTTTTGTGGCCTGTGGGACTCGATCATATGGTGTGGACGGAAGACGAAGCGTTAGATGCTATTGTCATAGAGGGACCGCCAGAGCGATAAGACAGCTAGAGCTGCTTTATTTTGATACTATCAATATCGAGCCATTGAGCATCGCTACTTACTGTGCCAAAGCGCAGAACGCCACGTGGCGTCGCGACTGCATACTGATTATCGAGCCATGCAACAAAGCCAAGTGGACGGATCGGTGGGTGAGGCACACGTAGCATCAGCACATTGTCAACCCAAAACGTAGCTTCGCTCTCGCGCCACTCAAGGCTATAGGTATGCCATTCGGTCATTGCGACGGGCAACAGTGCTTCACTGGCACCACTCAAACGTTGCAGCCAACGTGCCGCTGATTGTGTATTGCCACTGATACGTCCCCATAGTGTTGTTAGTGCTGTAGGCACAACAGCTAGCAATGCTTCAGCACGCATACTGTGTACGACCTGTGCTTTCCAACCCCAACCAGGAATGCCGGGGACAAGAGCCATATTTGAAGGTGGAGAAGCATAAAAAAACCATATTGATTCTGGTAACATCAATACATCACCGCGTACCGAAAAGGGATAATTCCAGAAACCAAAGCCTGCCGTGCCGCGAAGTAGGTTCGTACTTTCAGGAGTGCTGGTAGGAGTTGCAGCCGCGTGTGAGGCATGAGAACGCACCTCCATACGTAGCGGTGGTCTCCATGGAAATGCTGAACGTGCGAGACTGCCGTAATCGTCAATTTGTGCATCGACGTAGCGTCCTTGCTGTGCAGATGAAAACCCCAGGCGAAGAGCCGACTCATGCACAGAAAGTGTGCCAACACCAATGCATGTTTGCGTCCAATGCTTTGCTATCGCGTTCGTGTCTGTAAAATCATCAAACATAGTGTAGTGTAGTAAACAAAGTTATTCCTATCGTTTGTCTGCCGCAATCTGTATAAGTTGATCTTCCAATTGTTTCCATACCTTCATTTCAGCCTCAGTATTGTTGATTGGCTTGTCTTGCTGTGCGGCTTCTTTCAATGTGTTTGTGACAAGCTGTCGAAATGGTAGAAAGTATTCTCTCTGCTCATCATGATATGGTACCACGCAAAGCGCGATATCGTCTGGTTCGTAGAAGTCTTCAGGTTCAAATGCAAGGGCGAGCAGGTCTGCATAACTTTGTATGAGCGAGGTTCTCGCATCTGAGAGAAAGTGATTATATTGTGTACTGGAAACAAGAAATACACCTGCTATACGACCCGCGTACAGAATAGGGTAAATAGCGCAACTCTTCTCGTACTGGACACGAGCAGCCGGAAGAATGTTGTGTTCCTCGTCCAGATTTTCGACAATGGCGGGCCGACAAAGCGTTACAACATTGCCCGATAGTGACTCTGCACTCAGAAACATAGCTTTTTGATCTAAATTTCCACCCCATGGCGGTGTACCAATGCCAACATTTTCGCGTAGACTACGAACTTTGTTGAACGAGCCAGAAGGCGGCATGCAGCGTACAACCCAGACAGCCATACCTAATCTCTCAGGATCAAGTTGTGTCAGTGCCTGTCGTAGAATAATTTGACAGAGCGACCAATAGCGCATATTTGCAGTGGCGGAAACGCGTTCGATAAATACCTGCGTATAGAAGTCAGAGGGAATATCCTTCGATGTATCATCCTTGATGACAGGCACGAACTCTTCCAGCCCATCTTCTGAGCGAATTAAATCGAGTAATTGTTCTCTCTGTCCGGGTAGTACGTTTAGAAGCTGACGCAAATTCTGCGACCGTGGCTCTGACTCACCAATTACCCAGCGTGTCAGTGTGATAGGCTTTACACCTAATTCGTTGGCAACGCGCTGCTTCTCTTTGGGATTACTTATAATGTTGCCTAATAAATTTCGCCAAGTTTGTTCCTCTTGCATGTTTTTCTTTCTAGCTATAAATATGTCACAAAAGCACTCAGCACATTCAATAATAGCAGTTCTTTCCAGCAACGTCAACATTTTGCTGCATAATTCCAGGAGTATTTATACTATCTTAATGAGTCAGAAGCGAGCATTCATAAAAATGATACTTACCATTTTCATGAATGCTCGCCTGTTCCTGCTGCAAACTGCCTATTTTTCGTTGTATTTCTGTGAAGCCTTTTGACCTAGCGTTGTTAAGAACGACTGGGAGACTGGTGTCTCACTCTTTTTGCCTGGATGACGCTCGGTACCCTTGCCTTTGGGTAAAAAGCGGGCCGAAAGTGCTAGCGCATCGATTATCAATCCGGGGAATGCTCCATGTAAGCGAGTTAGAATCTGCGCTGATGCTGTGATGATAAGTTCCGTATCTCCTCGCTTCGTCGCGCGTACAACCTGCTTTGCAGCACGCTGTACATCAATAGAAGACCCGGGTAGCGTATCTATAAGAGAAAAAAGAGTGTACTCCTCTTTATTTTTGTCGCCTTTTACTATGGCGTTTACCTGTGAGCCTGTACGCATCAAACCAGGGGCAACGGTGATAACATCTATTCCCTCTTGCGCTAATTCGGCGTGAAGACCCTCAGAAAATCCAACAACCGCAAATTTGGCACTTGCATATGAAAGGAGGTGAGGCACACTTACCTTGCCACCGACCGAGGCAATGTTGACAACGCGTCCATTGCCCCGTGTACGCATCTGTGGCAGAACCGCCATTGTCGTGTTATAGGTTCCCCAGAAGATGATGTTCATCGACTCCTCGAAGTCGCTTCGTGTTAGCGTATTCCAGGGTCCTGCGCTAATAATACCTGCATCGTTCACTAGAACATCAATTCGCCCAAATTGTTCTGTTGCCTGTGCGATCATTTGTTGTACTTGCTCTGTATCGGTAACATCGCACTGAATAGTAAGCACGCTGTTGATACCCATTTCAGTAAGCTGCGTGCGTGCTCGCTCTAATTCGTCACTTTCACGCGAACAGAGTACAAGTTTTGCTCCCTCGTTCCCAAATTCTTCTGCCATTGCAAGCCCAAAGCCGCGTGAACCACCTGTAATAAGCACAACCTTTCCCTGCAACTCAATAAATTTGCGTCTCTGTAGTAACTCGCGCACAACTGCAACACCTGCCAGTCCTACTAAAAGCTTCCAGTTGCGTCCAATAAATCCTGTTGCCATCCGTACAACTCCAATCTATACACGTATTCTTATAGCCAAAGTATATTTGTTATACCACTGGTAAGTACACGAATAATAATCAAGAAAAGTACGTCCGAAGGAAAGTTTTTCTTCAGACGTAAAGGTATTTTTTCTACATTGGCAATCTTTCCTTGAGCTAGTTTCCATGTTCAGCGAAAGAGCAAAATGTATGTGTTTATTTTCATAGGTTGCCTCAATGCTCATTGACTGTCTTGCGATGCTGATAGTGGTGGCGCACTCTGATACGATTCCCACAGTCCTGGCCGTTGCACCATCGACGACTCTGGTTGCGGCTCATGTCAACAAAGAGCCAGCCGCATCCATCACCTGGACATTCCTTCACTCGTTGCAAGTCCTTTGAGGTCAGCAACTCCATAGCAGAGTGTGCAACCGACCAGAGAGGAACATCAAGTGCGTCCTCATTACTCTGCCAGTTGAAGGTAAAACTATCAGCTCTTGGAACAAGAGAAGCATGTACCATTGCCTCTGCATACGCCTTCTGCAAGGTAGCGAGATTCTCTGCTTGAGGTAAACGCCCTTGTGGACTGAGCGAAAAAATCTGATAGATCGCTTCCCGAAGCGTAATAGCCCATACAACTGTTGCCTCTGCACTCGCTGGACGGCTTCTTGCTTCTTGAAGGAGCCGCTCCTTTTGATGATCAGTTAGAATGCTCGCATGCTGACCCCAAGCGAGAATATCCGCATAACTGAGAAGCCATTCCTTTGAATGGTTAGTGGCATGCCAGCTAACAGTGTTGGCGAAGTCCAGACACAACCTCCCACCTCTCAGTTCAAGTGTCCCTGCATGTTTTCTGCTTTCGTTCATTGTCCTTCCTTCTCCTGTCCAAGTATATAATGACCAAAGCGATCTTGACTTATTAGCAATGATATGATATTCTGTTAATGATCAATAGCATATTTAACTCATTATACGCTATATTCAGTCAGCGCGATATTCGTCAATCTCTTAAAATTCCATCAGATAGTGGCATGAAGAGAGTTGTAGCATTCGAGAAGGAGGGGGAACAAGCGATGCAAGAGCCAGTCGCTTTTACATGGTCAGGAGCACTTCTAGGAGTTCGACGGAGTATCCCTTTAGTGCTGAGTGTTTGTACATATGGTATCGCCTTCGGTGTCCTCGCTCGGCAAGCCGGACTCAGTTTGATTGCAGCAACCTTGATGAGTACCTTGGTACGGGCTGGTGCATCTCAATTAGTGGTGCTTGGACTGTGGTCATCTTCGTTACCAGTCGTATCCATTATCTTCACGACGCTGCTAGTGAATCTGCGCTTTCTATTAATGGGAGCTGCACTACGTCCATGGTTTGCCCAACTCTCACCACTCAAAGCCTATGGCTCGCTGAGCTTTTTAGGTGATGAGAGTTGGGCACTCACGATGCAAGAGTTAACAGAAGGAAAGCAAAACGCTGCATTCTTGGTCGGCTGTGGACTTGTTCTGAATATCGCCTGGATTGGGGCAACCATTGGTGGATATCTCCTGGGGGCGATCATCGGGAAACCGGAGCAGTGGGGATTGGATTTTGCCTTCACCGCCACCTTTCTCGCGTTGCTCATGGGCATGTGGAAGGGCAAAACGACACTTCTTCCTTGGGCAGTTGCCGCAGCAGTTGCCATTGTTTCTGCTCACTGGTTGCCTGGCAAGTGGTACATCCTTTTAGGTGGCCTTGCTGGGAGTATTATAGGAGCGATACTCTATGCAGAGTGATGTCTTACTTGTTATTGTTGGGATGGCTGTCGTGACATATATCACACAAGTAGGCGGCTTGTGGCTAATCACCAAAGTCACTCCTTCGTCTCGTATCGCGGCTTGGCTCCGATATATTCCCGGTACAGTCCTTGTTGCCCTCGTAGCCCCCACAGTTTTCACGCAAGGATTTGCGGAGGCAGGAGCAGCGTTGGCAACAATACTGGTTGCGATACGGACGAAAAACGTCCTGTTGGCAATGATCGTGGGAATTGGAGCCGTATGGGGATTGCGCCACTTTTTTCCATGAAAATATGCGGACAAAAATAGAGGGAAGTCACTCATTTAATAATGAGTAACTTCCCTCAATCCTCTAAAGCTACTTTATCGCTTGCTCCGTGCCTCACGACTTAATGTCGCGACAAGTACGGCGAGTACAGCGAGAACGAGAATGGCTCCCGTTGCTACTCGGAGTGGTGCCAGCGCATCAATATTGTTGATGAAGGCGAGTACCAGAATCGTGAGCAGAATGCCAATCAGGATAATCATGTCGCCAACAATAAAGTTGTAAACAGCCTTAATTGCCTTCACGAAATCACCTCTTCTTGTATCGCTTGTGTGCCTTCTGTACTGCTAGGTATCGTCTGTCTTCGCTTCGTGCTTTTCAGCCATTGCACCAGGACATAGGACGCCAGCAGATAGAGAGCGGCCAGGATAAGAATGAACACATCGGCGAAAGGCCACTCGAAATGAACGCCTGCGTTTGAAATGCGAATACCCTCGGCAGTCCAGAAAGTGCCAAAGGTTGTAAGCATGATACCAACTACAAATTTGAGCGTGTTTTCGGGAACTTGTTTGAGTGGTGCGCGTACTATGACACCCAGCAGGATAACGAGTACCCCAGCGATAGCGGCACCAATGGCGGCAGATGTAATACCTAGCGTCTTATCCGCTACTGCACTTGTGCCAAAGGTGATGACGATAAAGGCCACCTCAAGCCCTTCAAGCAAGACTGCTTTATAAGCCATAGCAATACCAAATGGCTCGAAACGTGGTGCCGTGACCTCGCCGCGTGCCCGTAGTTCTGCGCGTGTATCTTCATATATGGCCTCCTCATCATGAAGAGCTTTCAAGCCACTATAGCGCAGAATGGCTTTCTTGAGCCATTTGAGGCCAAAGAGAACGAGGATTGTACCGACGACGAGGCGGAGGACGTTCAATGGGACATATTGAACGAGGGCAACACCAAGTGTGGCAATGATAATTGCAAGCGTAACGGCTGCGGCAAAAGCACCTACAAGCGAGCTACGCCAATTGATTGTGACCCCCACAACCAGGACAATAGTAAACGCCTCGACAAATTCAACTGCGGAGGCGAGAAACGCAGCCGTAGCAACTGCCCACTGCATGCGATAGTCTCCTATTCTGAACATAGCATATCAGAACATCTATGCCATAAAGATGTTCCCCGCATAGTGTATCATACAAAATGGCGACAATACTATTTTTTAGTAGAAATAAGTTGCAGCCAGGTACGTGGTACCTCTGTCAATCCTAACTCCTGTCCCGCTTGATATACGGCGTTTTCTAACGCAGCAGCACCAAAAGCAAGCGGTACTCCTGGCAGTGCCCCTTCTATGAAGAGCCAGTATTTGCCCAGGTCGCGCCATGCATCGAGGGACAGCATAGCGTTATTGTGAGAGATATCAACCTCTCCAAAACCACTTTCCTGCAACGCAGCAACATATTCCTGGGGCGTCATCCACTGCATCGCAGTTGCTTTCTCCTCGCGCGACAGGTGGGCCTCTGGATGCTCTTTTTTGAGCCAGCCAACGGCGCGACGTGTCCACATGCGATAAAAGCGTTCAGTACCTTCAACATAGGTACCTTGATAAAAGGCACTGTTACAGGCAAAAATTCCCTGTGGAGCGAGGATTTGTGCCACATATCGGAAGGCATCGCGTTTATCAGGAACAAGATGAATGGCGTTGCAGAAGAAGGCCGCATCTGCATCATGTACGATATGTGGTAGATCAGTGACATCGCCTTGAAGAAACTTTGTCTGTAGTTCTGGATACTCAGCTTGCATTGATTTATCCGCGAGACGGAGTGCCTCTGCAGATGGATCGACTCCAACGATGCAGGTGTTGGCGAGAAGGTCATGTTGTGTCATCTCTTCTGCAATGAGGCGCGAAATGGCTCCAGTCCCACATGCCATATCAACGATAGTAATGGTAGAGGTGTGACGAGCCTTTGCTTCACTGTTCGATTGAAGTGCGACGAGGTGAGCGATAGCACGTTGCACAAGTAAGCGGTTTACTTGTGTATAGAATTCGTGAGCCGCGAACGCCTCAAACGTAAATTGATTGGTTTCGTCCGTTTCAAACAAACTCATCTGTTTTTCCTTCTTATTCAGGATGGAACATAATATGCTAATTAGAGATAGCTTGCCTACTCTTTGTTTCACAACTTTTTGGCAAAAAATGGAATTTACTAGACACGAAGTGAAACACCACCATCGACACTAATGACCTGCCCCGTGATATAAGCAGCATCAGGTGAGCAGAGGAAGGCGACGGTGCCTGCAACCTCTTCAGTTGTACCTGGTCGTTTAAGCAGAGTGGCCTCTACAAGAAATTTTTGTTGTTGTTCTGTCAAGGTAGAAGTGAGTTCCGTTTGAATATAGCCAGGGGCAACAGCGTTGACGGTGATATTGCGACTCGCCATCTCGCGTGCCGTTGTGAGGGTCAGTGCGACAATCGCAGCCTTTGACGCTGCATAGTTTGCCTGTCCCGCTGGACCGAGTAAGCCAGCAACAGAACTGATATTGATGATTCTTCCCCAGCGTGCCTTCATCATGGGGCGTAGTGCGGCCTTTGTGCAGAGAAATGTAGAGCGGAGATTGCTGTCCATAACGTGTTCAAAGTCCGCGAGCGACATTTGGAGAATGAGTTTGTCGCGTGTGGTGCCAGCGTTATTCACAAGAATAGTGATTGGACCGAGTGCCTGTAAAGCCTCAGCGAAGAGACGTGTGACATCCTCTTCCTGGCTTACATCTGCTCGAATGACTGTACATCGTCTACCGACAGCCTCAATGCTTTCCTTTGTCGCCGTTGCCGCTCCCTCGTTACTGCGATAGTTAACGATCACATCGGCTCCCATGAGAGCAAGACGCAGTGCGGTTGCGCGTCCGATTCCTTGACCACTCCCTGTGACTAAGGCTATTTTGCCAGTAAGCGGCATCTGCTGTTCGCTTGTCATAAAAACACATCCTTATAAAATTTGGTGATGTTGACGTTAGTATACCACTTGTATGCGCGTCCTCCGCAATAAAGACCAAAAGTGTTCACATCCTAACTTCCTCCAACGTGCTACGAGTAGCTTCAAGAATACGCAGAAAAAGAAAGTATAAAAAGAGTGAGCAATAAACGTGCGTCAATTGTATGGCCTCTCCTGGTATGTGCAGGGCAAATTATTAATGGAATACGTGCAAAAAGAAACTACCAGTCACTGCCAGAGTTAAAACCTATTACAGCAACTCAAACATTACAAGAGGAAGAATTACTCGGAGTCTCGATTATTATACCGGCACGGAACGAAGCCGCTAATCTACCACGTCTACTAGCGTCATTATTAAGTCAGATCTATCCTCTATACGAAATTATCGTTGTTGATGACGCCTCAACCGATGGAACTGCAACCCTTGTACAGAACTATAGCAAAAAAGGTGTACGACTTATTCATACAGATGGTCCGCCGCAAGGATGGACTGGCAAAAATCATGCCTGTTGGATAGGTGCTAGCAACGCTCTCTATCCCTGGCTCCTTTTTGTAGATGCTGATATTGAACTGGCTCCACTTGCATTACATTCGACGATGAGTTTTGTATATCAGCAAGGTGTTCATGCACTCTCTCTTTTCCCTCACCAGTGCTGCGAGACCTTTTGGGAGCGTTTATTACTTCCGTTTGCGTACCAACAGTATTTTGTAGGTATCAATGCACAGGCGATACAAAGAGAGCATGGTCCCGTTCTTGCGAATGGACAGTACTTTCTTATTTGTCGTGATGCATATCGACAAGTTGGCGGTCATGCGAAGAATGCTGCTAGCATTGTTGATGATGTTGCGCTAGCAACAAGCCTCAAGCTGTACGGTGTTACTCCGCTTGCCTGTCGAGGTGAAACACTTGTATCGGTAAGGATGTATACAAATTTACGCCAAATTGCCAATGGGTTTGGTAAGAATAGCTATCTCTATTTACAACAATTCCCACAAATAGGCGTACAGACAGCTATGAGTACTGCCTTAGCCGCCTCTGTTGCTCTATTATTTAGAGACGCATATCGAGAAAAATCACGAACGCTGTTCTTTATTGCGACCTTGGCATATATGGCACAGATACTGAATTTTATACCCTGGCTCAGACACTTTGGTATCAGCATACAATATGCATTGCTAGCACCATTTGCGGCGTTCGTTTTCCTTCTCATTGCATTAAATTCTCTGCTGCATACCTTAACAGGTCGTTCAATCGCGTGGAAAGGACGAAGATACGCAACTCGTTCAAGTATTGCAGAGTCTGCTAGCTCACCCTTACTCGCCGTCTGTCATCATATGCATCTTTAGAGAGAGTTGTATCAAAATCGTCGGTATGGAGGGAATCCTGCCTTCCCTCTGAAAAATGTATCTCTTCCAATACGCGTAATGTATCGTCTGAAAGTGATGGCGACCATGAAGGCATATCCGTTTCGTCTACCTCTTGAAAAGGAAATGGTGTCTCTGGCAGTATGCTAGGAAATGATAGTATAGGAGTTCCTCGTTCATTCTCTTCCATCTCTCCCATTTCCTCCGGTTCAGGAATGGTGTCCAGGCTCTGTGCCTGGATGATATCATAGGAATGAGTTGTAGTAAGCGTAGTTGTTGTAGCTTCTGACGTAGCACCTACATGCGGTGCAGAGGGTGTAGATGCACTCGCGTTAGGAATGCTGGGGATGCGTGCCAACGTGGTATCTCTGTCTTCGTCAAACTGTATTATGTTAGCTTTTGCGGTCGTCTCTATTTGTTGTGCTGTCAGGTTTCGTACCTTCGAGAGGTCTGCTCCTAAAAATTTGGCATTGTTGACATCTGTAACGAGCATATTCGCGTTGGTCAATATTGCATTGCTCAGGTCAGCACCAACAAGATTCGCGCCGGAAAGATCAGTGCCGGAAAGATCAGCACCGACGAGGCATGCATGAGAAAGATCAGCCATGAAGAGATTTGCGTTTGTCAAAAGTGCGCCACGTAGATTTGCCTCGCTAAGGTAGCGGCGTGAGAGATTGCGCCCAGATAAATCCTCTCCTGCAAGCTGGGCTGGGTGAGCTTTAGCCGTCGCATCATGCCTCAGTTGATTTTGTGCGAGGGGTAGTGATGCATCCTCGACAAACGGTAAATATTCTAATGTATGTTCCAATGATGCTTGCGCTGTCGCAAATTCATACTGTTGCTCAAGCGTTTGTACACGAGTGATATCTTTCTGCTCCCATACATCCCACTCTTGCTGCACTTGCTGCACATCTGTCGTAAGTTTTTCTTCCAGGGCAGTAGCACGCTTCTCTTGCTGAAGCTGCCACTGTTGTTGTTGTGCCTCCTGTGCATGCTCCCAACCCTGTTGTTGAATCAACGTACTCTTCAAGTTACGTCGATATATGCTAAATACTATAAGTGAGACAACGATGGCAACAATAGCACCAGCAATGCCCCCAATCAACAACGTTCCTAACATACTGCTCTGCTCCCCCTATGTATACTTATATCTCTCTATTTTTACAACACGATCAAAATAACTATAGTAACGGCATCGCTTTGTGAAATTTCGTTCCTAATAATTGATAAATCACACATATTACATAACGATGTAAGTGGCAAATATGGTGACGACTGATAGTGGGATGAAAGTCTTTCATCCAATATGTTGTCTAGTATAGACGAAAGCGTACATTTGCGCCATAATCTTACAAGAAGTACCAACGGTTTTTCACTTGTTCTTGAGTGACCGTTCATGCCATATCTACACTGAGAAAAGGATTTCATTAACAATGAGCCAGTACGATCATCCAACACCGACCTCATTTTTGCTTGAAGAGGGGGACCGCAAACTCATTCTTTCATGGAGCGACGGTCACGAAAGTATTCACGGCTGGGAGGCTTTGCGCTGGGCCTGTCCGTGTGCGTGGTGTGCAGGTGAAGGCAATCAACCTGGAATGCTACAAAATAAGCAAAGTTTGAGTACCGAAGAAACGACATTAGTGAATTTGCAACCTGTAGGTCGCTATGGCTTGACTCCCATATGGGAGGACGGCCATAAGACAGGTATCTACACGTATGAAAAGTTGCGTGCAAGTTGTGAATGTGACGAATGCAGCCGAAAAACATTACCCAAAAAGTAATATATGTTAGTATACTCTCCGTGTCTCGTTTTAGAAGATGAGACGGTATTACAGGTCGGCCTATTCACTCTATAGATTTTTATGTTATGGGTACGGCTATCATGCTAAAAAATGGAGAAATATTTTATGGCTACAAATGAAATGTCTACTACAACGCGTCGCCGCAATATTTATGTTTCGGGCCTCGTCATTCGTGTATTTATTGCCCTGCTGATTAGTTGGCTCATTGTAATGGCGTTTTTTATCACCAACGTCGCATCTCATTAACGTCACAAAGGGCTGACCACTCTTCAAAAAGTCCAGCCCTTTTACAAGTATCTTATTCAACCAATGCTCGTAATTGAGACACGATATGTTTCAGATCATTGTACCCACGAACTACTGTGTCTTTGCGACCATGCTGTTGTGCCTCTACAAACGCACCACCGATAGACCCGGCTTGATAGATCAGCTTTCTGAACTCCGGTCCTACGCCTTCTGCTACTTTACCATATTGCTCCCAGAATGCTTCTGCACCCTTTGGCCTATGCCAGCCGAGCAAAAACATGGATGTCCTGTTTCATTGAAAGTAATCAGGTAAACGTTGTTAAAGCCACCGCCATCGAACTCTCGAATAGACTCTATCTGTATTTTCTCTCCGAATGCTCTTGCACACATGTTTTGAATGTGAGGCAACGAAACGGATTTTTGAAAGGCGTCGGGCGTGCGTTCAACAGGGACATATTCTATGCTATGCGACATGTTTATGTCCAATTTTCCACGTCATACTCGCGAAACCATAGTAGCCATGTTTTTGCACGTCAACGCCCATTCGTTATATCTCCTACTGCGCCTGCTGTTGCATACGTTTCTGAATATTCTGTTGAAAGTTCTGCCCGACAAGTTCCTCGGCCTTATCCTGGTCGTCTTTCATGATTTGTAGCACTACAGCGATATCTGGATTGGGCGCAAGGGTCAAGTCATGACGCCCTTCCTGCACCGCCTGCAGTATTTCGCTTGCGACTTGATCGGGTGTGAGCATGGCAACAATATTCAGAAACTCCATTGCGTCTTTTTCTTGATGAATCATCGGTGTCTCCACCCACGCAGGATAGACGGTGGTTACATCAATGCCTGTACCATACAGTTCCGCACGTAGTGCAGAGGAGAAGCCACGGATAGCCCACTTGCTTGCAACATAACCAGTGAGTAGTGGCGCACACATCTTTCCCGCGACTGAACTGAGGAAGACGAAGTACCCACTCTGCTGGCTCCGCATGGCTGGTAGTGCCGCCCTTGTGCAGTTGTAGGTACCCATGAAGTTGATGTCCATCATAGCTTGCATCTCTTCTGATGTGAAAGAATCTATCGGGCCTCCACGTCCGATACCTGCACTGGTGACAACAAGATCAATGTGACCATCGGCATTACGTGCCTGTTGCATGAGTGCCTCAACCTGAGATACTCGCGTTACGTCGGTGGGAATGCCCAAAACTTTTCCTGTTGCATTCGGAGCATGTTGCCGTACCTGCTCTATTGCTTGTAGGAGTCGCTCGTTGTTGATGTCTGCCAGTACGACATGCGCTCCCTGTGCATACAATGCACACGCTGTTGCTAGTCCGATACCGCTTGCTCCACCTGTGATTACCGCAACCGCTCCGTTGAAGTCTTTCAGTGCCATGTGCCAACTCCTTTTTGAAAATAAGAATCAGGTGAGACATACTCTACGTCCCACCTGATAGTATCTTTTGTCGAGGCTATATGTCAAACGTCTGGTCGCGTGATCGCCCACGTTTCGGCTCTTGACAAGCATGTAACACTTATTGTTGCGGTGGCAACTCCTGTGGATACTGTGCCTGTGGTTGTTCATATTGCTGGTACTGCTGTTGCGGAGGATACTGATATAGTTGCCCATCTTCCTGATATGCTTCTGCTTGCGGTGTCGGTTGATAACCTTGTTGATACTGCTGAGGTTGGTAATACGGCTGCTGTTGTGGTTGTTGTGGTGACTGGTAGTAAGGTTGCTGAGATCGTTGTGTGGTGGATGCAAGCCCGAAGATACCTATGCCTAGCAAAAGAGCCATTAAAGGTCTCACTAATGCACCTAGAATTGCAGAAAGAGCAGCACCAATTATAAACAACAGCCAAAAATGAGTTAAGAAGAATAAGGCAAGGATAATCATCCACATCGCACCGATGATACCGCCGTAAATTCTTCTCGGATTGAGCGAACCAAGAGAGCCGACAAAGATCGCGACTGCTAAGGCAATAAAGAAGATGACGAGATTAAAGCCGCCAAAAGCGAGTGCGAGTACGACGCCAATCAAGACGATGCCACCAGAAAGACCGTTTGTAATCCCTCGTACTGGATTTCGATAGCGCATGTTATACCTCCCTGTGGATGATGAATAACAACGATACGAAGAAGTATTTCGATATTCAGAGTATACACTACACAGGGAGATATACGAACTGCCGAAAGTCATGCTCACAGAGGATTTTGCTGTATCAAAAGTCATAGTCTTATTGGAAATCCATTGCAATCAGCACGCGGCGTATCTCTGCGAGTGCTGTTGTGATATCCTGAGACTCAATACCATAGTGTGTCACCGCGCGAATGTTGCCACCGCCCATATGTCCCATCAGCACACCGCGTTGCTGTGCATGATGCAAGAACTCTTCTGTTTTTGTGAGCGTTACTGCCTGATTGTGTATATTGCGTAAACTGAACATGACGATATTGGTATCAATAGAGTCCGCATCAATGGCAAGCTGTGGATAGTCTGCAAGACCTTGCGCTAAGCGTTTGGCGTTCTCGTTATCTTCCGCCAGCCGATCTACCATCTGCTCTAGTGCGACAACGCCTGCCGCCGCGATAATACCAGCCTGCCGCATGCCGCCGCCGAGCAGTTTCCGTGTGCGGCGTGCGCGACGGATAAACTCTTTCGTGCCTACGACCATAGAGCCGACAGGCGCACTCAGCCCCTTCGAGAGGCAGAACATCAGCGAGTCTACCTCTTCTGCCAATGCGCTTACAGAGGTATTGAGCGCAATGGCGGCGTTAAAAATACGTGCGCCATCAACGTGTACCGCTACTCCGTGTTGATGAGCAAGAGACGCAATTGCATGTGTCTGTTCTACCGTGAGAGCTTTGCCGCCACAGCGATTGTGCGTATTTTCCAGACAGATGAGGGCCGTTGCTGCGACATGCTCATCGCTTTCGTCGGCAATACCAGCCTCTACTTTGGCAAGATCAAGCGTACCATTGGCGTTGTTTGGCACGACCCATAGTGGCGAGCCACCAAGCGTCGAGGGACCACCAGCTTCGTAGTGATAGATATGTGACTCGTCGCCGACAATGACCGCCTGTCCTCGCCCTGCATGCGTAAGTACAGCAATCGCATTCCCCATTGTGCCACTCGGTACAAAAAGGGCCGCCTCCTTCCCTGTTCGCTCTGCCGCCAGTTCTTCCAAATGATTGATTGTTGGGTCCTCACCATACACGTCGTCTCCTACCTCGGCACGATACATTGCCTCACGCATAGCAGAAGTTGGGTGTGTCACGGTATCACTACGCAAATCAATAGGCATCGTTTGTTCTCTCTTTCCAGGAGTAAATGAAGTATTTTGTTTCTTCTATAGTGCCTTTTGTCCATAGGAGTTCACCCAGAAGGTATGTAACCTTTCGATTTCACCTTCTGGCAATGGCACAAGGGGGCCAAGTTGTCTGGCAATGGTATAGACTTTCGCGCAATCCTCCAGCGCATGAGCAATAGAGAAGGTGAGCGGCAGCGTCGGACCGACGACGAGCGCACCATGATTACCCCACAGAATTGCTGTACTCTTGCCTAAATATTTCGCGATATGCTCTGCAAACTCTGGCGTACCGGACATCATATAGGGTGCAACCTGAACCTCACCACCGAGACAAAGAGCGGACTCTCCTAGAAACATGGGAATAGGTTGATGTACAAGGCTGAACGCTGTTGCATAAGGAGAATGTGTATGCATGACACAACCAATATCTGCTCGACGCCGTAAGAGTAGCGTGTGTAGTGGTGTCTCTACTGAGGGATGCCACTTCCCCTCAATAACCTCGCCGTTTTCATCGACGACGACGATATCCTCGGCTGTGAGCAACTGATAGTCCGCGCCGCTCGGTGTAATGCAGATACGTCCACTTTCAGGGTCACGAACACTGATATTGCCCTGCGTCGCCTGCACAAGCTGGCTCTCATACATTTTCTTGCCATAGCGTGCCAGTTCGCTCCTAAGTTCGGGTAAAAGCATAATGAATAAGTCCCAATCCTTTCACTGCAAATTATATCATCATCGCTTCTATCTAAGACTTGTCTCCTGTGGATTGACGCTCCCAACAAAAGCACACTGACTATACAGCGTACACTTCTCGCACTCTGGCTTTTGAGCATGACACACCTGTCGCCCGTGACGGATAAGATGAACGTGTAACGTATAGACCCAATCGGGTGGGGCAACCTGTGCAAACAGCGTATGCGCCTGGTCGGCTGTTACTTTCGGCCCAATCAACCCTAGACGCCTACTTACGCGATGTACATGCGTATCAATCGGCATGGCTGGTAGTCCCATGTCAAACAAGAGTACACATGCCGTTGTTTTTGGTCCGACACCTGGGATGCTACGTAGATACTGCCATGCCTCCTCTAATGAGCGTTGCTTGAGTTCGTCATAGAGGAAATCTGCAAGTGGCTTTGTGCCGCCTTGCTCCTGCTGCCGTTCTGTAAGTGTATACAGTGCCTCCTGTATCCTGGGAGCCTTGACGTTTGCCAATCCTCCGCTTCTTATAGCCGTAGCTACTTGATCGGTTGGCGCATCTCGGACCTCTTCCCACGTGGGAAATGTGCTAATAAGATGGTGATAGGCACGTCCCGAATTTATGTCGGAGGTGTGTTGCGATAAAATGGTGCCGACCAGACCACCCATTGGATCATTATCAGGTACCCATTGCGGTTTGCCATAGGTCTCCACAAGTAGCTCATAGACGTTCGTGAGATGCACCGACGTCTGAATTGATGTTGTCATACAGTGTGTTACTTTCCGTTTTCTAGCAGTAGTCCTTGTCGTTGAGCGAGCGCGATGGCTTCTGCTCTGGATTGTACACCAAGTTTCCGTTATCCGCTCTATGGACATGTGTCCACTCGTCGGTTCTTGGTTCCACCACCGTAGTTTCACCTGTCGTTTCCGACAAGCCAGAGCCACGATGTCCCCAAGCGTCTGTGTTCCCGTGTAACTCACGGTACATCCTCATGAAGCAGAGACTGCTAATACTTTCGCCGCGTTATAATCGCGGTCTGCAACATAACCACAATCAAGACACACGTACACCCGTTCCTCTAAGTCGAGTTCGTCTTTGATATTGCCACACGATGAGCATGTCTTAGAAGAGGGGTACCAGCGCGATACTTGCTTTACCTCAATACCGGCTTGTGCAGACTTGTACATCAACTGACGTTTGAACTCGTACAAGCCAACATCACTGATTGCTCTACTTAACTTACGGTTCTTGAGCATTCCTTGTATGTTGAGGTCTTCAAGCACAATCACAGAAGGACGTTCAGCCGATGACTTGGTTTTCGCCACGATTGCTGACGTAGTTTTATGCAAGGTATCCTTGCGGATATTGGCTATCCGCAAGTGCAACTTGGCTAACTTGCGTTGTGCTTTCTTACGACTATTGCTTCCCTTTTGCTTTTTGCTATGCTTTCTGGATGCACGTTTGAGTGCTTTGAGTCGAGAGCGTAATGCCTTTGGATGAGCGAACGTCTCCCCTGTAGAGAGTGTAGCTAACGTCTTTATACCTACGTCAACACCAATTGTGGGTCCAGTAGCAGGTATCGGGTCGGTATGTTCCTCTTGCACTTGCACGCTCACAAACCAGCAACCTGCTTTTTCAGAGACCGTAGCAGACAGCACTTTGACACCCCATGTCGGAACGTACTCCTGCTCTTTCAGGCGGATGGTACCGAGCTTAGGAAGTTGCATCGCACCGTCAAAAGCACGAACGGGGCAATCAAGGCGAAACGAGCCGCGTCCCTTGTGCTTACTCTTGAACTTGGGATAGCCGCACTTGCCGCGCCACTTGCCCTCTTTCTTGAGAGTGCACTTCCGATAGAAGTTCTCAAAGGCCGTATCCAGGTCCCGCAAACTGTTTTGCACAATCCATTTGCTGACATGGCTGAGCCAGTCGAGATCGTCATGCTTACGCGCGGTCAATTCCTTTTGTAGATGTTGGGAATAAGGCGTCTTCTCACCTGATTTATATGCCTCTTGCTTCCGTGCTAATCCGTAGTTATAGGCGTATCTTGAGATACCCGCACACTGACAGAGGAGGACACATTGCTCAGGAGTGGGGTCTAACTCTGTTTTGTAGCCTCTTACAACCTTCATCCTACTTTTTACCCTTCTCTTGAGCCTCTAAACCTTGCTCTATTAACCACTGAGCCTCTTTATTGAACGAGCGTTTATTGTGTTCTGCACTCTTGCGAACACGCTCTAAGAGGTTAAGCGAAAAGTAGACACTCATCTTCTGTTGTATGGTTTTATTCTCTGTACTCATACCTCAAATTTAGCGCATTATTAGAGGTATGTCAAGAGGCAAAAAAAGAGAGACAAATGAGGCTATTTGTCCCTACATGTCACGAGTCTTTGTTGCTGTAAACGTCCCATAGAGGCTAGTCAGGTGGGTTTCCACTGTTTTCACCGAAATGAAGAGGCGTTGCGCGATTTCACCGTTTCGCACTCCTTGTACAACGAGGTGTAGCACCTCAAGTTCGCGTGCTGTGAGCGGCTCGACAAACACAGGTATGGTATTCTTATCTTCTTCAAGGAGGTCGCGTACTTCCGGCGCAAGGCTTTGTCTACCCGCGGGCGACATCATGAACGGCTTGCCGAATATCGCTGCCGCGCACACTTTTGGGCCAACATCCCTCTTTTATGCTATTCTCTTTCCATTCTGTACAACATTTCCTACTTTGCGTTATAGTCAATATAGGCTACTCCTGTGAAGATAACATCAGGGGTTTCCCTGACGACAACGCCGTACAAATTTTGTATGCTGTAGGAAAGCTGTTGCTATGCTCCTGAAAGCAACAGAATAACAACTTATTGAAAAATATTGATAAACTGTAACACGAAGAGAGGCCCTATTCTATGTCAATCCTTTCAAGGATAAGTCTCGCCAACAAAAGCATTATTGCGCTTGCAACAATTGCTATTCTTTTATTTGGTGTGTATGTAATACCATCAATCAAGCAGGAACTCTATCCTTCGCTCGAATTTCCTGCTGTTTCCGTTATCGCGGCGTACCCCGGTGCGTCACCCACAATTGTTGAGCGCGATGTAACGAATCCCCTTGAACAAAGCATACAGGGCATTCAAGGCATTCAACAAGTGACTTCATACTCCAATCAAGGTGCCGCCGTTATTCTCGTCTCCTACAACTTTGGCACAGACCTGGATAAGGCCAGCCAAACATTGACGCAACAAATAAACAGAATACAGTCAAGCTTGCCTGCGAATGTGACACCACAGGTGCAGACATTCAATATTAACGACCAACCCATTATTCAGCTAGCCGTAACCTCTTCCCAGGATACACCGACACTCGCTACGAACTTGAAGAACAACATTGTTCCCGTTCTACAGGGTATCAGTGGTGTTGCGAATGTCAATGTAACTGGCGTGCGAACACAGATTGTTTCAGTGACACTAGACCTGACAAAAGTAAAAAATCAAGGCTTGACCGCCACACAGATTCAGGGTGTGCTACAGGCAAACAATAGCACGGTGCCCGCAGGCCAACTTTCCACCAACGGACAAACATTCTCAATCCAGGCAGGCAATACCTTTAATTCTATTGCCGATATGCAAAATCTTGTCGTGGGCCAGCATATCACCTACGCTCCTGGTTGTGCCCCTACAACTAGCGGCGCAGGTGTGGGTGCTGGCACTGGTAGCACTGGCACCACTGGTGGAGCAGGCTTCGGAGGCGCAGGAGGCTCAGGTGGAACTGGTACTGGTAGTACAGGTGGAGCAGGAACTGGTACAGGGTTCCCAGGCGGCTCGTCAACAACCTCCGTGTGTCCTCCACCAAAATCAACTGCTGTGAAACTGAGCGATGTCGCAACTGTGAAGCAAGACCTGGCACCTTCCACTACGCTCACACGTACAGAAGGCAAAGATAGCCTCGGCCTCTCAATTACCAAGACATCCAGTGGCAACACGGTCTCGATTTCTAACGATATTCATAATCAGTTGACCGCGTTGCAGAACAAACTTGGCAACGGTGCCAAAATTACCGTTATCTCCGATCAGGCACCCTCTATCACCACTGCCGTCAATAGCCTTGTGCGTGAAGGTTTGATTGGTGCTGTTTTTGCCATTCTGGTTATCCTCGTGTTCTTGCTTTCTATTCGCTCGACTCTTGTCACCGCTATCTCTATTCCACTCTCGATCATTATTGCACTGATTGGCCTCTGGGTTGGCAACTACACGCTCAACCTGTTCACACTGGGCGGTCTGACCATTGCGATTGGACGCGTTGTTGACGACTCGATTGTAGTACTAGAGAACATTTATCGGCATTTAAACAATGGTGAAGAGAAAAGTGTCGCCATTCCAGCCGCCGTCAAAGAGGTAGCCGGAGCCGTGACCGCTTCGACTCTTACTACGGTTGCCGTTTTTCTTCCTATAGCTTTTACGGGAGGAATTATCGGTGAGTTGTTTAGCCCCTTCTCTGTCACGGTAACGATTGCTCTGCTCGCCTCGTTGTTCGTGGCCTTGACCATCGTGCCTGTGCTTGCTTACTGGTTCCTTAAAGCACCTAAAAATGCTGCTATGAAGGTCGCACAGAATAATGGGCATGAGCGCGTTGGCCCTCTGGAGCGCGGCTACATTCCTATGCTGCGCTGGGTGACTGGACATAAGGCGATAACGCTGGTCGTGGCGTTCCTGCTGTTCGTCGGTTCAATTGCGTTGCTCCCTTTACTGGGAACAAACTTTTTTAGCTCCTCGCAGCAAAATACCTTTACCATTAGCCAGACCCTTCCTGTCGGCACAAGCCTGGATACCACTAATGCAGCCGCCCAAAAGGTCGAGGCGGTGCTGGCTAATACACAGCATATTAAGTTTTATCAGGTCACGGTAGGTGGCGGTGGTTCTGTCTTCTCCTCCATCTCCGGTTCTTCTGCCAGTGGCAATGCTGCTAACTTTTCAGTGACAACCGATCCAAATGCAGATCAAAATGCCATTCAACAGCAAGTTCAGAAGAGTTTGAACGCGCTTACCAATGTCGGTACCCTGAAACTCGCTCAGAGTCAAGGTGGACCAAGCAGTTCTGGTATCAGTATCAATGTGCAGTCCAACGATGATGCGACCCTGCGCCAGGCTTCGCAACAAGTGCTGACTGCTGTGTCTCAGGTGCCTAATACAGCAAATGTGAGCAGTAATTTGACCGATGCCGCACCATTGATCAACGTACAGGTAGACCCTACAAAAGCATTGGCGCATGGTCTGACCGCTTCTCAAGTTGCCCTCTTGCTGCGTGAAGTCTACACGGGTACAACCGTGACAACTGTCACCTTGAACGGAACACAGGAAAATGTAAACCTGTTGCTTGGTTCACAGGCGAACAGTGTAGATGCAATGAATAGTCTGCTGTTGCCTACACAAACTGGAAACGTCAAACTCAGTGATGTTGCGAACGTTGTGCAGGCTAAGGGGCCAACACAAATAACGCATCTTGCTGGTGTACGTACCGCTACTATCAGTGCTGATACAACAACGCAAAATACTGGTGGTGTTAGTTCAGCTATACAGAAAAAACTGAACGCGTTACATCTTCCAAGCGGTGCATCTTACTCGTTTGGTGGAGTAACCGCGAATCAGTCGCAGGCATTCAGCGGTTTGGGTGCCGCCCTTATCGCGGCTATTGTGTTAGTGTACCTGATCATGGTGGGTACATTTCGTAGCCTTGTGCAGCCATTGATTCTGCTCGTGTCGATTCCCTTCGCCGTCACAGGCTCAATTCTGCTGCTGCTTGCTACCCATACACAACTTGGTGTACCTGCATTGATTGGTCTGTTGATGCTCATTGGTATCGTTGTCACCAATGCTATCGTGTTGCTTGACCTTGTACATCAGTATCGGCTCAAAGGTATGGATGCACGTAGTGCTGTGTTGGAAGGTGGGAGTCGGCGTTTGCGCCCAATTCTCATGACGGCTATCGCAACCATTCTCGCGCTCACGCCAATGGCATCGGGCCTAAGCCCATCAAGTGGTTTTATCGCTGCGCCCCTTGCCTTGACCGTCATCGGCGGGCTGGCATCGTCAACGATGCTAACGCTACTCCTGGTACCAACACTATACGTGCTGGTCGAAGGCAGAGGCGGACGTAATAAAAATACTCCTGTTCAGGAAGAGCGTGTTGTTCCAGAACTACGAGAGGAGTCTGTACAACAGGCACCGGCATAAGTCTTTTCATCATTCAGGAAACAAAGTAGCTGGCGACGAGAGCATGCTCTCGTCGCCAGCTACTTTGTTTCCTGAATATATCTCACTCGACGCAACCACTATTCCAGTGCTACAATTATAGCAACCCAAACTCATTTATTCTAGCCGCTTGCTACTTCGTTTTTTAGAAAGAATACTATTGCATGTATATAGACGAAACTCTACAGCACTATCTCGATGACCTTGCCTCATCTCAATCGACCCCTGGTGGTGGCTCGGCCTCTGCCTTGACGGGTGCCCTTGGTGCCAGCCTTGCCAGTATGGTTGCCCACCTCACCGTTGATAAAGCCGACTATGCCGATGTACAGCCAGAAATCGAGTCACTTATCCCAAAAATAGAACAACTGCGTAGCCGTTTTCAACAGCTTGTCCAGGAAGATAGTGATGCCTATGGGCGGCTCTCTGCCTGTTTCAAGATGCCTCGTACCAACGATGAGGAACGCGCGGCGCGAACACAGGCCATTCAAGAGCAACTCGCCGATGCCGCACTGGTGCCACTGGAAGTAACTGAACGCGCCGCAGAACTATTGCAACATTGCCAGCGTCTCGCCGAGATTGGTAATAAAACTGTTCTAAGCGATATCGCAACTGGCACCATGCTGGCCTCTAGCGCAGGTACGGGTGCCTCGTGGATGGTGCGTACTAACCTGCTAGCGATGAAAGACCTCGAACAGGTCGAAAAACTGAGTGATCGCTTGAATGCCGCTCTGGATACTATCGCGACGTGTAGTCAACAGGTGATTACGCTGGTGGGGGACAAGGCATGACGGCGACAATCATTGATGGACGTGCAATGGGCATGGCGATTCGTGCTGAGCTACGAGCAGATATACAAAAATATACTCAATTGCGTGCTGTACCCCCTGGTCTGGTGATTGTGCGTGTTGGCGGCGATGCTGCTTCAGGCGTCTATTCAAAAGCGATTTTGCGTATCGCTGCTGATATTGGCGTAGAAGCGCGGCTAGAACAGCTAGCGGAGCAAATTTCACCAGATGAGCTACGTTCCTTGTTACTCCATTTGAATGCCGATGCCGAGGTCAATGGTATCATCGTACAAATGCCGCTACCAGCGCACCTCTCGCAAAACATGGTGGCAGATACAGTAGCAATGGAAAAAGATATTGATGGTATCTGCCCCCGCAGTGCTGGCAACCTCTTTCTCGGACTTCCCAGCTTTCTTCCTTCGACAGCCGCCGCTGTAATGGAGATTCTTGAACGTATACAGACACCACTTGCGGGGAAACGTATTGTGATTGTGGGACGTAGTAATGTTGTGGGCAAGCCGTTAGCCATGATGCTGCTACAGAAAAACGCGACGGTCACAGTATGTCATTCGCGCACCCCTGACATTGCAACCTTTACTCGTGAGGCAGACGTGTTAATTGCAGCGGCAGGACGTGCTACGATGATACAGGCCGCTATGGTTCGTCCAGGTGCGGTCGTTATCGACGTGGGGATTAATGCTTTACCAGAAGGTGGCATCATCGGTGATGTTGATGTACTCTCTGTACGAGAAGTTGCAAGTGCTGTAACGCCAACCCCCGGTGGCGTTGGACCGCTTACAAACGTGTTGTTATTGAAACAATGTGTCGCCGCGGCATGGCAGCAGATAGGTGCGTGTGGTGGGCGTATGCAAAGCGAAACTGTACCGCATTTTTCTTGATTTCGTGTATTAGCATGACACTGGGGAACACGCATGAGCGATAAAAAACGTATGGCAAACGATGGTTTCGATGCTGAATGGGATGAGAATCTTGACGTTGAAATTGTTGATTTAGAATCCCTCGATGATACCGAGGAAGATGCACCTGCGTCTCTTCACACGACGCAGGCTCCCTCCTGGTCGGTTGAGCCTGTCCTACGCTGGCAACGCTCTTTCAATCGTAGGCGTTGGCGTACAATGAGCGTTGTTTTTTCACTTCTGCTCGTTTGTCTGGTGCTACTACTGAATTTCCATACAACGACAACGCTACTCACGAACGCACGTAGTGCTGTTGCCTCTCGCCTCATAAAGCAAGCCCCTGAATTGAGCGAGAAGCTTCCAAAACCTTTCGCGATTGCACCATCGCTCGCCATTCCCCTGACAGCAGCAGGCTTTTCCTGTGTGACGAGCGAGGCTTGGTCGCCCAATAGTGCGTCGATAGCTCTGCTCGGCTACTCGACTGGTTGCGAATACGACTCGGATAATGCCGTTGGATTTGCAACGATACACGACGCCCATACAGGGACACGCCTTGTACAAATACAGCCGGATGCACTGATTAAGAAAACCTTTTATGCTCAGTTCCCCACCATTCATGATGAGCTTGTACTCTACTATCAAACTATTTCGTGGTCGCCTGATAAACAACATCTTGTGTTGCTCCTCAATATTCACCCCAAATCACAACTCGGTGGTGCAGCTTTTTCAGGTGTGTTGCTGTTCGATCTGGAACACAAAGGGATGCGTGTATTTTTGCAGCAACAAGGTAGCATGTCTTTTTATCAGACGAGTAGCCCTTCATACATGGAGTGGGATACGCAAAGTGGAGAAGTGGTGCCTACTCCCACGGTCGAAAATATCGACCCATTTGTATTTAGTTCTAACATCCCTGTGGCGGATGCGTATTCGTGGGATAACAACGGAACGCTTATCCCACACAGGCAGAAAAATACGCCCACATCCGCTATTGGCAATACCGATGGTGGTTCCTCGTTCACCGTCTGGCAACCAGGAGGCGTGGAACTTATCAAGCAGGATGAGAGCGGTGGTATTACCTTTGCGCCAGGAGTATTTGTCTGGGCTACGGGCTTTACTGCGTGGTCGCCCAATGGTCGTTATCTCATTAATGGTGCCTTTCTAGCCGCACGATTAGAGCCGCCTGGACATCCAAAACCTGACGCTAAGACGCTTGTTGCTTTCCACATGGAAAATCTGCCTGTCTTGCCCGTGCGTGATGCCGCGCTACTATCGGTTTTACGCATTCTGGGTTCCGCACAGACGGTCGGGACGTTTTACCGCATGAACATCTCGTGGTCGCCCAATGGCTATCTTATGGGTATGACAACCTATGAACAGGGAAGGAAAAACCTTTATTCCTCAAAACGCGGCTATCCTGTGGCAACGTTGCAGGCACCCACCAAGAATCTGCCCAATGTACAAAGCACACACATGGGCTACTATGCCTATAGTGACGCCAGTTGGTCGCCCGATAGTACACGCATCTTCGCACAAGACCCGACGGTCAACGCCGTAGTCGTGTGGAATATACCGAGTGGGCTGAAGTAGTCTGGCAGAGAACTGTCTAATCCCAAAGAGCTATTCTTAATCAGTCGATATGAAAGGTGACGTGTACAGGTAGACCAAGAAATGCACCATATTGCTCTACTGATGCAGCAACGACATCCTTTTCAGCTTTGCTCAATGACGTGAAGGGGTTCAAGGTGACAAGAACCTCGTCCTTTTTCAGCGTGCGTTTCCAGGTACCAACAACCCGACCATCCAGAACAATCACGTTGTTGAGCAAGCTACTACCTCTCGCGTCTACTTTGTTCATGTGCAACGAGTCTAACAGAATACTACGGTCTTTATAACCAACCGTATATTCGTCAAAATTCGGTAACAAATATGCCGTTTGGGAGGTACCTTCTGCGAGCGTCATCGATTCCGAAAACCAATATATCTGGTTGTCTACTGTCTCATGGAGAAGTTGCGAAGCATTCATGTCGAGACCCACTTTTGCTTCGGCTGCTGTCAGTCCCGACCACCACACAAAATCTTGTAAGGTGGCCGGACCATGACTCGTAAAGTAACGTCTGACGAATTCAGCCAGTGCTTCGTCATGCTCTAACATCCTGCTTTGTGGTACCCGTTCATCGAGTAGCGCATAGGTGAATTGCTTGCCTCGTCTCGCCCCACTACAGATAATTCCGTCCAATTCTGCACGCATCATGAGATGGGCCAAGCGTTGTCCATTCTTAGCAGCAATGCCTACTTGTTGCAGTATAGATGCAAGTTCAGTACGAGTCAATTGCCTTCCATCTTGTAACGCTTTTGTTAGAGCCGCGTGACTCCGCAGAAATACCGCATCATCCAATTCAAGCTGTCGGTCATAGTAGACCATCACCGCTTTAACACGCGGAGCCGTGAGCACAAGTAGCCAGCGAATATCAGTCGGTGAAACAAAATGCCATGTGGGACGCATCACATGGGTACGAAGAATAGCACCCTTGGTGAACGCTTGCTCGATATCGTCGTCAGCGGCATTCTGCATGCGTAGACCAACCGCCCATTTTGCCGCCGCATAATCTTGAGCCTGGACAGCACCCAGCCACTGAACTACATCGCTAGGCTCTTCAAACATTTGTTGAGAGATGTGTTGATTGTGCAGTCGCTGGCGTGCAATGTCCATACTTGTTATGATGTATCCCTTCGTACTAGTTTTTCGCTTTAGTATCCCGAAAGAATGTTCGGATGTCCTCGGCCAGCAGTTCAGGTTCCTCTAGTGCGGCGAAATGCCCACCACGTGGCATTGCTGTCCATTGCTGCACATTGAACCACCGCTCCGCCCACTCGCGCGGCGCGGGCAGAATGTCTTGTGGAAACCTCGCTATCGCCGTCGGAACGTCACTTTTTCCCGTAGCGTTCTGGGATGTAGCATCATGCGTCGCCTCATAATAGAGACGGTTCGCGGAATTTATGGTCTCAGTCACCCAGTAGAGCGTGATCGTGGTAAGCAACTCGTCTTTCGTAAAACGCTTTTCCACGTCCCCAGCACAATCGCTCCATGAGCGGAACTTTTCCACACTCCATCCGGCCAAGCCAACTGGAGAATCGTTCAACCCGTAGCCGAGCGTTTGCGGTTTGCTCCCCTGAATCGCTGCGTAAGCACCCTCTTGAAACTGCCAGGGATCACGTGCGGCTAGATACGTTTTCTCGTCCTGCGATAGATTGTCAACTTTCGCGAACAGATACTGATAGGGCATATTGTTCAGGTGAAAACCGAGCAATACATCTGAATGGGCAATTGCGAGTTGCTCTGTCACACCACTACCCCAGTCGCCACCCTGTGCCGCAAAACGTTGATAGCCCAATTCTTTCGTCATCAAATGTGCCCACATATCCGCTATCCGCGAGGTAGTCATTCCGCGTTGCGTTGGTCTGTCCGAAAACCCGTATCCTGGCAACGATGGTATGACAACATCGAAAGCATCTTCCACCTTTCCACCGTAACTCTCAGGGTCTGTCAAAAGTGGAATAACCTTCAACATTTCAAAGAAAGAGCCAGGCCAACCGTGCGTCAGGATAATTGGCGTCGGGTTCGGCCCTTTACCGCGCTCGTGAATAAAGTGGACACCTAGACCATCGACCTCCGCGCGAAAATGTGCGAACCGATTCAGCATAGTCTCCTGCTTACGCCAGTCGAATGTATGTTGCCAGTAGTTCGCCAGTTCTTTCAGATATCCCAGGTTTGTGCCATAGTCCCAGCCCGCACCCTCTATCTCGTCGGGCCATCTAGTGTTACTCAGACGTTCACGCAAATCATCTAGTGTCGCCTGTGGAATATCTACTGTGAATGGTTGAATGCTCATATCTTGTTTCTCCTTTAAGCATTTTCTGCCTTGAAACAGTGTTGATAGCTGCTGCCAATCCTCTTTAGTAGAACTGGCAGCAGAATCTTTTACTTGAAACACGAACATCTAGGCAGAAATCAGTTCTTTGTCGGCTTCCTCACCCTTTTGTACTGCTTCCTCTGGCTCAGAGTTTTCTTGAGTCCCCTGGACGTGTATCTCTTTCATAAAGAAGGTGACTCCCAGAGCGATCAAAGCAAAGATCAAAACAGCAACAAATCCGTGCTGAAGCGCACTCGCCAAAGCTTGCTTGCCTACTGCATTCGTTGGCAGATGACTCATCAGGCTACCAGATGTCCCACTGCTGACGGCTGTTCCCACAATCGCAATGCCTAGCGTTGCTCCCATCTGTCCCAGGTAACGCACTGCCGCCGTGCTGACTCCCAGATAGTTCTCTGGTAGCGCATTCTGCACCATCAACATTGGCACAGAGAAGAAGGGACCAATTCCAATACCTGTCAAGACGATAAACAATATAGCGAGCAGAATGCCAGTTGTCGGTGTCATGAGCGTGATGAGCAAGACACCAATGCTCATGAGCAAAGCTGCTCCTATGCTCACAATACGACATCGTTTGAACTTTCCAATGGCTTGCGTACTCACAATAGCACCAACGACCATGCTCAGAGAGAACGGAGTCATGACAAACCCTGCATTCGTCGGTGAAAGAGCCATCGCACCTTGAAAGAAAAGCGGCAGGTAGAGAACCAGACCCAGAAGCACCATATTTTGCAACAGTCCGAGTGCTGCCCCAATGCTGAAGACCCGATTGCGGAAAAGGTCGAGTGGCAAAATCGGTTCGTGCGCTTTGCGTTCGGCGAACACAAACAGGACAAACAGCACAATGCCTGCAACAATCATACTCAACACTGGTACCGAAGCCCACGCCGAAGCGTGTTCGCCGCCCCAGGTGAGTCCAAGCATCAGACAGATGGTCGCTGAAGCACACAGCATAGCTCCCAGGAAGTCGATATGTCTTAGCGATTTCCAGCCGTTCCATGTCGTCGCGCGTGTCGAGAGGTTGGTAGGCAAGAAGATCAGCAGCGCAATCACAGCGATCAGACCTATTGGTAAATTGATGTAAAAGACCCAACGCCACCGTGTTGATTCTGTGATGAGACTGCCCATGAGTGGACCATGTTCAGCAAGCCAGCCCCCAATCGTTGGACCTGAAAGGCTAGAGACACCATAGACAAGGCCAAAGAGACCACTCCATTTTGCCCTCTGGTCAGGTGGGAAGAGATCGGCCATGACGGTAGCGATTAACGCGATCCCTATGCCTGATCCCAGCCCTTGTATCGCTCGAAAAGCGATCAGTTGATTCATGCTCTGCGAAGCCCCTGCCAACAGGGAACCAAACAAGAACAGCGTCGTGCCGGAGAGCAAAAACCATTTTCGACCAAACTGGTCAGAGAGTTTGCCCACGAGCGGGATCATCGTCATAGTTGCAAGGATATACGCCGTCACCACCCAGCTATAGCGATCAAGGCCGTGCAACTCCGCAACGATACGTGGCAGAGCCGTTCCGACAATCGTCTGGTCGAGGGCTTCTAAGAACAGTGTCAACATCAAAGCAGTAATAACAGCGATGAGCGTGATACCTCGTAGATGACCTTTGCTGTAGGTTTCGGTAGGAGTAGTTGTGATAGACATCAAGTAATTCCTTTCTCATGTCGCTTGACGTATTTCATACTTACAGTGTATCCTGAAAGGAGGACAGAATCGTTCCTTGTTTATGACAGGTTTGTACGAATTTTTGCACCTTGCCGAAAGTGGAGGATTGTCATGTACCATCCAACCAGTCGCGTCCTCACCGTCCTCGAATTGCTTCAAGCTAGACCCTCTATCAGTGGTCCAGAATTGGCCGCTCGCCTTGAGATGGATGTGCGAACGGTGCGTCGTTACATCAATCATCTGCAAGATGTCGGTATTCCTGTCGAGGCAAACATTGGGCGTTATGGTGGCTATCGGCTTCGTCCCGGCTTCAAACTGCCTCCATTGATGTTTACGGAAGAGGAGGCCACCGCAATCATGCTTGGCTTGCTGACGAGTACATGGCTGGAGATTGAACAATCATCGGCGGCTATCGAAGGTGCCCTGGCGAAGGTCTCGCGCGTTTTGCCAGTGCGAGCGCGAGAACGTCTGCAAGCTGTTTCATCACATCTCGTGCTTTTTCCACATCACCAGCAAGCGCGTCCCGATGCCTCTCTGCTCATTGACCTGAGCGAGGCTATTCACTCCTCCCAGCGCATCGCCATCGACTACCGCTCAATCCATAAGGAGAGTACTCACCGCAAAGTCGAACCGTATGGTATGAACGGATGGCGAGGGCACTGGTACCTCATTGGATACTGTTGTCTGCGTCAGGACTATCGTGTCTTCCGGCTAGACCGTATCCAGCAAGCACAAGTTCTCCCAGAAACCTTTGAGAAAGCGCAAGATTTCGATTACGAGGAGTTGATGAGAGAGAAGTACACTGCGAGCGGCATGCAAATAGAGGTCGAGTTTCAAGCCGACATGTCTACCGTGCAGCAAAAAATTTCCACATTATATGGCACCCTAACCCCTACCGCAACAGGTGTGCTACTTCAGGAGCAGTACGATGATATGGAAAGCATGGCACGTTATCTGATGGCTCTCAACCTCCCATTTATCGTCCATCATCCACCAGAACTGCGTGAAGTCCTGCAACGGCTAGGCGAGCGCATGATTCAGATTGCTACTGCTTCATCTCCTTTGTAGGGCAATAGAAGCAACCTGAGTGTTCTACTTGACGAACAAGGATTAATCAAGTAGCCTAAAGAAGAGGGAGAACGGCAAGATGCTTGGCAAACATGAAAGATACAACCTTGATATCGCTCCAATTGTACCTGAAGCTCAGTCAATTGTTCGAGATGCTACCAATATCTATCTCCACCATCTTAGTCAATGGTGCATTGGTGTGCTTGTTCACGGTTCTGCACTAAAAGGCGGCTACATTTCGGGAGGCAGTGATGTCGATTTGCAACTCTACTTGGAGCCATCAGCCTTCAACAGTAATGGCGATCTCGCCCTGGAACTTTGTATTGCTATTCAACGAGACCTCTCGAAAATTGATCCCACCCCGTTTCAATACATTCAGGGAGGGTCGGCTCAAACATCCGTTCTAGCAAACAACCTCTATGTTGTCCCCTTGACAACGAGGACTTCTCACAGACAGAGTAGAAGTATTCAAATCTCTCTCACTCTGACTGTAAGGAGCCATTTTC
>JAABUX010001204.1_pt1 | contig 40203 bp, 31 predicted proteins | sample 5561851 | NCBI WGS metagenome assembly JAABUX01 (sample SAMN10711883, study PRJNA513361) | rock metagenome | isolation source: Antarctica rocks | place: Antarctica: Victoria Land, Richard Nunatak red sandstone | collected 2016-01-03 | reverse complement strand
GCCGCCGAAATCGCGGCGCAGCGTTTCCAGCGCGCCGTCCATCCGTCGCGTCAGGTCGGTTTTCAGGGCGTTCACGTCGGCGGGCATAATGAAACTCCCCGAGGTTGGGTTCAATGCGGCTCGATGATGCGGGTGAAACGGCCCTCGCCGCGCATCACCTGCGCGAAGGCGCCGGGCGCGTGGATGTTGAACACGATGATCGGCAGGCCGTTCTCCCGCGCCAGGCTGATGCCCGCCGCATCCATCACGCCGAGGTCCCGGGCCAGCACGTCAAGATATGTCAACTGGTCGTACCGTTCCGCATCCGGCACCTTGCGCGGGTCGGCGGAGTACACGCCGTCCACCTGGGTGCCCTTGAGCAGCAGGTCGCAGTTCATCTCGGCGGCGCGGAGGGCTGCGGCGGTGTCGGTGGTGAAGAACGGGTTGCCGGTGCCTGCGGCGAAGATCACCACCCGGCCCTTTTCCATGTGCCGCTCCGCCCGGCGCCGGATATACGGCTCGCACACGCTGCTCATCGGGATGGCCGACTGCACGCGGGTGGCGACGCCGCGCCGTTCCAGGGCGCTTTGCATGCCGAGCGCGTTCATCACCGTCGCCAGCATGCCCATGTAGTCGGCCTGCGCCCGGTCCATGCCGCCGGCCGCGGCGGATATGCCGCGGAAGATGTTGCCGCCGCCGATCACCAGGCAGACCTGCACACCCATCTGCACCACGTCGCCCACGTCGGCGGCGATGCGCGCCAGGGTATCGGTGTCCAACCCGTACTCCCGCCGGCCCATCAGCGCCTCCCCGGACACCTTGAGCAGGACGCGCTTATGGGTCGGTTGATCTGGCATGGAATCCTTCCGGGGCCGGGCGGCGGCACGCTAGAGGGTGCCGCCGCCCGCCACAAGTTTAAGCCGCCGGTCCGGCCCGATCACCCGGCGCCGGCTACTCCGCCGGCGGCGAAGGGGACGGCGACTCGGGCGGCGGCGTGATGCCGGCGGCGGCGGCGACCTCGGACGCGAAGTCCCCGCCGGCCGGCTTGTCGATGCCCTCGCCCAGATGGAAGCGCTCGAAGCCCGCAAGCTTGGCGCCGGCCTTCTTGACCACCGCGCGCACCCGGCTCTCGCCGTCATGCACCCAGACCTGCTCCAGGAGAACGACTTCCTCGTAGTACTTGCGGATGCGCCCCTCGACCATCTTCTCGATGATGTTGTCGGGCTTGCCGGACGCGCGCGCCTGTTCGGTCAGCACGGCCTTTTCCCGCTCCAGCGACGCCGGGTCCACCCCGTCGATGTCGAGCGAGTCGGGCCGGCTCGCGGCGACGTGCATGCCGATCTGGCGACCCAGCGTTTCCAGGGCGTCCTGCTCGCTGCCGGCCTCGACCGCGACCAGCACGCCGATCTTGCCCAGGCCGGGCTTCAACGGCTGGTGCACGTAGGTCGCAACGACCCCTTGCGGCACGGTCAGCACCTTGGCCCGGCGCAGGTGCATGTTCTCCCCGATGGTCGCCACAAGCTGCGTCAGCTCGTCCGCGACCGTCCGGCCGGTGCCGGGGAACGGCGCCGCGCGGATTGCCTCCAGGTCGTCGCCGACCTCAAGCGCGATCTGCGCCACGGCGGCCACCAGCGCCTGGAACGTCTCGTTGCGGGCGACGAAATCGGTCTCGGCGTTGACCTCGACCATCGCCGCCTTGTTCGCCATGCTGGCGACGCCGACCAAGCCCTCCGCCGCCACCCGGCCGCTCTTCTTCGCCGCAGCCGACAAGCCCTTTTTGCGCAGCCAGTCGAACGCCGCTTCCGGGTCGCCGCCGGACTCGGTCAGCGCCCGCTTGCAGTCCATCATGCCCGCGCCGGTCTTCTCGCGCAGGGCCTTGACCGCCGCTGCCGTGATCTCCGCCATCTCAAATCCTCCTTACGCCGCCGGCTGCTCGGCCGCGGCAGGCTCCGGGACCGGCAGCGCCTCTGGCAGCAGTTCCTCGGCCGCGCCCAAGTCGCGCCCGCTCGCCACCATCTCGGCGCTGATGCCGTCCAGCACGGCGCCGGCGATCAGGTCGCAATACATGGTGATCGCCCGGATCGCGTCGTCGTTGCCCGGGATCGGGTAGGTCACGCCCTGCGGGTCCGAGTTGCTGTCGAGCACGGCCACCACGGGAATGCCGAGCTTGTTGGCCTCCTCGACCGCCAGCTTTTCCTTGTTCGTGTCGATGATGAACAGGATGTCCGGCAGGCCGCCCATGTCCTTGATGCCGCCCAGCGCGCGCTCCAGCTTCTCCTGGTCGCGCGTGATGTCCAGCACCTCTTTCTTGGTGAGGCCCTGCATGTCGCCGCCCAGCATCTCCTCGATCTGGCGCAGGCGCTTGATGCTGCCGGTGATGGTCTTCCAGTTGGTCAGCATGCCGCCGAGCCAGCGGTGGTTCACGTAGTACTGGCCGCAGCGCTTGGCGCTGTCCGCCACGTACTCGGCCGCGGCCCGCTTGGTGCCGACGAACAGCACGCGCCCGCCGGCCGCCGTCACGTCGCGGACGGCCTTCAATGCCCGGTCCAGCATCGGCACTGTCTGCTGCAGGTCGATGATGTGGACCTGGTTGCGGATGCCGAAGATGTAGGGTCCCATGCGCGGGTTCCAGCGCCGGGTGTGGTGGCCGAAGTGGACGCCGGCTTCGAGAAGCTGGCGCAAGGTGAAATCGGGCATCGCCATGAGGGCGCGTCCTTTCCAGTGATCCGGTTGATCCTCCGCGGAGCCAGGCCATGCGGCACCGGACCCTGGGGATCAACCCCGGGAAAGGCGCCCCGCGTGTGAATTACCCGCGACGGTCGCGGACGCGGGAGATATGGTGGATCGCAGGGAATGATGCAAGCCGGCAGGTGCCGGCACGCCCGATCATCAAGAAACCTCGGCCATCAGGAAACCTCGGCTTGTCGCCCCGGTATGGCCTTTCCCACAGACGCCGACACGCCGTTTCGTACATCCAAGGGTTGCAACACAGCCTTGGAGGCAGTCATGGACTTCCCGATGCCGCTCGCGTCCCACGATCACCACGCTTTCCAGGTTCCCTATGCTGGACCGGGCGCGGACGACACCGATGCCGGCTTCATCAACGCGAACAGCGTGGGCGTCGCCCCGCTCCCGCTCCCAGGCGTGGTCGCTGCCGCGGCCGCGTCCGAGGCAACCTCGGCGACGCTGCAGAACCAGCTCTACCTGCTGCAGGCAGGCAACGCATCGGCTACCGCCTACACCGACCTCCACCAGGGCGGGATCGGCGATTGCTACCTGCTCTCATCCATCGGCGAAGTCGCGCTGCAAAGCCCCTCCTTCATCCACAACATGATCACCGCCAACCCGGACGGCACCGAGACTGTCCGTCTGTACGAGGCAGCGGACGGCCAACTGCCCGGCTTCTCCGCCACATCGTTCAAGCCGGTTTCCGAGACGGTCAGCAACGTGTTCGACCCCAAGTCCGTCAACAGCCAGCCCGGCCAGGACAGCCAAGGCAGCGTGCACGAGATCTGGCCGCAGGTTCTTGAGAAGGCCATGGCCCAGCTCAGCGGCGGCTACGGCAGCATCGATCACGGTGGCTGGCCGGCACTCGCCATGGAGGAGCTGACGGGCCAAAAGGCGAGCTTGATGAGCCTGGCCGACGTGACGGCGCCGATGCTGCAGGCCGACATCTCCGCGCACGACCTGGCCGTGCTCGACACGACGACCGCCGATCCGACCTACAACGTGGTCGGCGGCCACGCCTACATGATCACCGGGCTGGTCAACGGCAGCGCCGGGCCGGAGGTGGCATGCGCCAACCCGTGGGGCTTCGATCAGCCGAGCCTGGTTCCCGTCTCGCAGCTCAGCCACGTGTTCAGCGGGATCAATGTGGGCATGGTGTAGGCGCAGGCCGGCGACGGACGCCGTCAAACCTCCTCGACCCGCTCCACGCCCGGCACGATCTTGAGCGCCTGCGCCAGCCGCGGCGTCACCTGGAAGCCGCCGGGGATGGTGATCTCCACCGCCTGCGCGTCGTCGATGCGCGGCACCAGCGTGACCCGGCCGCGCCCGCGGCCCTCCCGGGACAGCAGCGCGCGGATGTGGGGCACCGCCTCTGTCCGGTCGAGCCAGATGCGCATCCCGGCGCCCGCGTCGCTCGCCGCCTGCTCCAGCGACACGCAGTCGGCGGCGGTGACGCGCAGGCTGTCGCCCTCCAGCCGGAGGTCCACGCCCATCAGCACCGCGTTCCCGGCCTTGAGGATGTCCCGCGCGCTGCCCAGCACCTCGCTGAACACCGTGACCTCGTAGCTGCCGCCCTGGTCCGACAGGCGGATCCAGGCCATGCGGCTGCCGGTCCGCGTCGCGCGCTCCTTGGACGCGACGACGCAGCCGGCCATGCGGATGCGCCCTGCGCCGGCCTGGGCGCGCGCCTCCATCTGGCTGGACGGCACCACGCCGAGGCGCCGCAGCAACGGGCCGTAGCTGTCGAGCGGATGGGCGGTCAGGTGGAAGCCCACCGCCTCCGCCTCGTAGCCCAGGCGTTCCATCGGCGGCCAGTCCAGCATGGGAGGCAGGCGCAGCGGCTCGGGCATCGGGCCGCCGCCGAACAGCCCGGCCTGCCCGGTCTCCGTCTCCTCCGCCTGCGCCTGGGCGCGGCGCATGACCGTCTCGGCGGCGGCGAACATCTGGGCGCGGTTGGGCGCGATGCTGTCGAAGGCGCCGGCGCGGGCCAGGTTTTCAAGCTGCCCCTTGCTGAGCTGGCGCGGATCGACGCGGGCGGCGAAATCGGCCGGGTCGGCGAAGTCCCGGCCGCCCCGGGACGCCACGAGCGCCTGCATGGCGGCGAAGCCGATCCGCTTCACCGCGGCGAGCGCGTAGCGGATCGCCTCCGCGCCGTCCGGCCCGACCTCCACCCGGAACTCGGCGCCGGAGCGGTTGATGTCGGGCGGCAGCACGCGAATGCCGGTGCGCTCGGCCTCCTGGCGCAGCGCCGCGATCTTGTCGGTGTTGCCGAGCGCGAGGTTCATGCAGGCGGCGAGGAAAGCCGCCGGGTGGTTCGCCTTCATCCAGGCGGTCTGGTAGGCGACGAGCGCGTAGGCGGCGGCGTGGCTCTTGTTGAAGCCGTAGTCGGCGAAGCGCGCCATGAGGTCAAACACCTCCGTCGCCTTGTCCGCCGGGATGCCGCGCCCCGTGGCGCCGGTCACGAAGATCTGGCGCTGCTGCTCCATCTCCGCCCGGATCTTCTTGCCCATGGCGCGGCGCAGCAGGTCCGCGCCGCCCAGGCTGTACCCGGCCATGGTCTGCGCGATCTGCATGACCTGCTCCTGGTAGACCATGATCCCGTAGGTCTCGCCCAGGATGTCGCGCAGCTCGGGGTGCGGCGCTTCCCATGCCTCGCCGTGCTTGCGGCGGCAATAGTCGGGGATGTTGGCCATCGGCCCGGGCCGGTACAGCGCCACCGCGGCAATCAGGTCCTCGAACCGGTCCGGGCGCATCTGCCGCAGCACGTCGCGCATCCCCTGGGACTCGAACTGGAACACCCCGCCGCCGTCGCCGCGGGACAGCATCTCATAGGTCTTGAGATCGTCGAGCGGCAGGCGGTCGAGGTCGACCGGCACGCCCAAGCCATGCAGGATCGCCACCGCCTGCTGCAGGATGGTGAGCGTCGTCAGGCCCAGGAAGTCGAACTTCACCAAGCCGGCCTGCTCCACGTACTTCATGGAGTACTGCGTCACCAGCGTGTCCGCCTTGGGGTCGCGGTACAGCGGCACGAGGTCGATCAGCGGACGGTCGCCGATCACCAGCCCGGCGGCGTGCGTGCTGGCATGGCGGTACAGCCCCTCCAACTGCAGCGCCACCTCCATCAGGCGGCGCACGCTCTCGTCGCCGTCGCGCATCTCCTGCAAACGCTTCTCGCCGTCGATGGCCTGGGCGAGCGTCACCGGCTTGGCCGGGTTGTTGGGGATCAGCTCGGCGACGCGGTTCACCTGGCCGAACGGCAGGCCCAGCACGCGGCCCACGTCGCGCACCGCCGCCCGCGCCTGCAGCTTTCCAAACGTGATGATCTGCGCCACCCGGTCCGCGCCGTACTCGCGGCGCACGTAGTCGATCACCTCGTCCCGGCGGTCCTGGCAGAAGTCGATGTCGAAGTCCGGCATCGACACACGTTCGGGATTCAAGAAACGTTCAAACAACAACCCCCAGCGCAGCGGGTCGAGGTCGGTGATCGTCAGCGCCCAGGCCGCCACCGACCCGGCGCCCGAGCCGCGGCCCGGCCCCACGGGGATGCCCTGCCCCTTCGCCCATTGGATGAAGTCGGCGACGATCAGGAAGTAGCCGGGAAAGCCCATGCCGGCGATGACGCCCAGCTCGTATTCCAGCCGCTCGGCATAGGTCGCCCGGGTGGCCGCGTCGGCATCGAGCGCGTCCATGCGGCGCACCAAGCCCTCCCGCGCCATGGCGCGCACGGTCTCGTCCTCCGTCTGGCCGGGCCGCACCTTGGGGCACATCGGCAGCAGCGGCTTGCGGGTTTCCGCCATCACGGCGCAGCTTCGGGCCACGGCCAGCGTGTTGTCGCAGGCGTCCGGCAGGTCGCGGAACAGGCGGCGCATGTCGCGCGCCGGCTTGAACCAGTGCTCCGGCGTCACCCGGCGGCGCGCGGCCTCGCTGACCTGCCGGCCTTCCGCAATGCACAGCAGGGCGTCGTGCGCCTCGTGCATCTTGGCGGTGGCGAAGAAGCACTCGTTGGTGGCGACCAAGGGCAGCCGCTGCTCGTCCGCAAGCTGCAGCAGCCCCGGCTCGATGGCCCGCTCCAGCGCGAGGCCGTGCCGGTGCAGCTCCACCATGCAGCGCCCCGGGAACGCCTCGGCCAATTGCGCCAGCAGCTTGTCGGCATCCGGCTTGCGCCCTTCGGCCAGCATCCGGGCGATTGGGCCGCGGGTGCCGCCGGTGAGCAAAACCAGGCCCTCGGCATGGTCCAGCACGGTCTGCAACGGCAGTTGCGGGTCCGCCGGGTCGCCCTGCATGAATCCCTGCGACGACAGGCGCTGCAAGTTGGCCAGCCCCGCCGCGTCCTGCGCCAGCACCACGACCGGATCGGGCGCCAGCCTCGGGTTCTCCGCCCGGGTGAGCGAGACCTGGCAGCCGAGGATCGGCTGCACGCCCTTGCCAGCGCAGGCCTGGCTGAACTCCAGCGCGCCGAACAGGTTTCCGGTGTCGGTGATCGCCACCGCCGGCATTTTGGCATCCTGCGCCACGGCGGCGATCTTGTCGGCCTTGATCGCCCCCTCGCTCAGCGAGTAGGCGGAGTGGACCCGCAGGTGCACGAAATCAGCGTGCGGCATCAAAGCTCCTCGATTCGCCCATCCCGCAACGTTACCCGGCGGTCCATGCGCCTGGCGAGGTCCGGGTTGTGGGTCGCGATCAGCGCGGCCACGCCTTCCGACCGCACGGTGCGCAGCAGCTCTTCGAACACCACGTTGCTGGTGCCCACGTCGAGGTTGCCGGTCGGCTCGTCCGCCAGCAGCACGCCGGGCGCGTTGGCCAAGGCGCGGGCGATGGCGACCCGCTGCTTTTCGCCGCCCGACAGCTTGCCCGGCAGATGCCCGGCGCGCGCCGGCAGGCCGAACGCGGCCAGCAACGTCATCGCCCGCTCCCGCGCCGCCCGCCGCGGACGCCCGGCGACCATCTGCGGCAGGACGATGTTCTCGACCGCGGTGAACTCAGCGAGCAGGTGGTGCGCCTGGTACACGAAACCGATGCGGTCGCGGCGGATCGCGGTGCGGTCGGCGTCCGGCAACTGCCCGGCGTCCCGCCCATCGACCAGCACGACCCCGGCGTCCGGACGCTCCAGCAGCCCGGCCAGATGCAGCAGCGTGCTCTTGCCGGTGCCGGACGGCGCGACCAGCGCCACGATCTCCCCGGCGTGCAGCGTGAGGTCGGCGCCTTGCAGCACCCGCAGCTCGCTGTCCCCACTGCGGTAGGCGCGGCTCACGCCTTGCAGCGCCAGCGGCTCACTCATGCCGCAGCGCTTCCACCGGGTCGGTCCGTGCGGCCCGCCAGCTTGGATACAGCGTCGCCAGCAGGGACAGGCCGAGCGCCATGGCGATGACTTGCCCCACCTCGTGCCAGTTCAGCTTCGCCGGCAGATGCGTGAGGTAGTACACCTCCGGGTTGAACACGCTGGCGCCGGTCGCGGCCTCCACCCAATGCTGCAGCGTCTCGATGTTGAGGCAGAACAGCACCCCCAGCACGACGCCGGCGACGGTGCCGGTCACGCCCACGCTCGCCCCGCACATCAGGAAGATGCGCATGACGGCACCCCGCCCGGCGCCGATGGTGCGCAGCACCGCGATGTCCCGCGTCTTGTCCTTCACCATCATGATGAGCGAGGACACGACGTTAAACGCCGCCACCAGGATGATCAGCGTGAGGATCAGGAACATCACGTTCCGCTCGACCTGTACGGCGGCGAAGAAGCTGTTGTTGCTCTGCTGCCAATCGACCACCCGCACCGGCGTGGCGGACAGCGCGGCGATGACCGCCCGGCCGACCCTGCGCACCTCCTCCGGGTCGGACACCATGACCTCGATGTGGGAGGCGGCGCCGGGCTGCTGAAAAAAGATTTGGGCGGCTTCCAGCGGCAGGAACACGAAGGACGTGTCGTACTCGTTCATGCCGACCTGGAACACCGCCGCGACACGGTAGGCGCGCACCCGGGGGATCGTGCCAAACGCGGTCGCGGCCCCCTGCGGCGACACCAGGGTCAGCTCGCTGCCGACCGTCAGGCCGAACTTCTGCGCAAGGCCCACGCCCACCGCGATCGCGTCCTCCCCCTTGAAGCCGTCGAGCGTGCCGGCCCGGATGTTGTCGCTGACCGCGCGCATGCGCCGGAAATCCTCCGGCTGGATGCCGCGCACCAGGCCGCCGGCGGATTGCCCTTGCGGACCCGTCAGCAGCACCTGCCCGTCGATGACCGGCACGGCGGACACGACGCCGGGCACGGCGGCGACCCGCGCCGAGACGGCCTGGTACTCCGTGAGCGCGCCGCCGGCCGGATACACCCCCAAATGGCCATTGAAGCCCAGGATGCGACTCAGCAGGTCCACCTGGAACCCGCCCATCACCGACATCACGATGATCAGCGTCGCCACGCCCAGCGCGATGCCCACCAGGCTGAACCCGGCGATCACCGAGACGAAGCGTTCGCCGCGGCGGGCGCGCAGGTAGCGGCCAGCCACCGCGCGTTCAAAAGGTCCGAACATGTTACGCCATATGGGCGAGCGCCGCGTCCAGCGTAAGCTCCTGCCGCTCCCCGGTGGCGCGGCGCTTCAGTTCCACCGTGCCGGCGGCGGCGCCGCGCGGGCCGACGATGATTTGCCATGGGTGGCCCATCAGGTCGGCGTCGGCGAACTTCACCCCGGCGCGCTCCTCCCGGTCGTCATACAGCGCGCGGCCCGGCAGGGCGGCGTAGGCCTGCTCGCAGAGCTTGCCGGTGGCCGGGTCGCCCTGCTTGAGGTTGAGGATGGCGGCGCGGAACGGGGCGACGCTGTCGGGCCAGATGATGCCGGCGTCGTCGTGGTGCGCCTCGATCAGCGCGCCGACCAGGCGGGACACGCCGATGCCGTAGCTGCCCATGTTGGGCGCGACCGCGGCGCCGTCGGGGCCGGCCACCTGCAAGCCCACCAGCTCGCTGTACAGCGTGCCGAAGTTGAAGATCTGCCCGACCTCGATGCCGCGGCCCTCGCGGCGCCGCTCCGCGGGCACCCGTTCCCAGGCGGCGAGGTCGTGCTTCTCGTCGGTCGCGGCGTAAGGGGCCGTGACCGCGGCGAAGAAGCGGTCGAGCTGCTCGGGGTCGGCATGGTCCACGTCGTCGGCGCCGATGCGGATCGTCTCCACCTCGGCGTCGTAGAACACCTGGCTTTCGCCCGTGGGCGCCAGGATGTGGAACTCGTGGCTGAGGTCGCCGCCGATCGGCCCGGTGTCGGCCGCCATCGGCACCGCCTGCACGCCCAGGCGCCGGAAGGTGCGGAGATAGGCCAGCATCATGATCCGGTAGGAGCGCACCGCGGCGGCATGGTCCAGGTCGAAGGAGTAGCCGTCCTTCATCAGGAACTCCCGCCCGCGCATCACGCCGAAGCGGGGCCGGGTCTCGTCGCGGAACTTCCATTGGATGTGGTACAGCATCTGCGGCAGCTCGCGGTAGCTGCGGACCGATTGGCGCAGCAGGTCGGCGATCAGCAGCTCGTTGGTGGGGCTGTAGATCAGGTCGCGGTCGTGCCGGTCCTTGAGGCGCAGCATCTCCGGGCCGTAGGCGTTGTCGCGTCCGGTTGATTGCCACAGGTCGGCGGATTGCAGGGTCGGCATCAGCAGCTCCTGCGCGCCGACGCGGTCCTGCTCCTCCCGCACCACCTGCGCGATGTTGCGCAGCACGCGCCAGCCTGCCGGGAGCCAGGCGTAGATGCCCGCCGCCACCTGCCGCACCAGCCCGGCCCGCAGCATGAGCCGATGCGAGGCGATCTGCGCTTCCGCCGGATTTTGCTTGATGGTGGGCAGCAGGGAGCGGGTCAGACGCATCGGGAACCTGTATCGGTGAGGTCAGGCGGACCTTACAGGCCCGACGCCGCGACCGCCAGCCGCCGGTTGTTATGTCTCAATAATAACCAGGCACGCATACTTTTTTGTGCGACGCACAACGTTTTTTTATTCTTTTATGCCGGAACCTAGGCGGAATCCACGTGACAGCTTGCCGCGCTGGAACTATCAAAGAAGAAGTGGCCCGCGCGCGCAGGCGGCGCAGCGGGCCGAGTTTAGGGAGGAAACGCCGATCACGCGGCAGGCCGGGACAAAGTCCTGACCTGCCGTGAAGATCACTTGTTCTTCCCCACCTCGTCCAGGCAAATCGACAACCTTGACAAGATTTTTCTGCGCTTTTACACCGAGTCTGATGCCCAAACAGGCAAACGGTGGATAATAGCCCATAAAGCGGTCAGGAACGAAACGACCACCAGTCGCTTTGGATGACCCACATCGCCAAGCCCCAGATCACGGACGAGATGGCCGTCGTCGCCAGCAGCTTGCGCCCGATCAACGGGCGTTCCGGTGCGCCGCGCCAGCCGGTCGCCGGGTCGGCGTCGGCCACCGGGCGCGTGCCGAACGGCAGCACGGCGAACAGCACGGTCCACCAGATCAGCGCGTAAAGCACAAAAGCCGTGAAGCCGCTCACGTCCCGCCCCCGTCAAACCCGCAGCAGGTGCACGTCCACCATCGGCCGCTTCTGCAAACGCTTGCCGAGCGCCCGGCGCAGCGCGGCGCGGGCGGCGTCGGCCAGCGCCGAGTCGTCCCGCCGCAGCAGGGCCGGCAGCCCGGCGACCGCTTGGGTGAACTCGCTTGTGACCCGCGCGGTTTCCGGGTCGTCCGGCTCGAACAGGCCGGGCGCGCTGACCCGCGCCTGCCCGATCATCTTGCCCGCGCCGTCCATGGCGAAGCTGCCCAGCACGACGCCGTTGAACAGCATCCGCCGCCGGGCCGCGAGCACCCCGCCGTTCAACGGCACGACCCGGTTGCCGTCCAGTGCCAGCCGCCCCACCGGCGCGCTGTCCACGACCTCCGGACGGCCCGGCGACAGGCTGAGCACGTCGCCGTCCTCCAGCATGATCGGCGTGGCGCCGGCCTCCTGCGCCAAGGCGGCATGCGCGGACAGGTGCCGCCATTCGCCGTGCACGGGGACGGAGTACTTCGGCTTCACCAGGGCATAAAGCTGCTTCAGCTCGTCGCGCGCCGGGTGGCCGGAGACGTGGGTCATCGTGTCGTCGTCGGTGATGACCCGCACGCCGCGGCGCACCAGGCTGTCCTGCACCAGGGTGATCGGCCGCTCGTTGCCAGGGATCATGCGGCTGCTGAAGATCACCGTGTCGCCCTCTCCCAGCGCGATGTTGGGATGGGTGTCGGCGGCGATGCGCGACAGGGCGCTGCGCGGCTCCCCTTGGCTGCCGGTCACGAGGATCAGCAGGTTGTCGTCCGGCACCGACCCGGCCTCGTCCTCCGGCACGAACTCCGGCAGGCCGCGAAGGTAGCCGCACTCCCGCGCCGCCGCTTCGAGGTTGCGGAGCGACCGGCCGACCAGCGCCACGTGACGGCCTGCGTCGCGCGCCGCCATCACCACGCTCTCGACCCGGGCCACGTTGCTGGCGAAACACGTCACCGCCACCCGCCCGCGCATCGGGCGGATCAGCTTGGCGAGGCTCTGCCGCACCTCCGCCTCGCTGCCGGAATGGCCGTCGACCATGGCGTTGGTGCTGTCGCACACCATGGCGAGCACACCCTCCTCGCCCAGGCGGCGGAACGCGGCCTCGTCGGTCGCCGGGCCGATCAGCGGGTTGGGATCGAGCTTCCAGTCGCCGGTGTGCAGGATCGTGCCGTACGGGGTGCGGATGGCCAGCGCCTGCGCTTCCGGCAGGGAGTGGGCCACCGGCATCAACTCCAGCGAGAACGGCGGCAGCTCGATCCGCCCGCCGGACGGAATGGTATGGATGCGGACCTCGGCGAGCAGCCCGGCCTCGATCAGCTTGCGCTTCAGCACGGCCGTCGCGAACGGCGTCGCGTAAACCGGGCAGCGAAGCTGGCGCCATAGGTGCGCCACGGCGCCGATATGGTCTTCGTGCGCGTGGGTGATGACCAAGCCCAGCAACTGGTCCCGCCGCTCGGCGATGAAGCCGGGGTCGGGCATCATGATCTCGATCTCGGGATTGTCATTGCCGCCGAAACCGATCCCGCAGTCGACCGCCAGCCACTTGCCGTCGCAGTGGTACAAATTCAGGTTCATGCCGATCTCGCCCGTCCCGCCTAATGGCAGGAAGGCCAGATCACCGCTGTAAGCATCCATCTAATCGCCTTCGATTGTTCTTATTCTGTCGCGACTCAATGTGGGTGCGGGGTTCCGGTCCGCCAACAAGCGAAGTCCGTTGAGCGTCAGATCGGGGTCGATGCGCTCGATCACCGTGGTGCCCTCCGCCAGCATGGGTGCCAAGCCGCCGGTGGCGATGACCTTGAGCGGCTGGTCGTGCTCGGCACGGATACGGGCGACCAGGCCCTCGACCAGGCCGACATAGCCCCAGTAGATGCCGGACTGCATGGCGGGGATGGTGGACCGGCCGATCACCGCCTGCGGCCGGCCGATGCCGATGCGCGGCAGGCGGGCAGCGGCCTTGTGCAGCGCTTCGAGGGACAGGTTGATGCCCGGCGCGATGACGCCGCCGAGGTAGCCGCCGTCCGGCGCCACCACGTCGAACGTCGTCGCCGTGCCGAAGTCGATGACGATGAGCGGGCCGCCATAGCCCTGATGTGCCGCGAGCGTGTTGAGCAGGCGGTCCGCGCCGACCTCGGCCGGATTGTCGAGACGGATGTCGAAGCCCCAGTCCAGGCTGGACCGGGCGATCAGCGGCTCCGTCGTGAACCATTCGCGGCACAGGCGGCGCAGGTGGTAGAGCGCGGCGGGCACCACGGTGCCGATCACGGCGCGGTCGATCTCGGCGGGTTTCAGCCCGGTGAACGACAGCAGGGTCAGCAGCCAGACGGCATACTCGTCAGAGGTGCGCTGCGGCTCGGTGGCGATGCGCCAGATGCCGCGCCAGGCGGTGCCGTCGTGCACGGCAAAGACCACGTTGGTGTTGCCGGCATCGACGACGAGCAGCACGGGCTAGGCCCCTCCGTCCGCGTCGTCAGGCGCGGTCCGGCTCACCCGAACAGCACCCGCGCCGCCTGCTGCGCCGCAGCGACGAGCGGTGCCGGAAACACGAAGAACAGCGTCGTCGCCAAGGCGCCGACGCCGGCGACAAAGGAGACGGACGTGGGCCGCGTGTCGAAGGCCGGCTCGGCCGGGTCGAAGTACATGATCTTGATAACGCGAAGGTAGTAGAAGGCGCCGACCACGCTGGTCAGCACGCCGATCACCGCCAGGGTCCAGTAGCCCGACTGCACCGCCGGCAGGAACACGTAGAGCTTACCGAAGAAGCCGGAGAACGGCGGGATGCCGGCCATGCTGAACATGAACACCGCCATCGCCAGCGCCAGGCCCGGGTCGGACCGGGCCAGGCCGGCGAGGTCGCCGATCTTCTCCAACTGCCGTCCGCGGCGGCGCATGGCGATGATGCAGGCGAACACCCCGGCACTCATGAACACGTAGGTCGCCATATACACCAGCACCCCGCGGATGCCGTCCGCCGTGCCGACCGCGAGGCCCACCAGGGCGTAGCCCATGTGCCCGATGGAGGAATAGGCCATCAGCCGCTTGATGTTGGACTGCCCGATGGCGGCGAGCGAGCCGAGCAGCATGGAGGCGATGGACACCAGCACGATGAGCTGCGTCCATTGCGGGGTGATGTGCCCGAACGGCACCTCCAGCGCGCGCAGCAGCAGGGCGATGGCGGCGACCTTGGGCGCGGTGCTCATGAACGCCGTCACCGGGGTCGGCGCCCCTTCGTACACGTCGGGCGTCCACATGTGGAACGGCACGGCGGACAGCTTGAACGCCAGCCCGGCCACCACGAACACCATGCCGACGATCAGCCCGGCCGACACGCTGTCCGGCGCGGTCAGCACCCGCGACAGCTCGCTGAACTGCATGGTGCCGGCGAAGCCGTAGGACAGCGAGATGCCGTACAGCAGCAGCCCGGAGGCGAGCGCGCCCAGCACGAAGAACTTAAGGCCGGACTCCGCCGAGCGCAGATCATCCCGGGCGAAGGCGCACAGGACGTAGAGCGCCAGCGACTGCAGCTCCAGCCCCATGTAGAGCGTCATCAGGCTGGACGCGCTGCACATCACCATCATGCCGACGGTGGACAGCAGGATCAGCACCGGGAACTCGAACCGGCTGATGCCCTCCCGCACGTTGTAGTCGAGCGCCAAGACGGCCGACAGCCCGGCGCCCAGCAGGATCAGCAGCTTCATGTAGCTGCTGAACCCGTCCGCCACGAACAGCCCGTTGTAGGCACTGCCCACCCCGCTGCCCAGCACCAGCACGCCGGCGAGCACGAGGGCGCCGAGCGACAGCATGGTGCACAGGAACGCCGGGTCCGGCTTGCGCAGCACGCCGAACACCAGGATCGCCATAGCGCACAGGGCCAAGACGATCTCCGGCAACGCCATGGTCCAGTTCATGGCGCGATTCCTGCGAGCTTGGGTGCCGCGAGCGCAGCGGTGTGGGACTCCACCATGGCGTGCACGGTGGCGTCGAAAAACTGCGTGAAGCTGGACGGGTAGATGCCCATCCACAGCGTGAGCAGGATCAGCGGCGCGAAGATCCCGACCTCCCGCGGGGACAGGTCCAGGATGCCGCGCAGGTCGTCGCGCGTGATCACCCCGAAGATCACCCGGCGGTACAGATAGAGCATGTATGCCGCGCCCAGGATCATGCCGAAGCTGCCGAGGTAGGCCAAATAAAGGCTCACCTTGAACGCGCCGACCAGCACCAGGAACTCGCCCACGAACCCGGCGGTGCCGGGCAGCCCGACGCTCGCCATGGTGAACAGCATGAACACGATGGCGTAGGCCGGCATTCGCTGCGCCAGGCCGCCGTAGCGGGCGATGTCGCGGGTATGGATGCGGTCGTAGATCACGCCGACGCAGAGGAACAACGCGGCGGAGACGATGCCGTGCGACAGCATCTGGAACAGCGCGCCCTGCAGGCCCTGCGCGTTGAAGGTGAAGATGCCGATCACCACGACGCCCATATGGGCGACGGAGGAGTAGGCGATCAGCTTCTTCATGTCGGTCTGCGCCAGCGCCACCAGCGAGGTGTAGATGACTGCGACGACGCCCAGGGTGAACATGAACGGCGCGAACTGCTGGCTGGCCTGCGGCAGCATGGGCAGCGAGAACCGCAGGAAGCCGTAGGCGCCCATTTTCAGCAGCACGCCCGCCAGGATGACCGACCCGGCGGTCGGCGCCTCCACATGCGCGTCCGGCAGCCAGGTGTGGACCGGCCACATCGGCACCTTGACCGCGAACGAGGCGAAGAAGGCGAGGAACAGCCAGAACTGCATGTTCGCGGGCAGCGGCGTCTGCATCAGCACCGCAAGGTCGGTGGTCCCCGCGTGATACCAGATCGCCAGCAGCGCCAGCAGCATCAGGATGGAGCCGGCCAGCGTGTATAGGAAGAACTTGAAGCTGGCATAGACCCGGCGCGGCCCGCCCCAGACCCCGATGATGAGGAACATCGGGATCAGCACGCCCTCGAAGAACATGTAGAACACGATGAAGTCCTGGGCGGAGAACATGCCGACCATCATGGTTTCCAGCACCAGGAAGGCCAGCATGTACTCCCGCACTCGCGTGGTGATCGCCTCCCAGCTCGCCAGGATGCAGATCGGCGTGAGCGCCGTGGACAGCAGCACGAACAGCACGGAGATGCCATCCACCCCCATGCGGTAGCCGACGCCGAACTCCGGCAGCCAGGACAGGCTTTCCTTGAACTGGAACCCGGGATCGCTGGTGTCGAACCTGGCCCACAGCACCAGGGAGATGGCGAACACGATGAGGCTGGTCCACAGCGCCGCCCAGCGGGCGTTGCTGGCGACCACGGCCTCCTCCCCGCGCACCGTCATGATGAACAGCCCGCCGGCCAGCGGCAGCCAAGTTACCAGGGACAGGATCGGGAAGCCGGCCGCGTTCACGCTATTCATCAGATCACCGGAACAGCAGGAAGATGCTGACCAGCAGCACGAGGCCGATCAGCATGGTGAAGGCATAGACGGCAATCGAGCCGGTCTGGATTCGCACGACCTGCGCCGAGCTGTCGGAGGTCAGCGCCGCGATGCCGTTCGGGATGCCGTCGATCAACTGGGCGTCGCCGACCTGCCAGAGTGTCCGGGCCAGCCAGATCGCCGGGCGGACGAAGAGGAAGCTGTACAGCTCGTCGAAATACCACTTGTTCAGCACGAAGCGGTAAACGCCGGGCACCGCGGCGGCCATGCGCTCGGGCAGTTCCGGACGCGCCACGTACATCACGTAGGCCAAGGCGATGCCGAGCAGGCCGACGAGCGTGGGCAGCAGGCTGATGATGCCGGGCACGTGGTGCATGTCGTCCATGACCATGTTGCCGGGCGCGTTCACGATGCTGCCGCGCCAGAACTCCAGCCAGCCCTCGCCGATGAAGGATTCTTCAAATGCGAACCCTGCTCCTACGGCGCCCAAGGCCAGGACGACCAACGGGCCGAGCATGACGGCCGGGCTTTCGTGCACGTGCGCCAGCTTGTCGGCGCTGGCCCGCGACGTGCCGTGGAAGGTGAGGATCAGCAGGCGCCAGGAGTAGAACGCGGTCAGGAACGCTGCGACGGTGCCGCACAGGAAGCCATACATCCCGACCGCGTTGCCTCGGGCAAATGCGGCCTCAAGGATCGCGTCCTTGGAATAATACCCGGCGAAGATCGGGATGCCGGCAAGCGCCAGGCTGCCGATCCACATCACGGCGTAGGTCACGGGGATCTTGCGCCAGATGCCGCCCATGTTGCGGATGTCCTGCTCGTCCGACATCGCATGGATCACCGAGCCTGCGCCCAGGAACAGCAGCGCCTTGAAGAAGGCATGGGTGAACAGATGGAAGATCGACGCCTGATACGCCCCCACCCCGGCAGCAATGAACATGTAGCCAAGCTGCGAGCAGGTCGAGTAGGCGATGATGCGCTTGATGTCGTTCTGCACGCAGCCGATGGTCGCGGCGAACAGGCAGGTGCTGGCGCCCATGAACGCGATGAAGCCCAGCGCGTGCGGCGCGTATTCCAGGATCGGCGACATGCGCGCCATCAGGAACACGCCCGCCGTCACCATGGTCGCCGCGTGGATCAGCGCCGAAACCGGCGTCGGCCCCTCCATCGCATCCGGCAGCCAGGTGTGCAGGCCAAGCTGCGCCGACTTGCCGGCGGCGCCGAGGAACAGAAGCACGCCGATGACCTCAAGGGAGTGCCAGGTGCCGCCGAGCACGTGGTAGGTGTCGCCGACATGCTCATGCACCCGGGCGAAGATCTCCGGGAACTCGACGGAGCCGAACAGCAGGAACACCAGCGCGATGCCGACGGCGAAGAACAGGTCGCCGACCCGGTTGACGATGAACGCCTTCATCGCGGCGCGGCAGGCGCTCGGGCGGTCGTACCAGTAGCCGATCAGCAGGTAGCTCGCGAGGCCGACGCCTTCCCAGCCGAAAAAAAGCTGCACCAGGTTGTCCGCCGTCACCAGCATCAGCATGGCGAAGGTGAACAGGCTGAGGTAGGCGAAGAAGCGCGGGACCGTCGCGTCGTGGCTCATGTAGCCGACGCTGTAGATGTGGATCAGCGTGGCGATGAACGTCACCATGGCGACCATCACCGCCGACAGCGTGTCGTAGCGCAGCGCCCATTCGACGTGGAAGCCCTCGACCTGCATCCAGGTGCCGAGCGGCACGGTGCCGGGCAGCCCCTCCCCGTCCAGGAACGGCAGGAAGCTCAGCGCGCCGCAGGCCGCGGCGACGACCATGAGCAGGATGGTGACGGCCTGGCTGGCCTTGTCGCCGATGTAGGGGCCGAGCAGCCCGGCGGTCAGCGCGCCCAGCAGCGGGGCGAACACGGCGACGGCGTACAGCATCCGCTAACCCTTCATCAGATTGACGTCCTCGACCTGGATCGAGCCGCGGTTGCGGAAGTACACCACGACAATCGCCAGCCCGATGGCCGCCTCCGCCGCCGCGACGGTCAGCACGAACAGCGCGAACACCTGGCCTGCCAGGTCGTTCAGCGCCGAGCTGAACGCCACCAGGTTGATGTTGACGGCGAGCAGGATCAGCTCGACCGACATCATGATGATGATGACGTTCTTGCGGTTGAGGAAGATGCCGAAGATGCCGAGCACCAGCAGGATCGCCGCCACCGTGAGGTAGTGGCCGACGCCGATCGTGGTCATCCGTGCTCTCCGGGTCCGGGCAGGCCGACGCCGTGGGTGTGCGGCTCGTCGGCCAGCACCGGCTCCGGCTCGCGCTTCGGGCGGATGATGCCGGTGACGTTCGTGCCGGCCCCGAAGCCGACCGGCATGATCTCCAGCGTGTCGGACACCTGGCGCGCGTTCTGCCGGGCGATGTTCTGGCGGCGGCTGGTGGCGCGCTCCCGGTGGGTCAGCACGATGGCGCCGATCATCGCCACCATCAGGATCAGCCCGGCGATCTGGAACAAGAAGATGTAGTCGGTGTAGATCAGGCGGCCGAGCGCCCGGGTGTTGCTGATGCCCGGGGGCGTGCTGCTGAGCCGCAGCGCCGAACCGGCCTGCGGCGCGAACTCCCAGCCGCCCAGCACCAGCGCCAACTCGCCGAACAGCACGGCGCCCACGGTCGCGCCGACCGGCAGGTAGCGCTGGTAGCCTTCCCGCAACTGGCCGAAGTTCACGTCGAGCATCATCACGACGAACAGGAACAGCACCGCGACCGCGCCGACATAGACGATCACCAGGATCATCGCCAGGAACTCGGCCCCGGCGATCAGGAACAGCGCCGCGGCGTTGAAGAACGCCAGGATCAGGAACAGCACGGAATGCACGGGGTTGCGCGAGGTCACGACGGCAGCCGCCGACCCGAGCAGGACAGCGGAGAACAGGTAGAATGCGGCGGTGACGATCATTCAAGAAACCTGGCGGTGGGGCATTCAGGGGGACCTAGCGGTAAGGCGCGTCAAGCTCAAGCCGCTTGGACAGCTCGCTTTCCCAACGGTCGCCGTTCGAGAGCAGGCGCTCCTTGTTGTAGAGCAGCTCCTCCCGCGTCTCCACGGCGAACTCGAAGTTCGGGCCTTCGACGATGGCGTCCACCGGGCAGCTTTCCTCGCACAGGCCGCAGTAGATGCACTTCGTCATGTCGATGTCGTAGCGCGTGGTGCGGCGGCTGCCGTCGTCGCGCGGCTCGGCCTCGATGGTGATGGCGAGCGCCGGGCACACGGCTTCGCACAGCTTGCAGGCGATGCAGCGCTCCTCGCCGTTGGGGTAGCGGCGCAGCGCGTGCTCGCCTTTGAACCGCGGCGAGATCGGCCCCTTCTCGTAGGGGTAGTTGATGGTCGCCTTCTGCCGGAAGAAGTATTTCAGCGTCAGCGACATGCCGGAAAGCAGCTCGCCAAGCAGGAAGCTGCGTGCGGTGCGGTCGAGGAAGGCCATGGTCGGTTCCTAATCTGCCCGGCGGCATAGGCCGCGCCGGGCAAGAGGGCAAGGGTCAGGCCGGCGGCGTGCCGGGCAGCCAGCCCATGGCCAGCAGCACGCCTGCGGTCAGGATCAGCCAACCGAGCGACAAGGGCAGGAACACCTTCCAGCCGAGCCGCATCAACTGGTCGTAGCGGAAGCGCGGGAAAGTCGCCCGCACCCAGACGAACATGAACAGCACAACGCAGATCTTGGCGATGAACCAGATCGGCCCGGGCACCCAGGTGAAGGGCGGGAACGGGATCGGGCTGAGCCAGCCGCCAAGGAACAGGATCGTCGTCATCGCCGACATCAGGATCATGTTGGCGTATTCGCCAAGGAAGAACAGCCCGAAGGTCATCGCGCCGTACTCGACGTGGAACCCGCCGACGATCTCGCTCTCGCCTTCCGGCAGGTCGAACGGCGCCCGGTTGGTCTCCGCCAGGATCGAGATGAAGAACACGATGAACATGGGGAACAGCGGGATGAAGAACCAGACGTGCTCCTGCGCCCGCACGATGTCCGACAGGTTCAGGCTGCCGGCGCAGAGCAGCACGGTGACGATGACGAAGCCCATGCTGACCTCGTAGCTCACCATCTGCGCCGCCGAGCGCAGCGCGCCGAGGAACGCGTATTTCGAGTTGCTGGCCCAGCCGGCGATGACGATGCCGTACACGCCGAGGCTGCTGATGGCGAACAGGTACAGGATGCCGACGTTGATGTCGGCGATGGCCCAGCCATCGTTCACCGGGATCACCGCCCAGGCGATCATCGCCAGCGTCATGGTGAGCAACGGCGCGATGATGAACAGGATGCGGTTCGCCCCCGTGGGAATGATCGTCTCCTTGGTCAGCATCTTCAACGCGTCGGCAAAGGGCTGCCACAGGCCGAACGGCCCCACCACGTTGGGGCCTTTGCGCGCCTGCATCGCCGCCAGCACCTTGCGCTCCGCCAGCGTGAGGTAGGCGACGCTGACCAGCACCGGCACCAGCATCGCCAGCGTCTGCGCGACGGTCAGCAGCAGGGTGCCGAACGGCGTGGCGATGAACGCGCTCATTGCCCGCTCACTCCGCCGCCTGGAGCACGGGGGCGGCGTAGGTGCGGGTGCATTCGGCCATGGTGGCGCTGGCGCGGTTGATGGCGTTGGTCTGGTAGTAGTTGGGCACCGCCGGCTGCAGCGGCTCGCGCCCGACGGAAGCCGGGTCGCCGGACGGCCCGGCCTGATCCGTGCAGCCGCGGCGCGGCAGGTCCTGCAAGGTGTTGAACACCGGGTTCACCGCGGCCAGGCGCTCCCGCACGCCTTGGATGTCGTCATAGGGCAGCGGCTTGCCGAGCACGGCGCTGAACGCGCGCAGGATCGACCAATCCTCCCGCGCCTCGCCCGGCGGCTGCACCGAAACGTAGCCGCGCTGCACCCGCCCCTCCGTGTTCACGTAGGTGCCGCCCTTCTCCGTGTAGGCGGCGCCGGGCAGGATCACGTCGGCGCGGGCCGCGCCGCAATCGCCGTGGTGGCCCTGATACACGACGAACGTGTCGGCGCCGATGGCGGCGGTGTCGAACTCGTCCGCGCCCAGCAGCCACAGCAGGTCCGTGCCGCCGCCCAGCATCGAGGGCAGCGCCTTGCCGCCCGGCCCCGGCAGGAAGCCAAGGTCGAGCGCGCCGACCCGCGCCGCGGCAGTGTGCAGCACGTTGAAGCCGTGCCACTCAGGCGTCAGCGCGCCGGCCGACGCGGCGAGCGCCCAAGCCGCCGCCAGCACCGCGGCGCCGTCCGGGCGGCGCAACGCGCCCTGCCCGACGATCACCATGGGCCGCTTGACGCCGCGCAGCATCTCGGCCGCGTCCTCGATGGCAGCGACACCGTCGCCCAGGTGCCGCGCCGCGTAGGTCAGGTCCGCCGGCTGCCCGACATAGGCGACCGGACAGCCGCCCTGGTTCATGCGCTTGCGGATGCGGGCGTTCAGCACCGGCGCCTCGCGCCGCGGATTGCTGCCGATCAGCAGGATGGCGCCCGCGTCCTCGATGCCAGCGACCGTCGTGTTGAACGTGTAGAAATCCCGCCGCCCGCCTTCCAGCGCCGCGCCGTCCTGCCGGCAGTCCAGGTTCTGCGAGCCGAGCGAGGCCATCAGGTCCTTCAGCGCCATCATGCTCTCGGCGTCGCACAGGTCGCCCGCCACCGCGCCAATGCGGTCGCCGGGCAAGTCCTTGAGCTTGGCGGCGATGGCGCCGAACGCTTCCGGCCAACTTGCCGGGCGCAGCTTGCCGTCCTGGCGCACCCAAGGCTTGTCGAGGCGGCGGCGCTTCAAGCCGTCATGGCTGAACCGCGACTTGTCGCCCAGCCACTCCTCGTTCACGTCGTCGTTGATGCGCGGCAGGATGCGCAGCACCTCGGAGCCGCGGGCATCCACCCGGATGTTGGCGCCCAGCGCGTCATGCACATCGACGCTGTCGGTCTTGCGCAGTTCCCAGGGCCGGGCGGTGAAGCTGTAGGGCTTGTTCAGCAGCGCGCCGACCGGGCAGATGTCGATCAGGTTGCCGGACAGCTCGGTGGTCAACGCCTTTTCGATGTAGGTGCCGACCTCCATGTTCTCGCCGCGCGAAGTGGCGCCCATCTCCGCGACGCCTGCGACCTCGCTGCTGAACCGGATGCAGCGGGTGCAGTGGATGCAGCGGGTCATGAACGTCTTGACCAGCGGCCCCAGGAACTTGTCCTTCACCGCCCGCTTGTTCTCGGCGAAGCGGGAATGGTCCATGCCGTAGGAATACGCCTGGTCCTGCAGGTCGCACTCGCCGCCCTGGTCGCAGATCGGGCAGTCGAGCGGATGGTTGATGAGCAGGAACTCCATCACGCCGCGGCGTGCCTGGCGCACCACGGGCGTGTCGGTCTTGACCACCATGCCGTCCGCCACGGGGTAGGCGCAGCTCGCCACGGGCTTCGGCGCCTTTTCCACCTCCACCAGGCACATGCGGCAGTTCCCGGCGACGGACAGCCGCTCGTGGTAGCAGAAGCGCGGGATCTCGACGCCCGCGGCCTCGCACGCCTGCAGGACCGATGCGCCGTTCGGGACCTCGACCTCGGTCCCATCGACAGTCAACTTGGCCATTACGCTGTCTTTCTTTGCAGATGAACCGGCGGCGCCTACTCGGCCGCCATCGGCAGCGACCGCGGCGCCCGCGCGGCCTTGTATTCGGCGATGCGCTCCTCCATCACCGGGCGGAAGTGCCGGATCAGGCCCTGGATCGGCCAGGCGGCCGCGTCGCCCAGCGCGCAGATCGTGTGCCCCTCGATCTGCTTCGTCACCTTCTCCAGCGTGTCGATTTCCTCGATCTCCGCCCGGCCCTGCACCATGCGGTGCATGACGCGCATCATCCAGCCGGTGCCTTCCCGGCATGGCGTGCACTGGCCGCAGCTCTCATGCTTGTAGAACTGCGCCAGCCGGTCGATGGCGCGGATCACGTCGGTGGACTTGTCCATGACGATGACGCCCGCCGTGCCAAGGCCCGACTTCACGTCGCGCAGGCTGTCGAAGTCCATCAGCACGGTGTCGCAGACGTCCTTGGGGATCAGCGGCACGCTGGACCCGCCGGGAATCACCGCAAGCAGGTTGTCCCATCCCCCACGCACCCCGCCGGCGTAGCGGTCGATCAGCTCGCGGAGCGGGATACCCAGCTCCTCCTCCACGTTGCACGGCTTGTTCACGTGGCCGCTGATGCAGAAGATCTTGGTGCCGGCGTTCTTCGGCCGGCCGAGCGCCGAGAACCACGCGCCGCCCCGGCGCAGGATGGTGGGCACCACCGCGATGGTCTCGACGTTGTTCACCGTGGTCGGGCAGCCATACAGCCCCACCGCGGCCGGGAACGGCGGCTTGAGCCGCGGCATCCCCTTCTTGCCTTCCAGGCTTTCCAGCAGCGCGGTTTCCTCGCCGCAGATGTAGGCGCCGGCGCCGCGGTGCACATAAAGGTCGAAGTCGTAGCCCGACCCGGCGGCGTTCTTGCCCAACAGATTCGCCGCGTAGGCCTGATCGACCGCCGCCTGCAAGTTGCAGGTTTCGTTGTAGTACTCGCCGCGGACATAGACGTAGCAGGCCGACGCGCCCATCGCGAAGGACGCGATCAGGCAGCCTTCGATCAGCTTGTGCGGGTCATGGCGCAAGATGTCGCGGTCCTTGCAGGTGCCCGGCTCGCTCTCGTCGGCGTTGACGACAAGATAGCTGGGCCGCCCGTCCGGCGATGCCTGCTTCGGCATGAACGACCACTTCATGCCGGTCGGGAACCCGGCGCCGCCGCGCCCACGCAAGCCAGACGCCTTCATCTCGTCGATGATAGCGTCACGCCCACGGGCGATGACCGTGGCCGTCCCGTCCCAATCGCCGCGGGCGCGGGCGCCCTCCAGGGTCCAGTCATGCTGGCCGTAAAGGTTGGTGAAGATTCGGTCCTGGTCGGCGAGCATCGGTGCTACTCCCCCGCAATCGGTATCGTGTTCAGTGTCGTCGGCCCGCCCTCGGGCGCCGAGGTGAGACGCCCGATCACCGATCCCGGCTTCGGCTTCTCGCCCCGACGCAGCGCACGCAACAGCGCGACCGTGCGGTCGTAATCGAGATCCTCGTAGTAGTCGTCATCCACCTGCAAGATCGGGGCGTTCACGCAGGCGCCAAGGCACTCGACCTCCGACATGGTGAACATCCCGTCGTCGCTCGTCTGCCGCCATCCCTTGATGCCCGTCTCGTCCCGGCACGCCCGGGTCACATCTTCCGAGCCGCGCAGCCAGCACGGCGTCGTGCCGCAGACCTGGAGGTGGTGGCGCCCGACCGGGTTGGTGTTGAACATCAAATAAAAGGTCGCGACCTCGTAGACGCGGATCGGCGGCAGTTCCAGCCGGGCCGCCACCACGTCCATGGCCACGCGCGGCACCCAAGCACTGCCAGCCTGCCGCCGCATCTGCGCCTGCACGACGTACAGCAATGGCAGCACGCCGCTCGCCTTCCGGCTGGGCGGGTACTTGGTCAGGATGGCGGCGATCTCCGTCTCGCTCGCCTCGTCAAAGGCGAAGTGGGTCGGCTGCGCCGCCCCTTCCCCGCTCGACCCGTCGCCGATGTTCTCCGCCGTGCCAAGGCCGACCTGGGACCCGTGCGGCCCTCCGAGCTTTTCCGACATGGCTACCTGTCAATCTCGCCGAACACGACGTCGATGGAGCCGATGATGGCCACCGCGTCGGCCAGCATGTGGCGCTTGGACATATGCTCGATGGCTTGCAGGTGGGAGAAGCCGGTCGGGCGGATCTTGCAGCGGTACGGACGGTTGCTGCCATCCGCGACCAGGTAGACGCCGAACTCGCCTTTGGGGCTTTCCGTCGCGGTGTACGTCGCCCCGGCGGGGATGTGATACCCCTCCGTGTAGAGCTTGAAGTGATGGATCAGCGCCTCCATCGAGCGCTTCATCTCCTTGCGGCGGGGCGCGGTGAACTTGCGGTCCTCGATCTTGACCGGGCCGCCCGGCATCTTCTCCAGGCATTGCTGGATGATGTACACGCTCTGCCGCATCTCCGCCATGCGGACCAAATAGCGGTCGTAGCAATCGCCGTTGCGCGCCACGGGAATGTCGAACTCGACCTGCTCGTACATGTCGTAGGGCTGCGACTTGCGGAGGTCCCATGGCACGCCGCTGGCGCGCAATGGCGGGCCGCTGAACCCCCAGGCCAGCGCCTCCTCCGGCGACATGACGCCAATATCGACGGTGCGCTGCTTCCAGATGCGGTTGCTGGTCAGCAACTGCTCCAGCTCGTCGATGAATTTTGGGAACGTGTCGGCCCACGCGGCGATTTGCTCGGCCATGCCGGCCGGCATGTCGCGGGCCACGCCGCCCACGCGGAAGTAGTTGCTGTGGTAACGCGCGCCGGACACCTCCTCGTAGAAGCGCAGCAGCTTCTCGCGCTCCTCGAAGCCCCACAGGCTCGGCGTGATCGCGCCCACGTCGAGCGCGTAGGTCGTCACGTTCAGCAGGTGGTTCAGCACGCGGGTGATCTCCGCGAACATCGTGCGAATCCAGCGCCCGCGCTCCGGCGCCGCGATGCCGAGCAGCTTCTCCTGCGCCAGGATCCAGGTATGCTCCATGCACATCGGGCTGACATAGTCCAGGCGGTCGAAGTACGGCAGCGCCTGCAGATAGGTCTTGTGCTCGATCAGCTTCTCGGTGCCGCGGTGCAGCAGGCCGATATGCGGGTCCGCCCGTTCCACCACCTCCCCGTCCATCTCCAGGATCAGGCGCAGCACGCCATGCGCCGCCGGGTGCTGCGGGCCGAAGTTGATGGTGTGGTTGTCGACCTCGATCACCTTGGTCGTGCTAAGCTTGTCCTCGCCCGGCGTGGTCGGATGGGTGCCTTCGAAACCGTGGGTCTGGATACCGTCTGGCATCACTTGCTGTCCTTCATGGCACCCGCCCTCATCGCAACCGTGTTCTCGGCTGCGGCCTTCTGGCGGTCGGTGTGGGCCTTCTCATCGCCGGGCAGCGTGACCATGCCCTCCCACGGCGAGACGAAATCGAAATTGCGGAAATCCTGGGTCAGCGTCACCGGCTCGTTCACCACGCGCTTCTGGTCCTCGTCGTAGCGGACCTCGACGTAGCCGGTCAGCGGGAAGTCCTTGCGCAGCGGATGGCCGCTGAAACCGTAGTCGGTCAGGATGCGGCGCAGGTCAGGCTGATCGGCAAAGGTGATGCCGAACAGGTCCCAGGCTTCGCGCTCGAACCACGTCGCCACGGGCCAGAGCGTATGGATGCTGGGCATCGGCGTCTCGGCGCTCGTCGGCACCACCACGCGCACGCGGTGGTTCAGCGACACCGAGAGCAGCATATAAACCACGTCGAACCGCTCCGGACGTTCCGGCCAGTCCACCCCGCACAGTTCCATAAGCTGCTCGCAGGAGAACCGGGGATCGTCGCGCAGCGCCATCAGCACCGCCACCAGATCGGCCCGGCCGACATGCAGCACGACCTCGCCGCCTTCCAGGCCGCCGCGCACGACGCCGGGCAGGGTGCTGGCCTGCTGCGCCAGCAGCGCCGGGCCAGTGGGTGCAGGCGCCTCGACCGGGGCGATGCCGTCAGCCACGCAAGACCGTCCCGGTCCGGCGGATCTTCTTCTGCAACTGCATGATCCCGTAGACCAGCGCCTCCGCCGTGGGCGGGCAGCCCGGCACGTACACGTCCACCGGCACGATGCGGTCGCAGCCGCGCACCACCGAGTAGCTGTAATGGTAGTACCCGCCGCCGTTGGCGCAGCTTCCCATGCTGATGACCCAGCGCGGCTCCGGCATCTGGTCGTAGACCTTGCGCAACGCCGGGGCCATCTTGTTGGTCAAGGTGCCAGCCACGATCATCACGTCCGACTGGCGCGGGCTGGCCCGGGGGATGATGCCGAAGCGGTCCAGGTCGTAGCGCGGCATGTAGGCGTGGATCATCTCCACTGCGCAGCACGCCAGGCCGAAGGTCATCGGCCACAGGCTGCCGGTGCGCGCCCAGTTGACCACCTTGTCGAGGTTCGCCACCACGAAGCCCTTGTCGGCCACTTCGCCCGTGATGCCCTTGATGACCGCGTCCTGCTCCGGCCCGGGCGCCAGCGCTTCCCGGTTCCAAGCGAGGCCGTCCAGGCCGGGCTGCACGCCGCCAATCGCCGTCGCACTCATCGCGAGACTACTCCCATTCCAACGCGCCTTTGCACCACTCGTAGATAAAGCCGACCGTCAGGACTGCAAGGAAGCCAAGCATCGATAGGAACCCGAAAATCCCAATATCCGAAAGGCTTACGGCCCAGGGAAACAGAAAGGCGACCTCAAGGTCAAAGATGATGAACAGGATTGCCACGAGGTAAAACCGCACGTCGAACTTGCGCCGCGCGTCGTCGAACGGCTCGAATCCGCATTCATAGGGGGAGAGCTTCTCGGCGTAGGGCTTTTGCTGCGCCACCAGCAACGAGCCGCCCACCATGGCCATCGCGATCACGCCGCCGATGGCGAGGAACACCAGAATCGGAAAATATTCGGCAAGCAGCGGCATGCGGGAACCTCGAGGCTGGCAGCGCCATGGTGCGCCGCAACCCGATATAGGGGCAAGACGCCTTTGCCGCCAGCGCTGCGGGGACTTGGCAGCCTGCCCTTGCCGCGACCAGTGCGCCATGCCGTCCCGATCCGGACAGCGGCACCTCAGGACACCATATTTTCCAAGTGATCCGCTGCTGGCGCGAGAGACGGGGCTCGAACCCGCGACCTCCGGCGTGACAGGCCGGCGCTCTAACCAACTGAGCTACTCCCGCAGCGGCAGGGCGCACGATCTACGGCGCACGCACCGCCGCGTCAAGCCATGACGCGGCGTATTGGGCGTGTTCGGCATGCCAGGCGTAAACTTCGCGCTGCCTGCTTTCCAGGTATGGGCGGTGACGGTTTCGAACCGCCGACCCTCTCGGTGTAAACGAGACGCTCTACCGCTGAGCTAACCGCCCGTCCCGGCCTCCCAAGCCCCACCCCGCGCCGGAACGGGGTGGGCCGTCCATTAATGCGGCAGCGACGCCACGGGCTGGGCCACCGGCGGCACCACGGCCTCCGCCGGCTCTTCCCATTCAATCGCCTCGGGCTTCCGAACCAGCGCCTGCGCAATCACATCGTCCACATGCGCGACGGGATGGATTTTCAGGTGTTTCTTCACGCTTTCCGGAATGTCCGCCAGGTCCTTTTCGTTCTCCTTCGGGATGAACACGGTGGTGATCCCGGCCCGCAACGCCGCCAGCAGCTTTTCCTTCAAGCCGCCGATCGGCAGCACCCGGCCGCGCAGAGTGATCTCCCCGGTCATCGCCACGTCGCGGCGCACCGGGATGCCGGTCATGATGCTGACGATGCTGGTCGCCATCGCAACGCCGGCCGACGGCCCGTCCTTCGGCGTGGCGCCTTCCGGCACGTGCACGTGGATGTCCCGCTTCTCGAAGATCGTTGGCTTGATGCCGAAGCTGCTGCTGCGGCTGCGCACGTAGCTGAGCGCCGCCGAGACGCTTTCCTGCATCACGTCGCCCAGCTTGCCCGTGTGCTTCACCGCGCCCTTGCCCGGCAGCATCACGCTTTCGATGGTCAGGATCTCGCCGCCGACCTCGGTCCAGGCCAGGCCGGTCACGACGCCGACCATGTCCTCGTCCTCGGTCTCGCCGTAGCGGAAACGCCGCACCCCGGCATACTTGTCGAGGTTCTTGCGCGTGATGGCGATACGCTTCACCTTCTTGGTGACGATCTCCTTCACCACTTTGCGGGCCACGTTGGCGATCTCCCGCTCCAAGCTGCGCACTCCGGCCTCACGGGTGTAGTACCGCACCAGGTCGCGAATCGCGTCCTCGCTTAGCGCCCACTCCTCGGGCTTCAACCCGTTGGCCTCCGCCTGCTTGGCGACCAGATGCCGCTTGGCAATCTCGACCTTCTCATCCTCCGTGTAGCCGGCGATGCGGATGATCTCCATGCGGTCCAGCAGCGGCTGCGGCATCTTGAGGCTGTTGGCCGTGGTGACGAACATCACGTCCGACAGGTCGTAATCGACCTCGAGGTAGTGGTCGGCAAACGTCGCGTTCTGCTCGGGGTCCAAAACCTCCAGCAGCGCCGAGGACGGGTCGCCGCGCCAATCGGCGCCGAGCTTGTCGATCTCATCTAGCAGGAACAGCGGGTTGCTGGTCTTGGCCTTCTTCATGCCCTGCACGACCTTGCCCGGCATGGAGCCGATATAGGTCCGGCGATGGCCGCGCACTTCCGCCTCGTCCCGCACGCCGCCCAGCGACATGCGGACGAAGTTGCGCGCGGTCGCCTTGGCGATGCTCTTGCCCAAAGACGTCTTGCCGACGCCGGGCGGCCCCACGAGGCACAGGATCGGCCCGCGGATCTTTGGGCTGCGCGACTGCACCGCGAGGTACTCGAGAATGCGCTCCTTGACCTTGTCCAGACCATAATGATCGGCGTCCAAGATGCGCTCGGCTTCCAGCACGTCGTTGCTGACCTTGCTGCGCTTCTTCCAGGGAATCGACAGCATCCAGTCAAGGTAGTTACGCACCACCGTTGCCTCGGCGCTCATCGGGCTCATGGTGCGGAGCTTCTTCAGCTCGCCCATCGCCTTTTCGCGGGCTTCCTTGGTGAACTTGGTCTTCTTGATGCGGTCCTCGAGCTCGGCGGTCTCGTCCTTGCCGTCCTCGCCCTCGCCAAGCTCCTTCTGGATGGCCTTGAGCTGCTCGTTCAGGTAGTACTCGCGCTGGGTCTTCTCCATCTGCCGCTTGACGCGGTTGCGGATGCGCTTCTCCACCTGGAGCACGCCGATCTCGCTCTCCATGTGGGCGAACACCCGCTCCAGCCGCTCGCCCACCCGCGCCACCTCAAGCAGTTCCTGCTTCTCGGCGATCTTGAGGTTGAGGTGCGAGGAGATGGTGTCGGCAAGCCGGCTTGGCTCCTCGATCTGGTTCAAGGAAACCAGAACCTCGGGCGCGATCTTCTTGTTCAGCTTGATATACTGCTCGAACTGGCTGACCACGGTGCGACCGAGCGCATCCAGCTCCCTGGCCTCCCCTTCCTCGTCGGGCATCGCCTCGGTGAACGCCTCGAAGTACGAGTCGGTCTCCTTGAATCCGGTGATGCGGGCACGTCGCCCCCCCTCGACCAGCACTTTCACCGTGCCGTCCGGCAATTTCAGCAGTTGGAGGATTGTGGACACCGTGCCGACGCGGTAGATGTCGGCAGGTTCGGGATCATCCTGCGACGCGTTCTTCTGGGCAACAAGCAGAATCTGCTTGTCCTCCTTCATCACCGCTTCCAGGGCACGCACGGACTTCTCGCGGCCGACGAACAGCGGCACGATCATATGCGGGAACACGACGATGTCCCGCAGCGGCAACACCGCCATCGCTTCCGCGGACACGTCCCGGCTCGCAACCGGGTCGGCCACCGGCTTCTCGGCGCTTTGACGGGACCTGGGGGTTGGTCGCGACTTCTCAGGCCGATCAGACTCAGACATGGGACCTCCTATTGGACAGTCGGGCACCTTTGCGCCCGTTTTGGCACGCAAAGCCGCCTCGATAAGAATTTCGCCTTCGGGGCAAGCGGCACGACCGCCTGCATATTGGCGACCGGACCCCGGACGCCAACGGAACGAAAAGAGATAAAGCGTTACGCGCCTTCGGCCCGTTCCTTGCCATAGGTGTACAACGGGTTGGACCGGCTCTCCGCCACCTCCCGGTTGACCGTCACCTCTTCCACGCCGTCCAGGCCCGGCAGGTCAAACATCGTGCCCAGCAGGATCGCCTCCATGATCGAACGCAGGCCGCGGGCACCCGTCTTGCGGGCGATGGCGCGGGTCGCGACGGATCGTAGCGCATCCTCGGTGAAGGAAAGCTTAACGCCCTCCATCTCGAACAGCCGGGCATACTGCTTGGACAGGGCGTTCTTCGGCTTGGTCAGGATTTCCATGAGCGCCGCCTCATCCAGGTCCTCGAGCGTCGCCACAACCGGCAAGCGCCCGATGAACTCGGGGATCAGCCCGAACTTGAGCAAGTCCTCCGGTTCCACCTCGCGAAGGATCGCCCCGGTCCGGCGCTCGTCGGGCGCGCGGACCTCGGCGCCGTAGCCGATCCCCGAGCCCTTGCCGCGGGCGCCGATGATCTTTTCCAGACCGGAGAACGCACCGCCGCAGATGAACAGGATATTGGTCGTATCGACCTGCAGGAACTCCTGCTGCGGATGCTTGCGCCCGCCCTGCGGCGGCACGGAGGCAACGGTGCCCTCCATGATCTTCAGCAGGGCCTGCTGCACGCCCTCCCCGCTCACGTCGCGGGTGATGCTCGGGTTGTCCGACTTGCGGCTGATCTTATCGACCTCGTCGATGTAGACGATGCCGCGCTGCGCCCGCTCCACGTTGTAGTCGGCGGCCTGCAGCAATTTGAGGATGATGTTCTCGACATCCTCGCCGACATACCCGGCCTCGGTCAGCGTGGTCGCATCCGCCATGGTGAACGGCACGTCGAGGATGCGGGCCAGCGTCTGGGCCAGCAAGGTCTTGCCCGATCCCGTCGGACCCACCAGCATGATGTTGCTCTTGGCGATCTCGACATCGTTGTTCTTGGCGCCATGCGCCAGGCGCTTGTAATGGTTGTGGACGGCGACGCTCAGCACCTTCTTGGCGTGGCTCTGGCCGATCACGTAATCGTCGAGGACCTTGCAGATTTCCTTCGGCGTCGGAACGCCGTCGCGCGACTTCACAAGATGCGTCTTGTGCTCTTCACGGATGATGTCCATGCAGAGTTCCACGCACTCGTCGCAGATGAACACCGTCGGACCCGCGATCAGCTTGCGGACCTCATGCTGGGACTTGCCGCAGAACGAGCAATAGAGGGTGTTCTTCGAATCGCCGGACTTGCTCATGGACACTCCTGCCCCGCCGCCCGCAGGGACAAACCTAGAATTAAACCCGGCCGTGCCCGACGGACAAGGCGGAACCGTACCCAGGCCGACCGGCCACGCCGGGCGCGGACCGCCGATGCACGATCAACGATCACTTGACATCCAGCCTATGTGTGCCGCAGCCGCCGCGTTTGCAACGGCCTGGCACCACAAGCTCAAGGCTTCACGGGATCGGCCGGGGCCGGGCGATTCTCCACGACTTGATCGATGAGGCCATAGTCGCGGGCTTCCTCTGCCGACATGTAGCTGTCGCGCTCCAGTTTGCCCTCGATGGACTCCAGCGTTTGGCCGGTGTGGCGCACGTAGATCTCGTTCAGGCGCTTGCGCAGAGTCAGGATCTCGCGAGCCTGGATCTCGATGTCCGCCGCCTGCCCCTGCGCGCCGCCGCTCGGCTGGTGCACCATGACGCGGGAGTTCGGCGTGGCGTACCGCTTGCCCTTGGCGCCAGCGCAGAGCAGCAGGCTGCCCATGCTCGCCGCCTGGCCGATGCACAGGGTGCTGACCGGGCTGCGGATGTATTGCATGGTGTCGTAGATCGCGAGGCCCGCCGACACGACGCCGCCGGGGCTGTTGATGTAGACGCTGATGTCCTTGCTCGGATTGTCGCTCTCCAAAAAGAGCAACTGCGCGCACATCACCGCGGCCACCTGGTCGAACACCGGGCCGGTCAGGAAGATGATGCGCTCCTTGAGCAGGCGCGAGTAGATGTCGAACGCGCGCTCGCCGCGGGCGGTCTGCTCGACCACCATCGGGACCAGCGAGCTGTTGTAGATCTCGACCGGATCGCGATCCCTCATTCTATCCATACCCCCTCTTGCCGCCGCCGCGGATGGCCGACGACCCTGCCCTACATGGTCCATATATCCGCCGGTTCCAGCCGGCCCCGGCCAGTTGCCGGGGTGCCGGGCTATGCCGCCGGCTCAGCTTCTCCCGACTGTGACTCCGCCGGCTGGGACTCCACCGCCTCGGAAACCGCTGCCTCAGGCTCTGCCGCCAGTTCCTCCGGAGTCACGGCCTTGTCCTCAACCTTGGCCAGATCGAGGATGAAGTCCACCACCTTGTCCTCGAAAATCGGGCCGCGCAGGGCGTCCGACGCCTGCGGATTCTTGCGGAAGAACTCCATTACCTGGGCTTCCTGCCCCTGGTAGCGGCCAGCCTCTGTCCGCATAGCCCGCAGCAGCTCGTCCTGGCCGACCTGCACGCCGTTGGCCCGGCCGATCTCGGACAGCAGCAGGCCCAGCCGCACCCGGCGCTCCGCGATGGCGCGGTACTCGGCCTTCAGCGTGTCCTCATCCTTGCCTTTGTCCTCTTCGTCGCCCTTGCCCTGCTTGAGGTCGCTCTCGACCCGCTGCCAGATGGAGGCGAACTCGCCCTCCACCATGCTTTCGGGCACCATGAAGCTGGCGCCCTTCGCCAGGCTGTCCAGCAGGTCGCGCTTGATGCGCATCCGGCTCACCTGGTCGTACTCGCACTGCATCTGCGTGGCGATCAGCTTGCGCAGATCCTCCAGGTTCTCGAACCCAAGCTTCTCGGCCAGGGCGTCGTCGATCACCATAGGCTTGGCCTGCTGGAGCGTCGTCGCCTTCAAATCGAAGGTCGCGGGCTTCCCGGCCAGCTCCTTGGTGCCGTACTCTTCCGGGAACGTCACCTGGATCTGGCGCTCCTCGCCGGGCCGCATGCCTTCCATGCCTTCGGAAAACCCGGGGATGAACCCGCTGCCGCCCAGCTCGACCGGCATCGCGGTGCCGGTGCCGCCCGGGAACGCCTCGCCGTCCACCTTGCCGACGTAGTCCACCGTCAGCGTGTCGCCGGTACGCGCGCCCCGGTCCTCGCTCACCGGCTCCAGCTCGCGCTGGCGGGAGGCGATCTCGTTCAAGGCCTTGTCGATGGACTCGGGCGTCGGCTCGGCGCGCAGCCGGGTCAGCGCGATGGCGCCGAAGTCCGGCATCGGCACCTCGGGCAGCAGCTCGACCTCGACATTGAACGCCAGGTCCTGCTTGTCGCCCGGCGAGGTCACATCGACCTTCGGCTGCGTGGCCGGGCGCAGCCCGCGGTCGGACAGCACCTGCTGCGTCGCGGAGTTGACGCTCTCCTCCAGCACTTCCGAGTTGATGGCGGAGCCGTAACGTTGGCGCACGACGGTCAGCGGCACCTTGCCGGGGCGGAAGCCCGGCAGGCGCACGGTCTTGCCGACCTCGGCCAGCTTCGCCGTGCGCTTGCTCTCCATGTCGGCCATCGGCACGACCACGGCGTAGCCGCGCTTCAAGCCCTCGGAGAGCGTTTCAGTCACCTGCATCTGAACCCGGTCCTTTAACCCTAGTCATCTATATGGTCCGTGTGGTGGTGCGGGCGGAGGGACTTGAACCCCCAAGGCTTGCGCCACCAGATCCTAAGTCTGGCGTGTCTACCATTTCACCACGCCCGCATGCGGACATCAGGCGGCGCGTGTAGCGCACCCGCGGGTAGGGGACAAGGCGGAGCGAAGCGCCGTCTCATGACGGCGGAGCGGCGGCTCAGCCGAGCAGCGCCGTCAGGCGAGCAAGGCCTGGGCGCAGGCGTCCAGGATCGCGTCGGCGTCCAACCCGTACTCGCGGTAAAGGTCCGGCAGGTCGCCGCTCTGGCCGAAATGGTCCGGACCCAACGGCACTACGCGGTGGCCGAGCACCCCGCCCAGCCAGGAATGCGCCGCCGGGTGGCCGTCCAGCACCGTCACCAGAGTCGCGCCGCGCGAAAGCGGCGCCAGGATTCGCTCGACATGCGCCTCGGCAGGCTCGCCGGTGCGCCGGGCGCGGGCGGCGTCGAGCCAGCCGGCGTGCAGGCGGTCGGGACTGGTGATCGCCAGCAGCCCGGCGCCGGGCACCTCGTCGCGCAGTTCGGCGAACGCGGCCTCCGCTTCCGGCGCCACGGGGCCTTGGTAGGCCAGCGCGATGCGCGCTCCCGGCTCCGGCGCCACGACCCAATGCGCGCCGGCGATCACCGCGGCGGGATCGAGGCTGCGGGCGGGCTGCTCCAACTGCCGGGTGGACAGCCGCAGCCACACGGCCGAGCCGTCCGGCGCCTGCATGTGCGCGAGGGCAAAGCGCAGCAGGATCGCAAGCTCGTCCACATGCGCCGGCTCGAAGGAGGCGAGCCGGTCGGCTGCCATGCCGATCAGCGGCGTGTTGATGCTTTGGTGCTGCCCGCCCTCCGGCGCCAGCGTGATGCCGGACGGCGTGCTGACCAGCAGGAAGCGCGCATCCTGGTAGCAGGCGTAGATCAGCGCATCGAGGCCGCGGTTCACGAAGGGGTCGTACACCGTGCCGATGGGCAGCAGCCGCGTGCCGGTCAGGCTGTGCTGCAGCCCGGCCGCCGCCAGCAGGAGAAAAAGATTCTGCTCGGCGATGCCCAGCTCGATGTGCTGGCCGGTCGGCGCCATGCCCCAACGCTGAGCGCTGGCAAGCTTCGCGTCGCGGAACACGTCGTTGCGGGTGTGCCGGTCGAACACCCCGCGGCGGTTCACCCAGGGGCCGAGGTTGGTCGAGACCGTGACGTCCGGGCTGGTGGTGACGATGTGCCGGGCCAGCTCGGCGAACTCGCCCTGCGGGCGTCCGATCTCCGCCAGGATGTCGCCGAACCCCGACTGCGTGCTGGCCCGGCGTCCCGGGCCGCCCGACACCGGCAGCGCCGCCGGAACCGCGACGATGGGCGTGGACAGGCTGCGCCCGGCCGGCGTCAGCAGCTTGGCGAACGGCGCCGCGTCGATCACGGCGCGAAGCTCCGCGGGCGACAGGTCCAGGCCCTCCGCCACGTCCCATTCATGGCCGGGCCGGATTCGCATGGCCTGCTGGAAGAACGCCATCTGGTCGCGGGACATCAGGCCCGAATGGTTGTCCTTGTGCCCGGCGAACGGCAGGCCCATGCCCTTGATGGTGTAGGCGATGAAGCACGTCGGCTGGTCGCCCGAGGCGTCCGCCAGGCGGAACTGCTCGATCAACGTGTCCACGTCGTGGCCGCCAAGGTTGGTCATCAGCTCGGCCAACTCGTCGTCCGACATGGGGTCGAGGATGGCGCGCACGCCGGGTTCGCGGCCCAGCTCCGCCAGCAGCGCCTGCCGCCAGGCGGCGCCGCCTTGGAACGTCAGCGCCGAGTACAGGCTGTTGGGGCAGTCGTCGATCCAGCGGCGCAGCGCCTCGCCGCCCTCCCGGGCGAAGGCGGCTTTCAGCAGGCGGCCGTACTTCAGGGTGACGACGTTCCAGCCCATGTCGCGGAACAGGCCCTCGATGCGTCCGAACAGCCGGTCGGGCACCACGCTGTCGAGGCTCTGCCGGTTGTAGTCGATCACCCACCAGACGTTGCGGACGTCGTGCTTCCAGCCCTCCAGCAGCGCCTCGTAGATGTTGCCCTCATCGAGTTCCGCGTCGCCCGCAATCGCCACGTGCCGGCCCGGCGGCAGGCCGGCGTCCAGCCCATGCAGCCGCACGTAGTCCTGCATCAAGGACGCGAAGCTGGTCAGCGCCACGCCCAAACCCACGGACCCCGTGGAGAAATCGACCTCCGGCCCGTCTTTGGTGCGGCTCGGGTAGCTTTGGATGCCGCCCATCTGGCGCAGCGTGGCCATCCGCTCCGGCCGCTCGCGGCCCAGCAGCAAGTTGATGGCGTGGAACACCGGGGCGGCATGCGGCTTCACGGCAACACGGTCCTGCGGGCGCAGCACCTCGAAGTACAATGCCGTCAGGATGCTGATGCAGGAGGCGCAGCTCGCCTGGTGCCCGCCGACCTTGAGGCCGTCGCGGTTCGGGCGGACATGGTTGGCGTGGTGCACCATCCAGGCCGACAGCCACAGCAGCTTCTTCTCGATCTCCCGCAGCCCGGCGATGCGCGGCGACGCTTCCCGGACGATCGGGTTCGGCGCGTTCATGCCCAGCCCCCTCTCATGCCCAGCCTCGGGCCATGCGGCGGACCGCGGTGCTGGCGTTGCGCTTGCCGTCGCCGGCGTAGTCCTCATGGTACTCCTCGATCTTTGCCGGGTCGTACAGGTAGTTCACCATCAGCGTGGCACTCTCCCGCACGCCCTTGCCGCCGGTGTCGGCGCCCACCATGATCCGCTCCACCCGGGCGCCGTTCGAAAGGTGGAAGTGGGCCACGGGGTCGAGCGCCCGGCTGCCGCGCGCTTCCACCATCAGGTAACGCGCGGCCAGGCGGGTCAGCACCGGCTCGACCGGCTTTTGCAGAGCCGGGTCGCGGAACCAGCCCCGCTGCTTGAGGATGGCGTCGAGCGCCTGCGGCCCGGTCATGCTGGCTGAGGCGCCCCCGGGCGCCATGGCGGCTGCACCCCCGGGCGCCGCGGCGCGCAGGCTCGCGGCCTCCTCCTCGCTCAGCAGCGCCGGGTCGCCCTCCGCCAGCTTGGCGCCGAGCCACTTGCCGAAGCCGGGGATCGGCGACAGGGTCGCGAAGGTCTTGAGGTTGCGGAACTCGGCCCCCAGCAGCTCGACGACGCGCTTGATGAGGAAGTTGCCGAAGCTGATGCCGGCCAGGCCGCGCTGGCAGTTGCTGATGGAGTAGAAGATGGCCGTGTCGGCGTCCTTCGCGTCCAGCAGCGGCGCCTTCTTGTCCAGCAGGCGCTGCACGCTGGAGGCCAGGCCGCGCACCAGCGCCACCTCCACGAAGATCAGCGGCTCGTTCGGCATCCGGTGGTGGAACAGCGCATAGCAGCGGCGGTCGCTGTCGAGCCGGTTCTTGAGGTCGCTCCAGGACCGGATCTCGTGCACCGCCTCGTAGCCGACCAGGCGCTCCAGCAGCACGGCCGGGCTGTGCCAGTCGATGCGCTGCAATTCCAGGAAGCCCACGTCGAACCAACTGGCCAACAGGCCGCGCATGTCGCTTTCCAGCGCCGCCAGATGCGGGTCGGCGCGGGTCAGCTCCAGCAGCGTGGCGCGCAGGTCCACGAGGAACTTCATGCCGTCCGGGATCGTGGTGAACTGCGTGAGCAGGCGGACCCGCGGCGGCTCCAGCGCGCGGCGCAGCCGGACCTTGGCGGTCGCGCGCTCGGCGTCGTCGGTGGCGGAGCGCACTGCCTCGTAGGCCCGGCCCACCGCTTCCGGGTCGCTGTCGAAGGAGGCGAGGTCGCGCAGGAAGCCTTTGCGCCCTTCGGCGTCCAGGGTCAGGTAGGCCTGGGCCAGCTTCGCCGCGCGGTTGCGGGCGCTGACCTCGCCGCCGCGGGCGTTGAGGCAGGCGCGCATCTGGCTGAGGATGCCCTGGTCCTCGTCGGTGGACACGCGGTCCGCCATGTCGCGCCAAACGGTCGTGATCCGGCGGATCGCGCGGTCGAACAGGCCGGTCGGCGCGGTGATGTCACTCATCGGACGGCTCCCTACGGCCCGACGTTAGCACGGCGGCCTCTCCCTGCCATAGCGCGCCGGCGTCATGGCGCGGCGGTTTCCGCAACGGCTTCGGCGATGCGCGGCAGCAGGTCCTCGGCGATCAGGCCGCGGCCCGCCAGCGCCGCGGCGCGTCCGTGCAGCCAGGCGGCGGCGGCGGCGGCGTCCCAGTCCGCCATGCCCTGCGCCAGCATCGCCGCCACCAGCCCGGCCAGCACGTCTCCCGCCCCGGCGGTCGCAAGCCACGGCGGCGCGCTGTCGTTGATCACGACCCGGCCGTCTGGCGCCGCGACCACGGTGTCCGCGCCTTTCAGCAGCACCACCGCGCCCACGCGGCGCGCGGCGGCCCGGACGGCGGCGATCCGGTCGGAACCGACCGGGCCGAACAGCTTCGTGAACTCCCCCTCATGCGGGGTCAGCACCGCGCAGCCGGCCAGCGCGTCCGGCTGCCCGGCACAGGCGCCGAGCGCGTCCGCGTCCGCCACCACCCGGCGCCCCGCGGCCAGCAGCACCGGCAACGCCGCCCGCGCCGCGTCCTGCCCCAGGCCGGGTCCGCAGACCCACACGGATCGGCGCTCGTCCGTCAGCAGCGTCGCCAAGGGCGCTTCGGTGACGACCAGGCCGGGATCGCCGGTGCGGTACACGTCGGCGCCGCCCGTAGCCGCAACCGACACCATGCCCGCCCCGCCGCGCCGGGCGGCGCCGGCGGACAACCGGGCCGCGCCGGTCATGGCAGCACCTCCCAGCACCGTGACGTGGCCATGGGTGTATTTGTGGTCGGACACCCCCGGCGACGGGACGCGCCAAAGCGCCGGGCCGTTGCGCCAGGCGCGCGGCGCGATTTCCCCAAGCACACTGGCCGGCAGCCCGATGTCGGCCAGTACAATGTCGCCGCAGAGCGTGCGGCCCGGCAGCAGCAGATGCCCGGGCTTCAACCGGAAGAACGTGACCGTCGCCTCCGCCGCGCGCACCCGCCCGCGCGGCTGGCCGGTCGCGCCGTCGAGGCCGCTCGGCACGTCCACCGCCAGGACGCGCCGCGCCGCGCCCAGGGTTTCGGCGACGAGGTCCGGCACGTCGGCGGACAGGCCCGCGCCGAGCACGGCGTCGATGACCAGATCGGCGCGCGCCGCCTCGTCCGGTGCGAGCGGGACGGTGGGGCCGCGCCAGCGCACTGCTGCGGCCTCCGCGTCCGAGCCGGCGCGCGGGGGACCGAGTGCAGCAAGCTGCACCGGCCAACCCTCCTGCGC
>JAABUX010001201.1_pt1 | contig 40227 bp, 30 predicted proteins | sample 5561851 | NCBI WGS metagenome assembly JAABUX01 (sample SAMN10711883, study PRJNA513361) | rock metagenome | isolation source: Antarctica rocks | place: Antarctica: Victoria Land, Richard Nunatak red sandstone | collected 2016-01-03 | reverse complement strand
AATCGCCATGTCGAAACGAAGCCAAGCCATCAAAGCCAGCCCGAACCAACCACCGCGAAGAACCGCCACCCAAGCGAACGACGCCAACCATTCGGCGTCATCCCCACAGGCGACAAGGTCTATACTACCGCCTTCCGCCGGCGGTTCAAGAGTCTTCTCCGAAAATTCGCAAAGGCCGCTCGGTCGGTCATGGTTTAGTGTCAGTCGATGACTCGTCGTAAGTCCGGGCCACCTCGACCATCAAGGTTTCGAGTTGTCGGTAATAGTCGGCTTCTTCAAGGGTCTTTTTTTTGTCTTGGAGTGCGGCGACCTGAAGTTCCAGCTCGTTCCTGCGGCGAATCAGCTCGGGCGAGGCCTGGCGGTCGCGCTCGGTGCGGATCAGGTGGAATTGGTGGGCTTTGAGGCCGTCGGCGGCGGCGGTCCCTTTGGGTTTCCGAGCCAGGCGAATCCCCTCGAACCAGTCGGCGGGAGTTCCTTTGCCGTCGGCGTTGTCGTCGATCAGGGCATGCTCGGTGCTCAGCCGGGCCTTGGTCTTGTAGAAGTCGGCGGTCTGCTTGCCGGCGATCAGGAAGGCTTCGAGGAGCGACGTCTGGCCGTCTTTGTCAAGGTCGGCGCGTGGGTTGGTCCAGGCTTCGGCGAGGTATTGGCCCAGCCTCGCGTAGTTTTGCTCGACGCCGGTCTTGGTCGCGGTGACGACGACCCGGTTCGGCCCGGAAAGCTTGCTCAGGAACGGGCCGCTCGACGACGAGCAGTCGAGCACGGCGACCGGCCCCTCGATCGGTTTGAGCCACTGGGCAAGCTCCGAGTCGGTGACGTCGGGGCCTCGGAGGTTGAACTTGGCTTCTCGGCCGTCGAACGAGCCGTGGCCGATCAGGACGAGCCAGAGTGTGCCCGAAGGTTTGGTTTTGGATCGGTCGGCGAGCCAGTCGCGGAGGCGGTCGTGGTCGGAAGGGGTTGGCTCCGGGGCCTTGTCGCCCGAAGGGGATTTCTTGTCGCCGATCGCGACGAAGTCGGCACCGGCCTTGGCGGCGGTGTCGCGCCAGCGGGCGACCCAGGATTGGTAGGTGACTTCATATTCGGGGGTTCCGGGCGTCCCGACCACGACGAGCACGATGGGGCGGTCGACGTCGGCGGTGGTGCAAAGACTGAGGGCTAGAAGGGTTGAAGCGGCTAAATTCATGGGGAACACCAAAGACCGGAAAAGAATTGCGGATTGCAAATCGCAGATCGCAAAGGAAGGCCAATCAGGACGACTCCTTGCGATCCGCGACTCCGCCTTGTGAAGGGAGTTAGGCGAGACCGTTGATTCGGCGGATGCCCCACTCGGCGGCGAGGCAGAGGATGGCGATGAGAAAGAAGAATGGTTGGTGCCACAAGGGGGCGGTCCAAGGCTCGACGATGGGCGCGGATCGGGATGGTAGCCCGGCGACGAAGGCTTCAAGGCGGTCGCCGTCGACGACTTCGCCGTGGGTCCGCGCGGCGATGGCGGTCATGGCGTCCCGGTTCGGTTCGAGGCGGGCGAACTCGTCGGCGGAGGGCTGCGCGGCCCAACCGGCGTCCTGGATCCCGATACTTGTCCCGTCGGCGGCGGTCGCGGCTGCTTGGAAGCGGTAGGGGCCGGGTTGCGCCGTCGTGATCGACGCGAGATAAGCGCCCGGTTCGTCGGCCAAGGGTTCGGCGTCGACCGACAGGTGGCCGGCGTCGGGCAAGGTGACGTCGATGGCGACCTTGGCGTCGTCGAGGGGGCGGTATTGCGAGTCTCGGACGCGGACGGTCAAGTCGACGGTGGGGGATGGGGCGTCGGGCCGGGATTTGAGGGCGACTTCGACCCGGCGGGGGACGTCGGCGACGAGCCAGCGGACGGTTTGCCGCCACGAGCGGTCGAGGTCGGTCTCGGTCGGGTTGGCCCTTCGGAGTCCCCAGCGCCAGAGGTCGCCGATCAGGAGGGCGGCGACGTGCCCTTTGCCGAACGGTTGCGCGACGAGGGCGGGGACGAGTTCGTCGGCGGCGTCGCGGACCTGGGCCAGCACGGCGGCGCCCGGCTTGATCCCGCCGACCGCGTTGGGGCTGGCGAACGGGGGCATGGCGGCGAGGCGGGTCCGCTCGTCTTCCTCGGTCTTCCGGGTCCTGATCCAAGGTTGGAGCCAGCCTTCTCGGGTGAGGACGAGGCGATGTTCAAGCCCCTCGGAGGAGGTGGCCGGCGTGGGTTCGCCGAGGCGGTCGAGGTAGACGGGCAGGAGGTCGCCGACGGGGGTCCGGTCGTACTTGCCGGCAGAGAATGAGTCGGGGCCGCCGAGCATGAGGAGGCCCCCGCCGCGCCGGGAGACGAAGTTGCGGAGCAGGGTCATCTGGTCGGGGGTGAAGAAGCCGGCCTCGATGTCGTCGAGGATCACGGCGTGGTAGGCGAACAATCCTTCGGCGGTCTTCGGGAAGCCGTCGCGGAGTTCGGCCTCGTCGAGGGTCCCGAGCCGGACCAACACCGGTTGATCGGCGGCTTCGGTGGTCTCGGGGTCGGCGTTGTCGAAGCCGTTGAACAAGGGCGAAGTGGTCCGGTTGCCGCTGGCCTGGAAGTCGAACTTGGGCTGACGCTTGGCGATCCGGATCAGGCCGACGAGCTGGACCTGGTCGTCGCCAAGGATCGCCCTCCTCAAGAACTTGAACTCCCAGCCGGGCCGACCGCCGACGTAGAGGACGCGGAACGGGCCTTCGCCCTGGTCGACGACGACCAAGCGCGAGTTGTTGGCCAGGGTTTGCTCGTCGTTCGCCTCCGAGACCGCCGACGCCTCGACCCGGTAGAACTGGACGCCCTTCTTGTCGGGGCGGAACTGGAACCGGAATGCGAGCGGTCGAGAAGCGTTGGAGGTGAGGGTGGCTTCCTGGCGGGCGACCTCGGCGCCGGACTCGTCGAGGACGACGACTCGGATCGGTTGGTCGCGGAAGCCGGTGGCGGCGACCTCGGCCTTGAGGACGACGGGCGCGGCCTCGAAGTTGGCCTGGCTCACGGAGACGTCGCGGACGCCGATGTCGCGGCCTTGGGCCTTCGAGGGGGGGACGACGGGGTAGACCGGCGGCAAGCCCGCGAGGTCGAGGTCGCCGAGGTCGGTCCGGTTGCCGTCGGTGACGACGAGGACTCCAGCCAGGGGGAGACCTCGGAACCGGCGACCGATCGCCGCCAGCGACGAACCCAGGGCCGACCCGGTGCCGTCGAACGCGAGGGTGTTGAGGGTCTCGACCCCCCGGAGGTGCGAGTCGAACAAGTAAGGGCGGACGTCGAAATCCTGCGCCAGCCGGGTCCGCCAGGGGAGGTCGTCGCGGACACGGGAGCGGACCCAGTCGGCCTGGGTGGCTTGGGAGCCTCCGTCGCGGATCTGGAGGCTCTGGCTGTTGTCGACCAGGACGACGAAGGCGTTGGCCCCCGGCTTGGGCCTCGATCCGGTCAGGAGCGGCTCGGCCAGGCTGAGGATCAGGACGGCGAAGCCGACGGCTTTCAAACTGGCGGCCAGGAGCTTGACCGGACGACCGGCCCTGGCCCGCGCGTAGGTCCAGGCGAGCAGGAGCAGGACGACTCCCATCAGAGATCCGGCGGCGACGGTCCACTCGGGCGAGCCCCAGATCAGGGACGAGGCGGTGGTGATGGGTGACGTGCTCGGGTTCATCGGCCGCTCCCGAGGCGTTCGTAGTAGCGACGGACCCCTTCGGCGAACCGGGGGGGGACGGGGTCGCGGTCGATCGGGACCAAGGCGTCGGGCGACTCGCGGCGGCGGACCTCTTCGGCGACCCGGTTGCGGAGTTCGAGGATCGGGTCGGCGACCATCTCCTTGAGCTTGTCGGGGTCGAGCGGCTGGGCGTGCCGCCTGGCTTCTTCGCGGGCGCCTCGGGCCCGGTCGCGAATCCGGGCGGCCTCGGCGCGGAGGTCGGGGTTGGTGAGCAGTTCCTCGACGTCGCGGAGCCGGTCGGACCACTGGCGGAAGCCGTCGCCGGTGATCGGGTTGACCCCTTCGCCCCGGTCGGCTCCTCCAAGCCCGCCTCGCTCCCGACCACCACCGCCGCCGTTGCCCCCTTGGTTTCGCCCTTCGGAGTTGGGCTGGCCGCTCGCGGGGGCGAACTCTTCGAGTTGGCGGTTCAGGTCGTTGGGCTGGTTGCCCCCCCCTGCCCCTCCACCCTGGCCGCCACCGGGACGTTGGCCACCGCGTTGGCCTTGGTTTTGGCCGCCTTGTTGCCCCTGGCCTTGACCCTCTTGACCGGGTTGACCCTGGGCCGCTTCACCCGGCTGCTGACCACCTTCGCCAGCTTGCTGACCCTGACCCGCTTGACCGCTCTGACCCTGATCCGGTTGTTGACCCTGTCCGGGTTGGCGACCTTGCCCTTGACCGGGTTGTTGCCCCTGGCCAGGTTGTTGGCCTTCGGCTTGACCCTGACCCGGTTGTTGGCCTTCACCTTGGCCGGGTTGTTGCCCTTGGCCCTCCTGCTGACCTTGGGCCCGTCCCGGTTGGCGACCCTGCCCCGGTTGGGGATCTCCGCCAGCTTGGTCACCGGGTTGTTGACCTTGGCCAGGCTTTTGACCTTCGCCGGACTGACTCGGGCCGGGTTGGCGATCCTGGGGGTCTTGGCGATTCGGCGAGCGACCGATCTGGTTCGATTGTCCTTGCTTGGGGATGCCGGATCGACCGGGTTCCGATCCAGCCGGGTCGTTCGCACCGGGCTGGCCGCCCGCCTGTTGATTCGAGGGATCGCCGGGCTGGCCGTTCGGCGTGGCGGATCGGCGAGTGTTGGGGCTGTCGGCGCGGGCGAGGCCCCGGTTGGCCTGGTCGGCGAGGTCTTCGAGTTCGGCCTGGGCTCGCTTGAGCGCGGCGGATTCGTCGCCGAGGATGCTCCGGGCGGCTCGTTCGACCCCTTCCCGCAACCCATCCAGCCCTTCGCCCGCCTGGCGGGAGGACCGGGCGGCCTCGTCGGGCAGGCCGGCCTGGGCGAGTTGGCCGGCCTCGTCGAGGTCCTTGGGGATTCCCTTTTCTCCGGCCTTGCGGACGGCGTCGAAAAGCTCCTTGGCGAGCAAGGGTTCGGTTTCCTCGGCCTCGGTGACGGTGGATCGCATCTGGTCGAGGAGTTGGTCCAGGTCTTTTTTCTGCTGGGTGAGGTTCTCGCCGACCTTTTGTTTGGCTTCGGGGTCGCGGAGGGACCGCTTGGTTTGCTCGTCCCAGCGGGCGAGTTGGTCGGTGAGCTTGGTTTGCTCCTCGGACAGCTTGCGGGCCTGGTCGCGCATCTGGCCGACGTCTTCGCCGAAGCGGTCGGACGATTTTTTTCGGAGGTCTTCGCGGAGGTCCTTGAGTTGGCGCTCGGCCCGGGTCCCTTCGTTGAGGGCCTGCGAGACCTTGCCTTCTTCGAGGGCCTCGGCGGCCTGGCGGACCTGCTCGCGGCCCTTGTCGATCTCGGGGCGGGCTTCGGCCATCCGGTCGCGGTTCTCCTCGCGTTCCATCCGCTCGCGGACCTCGTCGGTGTCGCGGAGGATCTGCCGCTCCTGGTCCCGGAGCCGCTTGAGTTGGCGCTGGGCCTCGGCCTTGGCCTCGGGGGTCTTGGCGGCTTCGAGCGCGGCCTGCAACTCCTTGAGCCGGTCGTTGAGGTCGGTCTGCCTGCGGGCGAGTTCGGCCAGTCGGTTGAGGACCTGGCGGGTTTCCCGCTTCTCGGCCTCGGCCTTGGTCGCGTTTTGCGGGGATTTGGCCGACTTCTGCTCCTCGTAGCGGTTCTCGTCGTTGGACAGTTCGAGTTCGTTCAACTGCTGCTGGGATGCCGATCCGCCGCTGCCCCCTTGCTGCTGCCTGGAGCGTTGCCGGGCGACCTCGAACTCCCTGGCCCGGAGTTTGAGCAGGGCTTGATACGCGGCCTGCTCGGCGGCGAGGGCGGGCCGGAGCTTGTCGAGGCTTGGCCCTCCGGCGGCGGCGAGGTGGGATTCGGCCTCTTTCATCGCCACCGCGGCGGCCTGGAGGTTGGCCTTCGAGGTCGGGTCGCGGAGGGCCTGGGCGATCGGCCCGATTTGCTCGATCGCCGAACTTTGCGACTCGTGGACGACCCCGGCGTCGGCGGCGAATGCCGGAGTCGGTTTCGCTCCGGTTTCGCGGCGGACGAGCTTCCAGGTCGCGGCGATGATCTGCTTTTGCAACTCGGCGAGTTTCTCGGCTTGCTGTCCGTTCTGATTTTGCGATTCGGACTGTCCGCCGCTGGGCGGGGCTTCCCCCTGGCGGAAGATTTCCTCGAAGTGGCGGACCTCGGCGAAGAAGAGGTCGCCCGAGCTTCGCCGCGGCTTCGAGTCGGGTCCGATGTCCTCGGCCCAGAAGAAGTAGCTGACGAGTTGATCGGGCTGCGCCTTGAGGTTTTCCATCGCGATCAAGTGGTCGGCCACCCGCTTCTTCGAGGCGGGGCCGTCGGGGTCGAGCACGAGGTCGACCGCCTCGCCGCCGGGGGTGATGTAGTTGATCCCGTGGCGGATGACGCCGAAGTCGTCCTCGGTCTTGGCCTGGACCTTGAGTTCTTCGACCGGCGAGACCTGGACGTCGCGCCCCGGGGCACTCATGGCGATCGTCGCGGGTCGGTTCACCGTGACGTTGACCGCCAGGTCCGTGGAGGTCTTGTTCTTCCGACCGTCGCGGTCCGTGAGTTCGACCTTGTACTTGTGCGACTCGGCCAAGACCCAACCGGCCTGATAGGTCGGCTCGGCCTCGCCCGCCTTGTTGACCGGGGGCGCCCCGGCGACGAGTTCGAGCGGGGTCGCGTTCCCCTTCTCGTCGACCAAGCGGGCCGAGGCGACCTCCTTGTTGAGCCGGAACGTCAATCCCAGCGTCGTCCCCTCGACGGCGGTGACGTGGCGGACGTCTTCGAGCGTCTTCGACTCCAGCCCGGTGTAGCTCGGGTAGGCGAGGTGGGCATCAACCTTGCGGACCTCGGGGAAGGTAAACACCTTGACCCGAAAGCTGGGGCTGGCCTGGCCGTCGAACGCGACCCGGTAGGTCAACTCGCGGTCGACCGACTCGATCCGACCGGCGAAGGTGGGGTCTTCCAGGCTCCGGGCCATCAAGGTTGGCGAAGTCGGCTCGCCGGACTCGACCACAAGCTGGGCGCCGGCGGGGACGTTCGACCCGAACCGGGCGACGACCAGGAGCGGCGCGCCTCGCTCGACCTCGGCGTCGCCGGGCTCGACCTGGATGTCGGCGGCAGTGGCGCGGCCTTCGATCACGGCCAGAGGCGCCGCGGGGGCCGTAGCCTGGTTGTGGCGTTTGGGAGTGATCCAGAATATGAAAGCCATCAAGGCAACCAGAGCATAACCAACCAGCCGGACTTGTCGTTTGCGAGCAGTGGGGATGACCTGGCCCCAGTCGTGGGCAGCCTGGTGCTCCAAGGTTTCCCGGATCACGGCACTAGGCAGGTAGCCAACCACTCGACCCGGTTGCTGCCGGGCATCTTCCTCAAGGGCGGCGAACAACCGCGAGTCGAGGTCGGGAAAACAAGCTTCGACCCGCTCGGCGGCCCGGCGCCGCAACGTGATGGGGTCGCGCTTCTCCCAGGTCTCCCAGCCGATCTTGGCGAGGCAAACGGCGATGATCAGCCAAACATACGACCAGCGCGGGAGGATGGCGTCGGCGGTCGGCACGAAGTAAAGTACGCTCGACCAGATCACGATGAACAGGAGCAAGGCGACGAGCCAGAGTTGATAGGTATACCGCGAGACCCGCCGGGCCACGCGGTCGAGGGCGGTTTGCAATTCGCGGTTCATCATGGCGTTCAGGTCCCCAAAGCCGAGGCGGGACGAGGGATTCGGGCGCGATCGACCCGGCCCGCCAGCCAGGTTTCGCCGATGAGGAGGGCGATCGCCCCCAGGACCAACCAACGCCACAGTTTTTGCCGCCCTTCGAGCTCGGCGGTCTGCATCTGCCGGAGCGCCTCGGCGTCGAGCTTCTGGCGAGCGGAATCCCCGGCCAGGCGGACCCCTCGTTGGGCCAGGGTTTCTCGGGTCAAAGGCTCGGTCCGGCTCTCGCTCGGGTCGAGGTTGACGGCGAAGGTCCGGGTCTCCTCGCCGTTGGGATCATTGCGACGGACCGAGTAGACTCCCGGCGCGTCGGTCGAGGTGATCGCCTCGGTCCCCGGTTCCAATTTCGAGGTCGAGCCGTCGGGTTTGCGGACCTCGTAGGGTTCGGTCTTCGAGGGGAACCCCACGTCGGCCAAGAGGACGCGGTCGCCGACCCGGTAGCGCTTCGGGTCGCCGCTCGAAGCGCCTCGGCGGTCGAGCAGGCCCGCCATCAACGGGACGAACTTCGACGACCGGGCAAGCTGGCTGTCGGTCGGGTTCCAGCCGCCGGCCAGGACGACGACTCGCCCCTGGCCCACCGGCTTTTCCACGAGGGCGGGCGAACCGTCGTCGAACCGGGCGAGGATCTGGGCCTGGGCGAACACCGAGTCGGGGTTGGCGACCGATCGGTGCTTCCAGAACCGGATCTTGGTGAAGTCGTTGAACTGCGGGCCGGCCAGGGGGGCGAAGGTTGGGTGGTCGAAGGCGATCTCGCCGAGCATCGCGTCCCGACCGGTCGGGGCTTCGACCCAATCGACGCTCGAAACGCCGAGCAGCGTGGCCAAGGTGGGCGAGGCGCCCCCTCGGGTCGCCACGACGAGCGCCGAGGCCCCAGCTTCGACCTGAGTGCGGATCGACGCGGCCAGGGTCGGGGCGACCTCGCTCGCCACCACGATCAGGCTCGGGGGCGATTTGGGATCGGTCGACGACGGGTTGGCGACGACCCGGACGGTACGCCGGGAGGTGCTGTCAAAGACCCGGTTGAGGTAGTAGAGCAGGCCGTTCGGGTCGTCGAGGCCGTCCGGTCCGAAGAAGCCGACTGTGTCCTCGGTCTTCGGGGCGGCGGCGATGTAGGCGAGGTTGTCGAAGGGGAAGGCGTCGCCGGTGAGTCGGAGGGCCGAAGGGGGGGCGGTCTTGGGGTCGATCGGCGTGAGTGGGACGCGGACGACCCGGCTTTCTCCGGGCGGGACGGCGGCGGTGATTGGTGGCCCGACGGCCTTGCCCAGGGCGTCGACCCAGGCGACCTGGAACGCCTCGACCCGAGAGGCCGGGTCGTTGCTGATTCGGACCCGGGCGGCAAGCTCGTCGCCGTTGGATTTGGAGGGGGTGACGGCCCCGTCGCTCGCGTCGGCCAGGGCTTCGATCCCGGCATTCCCGCCGGGCAAGGCGACGGTTTGCAACTCCAATTCCACGTCGGACGGCCAGGCGAAGTTGCCCAGGGCGTCGAGCCGGCTCCCGGATTGGAGGTCGCTGATCAGGATCACCCGTCGAGGGGATCGGCCGGCCTTGGGGTCGCGGTCCCCCTCGTCGGCGACGACGGCCACCGCCTCGGCCAGCGCCGAGCCAAGCTCGGTCCCCTTCCAGCCGGGTTCGAGGCTTTGCAACCGGCTCCGGGCCAGCGCGAGCCGGGCGGAGGGTTCCAAGGCCGCCCCCTCGGCGAAGCTCAAGACGGCGCGGGGCGAAGCGTCGAAAGCGAACAGGGCCAGCGGATCGCCCGGCTTGGCGGCGAGCAGGGCGGCCTCGGCCCGCTTCTTGGCCTGGACCCAGAGGTCGCCGCGCCTCAGGCTCGCCGAGGTGTCGACCAGGACCAGGGTCCGGCGATGCTCCGAGTCGACATCCACCTGCGCCACCGCCCTCCAGAATGGCCGGGCGAACGCCAGCGCGAGCAACGCCAGCGCCCCGGCCCGGAGGAGCAAGAGCAGCCAGTGGTCGATCCGGCTCCGCTGCGTCACCCGGGGGGGCGACGGTTCGAGGAACATGATCGATGAGAACGCGACTTCGCCCTGGGGCGTCTGGCGGATCAGGTGGCACACGATCGGCGCCACGATCGCCAAGGTTCCCAGGAGGTAGAGAGGGGTCAAGAAGTTCAACGCGCCGCCCCCCTCGGGCGGGTCGAGGCCCGACCCCGCTTCATCCGATTCTTGAGCAGGTCGAACAGGACCGACCCGAGCGCCTGATCCGTCGAGACGGCGACGAACTCGACGCCGAGGTCGTCGCAGCTTTGCCGGACCTCGGCGGCGTGGGCGCCAAACCGGGTCAGGTAGCCGGTCCTCGCGGCGGCGGGGTCGACGTAGACGTCGCGGCCCGACTCGGCGTCGCGGAACCTGGATGGGGTGTCGAACGGGAAGTGGATCTCGGCGGGGTCGAGGACCCGAAGCACGACGACGTCGTGGCCGGTGGCCCGGAGGTAGCCCAACCGGGTCCTGAGTAATTCGGTCGGCGCGAGCAAGTCTGAGATGATGATCACCAAGCCGCGCTTGCGGACCGTGGCGGCGACCTGATCCAAACTCTTGGCCAGGTCGGTCGACTTCGCCTGAGGCTCGCGTTCGAGGAGCGCGATCATCCGGGCGAGGTGGCCGGGGCGGTGGCGAGGCGGGAGGTACTGGGTGAGAGTGTCCTCGAAGGTGATCAGGCCGACGGCGTCGCGCTGGCGGGTCAGGAAGGTGGCGACGGTGGCGGCCAGGGTCCGGGCGTAGTCGCTCTTGGTGTAGGCCCCCGAGCCGTAGGCCATCGACCGGCTGGTGTCGACGACCAAGGTACACCGGAGGTTGGTCTCGTCCTCGAACCGCTTGATGTGGTAGCGGTCCGACCGGGCGAACAGCTTCCAGTCGAGGTACCGGGGGTCGTCGCCGGGGGTGTACTGGCGGTACTCGGAGAACTCGACCGAGAAGCCGTGGTAGGGCGACCGGTGCAGCCCCTTGACGAACCCCTCCACCGCCGCCCGGGCGCGGAGTTGCAGGCTCTTGATTCGCATCAAGGCTTGCGGGTCGATCGCCGATCCGGTGCTGGTGTTGTTCGCCCCCAAGCTTGCCATCAGCGGGTTGGCCCCTTGATGTGTTCGAGGAGGCGGTCGACCACCGAGTCGACGGTCACGCCGTCGGCCTCGGCCTTGTACCCCAGCAAGATCCGGTGCCGGAGCGCCGGGTGAGCCAGGGCTTTGATGTCGTCGACCCCGACATGGTGCCGACCCGCCAGCAACGCTCGCGCCTTTGCCCCCAAAACCAACGATTGGGCCGCCCTCAACCCCGCCCCCCAAGCGACCCAATCGTTGACGAAGCCGGGCGCTTTCGGCCCCGGTCGGCTCGCGGCGGCGATCTGGACGGCGTGGCGGATCAACTCCTCGGCGACGGGGACTTTGCGCACGACCTCATGAAATTCCAGGACGTCGGCGCCGGTGAACAGGGGTTGGATCGGCTCGGGCTTCTTCGAGGTCGTTTGCCGGACCACGGCGACCTCATCGTTTTCCGGCAAATAATCGACCACCACATTAAACAAAAAGCGGTCGAGTTGCGCTTCGGGGAGAGGATACGTCCCTTCCATCTCGATCGGGTTCTGCGTCGCCAGCACAAAGAACGGTTCTTCGAGCGGGTAGCGGACCCCCGCCGCCGTGACCTGGTGCTCCTGCATCGCCTCCAAAAGCGCAGCCTGAGTCTTAGGCGGGGTCCGGTTGATCTCGTCGGCGAGGATGACGTTGGCGAAGATCGGCCCCTTGACAAACTGCATCCGCCGCTTGCCGCCGTCGAGTTCTTCGAGGATCTCGGTCCCGGTGATGTCGGCGGGCATCAGGTCGGGGGTGAACTGGATGCGCTGGAAGTTGAGGTGGAACACCTGCGCGATCGACCGGACGAGCAGAGTCTTGGCCAAGCCCGGCGCCCCGGTGATCAGGCAATGCCCACCCGCGAACAGGCTGATGAGCAACTGATGCGTCGCCTCGGCCTGGCCGACGATGACCTTGCCCAACTCGGCCTCGATCCGAGCCCGGCTGTCGCGGATCTTCTCGACCACCCGGCGGTCGGACTCGTATATCTCGACATCGGAAGTCACGCTGACGGTCCTCTGGTGGTCGGCTCGGAAGAAAATCGAATTGAGCCACGGATGGACACGGATGGAGCACAGATGAAATTCTTTCTTCCTCTTATCCGTGTCCCGTCCGTGTCCATCCGTGGCTAAAGATTTTTGCCCTGGTCAGTGCGTCATGGCGTAGGTGACGATGTTGATCCCCATCGGGTAGGACTTTTTCTCGGCGAATTCCTTGAAGTACCAGGGGTCTTCGCCTTCGCGTTCCCAGCCGTCGCCGAGGTCGGTGTTGTGGCAGATGATGACCATCATCCGCTTCTCGTCGTCGAACAAGGCTCGGTAGTGGACGTCTCGGGTGTTGCCGTCGTGCCATTCTTCCCAGGTGATCCCGAACCCCCGCCCTCGCTGCGCCGCTTCGATGCTGGGGACCTGCGGCTTTTCCTTGAGCCGGTAGACGCAACTGAAGATCGGGTGTTCGAGCGGGAGTTCCTCGGGGTCTCGGTCGGGGAAAACGCGCTTGATCTCGCGGTGGAAGTTCTCGTATTCGCTGTCGCCCCAGAAGTCGTCGACCATCAGGAACCCGCCGTTGAGCAGGTAGCGGCGGAGGGCGGCGACCTCTTCCTCGGAGAACACCAGGGCGCCCGGCTCGATGATGTAGATGAACGGGTAGTCGAACAGTTTGTCGTCGGTCAGGCGGAGCGTGACCGGGTCGGGGTTGACCTTGAGCGAGGTCAACTGCTGGAGCCGGTACGAGAAGTTGAGGTCGCTGTCGGGGAAATCGGTCGCCCAACGCCCCCCGCCCCAGCGGCGGCCACCCCCCATCGAGTCATACTGGATTCGGGCGAAGGTGAAGACGTCGGACTTGAACCGGGGGTCGACCGTCCAGCCGGGGACGCCTCGGCGGTCCTCGGCGATCGAGACCGGGGGGCGTCGACCGCCGCCCATCCGGCCACCGCCGCCATAACGCTGCGCCAACGCCGCGCCGAATCCCAGGCCGACGAGCAGCAGCACCCCGACCGACACCTTCCAGCGACTCCGTCGTGTCATCGCGGCTACTTTCCAGGTGAAGGGGTGTCTGCGGATTTGGTCCGACCCGGATCGACCAGGTCGAGCAGGAGCTTGTGCGCGGCGCGGAACCGGGGGGCGGCTTCGAGGGCCTTGAGGACCTCGCGCTTGGCCTCGGGCTTCCGGTCGCTCGCGGCCAGGAGCTTGGCCAGGCGGAAGTGGGTCTCGGCGGGGTCGGTGGTGTCGAGCGCCGCCCAGGCCCGGTAGGCGTCGACCGCCTCGTCGCGGAGGTTCAGCCGCTCGGCCGCCCCGGCGAGCCAGCGGTGAGGTGCGACGATGAGCGGGTTGATCGCCAGGAGCTTGCGGGCGGTTTCGGCGAGCTTGGGCCAGTCACTCGCCGCCTCGTCGACCTCGGCCAGCCGCAAAAGAGCGGCCAGGGCGTTGCCGTCTCGGGCGGCCCAGGCTTCGAGCGCCGAGCGCTCGCCCGGGGTGTCGCCGGTCTGGCGGGCGATCTCGGCCCGAAGCTCGTAGATGTTGCCGGGAGCCACGTCGTTCGGGTCCAAGGCTTCGAGCGCGGCGATCGCCGACTTCGCCTCGGGCCACTTCTTTTCCAGGACCAACCGAACCGCGAGCCGTCGCTTGGCCGGATAATTGGTCGGGTGATCTTTGAGATAAGCGGCGAGCGCGGTGGAGTCGGCGTCGGGCGGGAGCTTGACCTCGTCCCAGCTTGAGCCGGGCGCGACCGCCTCGGCCTTGGCGTGGGCGAATTGGGCGAAGGTGTCGTCAAGCTGTGCGAGCGATTGTCCGGTCCGCTTCTTGAGGGCTTCGTTGATCGTTTCCCCGGAGCCGAGGTCGTCGAGGATGTCCCGAAGCGCGGGCAGGCCGAACTTCTCGACCAGGAACTCCACCGCCATCGCCGACTCGTGGTAGGCGAACTGCAAGGACAACCCCGACTTCGGCGCCAGGAACGCCGAGGACAGCTTGCTCATCGGGGTCAACTCGGCGCCGAGGAGCATGGCGCGGAACCGGGGGTCGGTGGAGGACCGCCAGGCGGGGTTGGCTTGCCCTTCCTCGTAGACCGAGATCCCTTCGCTCAACCACCGAGGCATCTTGTTCCGGGTCTTGCCCAAGGTCACGGCATGGCAGTATTCGTGCCACAACACCGACTCCCAGTTGGTCGGGTGGTCCCCTTGCGAGGCCGGGCTGTTCGCGGTGATCACCTTGCCGAAACAAACCCCAAGGAACCCCTCCGCGCCCGGCAAGCCGAACGTCCGGACGGCGAACTCCTTCTTGGCCGGGAAGATCTCCACCGTCACCGGCTCGTCGACCTTGACCCCGTACTTGGCGCCGAGCGTCGTCCGGGCATTGGCCAGGAACGCCAGGACCCGAGGGCCGTAGAGCTTGGCCTCGGTCGGGTCCATCCGAATGAGCAGCCCTTCCCCCTCGAGGGTCTGGAACTCGCGGAGCCGGTCGCGGAGGGTGACGAGGTTGAAGGCGAGGACATTGTAGGCATCGGCGGCGAACAAGGCGTCGGCCAGCTTCCAGCCTTCGTCCTCGTCGCCGAGGCGGAGCCAATCCTGGCAAAGCTGGACCTGCGCCGGGTTGTACTCGGGGTCGATGCTCAAGGCCCTTCGCTGGTAGGCCGAGCCTTCGGCGAAGCGGTATTTTCGGGACAGCTCGCGGCCGATGATGTGGTCGACCTCGGGGTTCTTGGGGCGATGGGCGAGAGCCTCGGTCCTGGCTTGCGCTTCGCCCGAGGGGTCGTTGCGGAGGTGGGCGAGCACCGCCCGATAGGCCCAGGCGCGAGGCTCGACCGGGTTGGTGTCGAGGACCAGGGTCAGCAGCTTGCTCGCCTCGTCGTAATCTTCGTTGTCGACCCGGATGTCGGCCTGGAGGAGCAAGCTGTCGACGTGGTTCGGGTTGATCTTCAAGGCGGCGGTCAGTTCCTCGGACGCCTTCGGCCGATCATCGTCGAGCAAGGCCCGGGCGAGGAGACAGTGGAAGTCGGCGAGCCTGGCGGCTTCGGGCGGGGCTTTGGCCAGGGTCGAAGCGGCCAGGGCGTTGTCGCTCTTGCCGAGGCTGAGTTCGGCGGTCGCGAGGTAGGCGTCCACGAGTTCGGGCTTGGCCTTGATCGCCGAATCATAGAAACGGTCGAGGACCTGGCGGGCGTCGGCCCCCCGGATCATGAAGTACCGGCCCAAGGCGACCCGGCCTTCGGGCGTGTCGAACCGTCGGGGGGTGTTTTGCACCAGGCGGTCGATGGCGTCCAGCATGTTCTGGGCTTCGGCGTCGCGACCGGCTTCTCGGTAAACCTCGCGGGCCAGGAGCCGGAACGAAACGCCCGAAGCGTTCCGCCTCAGGGCCTCTTCGATCGTGGCGATGGCGGCGGGGTAGCGGCCTCGGGCGCGGTCGGCCTCGACTTTCCAACGATACCAAGGCTCGGCATGATAACCGCCCGAGGCCAACTCCGCCTCGACCCGCTTCGAGCATTCCTCGTACTTCCCCGAGAGAAACAGCGCCTCGGCGTCGATCAGGGTCATCGCCCCATCCGCCGAGGGTCCAACCACACCCGATCCGCCGAACCAGGCCAGGAGCCAGACCACCCCGCCCCAGGCTGTTCGTCGCTGGCCGATCCGGCTCATGGAGTGGGTCCAATCATCCGAGAAACGCGGGGGTCGATCCAGGCTCGGTCGAGGGAGAGGCGGCAAGAGGCTCGATTATAAGCGGAATCGCAAAGCGAAAGCCAAGTACCAACTTCGGTGCGGTGTGAAGAGATGGCGTTTTTTCCCGATGTTCCGGCCCGGATTTCCGGTCAATCCCCACCTGGAGTCGGTCGACGTCGGTCGGTCGGCGGAGGCGGATCAAGGCGTCGTCCATCTGGGCGTTCGGTCATCTCCGGCGCGAATCCGGTGGTAGAATTCGACCGAAGGCTCAGCGAGCGACCCATACCCCTCTTCCAACTCGCCCGACTTCGCCGCACGCAAAGTCCGCCGAGAAAGGACCGAACGATGCCGACCCTTGCGACCAATCGACCAAGATGCATTTCCAAGCCGGCGACGTTCGCCTTGACCCTCGCCCTCTTCTGTCTCGCCGGGTCCGACGCCTCGGCCCAGTCCGGCGGCGCGTTGCAGCGATATTCTCAGCGGTTTTATGGTCAAAACTTCTACGACCACCAGCATCCCGGCCGCTTCAACCGGCTGGGCTATCGCCGGCAAGACTTCGGCCCGATCTACGGGCCGCCGCAGATCTACAGCCGGCAATACGGCGACGAGTACGGCTACCAGACGGCCCAACCTTTCGTCCCCCGGCGGGCTGGCGGCGGGATGGGGTCGAACGCGAACTCCTCCTCCTACTGATTAATCAAGATATCGAGATTTCGAGTATCTTTGACTGGTTCACCACAGGACGGATGCTGGGTAGGCTGCGAATTTGCCATCCCCACTGACCAGAGTCATCCCTTCGACGAGCGCTTGGGCGATCAAGATCCGGTCGAACGGGTCGCGGTGGCGATCCGGCAATGTGGCCAGTTGGAGCGCGTGGGATGTACGGATCGGTAGTTCATGGATCTGATACGCCTGGGACCAGCGGGCCACATATTCGTCCAATGGATCGGCGAGGACCAATTGCTGTTTGGGGTAGGCGGTTTTGATGGCCAGTTCCCAGACGGTCGCCACGCTCAGAAATAGCTCGTTGGACGAGTCTGTCAGGGCCGCCTCGGCGGTCCGAGACAGATTCGGGCTACCATCGGCGAGCCAGAGGAAGGTGTGCGTATCGAGGAGCAACTTCACCCCGAGTGTCCGAAGAAATCTTCGAGCGAGTCATCAAAGTCCGGGGCCATGTACAAGATCCCGCCCTTGCCCAGTCCGGGGGCGGGGCGCGGGGGCCTTGAGCCTTGGCCGACGAGCTTGGCCACCGGTTGCTGTTTGTCGGTGATCACCAACTCTTGACCGGGGGTCAACTCGCGGATCAAATCCTTCAATCGACTCTGCGCTTCTTCCAGGGTGATCGTCGGCGGCATCGTGATTTCCGGTTTCGGTGAAGATGATCGGCGAGGATTACCATTCCTAAAATTTTAAAATGGGAGTTTTTGGCTGTCGAGTGCCAAATTCGACCAGAACTCGGATCGGCCCGTACCAGATCAAGGTATCTTCCCAATCCCGATGAAAAGGTGGTTTGAATCTCCCGAAGACGTTGACTCGATCCATGACGATTTGTTCGCGGTTGCGATGGCGGCTTTGGTTGGCAAACAACCGTCGTAGTCAGCCCTCGTGCGACGAGGATTCCGGCTCAGGCTTGACCTTCGGGCCGTGGAGGAACTCCTTGGCGGTCCGCTTGAATCGGTCGCGGCCGAAGTCGAGTTCGATCATCCGCTCGGGGTAGTCGAGCTTTTTCGAGGATTCCCAGGGACGGTGGATCGATTTGCCGGGAAGCTCGGCGAGCTCGCGAACCCACTCGCGGACGTAATCGCCGGTGGGGTCGAACTTTTCGCCCTGGCCGACGGGGTTCAAGATCCGAAAGTACGGGGAGGCGTCGTAGCCGGAGCCGGCGACCCATTGCCAATTGCCGATGTTCTGCGCCGAGTCTCCGCAGAGGAGCAAGCCCCGGAAGATCGCCTCGCCGATCCGCCAGTCGATCATGAGGGTCCGGGTCAGGAACGACGCGGTGATCAGGCGGGCTCGGTTGTGCATGAAGCCGGTTTGCCGCAACTGGCGCATCCCGGCGTCGACCATCGGGAAGCCGGTCTGGCCTTGCTCCCAACGCTCGACCTCGGCCTTGTCGACGCGCCAGGGGAAGCCTCGCCAGGGGGCTTTGTATTCGAGGGTCGCGCCTTCGGGCTGGGTGTCGAGGATCTCGGCGTTGAAGTCCCACCAGGCGAGTTCGGACCGCCACTTGGGTTCCTTCGAGCGGTGAACGGCGAGCCGGGGGCCAAGGACGCCGATGTTGAAGTACATGCTCAGGAGCGACGTGCTGGGCCGACGCGCCGGGAAGTCCCGGGCTTCGGCGTAGCCGGATTCGGCGTGCTCCAAGAAGTCGTCGAGCCGCTTGATGGCGGCGGCTTCGCCGGTGTCGGGCAACTTCATCCCGGGGTCGACGCGGCGGATCTCGCCTCGGGCGATTTTCTTGGGGACCGCAGGCAGTTTCTCGGGGGTTTCGGCGAGCTTGGGGAAGTCCTTGGCCAGCCACTTCTTCGCGTAAGGGCCGAACACCGTATATCGCCCGCCGCTTCCGGTGAGGAGTTCCCCCGGCTCTCGGGTATATTGCCCGGGATAGCGGCTGACCTCGATCCCGGCCTTCTCCATCGACTCGTCGGCGAGCGCGTCGCGCTCTTTGGCGTAGGGGGTGTGGTTCTTGATGTAATGGGCGTGGGTGAACTTATGGTCGAAGGCCAGCTTGGCCAAGACCTCGCGCGGGACGCCTTCGCGGACGATCAGGTCGGAGCCGAGCGCCCGGTAGGACTCACGCAAGGCCCGGACGTTTTCGAGGAACCAGGCTTGCCGCCGAGGGGTCGTGACCGGGCGGTTGAAGATGATCGGGTCAATGATGACCAGCGGCAAGACCGGCTCGCCCGAAAAGCTCGCCGCTTCGAGTGCGGGGTGGTCGTGGGTCCGTAGCTCGGTCCGGTGCCAGACCAGGTGCATGGTGCTCCGCCTTCGTTCCAAACGAACCGCAATCTCGGGATTGTATCCCCCGGTCAACCGGGAGGGTCGGAGGACTGGCCGTCGCCGGTCGTCGGGGGGGCTTGGCGGAGGGCGACGACCGCGAGAGGTGTCACGGCGAGGAGCACCAGGCCCGTCGTCAGGCCGATCGTCGGGACCGAGAACGACTCCTGGGCCCAGCCCGAGAGCAACCCTCCCCCGACGACCGACAGGTTCACCAGCGACATGTAGGCGGTGAACTGCGACCCCTCGACCCCCTTGCGGCACAAGCCCATCAGCACCGGCATGCAGGCGACGCTGAAACCGGGGTCGAACATGAACCAGAGGATCAACCCGCCCGCCGCCAGGCCGGTCGTCCCCCAGTAGTCGCCGATCAGGTCGAAACCGACCAGGAAGCCGCCGATCAGGACCATCATCACGACCATGAGCCGTCGGGGGCCGATCCGGTCGGCGACCAGGAAGACGATGATCGTCGCCAGGAGGCCGACCACCGTCCCGCCAACCCCCATGTAGCGCGACGTATCCACGTCGGTCCAGTGCAGCATCCGGATCAGGTGCCGAGGGTAAGCTTGGATGAAGACTTGCGCCCCGGTATAGACCACCAGGATCAAGCCGAAGATGAGAAGACTCCGGAGCACGAAGAACCCCTTGGCCAGCTCGACGAAGACTTGGCGGAGGCTCGGGTGCGGGGTATATTCCGGCTCGATCTCCAGGGTGGTTCGATCGAGTTCGACCTCTTTTGCGACGCGATGCCCCCAGGGGACCAGCGAGTCGCCGGGGCGTTCGCGGACGAAGGCGGTCAGCAGGGTCATGGTCAAGAGCACGGCGGACTGCGCGATCGCCGCCGAGGTGAACCCCAGGTCTTGGATCAAGCTCGCCCAGACCGCGGCGCCCAGACCGGCCCCGACCATGATCCCGGCCCTCATGCAGGCGTTGATCCGGCCTCGCTCGGACTCGGGGATGATCGAGATCGCCATCGCGTCGACGCCGGCGTCCTGCACCGAGGCGAACAGGCCGTGGATCAGGAAGGCGATCGAGAGCGCCGTGATCTCCGAGGCGGGGTCTCGGATGGCGATGACGCCGAGCGACGCCAGGAACGCGGCGAACTGGGCGCCGAGGACCCAGGGTTTCCGACGCCCCATCGGCGACCCCTGATATCGGTCGATCAACGGCCCCCAGAGGAACTGGACCGACCAGGGGATGCCGATCCGCGCCCCGAAATTGGCGATCACCAGGGGGTCGACCTGCCGCTGGGCCAGGTAGTTGGCCACGGCGGTCAGGGCGAACCCCGAGGGGATGGTCGACGCGGTCGAGGTCTTACCCGGCGTCCTGGTCGGCCTGTTCGCGGGGGCGGTGGCCGACAGGGTTTCGGGGCGCTTGATGCTCACGGCCATGCAGGTGGGCTAGGCGGTCCTGGCCTTCTTGCTCGCCGTGATGGTCGGCTCGGGGTCGATCCAGATTTGGCAGATGGCCTTGATCCTGGCGTTTTCCCAAGTGTTCGTCACCTTCGAGGAACCGAGTCGACAGGTCTTCCAGCGCCACCTGGTCGGTCGATCGGCGCTGGGGGGCGCCATCGCCCTGGAAACCGGCCTGTTCAACGTGTCCCGCGTGCTCGGCCCCGCCGTCGCCGGGATCTCTTTGTCGCTCCTGGGTCAAGCCTCGCCGTTCGCCATCAACGGATGCAGCTTTTTGGCGGCCCTGGCCATCCTCTCGTTCTTGAGGACCCCGCACAACAACGAGGCGGACGTCGAACCGGGTGAAGCCGAACGCGAAGGGGAGATCGGCATCCTGGCGGGATTTCAATATGTGTGGAATGACCGCCGGGTCCTGCGCATCTTCCTGCTCTTGGCCTTCTTCGGGGTGGCCGGGCTGGGATACACGGCGCTAATACCCGCCTACGCCCAGAAGATCCTGGGGTCGTCGGCGGGAGGCTACAGCGCCTTGCAGGTGGGAGGCGGGATCGGCTCGACGGTCGGGGCGTTCGTGGTGGCGAGCATGGCCGCCTCCAAGCGGCGTGACCTGCTGGTCTCGGGGGGGATGCTCTTGTCGGGTGTATCCCTGGCCCTGGCGGGCGTGGCCCCCGGCCTGATCGGCAAGGGGGCGGGGTTGCCCGTCGCGGTCGCCTTGATGTTCTTGAACGGGATGGGCACGATCGTCGTGTTCGCCACGGCGCAAACCTTGATCCAGGCGGCGGTGCCCGACGCGATCCGGGGGCGAATCTCCGGGTTGTGGATGATCGTCTTCAGCGCCTCGACGCCGATCGGGTCGCTCGCCTCGGGCATCCTCGCCCAACCCCTGGGAGTCGTCCCGATCATGGCCGCCTCGGGCCTCGTCTGCGTCGTCGCCGCCGGGGTCGTGCTCGTCACCGGGGCCTTGATCCCCTCCAAGCAGGAGATGCGCGACGGGGCGGTTTGATCGATCTTGGCTCGTCGATGGCAACATTCAAGCTTTGGGCGTGTTGGCCTCCCGTTTGGCGAAGCAAGCCTCGCTAAACCGGGCCAGGAGCGGGTCGAACGCCTGGTGATGCTCCAGCAGGCCGAAATGGCGGGCGGGCGCGAGGATGGCAAGCTCGGCGCCGAGGATGCTGTCGGAGATGGTCCGGCCCGCGTCGGGGGGCGTCGTCGTGTCCTTGTCGCCGACGACGACCAAAGTGGGCACGTCGACCGTGGCCAGGGTCGCGGTCTCGTCGTAGGCGATCATCCCGAGCATCCCCCGGGCCAGGACGTCGGGCCGGGCGTGCGGCATGAACCGGGCGCAGAAGTTGAGCTGATCCTGGGTTTCCGTCCCGCCGAACGAACTGTCGGCGGTGGACTTGTGCGCCGAGCCGTTGAAATAGCTCAACCAGCTCAAGGCCCAGAACACGGGCCAGAGCGCGATCATGACGCGCATCATCGGGATTAGGACCGGCTTTTCGAGCAAGCTGTAGACCGACGCCCCAACCGTGGTCTTGACCGGATCTTTGTAGGTAGTGTGGACCAGAACCAAACCGGCGACCCGCGATCGGAGGACCTCGCGGAAAACACGGCAAAACACGAGCGTGATCATCCCGCCGATGCTGTGGCCGACGAGGATGGCGGGCTGCTTGCCGGCGAAGGCGAGGACCGCGTCGAGGTCGGCGGCGAGCTTTTCCATCCGGTAGTCGTTGTTGTCGGGCTTCTTCGACAGGCCCATCCCCGGCTCGTCCCACAAGATCAGGCGAAACTTCCCGGCCAGATCCATCTTGGGATAAAAGAACGCGGTGCTGTTGCTCCCCCAACCGTGGGTGAAAATGATCGGAGGGGCGTCGGCCGGTCCATAACACTCGACCCGAATCTTGCTCCCGTCGGGCCGGTCGACCCAATGGACCTCGCCGGTCCGCTCCCCTCGGGGTGAGTCGCCGACCCCGCCGACGCCCGGCTTCGGCCTCGCCTTGGTGAGCATTCCTATTCCCTGCCCCACCAGTCGGCCGAGCGAACCCCAGACCAGGAGCGCCAAGGCCGCGGCGAGGAAAGCTGTTGGCTTGTTCCAACCGGGATCGAACCGGAACCGCCGTTCTGGGGGTGCATTGACCGTCTCGGCGGGAGCGGACCGGGCACCTCGCTCCCGCTTCGCCTCGCTGTCGTCCTTGTCGACGATCATAGGTTGAGGGGGAGACGATGCCTCGGGCGAAACCGGAACACGCGACTCGTCATACCACCGCGTTAAGAGGTACACGCCACCGACGAGGATCGCAATGGAAAGCAGCCCTCGGAAATAGATGCCCAGGATGTTGAACGGCATGAATAGCACGAAGTTTGCTCCCGGATTGCTCAAGGCGAAAGGGTTTGCCCCAGGGAGGGCCGCAAAGTCGGTGCCAGCGATGATCGCCTATCATGTCTATTCATCCATTAGCTCCACCGCCTACCTCGACCGGCATGCTTGAGCAGGACCCGCCCCGCTTCCCGACGCCCTCGGGGACTTTGGTCGATCGCCCGCATCCGGTCTCGGGCGTGGCGGTAGGCTTCGCGGTGGTCGACGATCGGGTATGGGTAGTCGCGGCCGATCCGGCAACCGATCATGATCTGGAGCAGCGGGGGCATCGTGTGCGGCTCGGCGAGGAACTCGTCGGGGACCGGCTCCAACTCGGGGACGTAGCGGCGGATGAACGCTCCGGTGGGGTCGTGGTCGAGCGCCTGCTTGGCGGGGGAATAGATCCGGAGAATATTGATCCCGGTCGTCCCCGACTGCATCTGGGCCTGCGAGTAGTGGATGCCCGGCTCGTAGTCGAGGAATAGCCGGGCCAGGTGGACCGAGGTGGGCCGCCAGTCGAGCCAGAGGTGGTAGGACGCGAACGACATCAGCATCGCCCGCATCCGGAAGTTGATCCAGCCGCCCAACCGGAGCGCCCGGATGCCGGCGTCGACCATCGGGTAGCCGGTCTGCCCGAGCCTCCAGGCTTCGAACCGGCCCGGCGAGAAGTCCGACTCGCGGAGGCCGTCGTAGGCCCGGCTGAAGTTTCGGAACTCGATGCCCGGCTCGTCCTCGAGCTTCTGCATGAAGTGCGACCGCCAGCGGATTCGTTCGCGGAACGACCGAAGCGCCCGCCACCACCGGGGGTCGACGTCCACCCCGTCGCTCCAGGCTTCGGCGAGGTTCCGCTCGCGGTCGCGGGCCTCGCGGAAGACCCTCCCCGCCGAGATGCACCCCCAGGCCAGGTGGGGGCTGAGCCGGCTTCCGCCGCGCCGGGCCGTGATCGGGCTGGAGATCCCTTTCGGGTAGGCCAGCCCCCGGTGATCGAGGAATGAATTCAAGATCGAGTGCGCCACCGACTCACCGCCGCGCTGGGCTTCGGGCCTCCGACCGGGTCCGATCCCCAAGGCTTCGGGCGGGACGACCGAGCCGGATTCGAGGCCCGACGGCGAGGTGATCCGCCGGGGGACGCGAGCCTCGGGCCGGGCCATCGCCGACGACCAGAGCCGATTCCAATCATCCCGCGACCGGAGCCGACGGGTCACGCCGTCCTGGGGGATCTCGTGCCAGGCGATCCCTCGACGCCTGGCCCAGCGGCCGACCCGGCGGTCGCGGGCATAAGTGATCGCGTTGCCGGTTTCCTGATGGCTCCAGAGGGCCTCGATCCCATGCTCGCGGTCGATCGCGTCGAGCACATCCGGCATCCGCCCGACCCGGTAGGTCACCCGCCCGCCCAGCCGCCCCAGAGCTTGGTCAAGCTCGGCCAAAGCCTGGTTGATGAAGACCAGGTGCGAGGCGTCGAAGTCGTCGGCCTGGACCACCTCAAGCTCGTAGACATACAGGCAGATCACGGGGCCTCGCCGGCTCGCCAGGGCCAGCGGGTGGTGGTCGATCACCCGCAAGTCGCGCTTGAACCAGACAACCTGCACGGGCATGAGATCACCGAACCGGACCACGACCAGGGCCGCCAACCTCGAACACCATTCTGATCAATTGTACAATGGGGACGGGCGTTGTCGAGGCATCCCGGTTCTGGCCTCCGGCGAAGAGTGGCGTTGCCTGGATCTGTCGACGGGGTACAAACTCTCCCGACGACCCGAAACGATTGGTGTCAAAGCAAGGGCGAGACTCAATGGGCCAGAAGCTGACGTTCAACGTGGTGACCGACTATGGCGCGGACAACACGGGGCGGGACGACTCGACGGCGGCCATCGAGCGGGCGATCCGGGGGCTGACCGGCCACGTCGGCGCCGCGCTTTATTTCCCTTCGGGGATCTACAAGATCGGCCAACCGCTGGTCATCCCCCGGAGCATCGCCAACGAGCCGAACCGGCACACCGCCAACATCTCGATCTTCGGCGACGGGTCCGACGCGACGACGCTCCTCTTCCTGGGCGACGACCCCACCCGCCACGGCCTCAGCACCGACGTCACGTCGTTCACCCTCCGCGACCTCAAGCTGACGACCTCGCGGTTCGGGTCGGTCTCCCAAGGGATCATCCAGGCTCAATCCAACGACTTCATGGACGGGTACCAGGCCGGGTCCGCCTTCTTGTACTTGGGCAAGGGAAACCTCCGGGTCCGCGACGTGACGTTCAGCGGCTTCATGACCGGGGTCCACATCAACAACGTGTCGGCCAGCCAGATCTGGATCAACGACTGCAACTTCAACAACTGCCTCATTTACGGCCTCCTCGTCGAGAACATGGCGGGCAACGCCTTCTTCGAGCGGTTGGAGATCACCGGGATGGTCCCCGGCCCCGGCTCCCACCCTTCGGCCCGAGACTCGCGGAGCGTCGGCATCCGGATCAACCGGGGCGACGGCTTCCAGGTCTCCGACTGCCTGATCAGCGGTTGCGGCAAGGCGTCGATGATGCTCAAGCCGACCCGGCACACGCCCCCCTTGGCCGTGCCCGAGGAGATGTTCAAGCTGGTCTACGTCTACTTCTCGAACTGCCAGTTCGACCTGCCGTTCAACGCGAACGTATCGGAAGAAGCCCCAAGCTTTGGCAGCTCGGTGATCGTCGACGGCTCGATCAGCGGTTCGGCCAATACCAACGAAGTCGAGCACATCACCCGGGTCAACTTCACCAACTGCACCGCGACCGCAGCCGCCAACAACGGCTTCTACTTCCGAGGTTGCGGTCGGATCAACCTGACGGGCTGCTCCGCCTTCGTCAACGCCACCCACGGGGTCCGCGTCGACCACCCGGTCGTCCACCTCAGCATCAACGGAGGGCAATACTTCAACAACTCGACCGCCAACCACGGCACCCACGACGGGATCTATTTCGGCCCCAACGTCACCGACTTCCTCGTCGCCAACGTCAAGGCGGGCCTCGCCCCGGGCGAGAAGCAACGCTTCGGGATCAACGCCTCTTCCCCCACCAACAACCGCTACCTGATCAACAACTGCGAAGCCATCGGCTACCAAAACGGCGGCGGGATCAACGCCCAAGGCGGCCCGAGCAAGGTGGTGGCCAACAACCTGGTGTAATTCAACCAGACGGTTCCGCCAACTTGAAACCGAGCGTTTGCCGTAGTCGTCTCAGTCCCTTCGTCGCGGGCCAAGGTGGCCTCAAACCTCGACGATTACCGGCTCGACTGCGACGCCCTCCGCGACGACCGACGTGTCGCCACCACCGGAATCATCCACCACGGCATCAAGATTCGAATTTATGAACTGCTTGAGCCGAGCGATTTTGAAGTCCTTGACCCTTGAAAATGGTGGAAAAACAAGGTCAATGACGCTCAAAAGCCTCGGCTCGATTGAACCAGGGATCAGTGATAAGCCTTCGTTGCGTAGAAACGACAAATCCTCTTTCTTGTTGAACCAGAACATCGCCAATTCCACAACGCTCTCTCCGGCAGGAAGATCGATGACGTCGTGGAAGGTGGGTTCCATGAAATGGTCGGCTTCCATGGCGAAGACCTGATGGCCGTAGGCGAACTTGGAAATTTCATTTCCATTCAAGTCGAGCACGCGGACCCTCCAAACATGGAGCAAGTCCATCAATTTGGACTGATAAGATGCCTGTGCGGAAATAACCGCTTGGCCTCCTTGAACTTCGATGCTCAGGTTCGGGACACCAAAGCTGGCCATGATCTTGTCCTGCCCTCCCATCAAAGGAGGCTTGGACGGATCTTGCACCGTAGTCGTCGTGGTCATTGCTGGAGCGGTGGGTTTGTTCTGCCCAGTATATTTTGAGCGAAAAGCTTTTCAGGAGTAATCACAAAGCACAAAGGCAAACAGCGCGCCGATCGTCGCTGCCAAAACCAAGGCTTCGAATCGAAATATTGACAAATCCAACAGGTTGTCAAATTTTCACGAGAGCATTGGAACTTCAAAGAGGAACACAACTAACTTCCTGAATTCACGAGCGTTGAAAAACAGATACCACGAACAAGCCGCACCGACTCTGTGTGGGATGCTGGCGGTGATGCGGCGTTGGGGAACCGATTCCGCAGAGCCCAGGCGAATCAGGAAGTCATCGTCAACCCCTTCTTTCGTTGCGACTGGTAGTCTTTCTTTTTACCTTTTTTTACCTTTTTTGTCAAGCACTTTTTCTCGAATTAATCCGTCAGCTTCCCGGCGACGAACTTACTGTAAGGGATTGATTTCTGACACGCGATCGCCTAGATTGGGAACCTTCCAGCGTAAGGATTAACAAGAAACGGTTCTCGTAACGAGGCCGGTGGGCAGTTGGGGCGAGCGATGGCGATCACGAAGGAGAAGAAGCAGGAAATCATTTCGTCGTTTGGGCGGATGGGGCAGGATACGGGTTCGCCCGAGGTGCAGATCGCTCTGCTGACGGCCCGGATCACCGACCTGACTAGCCACTTCAAAGAGCACGCCAAGGACCATGCCAGCCGCCGAGGGTTGCTGATGATGGTCTCGAAGCGGTCGAGCTTGTTGAAGTATCTCCGCCTGACCGACCGGAAGAGCTACCTTGAGGTGATTCAGCGCCTGGGCATCCGCAAATAATCGAATCGGCCCGGTTCCAACCGGTGCGGACACCGATTTCTTGGCCCAGGTTCGAGGCCGGTCCCGGATTCCTCGCTCGGATCGGTACCTTTCTCCCCAAATCGGATCTGGTGACCGGGTTCAGCCCCGGCCCGGAGGTCCCCTTCGCTCGCTCCGCTCCTTCGCCCCACGTCTGGCCGAGGTTAGGATTTAGTTGAATGTCTAGCATGTCGTACGGCTCCAAGAAGCCGGTCACCGTCGAGCGCTCGATCGGCGGCAAAACTGTTTCGATCGAGTCGGGCCGGTTGGCCAAGCAGGCCAGCGGGGCCGTGGTCGTCCGAGTGGGCGATACCATGACCCTGGTCGCCACCGTGACCGGTCCCGGTCGCGAAGGGCTGGATTTCTTCCCGCTCACCGTCGATTACCGCGAAAAAGTGTACGCGGCGGGCAAGTTCCCCGGCGGCTTCATCAAGCGCGAAGGAAGGCCGACGACCAAGGAAATCTTGTCGTCCCGCCTGATCGACCGGCCGATCCGCCCCCTGTTCCCCGAAGGCTTCCGCGACGAGGTCCAGATCCAGGCCGGGCCGATCTCCGCCGACCGCGAAAATGACGCCGACGTCCTGTCGATCATCGGCGCCTCGGCGTCGCTGCTCTTATCCCAGGTCCCGTTCATGGGACCCATCGGCGCCGTCCGGCTCGCCCGGATCGGCGACAAGCTCGTCGCCCTCCCGACCGCCGCCGAGATGCGCGAAAGCGACCTCGACCTGATCGTCGCCTCGACCGAGAACACCATCGTCATGATCGAAGGCTTCGGCCGCGAACTGCCCGAAGCCGAGATGTACGAAGCGATCATGGAAGCCCACAAGATCAACCAGGACGTCCTGGCCCTCCAGCACGACCTGGTCGACGCCTTGGGGTTGCCCCCCTACGTCAAGGGGCAGGTCCCGCACGACCCGCTCAGGGCGCAGCTTTACGGTCGGTTTGGCCGCGAACTCCGCGACCTCAAGCAGATCCACGGCAAGCAAGAGCGGAACGACAACGTCAAAGGGCTGCTCAAGCGAATCCTCGAAGAGTTCTGCCCGGCCACCGGCGGCCTGGTCACGCCGATGCAGGTCAAGACCGCCTTTCACGCGGTCGAAGAAAAAGTCGTCCGCGAGTTGATCCTCGACGGCTACCGCTCCGACGGCCGAGGCCCCGCCGACCTCCGGCCGATCTCGTGCGAGGTCTCGCTCTTGCCCCGGGCGCACGGCTCGGCGGTGTTCCAGCGCGGCGAGACCCAGGCGCTGGTGACCACGGTCCTCGGGACCGGGGCCGACGAGCAGCGGGTCGACGGGATCATGGCCGAGTTCAGCAAGAAATTCATGCTCGACTACAACATGCCGTCGTTTGCCGTCGGCGAAGTCCGGCCGATCCGGGGGCCTGGCCGCCGCGAAATCGGCCACGGTGCCTTGGCCGAGCGGTCGGTGGCGCCGGTTTTGCCCGATTTGGCGACCTTCCCGTATACGATCCGGGTTGTCAGCGACATCCTGGAGTCGAACGGGTCGTCGTCGATGGCCTCGGTCTGCGGGGCGACGCTCAGCCTGATGGACGCGGGGGTTCCGATCTCCGACCCCGTCGGCGGGATCTCGATCGGCCTGGTCATGGACGAGGAGTCGGGGCGTCACGTCCTCCTCACCGACATCATCGGCGACGAGGACCACTTCGGCGACATGGACTTCAAGGTCGCCGGCACCCAGCGCGGCGTCACCGGGATTCAGCTCGACCTCAAGAACTTGGGGATCACCGGCCCGATCGTCAAGGAAACCTTGGCCCAGGCCCGCGAAGCCCGGCTCGAAATCTTGAGGACCATGCTCCGGTCGATCAAGCGTCCCCGCGAGGAAATCTCGACCAACGCCCCGCGTCTGATCCAGATCCAGATCAACCCCGAGAAGATCGGCCTCCTGATCGGCCCCGGCGGCAAGACGATCCGCCGCCTCCAGGACGAGACGGGCGCCAAGATCGACATCGAGGACAGCGGGATCGTCACCCTGGCCAGCCCGACCGCCGAGGGCGCCGAGGCCGCCCGCGACAAGATCCAGGCGATGACCGAAGGCGTCCAGGTCGGCCGGATCTACGAGGGTCGGGTCACGTCGATCAAGGACTTCGGCGCCTTCGTCGAGATCCTCCCCGGCAAGGACGGCCTGGTCCACATCAGCGAACTGTCCGAAGGCTACGTCGGCTCCGTGACCGACATCTGCCGAGTCGGCGACCCGATGTTGGTCAAGGCGATCGCCGTCGATGATCAGGACCGAGTCAAACTCTCCAGGAAAGCCGCCCTGGCTGAACGAGGCGAGGTCGACCCCAACGCCAGCAACACCCGGCCCGCCGGTGCTCCCAGTGGCGGTGGTGGCGGCAGCTACGACCGAGGCCCGAGCGACCGAGGCGGACCCCCTCGCCGAGGCCCGAGCGGCGGCGGCGGTTACGACCGAGGCCCACGCCGCGACTGAGTCCGGGCCGCATTATCGTCATAGTGTGGTTTGATGCGGGGAGCCGGGTTTTGGCTCCCCTTTTTTTGGGATCATGAGGACACCAAGAGTTAACTTCAAGTGCTCATGACCGTGATCCGCCTGAACAGAGAACAGTCACAACCGCTGTCCACCCTCCGCGTTGCCTTGCTGCCTAAACTCCTCTCGGGCGAGATCCGGGTCGGGCAAGCTGAAGCACTCCCGAAAGCCGCAACTTGATGGCAGGGCCTTACCGGATCGTCGCATTGGGCGAGCAGTTGGGGATCGGTGTGGCGGAAAGCCGCTACGTCTCGGTCCAGGCCGTGGCGAAAGCCAACGGTCCCCAGGCCCCCTACTGTATCCCGAACGAGTTGATCTGCGGCAAGATCGGTCGGTTCCTCGGCTTGCCCATCCCGCCGGGGGATGTTGTCCGGGGTCAGGTCTCGACCGATCAATTGTTCTTCGCCTCGCTCGACTTCAATATGACGGGCAACGTCCTCCCACCCATTGACCCGACGGATTGCGTGGCCCGATTGCCCGAGCTATCGTCGGGGATATTATTGTTTGATGCCCTTGTCGCAAACTGTGATCGCCACATTGAAAATCTTGCGATGGACGCCTCGACCTCGCCGCCTCGCCTCAACCTGTTCGACCACAGCCACGCCTTGTTCGGCGGCCAACAGGTGCCGGCAACCGACCGATTGACACACGTTCGCAACTCGCTGGCCCTGACTCCTGGAGCATGGACTGGAGTCACTCGGCACTGCCTACTTCACGCGGTCCAGTCGGACGCTCATTTTGGTTTCTGGCTGGATCGTATCGCTCAGTTACCGGACTTCTTCATCGAAAACGCTTGCCAGGCTGCGGTTAACTTGGGAATTACCTCCGACGAAGCGAAGACTGCCGTTGACTTCCTCCGCCATCGCCGCGATCACATGCAAACGATCGTCAAGGATAGCAGGAGCGACTTCCGGTCGATCACGCAATGGAGTCTTTTCCCATGATGACACCTCAATACTTTCTGGCTAAATACGTTCCCGACTTAACTCGGATGGAGCCGCGGAACGTCGGGGTGCTTGTCTGGACCCCCGAGGCGGTTGACGCCCGCTTCCTGGCCGAGAAGCCGGACCGGCCGGGTGAGGTCGACGGACGGAGCATCCCCTCATTCGTCACCAACGCTCAGGTTTACAAGCAGTGGGTTGCGTTCTGGCGAAAGGCATTAGACCGCTGGGAGATCGAACCGACCCGGGGGGGTCTCGCCGTTCCCCGGAGTTCGCCCGAGTTCCTCGATGCCCTGGCCAAGAAGGGTCGCGGCAACTTCCTCTTGACCCGCGCCGGCTATCTCCTCGACCCCGTCGGCCCCGAGGAGTTGCCCGACTTGACGGCCCATCTGTACGGTCAACTGGTTGCGACGACTACCCCCGAGGAACCTAAAGATTACGACCTGGACGACACCTGCAAGCGCCTGATCGAGCAAGCCAATCTCACCGCCGATGTCCACCTGAAGAACACCTACCCGGTCGAGTGCCGGCTCGAGCGTGGCGGGACCGGAACCTTCGAGTTCAGTTACGCTTATGGCAACGGCCGACCGCTCGCCCTTTACCATCGCTTGAAGTTATCGAACCGACCCAAGCTCTTGCACAAGGACATCAACGACTCCGCCTGGAAGTTTTCCCAGGTACTTGCGGCTCATGTCGTCCCCGAGGACCGAAGCGGCGTCCTGATCCTGCCCACTCCCGACCAGCGAGACAACCGCGAGGTTCGGGAAGCCCTCGATATGATCGGCACGGTGACACGTGTCCTCGACCTCACCGACTTCGCTAGGGTTCAGGAGGAGTTCTCTCGACTCCCCTCCCTCCTATCACGCCGCGACGGCCATTGACCGCTCAGCCCTACTCTTCGGCTCCGGCGCCTGGGCAACCGACTGTCTTTTGAAGTCGCCGTCGGAGTGGGATAGAAGTTGCTAACCAACGCTTTAGCAAGTTAAGGTTGAAGGTTGCCAACCTTCCTAGATCGTCGGAACGGTGGCAATCGACCCCGCAAGTTCAATAGACGGACCACTAGGTCGTGACTGGTTTGATCGACCTGCGGGACCTTGTCGCTCATGGCTGAATTGACCACCAAACCACCCCTCGATGACTCGACCGACGCCGCGCTCGACCTCAACCGCCAGCTCCGGGCGCAGTACGCCGAGATCGCGCAGCTTGCCGGTGGCCTGGCGCACGAGATCAAGAACCCGCTCTCGACCATGAGCCTGAACCTCGACCTCCTGGTCGAAGACTTCCAGGGGGCCGAAACCCCTCGGGACCGGCGGATCTTGCAGAAGCTCGAGCGGGTCCGCCGCGAAACGAGTCGGCTCAACGACATCGTCGAGGACTTCCTCCGGTTCGCCAAGGTCCAGGACCTCCGGCTCGAACCGACCGACCTCAACGACCTGGTCGACGACCTCCGCGACTTCTGCGAGCCCCACGCCGTCGGCCAGAACGTCGTGATCCGGACCCAGTACGACCCGGATTTGCCCCCCGTCCCGCTCGACGTCGACCTGTTCAAGCAAGCCTTGTGGAACCTGATCCGCAACGCCCAGCACGCCATGCCCGACGGCGGCGACCTGATCCTCCAGACCCGCCGCGACGGCGACCACGCGATCCTCGACGTGACCGACACCGGCGTCGGGATGGACGAGCAAGTCGCCGCCCAGGTGTTCGACGCCTTCTTCTCGACCCGACCCGGAGGCTCGGGCCTCGGCCTCCCCACCACCCGGAAGATCGTCGAAGCCCACGGCGGCTCGATCTCGCTCCAGAGCGAACCCGGCCAAGGCACGATGTTCACCGTCCGACTCCCCCTGGCGGAAGGCGCGCGTTGATGGACCCCCAAATCCGAGTCCTGGTGGTCGACGACGACGAGTCCCACGCCGAGGCGGTGGCCGAGAGCCTGTCGCGCGTCGGTTATGAGTGCGTCGTCGCGGCGAGCGGGCGCGAAGGGCTTCGCTTGATCGAGGAGCAAAATTTCGACATCGTCCTGACCGACCTGATCATGGACGACGTCGGCGGGATGGAGGTCCTGGCCAAGTCCAAGCAAGAGTTGCCCGACGCCGAGGTCGTCATCCTCACCGGGCACAACACCGCCAAGGCGGCGGTCCTGGCGATGCAGGCCGGGGCGACCACCTATCTGACCAAGCCGCTCGACATCATCGAGCTTCGGACGGTGGCCGACAAGGTCTCGCAGTCGCAGAGGCTGGCGCGGTCGAACCTCGAACTCCGCCGCCAGCTCAACGAGCGGTTCGGCTTCGAGGGGATGGTGGGAAACTCGCCGCTGATGCACACCGTCGTCGAGCGGCTCCGCCAGATCGCGCCGACGTCGGCCACGGTCCTGATCACCGGCGAAAGCGGGACGGGCAAGGAGCTGGTCGCCAAGGCCCTCCACACCAACAGCCCCCGCCGGACCAAGCCGTTCGTGGCCTTGAACTGCGCCGCGCTCTCGGAAAACATCCTCGAAAGCGAGCTGTTCGGCCACGTCCGGGGGGCGTTCACCGGCGCCGACCGCGAGCGGAAAGGGTGGTTCGAGCACGCCAACGGCGGGACGATGTTCTTGGACGAGGTCGGCGACATCCCCTTGTCCACCCAGGTCAAGCTGCTCCGCGTCCTCGAATCGGGCGAGATCATCCGGGTCGGCACGAACGAGCCGATCAAGGTCAACGTCCGGTTGATCTCGGCCACCAACCGCGACCTCAAGGACGGGATCACCTCGGGCGCGTTCCGCCAGGATTTGTACCACCGCCTCAAGGTGATCAGCGTCCACCTCCCGCCGCTCCGGGCCAGACGCGAGGACATCACGCTCCTCTCGGAAGCCTTCGTCAAGCAGTTCGCCGGCTCGCACGGGAAAAGTATCACCGCCATGACCCCGGCGGCGCGCAAGGCCCTGATGGCCCACCCCTGGCCCGGCAACGTCCGCGAGCTGAAGAACGTCATCGAGAGCATGGTCGTCGTCGACTACGACGGAATCCTCGACGTCGACGACCTCCCCGAAGACCTCGTCAGCCCCGGGACCACCGGCTGGAACGGCCAGGCTCCCACCCCCGGCGCCAACGGTTCGCCCCCGACCGGAGAAAACCTCGTCGGCCGATCGCTCGAAGACGTCGAGAAGTACTACATCGCCGAGACCCTCAAACTGACCGGCGGCAACCGCGAGGAAACCGCCAAGATGCTCGGGATCGGCGAGCGGACTCTGTATCGCAAGATCAAAGAGTACGGCCTGGGTTGATCGAACCTCGGCAACTGGTAAGATTCCAAGGGCCGTCGCCCAATCGGCGATGCTCGACGGAAAATCGCGGAGGACGAAAGCCATGTCCATCGACTCGAAACCGATCCAAGCACCGCCCACCCGACTCGACGCCGAAGGGCGATTGATCCCGTGGACCGAGGTGGAACGCGCGCAATATGTTGAAGCGGTCCGCGAGGGGCTGGCTCGCATCCGTGCGATCCCCGACGAACCGGGCGAGGACGACATCGAGTTCTTTAAGGCGATGGACAGCCACCGCCCCGAACGACCTCTCTTCAAGGACTATTACTGAGTGGCCCGATTGATCTTGCTCGACGCCGGAGTCGTCGGCTTGCTCTGCTCTTCGCCGTTCTTGCCCAATGTGGTCGCTTGCGGCGACTGGCTTGAAGGACAGAGCCAAGCCGGCGCGGACTTTGTGCTCTCGGACCTGACGGACTTCGAGGTCCGCCGCGAGTTGCTCCGCCTCCGGGCACACGCCAAACTCCGCCGGCTCGACGACCTCCGCTTATTGCTCAAGACACCACAGGTCGATTTCCGGACCTGGCAGAAGGCCGCCGAGTCCTGGGCGATCGTTCGCCAGGCCGACCGACCCACCGCCGCCCCCGCCGCCCTCGACGGCGACGCCATCCTGGCGGCCGTCGCCTCAAGTATCATCCAACCGGGCGACTCGGCCACGATCGCAACCACCAACCCCAGCCATCTAGGACGGTTTCCTGGGATCGACGCCCGGAAGTGGGAGGACATCTCCTAGACGGAGGAAAGGGGGGCGGAGCACATTAGCATTCCGTTTTTCGCCGGAAATTCGCTCTGTCCGCTTGAGACCGTCACCGATTCCTTGGTTTTTTCGCCGATCCAATCAGCTTGGCAGTCGCGGGATCGACGGCCAGGTCCCGTTTTAGCTTCTCGGAGACGGACAGGCCGTGATCCGCGTTATTCTCGTCCTTGAGTTGCTCCGCCAACCCTCCCGGCTGTCCGCCGCCGCAGCCGGAGAAGAGTCCCAAAGTGATAGCCAGCATGATTCCGCACCGGAGATGCATCGTTCGAGCCCTTTCTTGCTTCGATGGGACGACCGGAAACGAGACCGGCCGGGATTCCAATTTCGCCGGCGCGGTCCGTCTTCGCTTTCAATCAATAAGAGTCGGCGCTGACGACCTCGCCGCCGGATCGCGTCCCCAAAGCCCACCATGTCGCCAGGTTGACGGTGTCCTTGACGAACCGGACCGAACCGTCGCAGAAACCGACGTTGACGCCGCCGGGGTGGTTACTCATGGCGGTCAAGGCATCCAAGGCGTCTCCAACGGGATTACCCCCCGCCGGGTTGAAACAAGAAGCCGAGTTGGGTGTCATATAATGGTTGTAAGAGTTGAAGCGAAGCGTGCTACCATGACTGCCGCTCCAAACGGCTGCGGTGTAAGGGTTGAACCCCGGATTGGTCACGTCTGACGCCGGCAAACTCTTGCACGCGGCGACAAACGCCAGGGCTGCCGCCGCTCCCCCCGTGTCCATCGATTCCGTGGCCGAGACTGGATAATGGAACCGCTTCCCGTTGCTGCCCCCGGGAATTTGTGGCGCCGTCGAAGTGGTCCCGACGAGTTTTTCGCTGAATGCCGCCGTGTTCGACGTCCCGTCCGTCAGCGATTGTAGGCCGATCGTCGTGCAATTGCCGTTGAGAGAAGCGTACATGCTGTCAGGCGTCGTCCCATTGGGTCCCGGCGCCATGGGAACGAGCGCTCCACTCCACCCGGAGACAGGGGGAGGCCCTCCGATGTTGGCCGCATAGTTGGCCCACGAACTGGGCCAGATCGAGCCCGACAGACTTTCCGAAGGGCAGATGTATGTGTTGACCCGGACCTGAGAGACCGTGAGCGAGTTGGGAGGGTCGCTCGCCCCGAACGAGTAGTTCGCGGCGTTGTAGATCGCTTGTTGTTCCATGAAAGGGAGCAGGGCGACGCCCCAGCCCAATGGCCACATACCTGAGTTGACGGTCGGAGTGGCCGAAGTGCCGCTAGAGCCGCCGGAATTGCTGGGATTGGAGCTGGTGAACAGCGGAGGGAGGCAGTTGTTCGTCGAGATGTAGTTCTGGACTCCAAGCCCAAGTTGCTTCAAGTTGTTGACGCATTGGGCCCGGCGAGCCGCCTCTCGGGCCGCTTGCACGGCGGGCAAGAGCAGGGCGATCAGGACGGCGATGATGGCGATCACCACCAACAACTCGATGAGGGTGAATCCGGAACGGCAGGCTCGGCTCGGGCGAGTGTCACGATCGCGCAGGCGCATATGATCCTCCAGGAGAGTGTTTCGACAAGTCACCCGAGTTGGACCGATACCGCCACCCGGACGGCGCGACGGTCCGTCACGGCGAATGACGAAGCCGGGGCGGGTCGCATCGGGACGCTCGAGAATCCGATCAGGATTCGGAAAGGATCGCGTCGAACCGACCTGGCGTCCCCTTCCACGAGGACACTTCTGGTTTGCCCGACACAATTTTTCCATGTTCGCTCGCTCCGCACGCGAAGTCAAGAACCTTCTCAGGAAAGAAAAGGGGGCCGGAAACCGTTCTTCGCCCTCGATTTTGTTGGCGGCGGATCGGGGAAAATTTGGTGGGAAAAGGCGGTTCGAACCCCTCCGCCAGAACGATGATATCTCAGGATCGATTTGTCGGGACGTTGTTGAAACGTGGCCCTTGCGGGGCTGGGATTTTTGGGGCGGGGACGTTGGGTTCGTTTGGGACGGGGGCGACTCGGGCTCTTGGGTTCGTTCCGTTCGAGGGGTTGGAGGCTTGCGTTGGGCTGGATGTTCCGGGGATTGGGGTCGTTCGATGGCGTGGCTTGGGTTCGTTTGGTCGTCGAGGTTTTTCGAGGTCGTTGGGTTCGTTTGGCGAGAGTTAGGGCAGGAGTGGATGATGGGGTCGGGACTCGGGTCAGGTTCGTCTGGGAAGGGATAGATTTGGATTTTAAACGAATTGATAGAAACGATTTAGGGCCAGCATTGGGTTCGTTTGGGAAGGGAGAATCCGGTAGCCGGGAGGCGTTCGAGATCAGGGTCCACGGCGAGGGTTGGGTTCGTTCGGCGTGGCTTGTTCGGGGTTCAACGGTGGGCGAGGCACCTTGGTCTCGCCCTCGTCGGGTGACGGTTTGACCCTGTTGCCATCTCGGGTGGACCTGACCCCGAAAGTCCCCGGGCCGACCTTTTTGGCGGTTTTCCTTGGTTTGGGAGTTGTTCTGTTGAGCGCTCGAAGGTTCCGAAAAGTTTGGTTGGCCGGGTCCGGCTGGAGCGGCCGGGGCGATCGAAGCGGTTCCATCTAATTGCATGGCGAACCCCTCGAAATCGCGGGGATTTTTCGATGCGCCCAACTCAAGTTTATCCGTTTCGCGTGCTAGGTTAATCGTGACTCGACGAACGTCGCACCGGCCGCCCCCGAGCAGGTCAAAGGCGTGTCGACGCTTTGATCGTTGGCGGCCACCCGGCGTTCGCCCTTTCGTTCCCGGTTGGGCCAAGCCGTTTCTCGCCAGGTCGTGCCGCTAACTCCAAAAGCAGCCACGGTTAGCGTTCGCGCGCCTCGATCGATCGACCTCAAGAAGCAAGCGAGACCGAACCATGCCGAAGCATCGCCAACGGCCCAGGATGAACCGGACGCGACTGGACGCCCTATCGCTCGAAGCCCGTCGGTTGCTGACGACCCTGGTGGCGATCGTGGACACCGGGGTCGACCTTCAGAGCTCGACCGACGCCCCTTATTATGACTTGAGCCTGGCCTATGACGCCTACCGCTGGCGGCCGGCCTCGCAGTATGGGGCATCGGTCGTCCAGGACAACGGCCATACACCCGACGGGGTCGTGGGGCACTGGCACGGGTCGACGGTGGCCGATGAGGTGGTCCAGGGGATCGTCGACGCGAAGGCCCAGCCCGGCGCGGGCGGGGCCGATGTCGAGGTCTTGCCGATCCGGGCGACCAACGACACCGGGTCCTACGACACCGGGGCGATCATCCGGGGCATCCATTACGCCGTCGACTCGGGCGCGGCGGTGATCGACCTGAGCTTCAAGGCGGCGGGCGACTTCGCGTCGAGCGGCACCGGCGAGACCTTGAGCCAGGCGATCGCTTATGCGAACAGCAAAGGGGCGGTCGTGTCGACGTCCGCCGGCAACGACCACGTCGACGTCGACGACCCGAGCAACCCCGACTCGATCTACCCGCTGGCGATCCGGCTGCCGAACATGCTGGTGTCGGCGGCGGTCGACTCCGGCGGGGCGCTTTCCTCGGTGTCGAACTGGGGTCCGGTGCGGGTCGACCTCGGCGCCCCGGCGGTCCAGGGGGCGACGTCTTACGCCGCCGGTTATACCTCGGGCGTGACCGGCGTGGTCGCGGCCTTGACGCCGGGGATGTCGGCCGACGGTCGGATCGGGATCGTCAAGCAGACCGTCACGCCGACGGCGGAGTCGGTCGGGGCTTGGTCCAGCTCCGGGGGGGTAATCAACCCCGCCGGGGCCGTCGCCGGAGCCTTGCGGGACGGCGGGTCGGCCCACACCTTGGACCCGACCTCGATCGAGATCGCGGCGGGTTCGGCGGCCGGGTCGGGGAGTTTCGTCGGAGATTCGTCGTTCGTCTCGGGCGGGAACGTCTACCAGGTGGCCAACCCGATCGACACCTCGGGCGTGACCGACCCCGCGCCGACTTCGGTCTACCAGACCGAGCGGTGGTCGAGCGGGACCTTGGTCTATTCGGTCCCCAAGCTGACGCCGGGCGGGACGTATTCGGTCCGGCTCGACTTCTCCGAGAACTACTTCAACGCCCCAGGCCAGAGGTTGATGGACGTCGCGGTCAACGGCACCCCGGCATTGACCAACTTCGACATCTTCGCCGCCGCCGGGGGCGAATACCGGGCGGTGAGCCGGTCGGTGACGGCCACCGCCGACGCCTCGGGGCGGATCACGATCACGATCGCCAACGTCCGAGGGGGGGCCAAGGTCGACGCCATCCGGGTCAGCCCGGCGACCCCGGCGCCCGGACCGACCCCGGTGGCGAGCACCGCCGTCAGCCTCGCCGGCGCCTTCAACGCCGTGGGGATCTCGTCCGACGCCAACCCGAGCGCCGGCAACATCGACGGCTGGGGCTATTCTTATTCGAGCGACGTCCTCGGCACCTCGGTCGACGCCGGGGGCGTTTCCTTCAACCTCGGGACGACCGGCACGCCCAACGCGGTCAAGGCGCAGGGGCAGACCGTCGCCCCGGCCTCGGGCCGTTATTCCAGCTTGCGGCTCCTCGGCACCGGGGTCAACGGAACCCAAACCGGGACCTTCACCGTCCACTACACCGACGGGACCAGCACCCGGGTCCAACAAACCTTCAGCGATTGGTACCTCCCCACCGGGGCCGCCCACGAGTCCACCGCCCTGACCACCGCCTACCGGAACGCCACCGGCAGTCGGGACGACGTGGACAACTTCTCGCTCTATGCCTATACGATCGCCCTCGACCCGACCAAGACCGTCAAGAGCGTGACCCTGCCCACCAACAATAACATCGCCCTGCTGGCCGCGAGCCTGGTGTCGTGAGCGATTGAAGCGGTTGATCTTTCAGCCACGGATGGAACACGGATCAGAAAATCAATTTTTCTTATCTAATTTGTGTTCCATCCGTGGCTAAGAGTTCTCGATCAGGTTTCGGTCGCGGCGGTCCTGACCCCGGCGTGGGTCCCGTCCTTGGTCCGGCCGATGATGTAGATCGCCACCTCCCCCTGGCCGAACTTGACGACCTGGATGTCGGTCAGGTGGGTGTTGAGAACTTCCAGGAGCTTCGAGTAGCGGCGGGCCACCTCGGGGTCGACCTGGCCGGGGGTCGGCTGGGGGACCGTCAACCGGGCGAAGAACTGGCCCGTGTCAACCCGCTCGACCTGGGCCAGTCGGGGCTGCTGGGTCATCGCGGACAGCTTGTCCTCGGTCATCGGGCCTTCGTCCTTCCCCAGGTCGACCACCTGGAACGGCTCGTCCGACTCGCTGGGGAAGGTCAGCCCCTGGATGGCGGCCTGGAGTTCGGCCATCGCGGCTTGGTTCATCGGTCGGTCCTCACGAGGGGTTGGCGGCTCGGCGACGGCGGGGCGGACCTCCGGGGTGGGAATCCGGCCCCGGACCAGCCGAGGGGCCGGGGCGATCCGGGCGTCGTCGACCTGGCCTTTGAGCGGGTTGATGATGGCGGGGTCGACCTCGCCGAAGAAGGTGAAGCCGGTCAGCTCCTCGACCTGCCGGACCGTGGTCTGGAACGGGACCCAGTCCTCGGTCACCGCGCCGTCGGCGTTGGGCATGATGACGGCGATCAGGCGGATCGCCGAGTCGGGCGTCAAATCTCGGGCCGAGGCCACGTCCTGGTCGAGGATCATCGCCACCTTCCAGCACGACTCGGGGACGACGACCCTCCCGTCCGGGGTCTTGGTCTTCAAGCCGTTTTTGCCGGTCCCGCCCACCCCAGCCGGCCCGTCGATGATGTAGCAGACCTTGCCTTGGTTCTTGGCGAGGTTGCGGATGTAGCTTTCCAAGGCGTCCCAGGCCATCGTGTTCACGTCGTGC
>JAABUX010001200.1_pt1 | contig 40248 bp, 34 predicted proteins | sample 5561851 | NCBI WGS metagenome assembly JAABUX01 (sample SAMN10711883, study PRJNA513361) | rock metagenome | isolation source: Antarctica rocks | place: Antarctica: Victoria Land, Richard Nunatak red sandstone | collected 2016-01-03 | reverse complement strand
CTCGACCGCAACGAAATACTGTCCCAACTTCTCGATCGACATGCCTCGCTCCCCCGCAATCGCGAGAGCGCGTCATCATACGTCAGGGCACGGCAGGCGAGAGAAATCTCATGCGTAGCCCCTGCGTCGGTCCCCGCGCCGAGGTGGAGCCGCAGGCCTTGGGCGCCGCGCACCGGGCGCTGCGCGACCACTTGGTCATGCCCGGCCTGATCAACGCCCATTGCCATTCCGGCCTGCTGCGCGGCACGGCGGAGGGGCTGCCGGTCTGGGATTGGCTCGACACCTACATCAACCCGATGCACCGCGTCCTGCAGCCGTCCGAGGCGGAGGCGGCGTCGTGGCTGTGCTACGCGGAATCCGTGCTGTCCGGCACCACCACCGTGGTGGACATGTGGCGCTTCATGGACGGCAGCGCCCGCGCGGCGGAGGGCATCGGCAACCGGCTGGTGATGGTGCCCTATGTCGGCGCGCACCTGGACTACGACTACTTCGACACGCTGGACGACAACGAGGCGCTGCTGGAACGCTGGCACGGGCGGCAGGGCGGGCGCATCCAGGCCTGGGTGGGGTTGGAGCACCTGTTCTACACCGACGCCGCCGGGCAGCGCCGCGCGGCGGAACTGGCAAAACGGTTCGAGACGGGCCTCTGCACCCACATCGCCGAGGCGGAGCAGGAGGTCCAGGCGATGCAGGACCGCCACGGCTGCCGCCCGGTGCAGGCGCTGGAGCGGCTGGGCCTGCTGGAGCCGCGCACGCTCTTGGCGCATTGCGTGTGGCTGGACGACGAGGACATCCGCGTGCTCGTCCGCAACAACGCCGCGGTGTCGCACAACCCGGTCAGCAACATGAAGCTCGCCAGCGGCGCCGCCCGCACCACGGACCTCCTCGCCGCGGGCATCGCCGTGGGCCTGGGCACGGACGGGGAAAAGGAGAACAACAACTTCGACATGTTCGAGGAGATGAAGGGCGCGTCCCTGCTGGCGAAGCTGAGCCGGCTGGACGCCACCGCGCTGGACGCCTGGGACGCGCTGCGCATGGCGACAATCGAGGGCGCGCGGGCGGTTGGATTGCAGGACAGCATCGGCTCGCTGGAAGTCGGCAAGCGGGCGGACCTGATCGCCGTCCGCACCGACACGCCGCGCATGACGCCGCTGTTCGGCGGCGGCCCCTGGATGAACCTGCACCACAACCTCGTGCACGCCGTGCGCGGCAGCGACGTGGCGCTGACGATGGTGGACGGGCAAGTGCTGGTGGAGGACGGGGTACTGCAAACGGCGGATTTGCGCGAAATCATCGCGGAGGCCCGGCGCGCGGCCCCGCCGCTGTTCGCGCGCCGGGCGGCCTACCTGGCGGGGCAAGCCCCGGGCTGACGGCTGGTCGCTCAGGGATAATACGACAGCACGATCTGCTTGAACGTCAGCGTCATTTTGTGCATCTCAGACTTCTACAGGATTTGGTGGCAGGGGCAGGCGGGCAAGCAAAGCCGGACGATCAAGCCAAGCTGGGCGAGGCTCGGGCACCGCAGCAGCCGCTTCGAGCCAGGCTTTGACCTCCGGGGGAACGGGCATCGCACCCGAACTCCAGCGGCGCACCAAGCGGTCGTCGCAGCCCAGCACGTCTGCCAGACCCCGCGAGGAATAGCGGATCCTGGCCGTGCACTCGCGGAAGCGTTCCGGCGTCACTGATGTCCGGGCAGCAACCGCAGCAGCACCGGGGTGGCTGCAATCAGCGAGGCCACCGCGCCGACCACCAGCGCAACCGGCGTCACGAAGCGGATGACCCGCAGATTGGCCGTCTCCGCAAACAGCTTGCCCTGCTCGGCTGAGAGCTTCTGCGCCTCGGCGGCAAACTTCCTGTTCTCGACCAGGGTGCGGTCGATGCGGGCAAGCTGCTCGCGCATGTCCAGGCGATCTTGATACTCGGCGAATTCGCTCACGGGCGTGTCCCTCATGGGAGACGGGGAACATCCCGCGCCTGCATCCAGATTACAAAACTGAATGCGCAACAAAGCAAGCTTCCTGTGACCCAGTTTGCTAAAGTATGGCCGTGACCCAGCGTCAGTCCTGGCCGTCCTCCCCGGCCAGCACCGCCCAAACCCGGTCCGCCGTGAAGGGCGGCGCGGTGAAGCGCACGCCCGTCGCGTCCGCCAGCGCGTTGGCCATCGCCGGGCCGACCGGGTTGAACGGGCTTTCGCTCATGGACTTCGCGCCCATCGGCCCGAAGGCGTCCAACGTGTCGGCGAACAGCACCTCGGTGCGCGGCACATCGGCCCAGGTGGGGATGTGGTAGTGGCGGAACGCCGGGTTGCTGACCGCCCCGTCCTCGCCGATCCGCAGCGCCTCATGCAGCACGGCGCCGAGCGCCTGCGCGACACCGCCCTCGACCTGGCCGCGGCACTGCATGGGGTTCATCACCCGGCCGGCATCGGCGGCGTGCACGCTGCGCAAGATGCGGATCTCCCCGGTGCCGCGGTTCACCGCAATGCGAAAACCCTGCACGTTGAAGGCGAGGGAGCGCGGCGCCGCGTCCGCCTTGCGCATCACGGCGAGGCCCGCGCCGGCGCCGGGCAGCTCCGACAGCGGCACCGCCCTGTTGCCGCACAGCGCGGCGCCCTCGATCAGCCGGCACTCAGCCGCGGGATGGCCGGTCAGCGTCGCCGCGGCTCCCAGGATGCGCTCCCGCAGCGCCAGCGCCGCCGTCTCCGTCGCCCGGGCCGCCACCACGGTCCCGGTGCTGCCGAACGCGCCGGTGTCGTGGCCGACTAAGTCGGTGTCGGACTGCCGCAGCCGGATGCGGCCCGGCACCGTCCCCAGCACGGCGGCGGCCACCTGGCGGTGCGTGGTGGAGGTGCCGTTGCCAAACTCCGCCGTGCCGACGTGCAGGTCGAATTCGCCGTCCGCCGCCAGGAACAGCCGCGATTCCGCCCGGTGCCCGAACGGCGGCGCCGTCGCCAGCATCCCCATCGCCACGCCCTGGCCGACCTGCCACTCCGCCCCTTCTGGCGCCGGGAGGCCGGGGTCGGCTTCCAACGCGCGCTCCACGAGGTCCAGGCATTGATCCAGGCCGTAGCTGCCGAACTCCACGTCGTCCAGCAGGCCGTGCGGCTCGTCCAGCCAGTCGCCCAGCCGCACCATGTTGCGGCGGCGGAACGCGAACGGGTCGATGCCGAGGCCGCGCGCCAGGGCGTCCATCGCCTGCTCCAGCGCGAACAGCGTCTGTCCCATGCCGTAGCCGCGGAAGGCGCCGGCCGGCACCGTGTTGGTGTAGGCAGCCACCGCGTCGACCGCCGTGCTGGGGCAGCGGTACAGGCTCATCAGCTCGTTGCAGCTATGCGCCAGCACGGCTTGCGTGTGGTTGCCGTAAGCGCCCGCATTGGCCAGCACATCGACCGACAGCGCCGTGAGCTGGCCGTCCTGCGTGGCGCCCACGCGGACCGTGACGCGCATGGGGTGGCGCGTGGTGGTGGCGGCGAACTGCTCGGCGCGCGTCAACTCCAACTTGACGGGACGGCCGAGGCGCAGGGCGGCCAGGGCGGCGATGTCCTCGACCAGCATCTCCTGCTTGCCGCCAAAGCCGCCGCCCACCCGGGCGCACAGCACCCGGACCAGGTGCGGCGGCAGGCCGAACAGATCCGCCAGGCCCTGCCGCACCAGGAACGGCACCTGCGTGCTGCTCCGCACCACCAGGCGGCCGCCCTCCATCCAGGCGAGGGCGCAGTGCGTTTCCATCGCGGTGTGCTGCACCCGCTGCAGGTCGCATGTGATGTCCTCGATGCGGTCCGCCGCCGCGAAGCCGGCCGCGAGGTCGCCGTGGCCGCTGCGGAGCCTGGCCACGATGTTGCGGGCAGGGTCGGGGATGCGGTGGGCTGGCTTGTCGTGCAGGACGGGGGCGCCGGGCCGCATGGCCTCCGCCGGGTCGAACACGGCGGGCAGGATGTCGTAGTCCACGACCAGGGCGCGGCACCCGGCCTCGGCGGCGGCCTCGCTGCTTGCCACCACGGCGGCGACGCGCTGGCCGGCGAAGCGCACCACGTCGTCCAGCAGGCGGGTGTCGTCCGGGTTGGCGCGGAAATCCTCGTGCCGGGCGGAGGAGTACAGCCGCGCCGGCGCGTCCTCGTGCGTGAACACGGCGACGATGCCGGGCATGGCAAGGGCTGCGGCGCGGTCGATGGCGCGGATGCGGGCATGGGCGTGCGGCGAGCGCAGCAGGCGCATGTGCAGCAAACCCGGCATGTCCAGGTCCAGCGTGTAGCAGGACGCCCCCGTCACCACGGCCTCCGCGTCCGGCGCGGCGTCGTTGCCCGGCAGGGCGCCGACGTGGCGCCGACCGTCCACCGCGTCCGCGATGGCGCGGTAGCCGGTGCAGCGGCACAGGTTGCCCTTCATCGCCCGCGGCAGGTCCGCCCGTTGCGCCGGGTCCAGGATGCTGGCGGTCAGCACCATGCCGGGCGTGCAGAAGCCGCACTGGAAGCCCTGGGCGTTCATGAACGCCTGCTGCAGCGGGTGCAGGCCGCCCTCCCCCAACCCCTCGATGGTCGTGACGGCCCGGCCCTCCGCACGCCAGGCCGGCAGGAGGCAGCTTTGCACCGCCTGGCCGTCCAGCAGCACGGTGCAGGCGCCGCAGTCGCCGGCGTCGCAACCCTTCTTGACCCCGAACCAGCCGAGCGCCCGAAGCTGCGTGCGCAGGCATTGTCCCGGCGCCGGGTCGCATTCCTGCGCCTGTCCGTTGACGTGCAGGACGGTCATCCCAGCAGCTCCTCATGCAGCTCGGCCGCAAGCCGCCGGGTCATGTGCCGGCGCCAGGCCGGGGCGCCGTGCACGTCGTCGTGCCAAAGCGCCGCCGGGAAGGACGTGATGGTGGCGTCCAGCGCCTCCCGCGAGGGCGCCGCCGGCCAGGCCGCGTGCACCGGGCGCACGGTGCTGGCGGTGACGGTCAGGGCGAAGCGGCCGGCCTCCATTGTGGCCACCAGCAAGGCGGCGGAGCGCCCGTGCGTTGTAAGCGACGCCTGCCGCATCGCGCCGCGCCGGCGCAGCGCCGCGTCCGGCAGGTCGATGCACCGTAGCAGCTCGCCCGGCGCCAGCACGGTGCGCTGCGGCCCCTTGGTGAACCCGGCCATCGGCACCTCCCGCTCCGTCCCGTCCGGACGCCACACCCGGGCCACGCCGTCCAGCGCCACCGTCAGCGCCAGCATCGGCGCCGCCGGCAGGGACAGGCAGACGTTGCCCCCCACGGTCGCCACCCCCGCGATCTTGAACGACCCCAGCAGCGCCCGGCAGCATCCGGCGAATAATGGCTTGGCCGGCCAGTCCGCGGCGGCGGCACACGCCTCCAGCGACGCGATAGGACAGGTGGCCCCGATGCGCAGCCCGGCCGCGGACAGTTCCAGCGCCGGCCATCCCATGCCGGCCAGGTCGATCAGCGCATGCAGCCCCGGCTGCGGCTCGGAAAACAGCCAGGTGCCGCCCGCCAGCCACGCCGAGCCCGCGCCGCAGGGCGGCAGTTCGTCCCGATTGCGGGGCTGGGCGACGGCGCGGATTCCGGGCAGGTCCATCCCGGCTAGACCGGCCCGGCGGCGAAGCGTGTGTAGACGGTCATGAGATGCAGGCTCCTTGCCAGACGGTTATGAATGTCAATTGGGCATGGACGGGCGAAGCACATCCTATGCCATGGGCGGAACCGGGGAGGTTTGGCCGACCCATTCTTTTTATTGTGACATAGAAATATTTTTGATGGCGGGTTTGACGCTGGAAATCCGGCGCAAATCGTTCTATAAGCGTGCTGTCCTCGGACACCCTATGGTTGAGAAGCAGGAAATCACAGCATGCCCGTCCTGACCCTGCCGACTGAAACAGGGCCGCAACGGCAGGCGGGCCGGACCTCGGTCCCGCTCGTCATCGACCTGGACGGCACGATTGTCCGCACGGACACCTTGATCGAGGCCCTGCTGCGCCTCGCGGCCACGCGCCCGCTGCTGCTGCTCACCCTGCTGCCGACGCTGCTGCTGCGGGGCCGGGCGGCGTTCAAGGAGCGCGTGGCGGGGGCCGTCCGGCTCGATCCCGCCACCCTGGTCTATAACGAGGACGTCGTGGCCATGGCCCGGGAAGCGCGGGCGGCGGGGCGTCCGGTGTTCCTGGCCACCGCCTCCGAACGCAGCGTGGCCGACGCCGTGGCGGGCCACCTGGGGGTGTTCGACGGCGTGTTCGCCTCGGAAAACAACGTCAACCTCAAGGGCGAGACCAAGGCGGCGCTGCTGGCGGCGAAGTTCGGGGAGGGGGGCTTCGACTACGCGGGCGACGCGGAGGTGGACCGCCCGGTTTGGCGCCGGGCGCGGCGCGCGATCATGGTGCTGCCCCTGGCCAAGCTGGCGCGTCTTGTGGAGGCGGAGTGCCCGGCCGTCGTCTTCATCGGACGCCGGCCCGGCGCCATCGCGCAGTTGCGGATGATCGCCAAGGCGATGCGGCTGCATCAATGGGCCAAGAACGTGCTGATCTTCGTCCCCATGCTGGCGGCGCACCGGGCCGCGCTGACGACGGAGCTGCAGGCTGTGGTCGCGTTCGCGGCGTTCAGCCTGTGCGCGTCCAGCGTCTATCTGCTGAACGACTTGGTTGACCTGCCGCATGACCGGCTGCACCCGTCCAAGCGGCGGCGTCCGTTCGCCAGCGGGGCGCTGCCGCTGACCCTGGCGCCGGCGTTGATCGCGCTGACGCTCGGGGGCGGGCTGTTCCTCGCCGCGTTCCTGCCGGCGTCGTTCCTGCTGATGCTGGTGATCTATTACGCCTGCACGGTGTCGTACTCGTTCGCGCTCAAGCGGCAGATGGTGGCGGACGTGCTGATGCTGGCGGCGCTCTACACGATCCGCGTGTTCGCCGGCGCCGCGGCCACATCCATCGCAGTGTCGCCTTGGCTGCTCGCCTTCTCCATGTTCCTGTTCTTCTCGCTGGCTGTGGTGAAGCGGCAAAGCGAGCTGACGCTGCATCTGCGCGCGGGCCGGGGGGAGGTTTCCGGGCGCGGCTACCTGCTCGATGACCTGACCATGCTGAACAGCATGGCGGCGTCCAGCGGCTACATGGCGGTGCTGGTCATGGCGCTTTACATCAACAGCAACGACGTGCTGCCGCTGTACCACACGCCCCAGGCGCTTTGGCTGCTGTGCCCGGTGCTGCTGTTCTGGATCAGCCGGGTGCTGATGCTGTCGCACCGCGGCGGGATGAACGACGATCCCGTCGTGTTCGCCCTGACGGACCGGGCCAGCCTGCTCACCGGGGCGGTCGGCTTCTGCATCTTCGTCGCCGCCTCCGTCTGAGCGCCGGACATGGACGGAATGGAGCATGCGGCCCTCGGCATGAGGATGCCTGCGCGGTCCGGGAGCACCGCATGGCGCTTGCTGGCCCTGGCGGTGTCGGCGGTCCTCGTATGCGCCGCGGCGGCAATGATCCGCGTCATCCCGTTCGGGCGCGCGTTCTGGGATTTCCTGTTCATCCTGGACGGGGCCTACCGCATCGGGGTGGGGCAGGTGCCGCACCTGGACTTCATGATGCCGATCGGCTCGCTCACGCTGTACCTGGCCTATGGGGCGGAGCGGCTGTTCCCCGGCGGGCAGCCCTTCGTCGGGATGCACGCGCTGATGTGGCTGCTGGTGCTGCCGCCGCTGGCGATGCTGGCGCCCCGGTTCGAGACTGGCGCCCGGTTCTGCGCGGCGGCGGCGCTTCTGGCGCTCATGGTGCTGGTCCCCTTCACGGTGGATCGGACGAGCCTTTCGGAAATCAGCTACTTCGCTTCCTACAACCGCTTCACCGTCGGCCTGTTTTTCCTGTTGGGGCTTTGGTACGTGCTGCCGAAGTCGCGCTGGGACGCGCCGATGCTGGGCTACCTCGTGGGCCTGCTGCTGCTGCTCAAGGTGACGGCGGCGGTGGCGGCGGTCGGCCTGCTGGCCGCCGCCTGCGTGCTGGGCCGGGCGCGGTGGCGGCCGGTGGTTCTCGGGCTGGCCGGGCTGGCCGTCGCTTGCGCGGTTGTCGATGCCGCGACCGGGTTCTTCTCGGCGTATGGGCGGGACATCCTGTTCATGGTCGGGGTCAACCGGGGGCAAGGCGTTTACGCGCTTGGCTTCACCGCCTACCGCAACTGGGCGCCTTTGGCCGTGGGCGCCGGGATTGCCGTCCTGGCGCTGCGCGAACTGTGGCGCCGGCGCACCCCAACACAAGCGCGCGTCACGCTCTGGCAATCGTTGCAATCGCAGGCGTTTGCGGTTGATCTGGTCATCCTGCTCGGCGCGGCCTGGGCGGTGGAAAGCCAGAACACCGGCGGCATCGGGCTGGTCGCCGCCGCGGCGGTGCTGTTCCATTCCGACATCGCGCGGCAGGGACGGCATCGCCTGATCGGGACCACCCTGTTCGGCGCGGCGTTGTTGCTGCCGATCCTGGACGTGGCGGTGTTCCGCACCATCACGATCACCCAGCGCGAGCGCGCCGGGTCAACTGACCACGGGTTCAGCGCCATGGCGCCCGGCATCCGCGTGCCCGCCCCGACGCTGGCCGGGGCGGAACTGATCCGGCGGCTGTCGCACGAATGGCTCCCGGTGATCTCCGACGTGCAGCGTAGGCGGTGGAACGTCGACAACGATCCATCCAGCAACGCGCCCGCCGCTTCCGTCGCCTGGGCGGAGGACGTGGTGGACGCGGCGCAGGCCTTCCATGCGCAGGGTTTGGAGAAGTCGGCACAGCACTACGCCGTGCTCGCGTTCACCGACCCATTCTCCCGATTGCTTGGCCTGACGCCGGTCCGGGGCGTCATGCTGGCGCTCCAGGTCGGGCGTACGGTCCCCGTGTTGGATCAAGCCGCAGCGTCCCGCTATTTGGCCGGGGCGGATGGCGCTTTCCTTTCGACATGCGTCCTGTCAGCCGGCGGGGAGCCGACGATCCGGATGGTGTTCCAGCCCGTGCTCGACGCCGAGTTCGAGCCGCACAAGCTCAACGCCTGCTGGACCTTCTACAACCGTCGCCCGGCGGCGCCATGACCCCCGGCACGCTTGCGCTTATCTTCGTCAGCGTCACGCTGTCCGCCTGCGCGCAGGTGCTGTTCAAGTTCGGCGTGGCGCCAGTGCCGGGTCCGGTGGGCAACCCGTCGCTGATCGGCGGGATTGTCAGCACCCTGCTTCGCCCGGGCATCCTGGGCGGACTGGCCCTGTATGGCATCGGCACCTTGATCTGGCTGCGCGCGCTGGCGCAAACCGAGTTGTCGCAGGCCTACCCGTTCGTGGGCCTCGGCTTCGTCATGACCGCGGCGCTCGGCTACGTCGTGTTTGACGAGGCGCTTGGGCCGACCCGGCTGATCGGGATCGCGCTGGTGGTCGCGGGCGTCGTCCTCGTCGGCCGGAGCTGAGCCGGCCCGCCGCTGGAAAGCGGGCCGGGCCGCCTTACGCCGCGACGGCGCCGACCCGGGCGTCCCGGATCGCCTGCGCCAGGCCACGCACCTGGTCCAGCACCTGACGCGCGGTGTCCGGCTGCGCCTGGCCGTGCTCGTCGAGCGACGCTGCCAGCGTCTCGATCAACACGCTCGCCACCACCGCGGCGTCGGCGACCCGCACGGCCTGCGCCGCCTGGGCCGGGGTGCGGACGCCGAAGCCGATGGCGACCGGCAGGTCGGTATGGGCGCGCACCCGGGGAATGGCGAGCGCCAGGTCTTCTGCCGCAGCCGAGCGCGTGCCGGTGATGCCGGCGATGGCGACATGGTACACGAAGCCCCCTGCCCCGTTCAGCACCAACGGCAGCCGCGCATCGTCCGTGGTGGGCGCCACCAGGCGGATCAGGTCCAGGCCGGCGGCGTCGATATGGGACATCAGCTCGTCCGCTTCCTCCGCCGGCATATCGACCACGATCAAACCATCCACGCCGGCCGCCCCGGCGTCGCGGCAGAACCGCTCGGGGCCGTAGGCGAGGATCGGGTTGAGATAGCCCATGAGCACCACAGGCGTTTCCCCATCCTGCCGCCGGAACTCCTTCACCATATCGAGCGTGCCCGGCAGCGTGCCGCCCGCCTTGAGCGCCCGCTGGCCCGCCCGCTGGATGGTCGGGCCGTCCGCGGCCGGGTCGGTGAAGGGCACGCCGATCTCGATCAGGTCGGCGCCGGCCGCCGGCATGCCGCGCAGGATCTCCATGGAGGTCGCGCCGTCAGGGTCGTAGGCTTCAAGGAACGGGATCAGCGCCCCGCGCCCTTCCGCCCGCAGCTTGGCGAAACGGGCGGCGATCCGCCCGGCACCCCCCCCGTTCACAGCGCCTGGCCCAGATGTTGCGCTACGGTGAAGATGTCCTTGTCGCCGCGGCCCGACAGGTTCAGAACGATGGTCTCGTCCGGCTTCATCGTGGGCGCCAGCTTGGCGATGTAGGCCAGGCCATGCGCCGTCTCCAGCGCGGGGATGATGCCCTCAAGCTTCGAGCAAAGCTGGAACGCCTCCAACGCCTCGCTGTCCGTCACCGCCACGTAATCGACCCGGCCGATGTCGTGCAGCCAGGAATGCTCCGGCCCGATGCCGGGGTAGTCGAGGCCGGCGGAGATCGAGTGCGCCTCGGTGATCTGGCCGTCGCGGTCTTGCAGCAGGTAGGTCTTGTTGCCGTGCAAGACGCCCGGGCTGCCGCCGTTGATCGCCGCCGCGTGCGCGCCGCTGTCCAGGCCGCGACCGGCGGCCTCGACGCCATAGAGCTTCACGCTGGGATCGTCCAGGAACGGGTGGAAGATGCCCATGGCCGAGGACCCGCCGCCCACCGCGCAGACGATGGCGTCCGGCAGCTTGCCTTCCGCGGCCAGCATCTGCTCCCGCGTCTCGTCGCCGATGACCGATTGGAAGTCGCGCACCATGGTGGGATAGGGGTGCGGCCCGGCCACGGTGCCGATGCAGTAGTAGGTGTCCTCGACGTTGGCGACCCAGTAGCGCAGGGCCTCGTTCATCGCGTCCTTCAGCGTCGCGGCGCCGGAGGTCACGGCGTTCACCTCGGCGCCCAGCAGCTTCATGCGGAACACGTTGGGCTGCTGCCGCTCCACGTCGGTGGCGCCCATGAACACGAGGCAAGGCAGGTTGAACAGCGCGCAGGCCGTGGCCGTCGCGACCCCATGCTGCCCGGCGCCGGTCTCGGCGATGATGCGCGTCTTGCCCATGCGCCGGGCCAACAGGATCTGGCCGAGCACGGCGTTGATCTTGTGCGCGCCGGTGTGGTTCAGCTCCTCGCGCTTGAAGTAGATCTTGGCGCCGCCGAAGTGCTGGGTCAGCCGCTCGGCATACCAAAGCGGGCTGGGGCGGCCCACGTAGTCCTTGAGCAGGCGGCGCCACTCGGCCTCGAAGGCCGGGTCGTTCTGGGCATCGCCGTAGGCCTGCTGGACCTCCAGCACGTTCGGCATCAGCGTCTCGGCGACGAAGCGTCCGCCGAAGGTGCCGAACCGGCCGCGGCTATCCGGGCCGCTGCGCAGGCTGTTGGGCAGGATCTCGTTCAAGGCCGGCACTCCTAATGGTCAGGTTGTTAGATGGGAACCCGGGCAGAACCCGGGAGGGCAATGGGACCCGGCACCCAAGAATCGTTGGATTGTTCCTTGGGCAAGCCGTCCACCGCCCTCAAGGCATCGACGAAGATGCCGGCGTCAGCGACCTGCAGCCCCGCGAGGTTGATGCGTCCGCTGCCGGCCGTGTAGATGCCGTGGTCGCGGCGCAGCAGCGCCACGGTTTCCGGCGAAACTGGCAGTTGCGAGAACATGCCGCGCTGCCGCGATAGGAAAGCAAGCCGCGGTTCGGCGGCGGCCAAGGCGTCCCGCACCGCGTTGATGCGCCGAGCCATGCCGTCAAGCTCCGTGCGCCAGAGCCGTGACAGCTCGGGAGAGTCCAGCACGATCCGCACCGCCGCCGCCCCATGGTCCGGCGGCATCGACCAGTTCACCCGGGCGAGCGACAGCAGGTTGCCGAACACGACGGGGGCGGCGTCGGCGTCGCGGGCCAGCACGAACAGCGCCCCGGTCCGCTCGCGGTAAAGCCCGAAGTTCTTGTCGCAGGAGTAGGCGACCAACGCCTCCTCGACGGCGGCGAGCACGCGGCGCACGCCGTAGGCGTCGGCCTCCAAGCCGCTGCCCAAACCCTGATAGGCGAGGTCGACGAACGGCATGAGGCCGCGCTCGGCCAGGAGTTGGGCCATGGCGTCCCACTGCGCCGGGTCAAGCTCGGCGCCGGTGGGGTTGTGGCAGCAGCCGTGCAGCAGGACGACATCGCCGGGGTCCGCCGCGGACAGCGCCGCGAGCATATTGTCGAAGCACAGCGTCTGCGTGGCGGGGTCGAAATAGCGGTACTCGACGACCGTGAGGCCCGCCGCTTCCAGCACCGGGCGGTGGTTGGGCCAGGTGGGCATGCCGAGCCAGACCTTGGCGCCGGGCCGGGCGGTGGTGATCAGCTCGCCGCCCAGCCGCAGCGCGCCGCCGCCGCCGGGCGTCTGCACGCCGACCAGGCGCCCGGCATGCGCGTCCGCGGCGCCGAACACGATGGGCGTCAGCAGTTCGACGAAGCGCTGGTCGCCCTCCGGCCCGAGATAGGCCTTCGTCTGCTGCTCATCCAGCAGAATGCGCTCCGCCGCCTTGATCGCCTCCACGACGGGCGTGACCCCGGCCGCGTTGCGGTAGGTCCCGACGCCGAGGTCGATCTTGCTGTTGCGCGGGTCGTCGCGGAACAGGCCGATCAGGGCGAGCAGGCCGTCGGGGGGCTGCGGCAGCAGGGTTTGAAACATCGTTACGGGCAGTTCCTGTCAGGGCGGGTCGGCATGGGCATGGCACGCGGCCATTTCGCTCCGCGGCGCGGCCGCCACCACCCCGCCGACGCCTCGCCGGCCGCTTCCCGGGACAATGGAGCTTCCCCGGGAAGCGGGAGGGCGCGCTCGGGCGCGTGATGCAGAACGGCGGACGGCCAGCGGTGATCGAGCGGCCTCCATCCCAGTTGCAGCGTGTCGATGTCCCGGGCCAGCGACCATGACGAGCCGGTCGCGGTGTCCAGCAGAACCGCGCCCTCCTTGCCGATGACGACGATCTGGTAACGCCCAACCACGTTTTCGTCCACCGAGGCGCTCATCAGAAGGCGGCACCTGCGGCCGGCGGGCGCAGACCGTGGCGCACCCCGTCCGTGCGGACGCGCGACGGCGCGACGCGCAGCGTGGGCCGCACCCCTTGGGCCACGTCCTGCAGCCCCGCCCGGTCCAGCACGGTGAAGCGGCCCCGCCCGGTCCGGATCAGCCCGGCCTGCTGCAGCGCCGCCGCCGCCACGGTGACGCCGGGCCGGTGCATCCCGAGCATGGCCGAAAGCGCCTCGTGGGTGACTTGCACCTCGTTGCCCTCCACCCGGTCATGCGTCATCACCAGCCAGCGCGCGCAACGCTCGGTGAGGCTGCGCCGCGCGTTGCAGACGGCGGTCTGCATGACCTGGACGAGCAAGGATTGCGAGAAGCGGGCGCAGGCCAGGTGCAGCGCCGGGCTGCGCTCGATGGCGCGGCGCAGGTCGATGGTGGACAGGCGCAGGGCGACGCCGGGCATGTGCACCACGATGTTGGCGCAGGCGGCGTTCCGCGCGTTCATCGGCGACACATCGCCCACCATGCCTTCCCGGCCGATCATGGCAACCTGGATGCCGCCCTCCCCGTCCGTGGCGTCCGACACGACCGAGACGACGCCATGCTCGATGAAGTAGGCATGCTCGACCGGCTGGCCGTGCTCCACCAGCACCTGGTCGCGCACGAGGGACACGCGGACCAGGCAGGCTTTGAACTGATCGTACTCATGGGCCGGCAGCGACGCAAGCAGACGGTTGAGCGGCGTGGAGACGTTGTTGGCGAGGAGAGCCATGGCCGAGCCCCTTGGTAAACACCAGCCGCACGAAATGAGGGCTGTACATCAACGACAGGAGGCTAATCCACACTGCATTGCAGGAATTGTCGCTAAACTTTGTTATACTCCGTCCACGTGAGAACCCGGAAACTTCGCACCTCCGAAATGCCGTTGATATCAGGGTCGACTCGCCAGTCGATTTTCGGGTTCTCACGTGGACGGAGTATAATACTCACGCATCACTCCGTTATTGAGGTCGGCAAAGCCCATCACGCGCCCTCGATCAGGCCGATGCCGAGCGAGGCGAGGTCGGCCCAATAGCCGGGATAGGTCTTGGCCACGCAGCCCGGGTCGAGGATCGTGATGCCGCCAGTCCGCAGCCCGGCGAGCGCGAAGCTCATGGCGATCCGATGGTCGGAATAGGTCTCGATGCGGGTCGGGCGCATGGTGCCGGACAGCGCCGGGTCGCTGGCCACCACGAGGTCGTCCCCGTCCTCGCGCCCGAGGCCCGGGGCGATGCGCGACAGTTCCGTGGCGAGCGCCGCCAGCCGGTCGCACTCCTTGACCCGCAGGTTGGCGATGCCGACGAAGCGGACCGGCGTCGCGTTGAAGGCGGCGAGCACGGCGAGCGTCGGCACGGCGTCCTGCATCTGCGAGCCGTCGATCACGGGCGGCAAATGCGGGAAGCAGGCGATCAGGCCGCGCGCGCGGGCGTCGGGCTGGCTGGACGCTTCCGGCGCGAAGCCGAGGTCGATGGCGCCGCCGGTCAATGCCTCCGCCGCCCACAAGTAGGTTGCGGCCGAGGCGTCCGGCTCCACCGCAAAATCCGTCGCGCGATATCCGGTCGGCGCGACCCGCCAGCCCGCGTCGCCGATGGGTTCGACGTCGGCGCCGAACGCCCTCATGGCGGCAAGGGTCAGGTCGACGTAGCCCCGGGCGCCGATGTCGTGCCCGGTCAGCGCCACCTCCACCGACTCCTGCCCGCACGCGCCGACCATCAGCAGGGCCGAGACGTACTGGCTGGACAGACCGCCGTCGATCTCGACCCGGCCGCCCGCGAAGCCGCCGCGTCCGCGCACGACGACGGGCGGGCAGCCGCTCGCCGCCGACGCATCGACGCCGAGCCGGCGCAAGGCCGCGACGAGCGGCGCAATGGGCCGCTTGCGCATGTGCGCGTCGCCGTCGATCACCACCTCGCCCTCCACGGCGGCGGCGGCGGCGGTCAGGAACCGTGTGGCCGTCCCGGCATTCCCCAAGCTGAGCGGGGCGCCCGGCGCAGCCAGCCGTCCGGTGGCCGTGACCGTGAAGCCCGTCGGGTCCGGCTCCGCAATGGCGACGCCCATGCTGCGGAGCGCCGCCGCCATGAAGGCGGTGTCGTCGCTCTTGAGCGCGCCGGTCAGGCTGCTGGTGCCGCGGGCCAGCGCCGCAAGCAGCAGGGCGCGGTTGGTGATCGACTTCGATCCCGGCGGGACGACCCGGCCGCGAAGCGCGCGCCCCGGCGGGACGACCGTCACTGCGGAAGGTCGGGAATGCGCAGCGGCCATGGTCACGTGTTCCTTTGCAATCGGCGCCGGGTCCGGTGGAGGTCCGGGACGGCCCACGCCGGAAAGGTAGCACGACGGCCGGGCGGCGCTCACCCCCGGTCCCGAAATCAGTTCGCCTCGCTGCTTCATGTTATTGTTCAACTGCTCGTCTATCTAATGATATTGACCCTGGCCAATTCGTTTGACTTTAAGGCTGCATCTTCCAGCAGCGCCGTCACTCCACGGCATCGAGGTCAGCGTTGAACGTCCAAGTTCCGCCCATGGATAGCCTGTCCGCCCAGCTTGCCGGGCGCAGCATCGCCCTGGTTGGCATGATGGGCGTCGGCAAGACCAACGTGGGACGCCGCCTGGCCGCGTGGCTCGGGCTGCCGTTCCGCGACGCCGACGCCGAAATCGAGCGGGACGCCGGGCGCAGCGTCGCGGAGTTGTTCGCGCGTGACGGGGAGGCGGAGTTCCGTGGGCGGGAGCGCCGGGTCATCGCGCGGCTGCTGGCCGGCAATCCCATGGTGCTGGCGACCGGCGGCGGCGCTTTCATGGATGCCGAAACACGCGGGACGATGCGGGCCAAGGCGGTGTCGATCTGGCTGCGCTGCGATTTGCCGCTTCTGCTGCGGCGGCTTGCCGCCTGCACGGACCGGCCCCTGCTGCGGAACGGCAACCCCGCCGAGATCCTGCAACGGCTGATGACGCTGCGCCATCCCGTTTATGCCGAGGCGGATTTGGCGCTCGACAGCGTGGACGAGGACCCGGATGCGACGACCGCCAGGGTCCATGCCGCCCTGTGCAGCATGCCGGGGCGCTTGGCGATGGCGTTGCATGACTGCTGAGGCCGGGCACCCCGACAGGGCCTGGCTGAGCAACGGACGAAATTCCAGGACAGCAGCGTTCTGCCCTGGCCTGCCTTTTGCCACGCATCGCTGTCGTGGTCCGGCGACTCCTGACCGTGATTGCTTGCCGCAAACAGAAAAAGGCCGGTGGCATGACGAGCATGCCACCGGCCCGGACACGCCCGGCTTAGGTCGTGGGAACGATGGTCTGCGGAGCCGTGCCGCCATCGGCGGTGATCTGCGCGTAAACCCCGGAGGTGATGTCACCCGACGATGGGCCGCCGCTGACGCTGCTACCGGCTGGGATGCCGCCCGTGCTGGTGGTGGTGCTGCCGAACGGGTTGTTGGCTCCCCCGAGGCCGATGAGGGCAGAGAAGTTGTTGCCGCCGCTCAAGCTGGCCAGCAGAGTGTTCGGGTCAACGCCGGCCTGGGTGATCAACGGGCCAAACGGGCTTGCTGCGAGGAAGGAAGCGGCGTCGCCGCTGCTCATGTCACCGAAACCGCCCGACCCGGACGCAGCGCCGGCTCCGGCTACCGCGCTGCCAGCCGCCCCGCTCGGATCGTTGGAGGACATTGAACTTTGCTGCCCGCCGACGACCGGGCCGAACCCGCCTATGCCGGCCGGGGAACCATTCGCACTGACCCCCAAATTGCCACCCGAAGTCATGACACCGCTGCTGCTGCTCTGAGCGCCGCCCATGCTGGACGCGCCCGAGGGAGCGCCGCCCATGCTGCCTCCTCCAAAGGAAGCTCCGCCGCCCATGAACGGGTTGCTGCTGCCGCCACTGCTGCTGTCGCTGCTGCTTGAAGCACCGCCTGAGGCGCCGGCGTTGGTTGCCGCCGAAAAGAGGCCGGGCTGCCCGGGGTAGTTGGTGAACGGGTTGCTGCCCGCCGCGGCGCCGGCGAACGGGTTGCCGCCGCTGCTGTCGTTCAGCGACGCATAGTCGGCCGGGTTGATGTTGCCGAAGATGGTCGCGGGCGTGACGCCCGGCAGGTCGAGCAGGGCGCCGAACGGGCTTTGCCGCAGCGAGGCGGCCATGTCGGAACTGCTGGAACCGGAACTGCCTGACATACCCATGGAACTCATGCTGCTGTCTCCAGAAATGCCGGCGCCGCCTGCGGCCCCGGAGGAGTTGCCGCCCGCCGAAGCGGCGAACGGATTGCCATTCCCGGCAGGTGCCCCGCCGGCCGCCGAACTGGCGCCGCCGCCGCTGCTGCCGCCGGCGAAGGGGTTCGAACTGGCGCCGCCGCCGGACCCGCTGCCCGAGCTTGAAGAATTGCCGTAGGCGACGACGAACTGGTTGCCGTCGCCGCCGACGTTCACCGAGCTGTTGGCGGCTGCGGCACTGCCCGAGGGACCCTGGTAGTTGACGACGAACGCGTTGTTGCCGCCACCGATGGTCACGTTGTTGCCGGATGGAGCGCCGCTGCTGAACGCCGAGTAGTCGTATTCGACGACGAACTGGTTGTTGCCGCCGTCGAGGATGACAGAGTTGCCGCCGGCGCCCGTCGCATCGCCGCTCGACGTGCCCGGCGCGAACTTGACCACGAACTGGTTGTTGCCGCCTTCGACGTGCACGGTGTTGCCGCCGGTGCTCATGGAGCCATCGGTCGGCGAGGGCTGGCTGTAGTCGATGACGAAGCGGCCGTTGCCGCCCGAAAGCGTCACATCCGAACTGCCGGGCGTGATGACGCCGACGTTGTTGTCCTGGCCGGCCGGGCCTTGGCTGGCCGAGGCGTAGGCGGCGCTGGTGTCGGCGGAACTGCCAACGTTGACGTTGGCGCTGCCGGGCGCGACGACGCCCGCGTTGTTGCTTCCGACCGAGCTGCTTTGGCTGGTCACGCCAGGGCCGTAGAGGCCGGGCGCGTTCGGATCGGCCGCGGTGGTGGCCGCACTGTCATTTGCCATATGGGTAACTCCTCCAGTTGCGGCCGGCGCTCTCGCAGCGACCGCGCGGTTAGGCGCCCGATGGATGAATTGCCGCTTGGGTCGACGCGGTTCACCGGACTTCTGTTCATCGACGCGCGCATCCTGGCACGGTGCGAACTACATCGAGTATTTCAGGACTTTATGCTAGTCTAATATTGATAAAGTATTTGTAATTCTGCCGCATCAAACTTTAGAATGAAAACATACAAACGCATATACTGTAGCGGCCTGGACCACTCGGCCTCAACCCCCATTCTCAACCCAGCGTCCCGCTCAGGTGCCGCACGCTCCTGCCGGGCTGATACCGGACGCTTGGCACCCGCTTGTAGGCCTGGCCGGCCCGGACCACCTCGCGCCGGATGGCCTGCGCGCTCTTGAACCGTTCGAACAGGGCATCGGCCTCGTCCCAGCGGATTGCCCGCTGCAGCGCCATGAGGTCCTCGATATAGCGGCCGACGATCTCCAGCACCGCCGCCTTGTTGTGCAGGAACACGTCGCGCCACATGGTGGGGTCGGAGGCGGCGATACGGGTGAAGTCGGTGAACCCGCCGGCGGCGTACTTCAATACCTCCCCCTTCAGCACGCCTTCCAGGTCGTCCGCCGTGTTGACGATGTTGAAGGCGAGCAGATGCGGCAGATGCGACGTGACCGCGAGCACCTTGTCGTGATGCGCCGCGTCCATCACGTCGACCTTCGACCCCAGCGCGCGCCACAGCGCCGCGACCTGCTCCGTCGCCGCCGGGTCGGTCACGGCCTGCGGGGTCAGGATGCACCAGCGGTTCTCGAACAGCCGCTCGATGGCCGCCGCCGGCCCAGACTCCTCCGTGCCCGCGACCGGGTGGCCCGGCACGAAGCGCCGCATGTCGAGGCAGGGCGCCACCAGCTCGATGACCTTGCTCTTCGCCGAGCCGACATCCGTGACAATCGCATCGGCCCGCAAGCCCGGCGCCATGGCGCGCGCCGCGTCGCCGCTGGCGCCCACCGGCACCCCCAGCACCACCAGGTCCGCGTCCCGCACGGCGGCGGCGGCGTCCGGGGTCGCCTCGTCCACCAGGCCCAAGGAGCAGGCCTCGTCGCGCGTCTCCGTCCGGCGCGCGGTGCCGACCAGCCGCCCGGCCAAGCCCAGGCGGCGCACATCGCGGGCGATGGACCCGTTGATCAGGCCCAGGCCGACGAAGGTGATCTTCCGGAACAACGGCGCCCGTCCCGGATGGGAGGAATGGTCCTGCATCCCAAGGTCGGGCGTCATCGGCCGCCCGGCCCGGCCGCCCGGTCCTGCCGCGCCGCCTTGAGCCGTTCGGCCAGCAGGAACGCCACCTCCAGGCTTTGCTGCGCGTTCAGGCGAGGGTCGCAATACGTGTGGTAACGGTCGGACAGCGCCGCGTCGGTGATGGCCTGCGCGCCGCCGGTGCATTCCGTGACGTTCTGGCCGGTCATCTCGACGTGGATGCCGCCGGGATACGTGCCCTCCGCGTGGTGCACGGCGAAGAACGTCTCGATCTCGCGCATGATGCGGTCGAACGGCCGGGTCTTGTAGCCGGACTCCGCCTTGACCGTGTTGCCATGCATGGGGTCGCACGACCAGACCACCGACCGCCCTTCCCGCTGCACGGCGCGGACCAACGGCGGCAGGTGCACGCCCACCTTGTCATGCCCCATGCGGACGATCAGCGTCATCCGGCCCGGCTCGTTGCCGGGGTCGAGGATGTCGAGCAGGCGCAGCAGCGCGTCTGGCGTCAGGCTCGGCCCGGCCTTGAGGCCGATGGGGTTGCTGATGCCGCGCATGTACTCGACGTGCGCGCCGCCGGGGTCGCGGGTCCGGTCGCCGATCCACACGAAATGCGCGCTGGTGTCGTAGCACCCGCCCGTCACCGAATCGATCCGGGTCATCGCCTCCTCGAAGCCAAGCAGCAGCGCCTCATGCGAGGTGTAGAGCGTGGTGTTCGCCATGGACGGCGTGGTCAGGTCCGACATGCCGCACGCTGTCATGAAGGCCAGCGCCTCCGAGATGCGGCTGGTCAGGTCCTCGTAGCGCGCGCCCTGCGCCGAGTTGGCGACGAAGTCCAGGTTCCACTTGTGCATGTTGGCGAGGCTGGCATAGCCGCCGCCGGTGAACGCGCGCAGCAGGTTCAGCGTGGACGCCGACTGCGCATAGGCCTGGATCTGCCGCTCCGGGTCGGGCCGCCGGGCTTCGGGCGCGAAGCGGTAGCCGTTGACGATGTCGCCGCGGTAGCTCGGCAGTTCCGCGCCGCCCTGCTGCTCCGTGTCGGAGGAGCGCGGCTTGGCGAACTGCCCGGCCAGGCGGCCGACCTTGAGCACCGGCACCCCGGCGGCGAACTTGAGCACCACCGCCATTTGCAGCAGCACGCGCAACGTGTCGCGGATGTTGTCCGCGTGGAAGTCGGCGAAGCTCTCGGCGCAGTCGCCGCCTTGCAGCAGGAAGCCCCGGCCGGTCGAAACCTCGCCCAGCTTGCGCCGCAGCTCGCGCACCTCGCCAGCGAACACCAAAGGCGGCAGGCGGCTCAGCCGGTTTTCGACATCGGCCAGGTGCTTGCCGTCGTCGTAGGCCGGCATTTGCTGAACCGGCTTCGCGCGCCATGAGTCGGGGGACCAGGCGGGCATGTCGTCAATGGCCGAAGCGGCGCTCCCGTGGGCCGGGTAGTGTGCGAAGTCATCCATGGCAGAAATCCATATGTCTGTGGCCGCGGCCGCGTCAGTCAGCCCCGTACTCGGCGTGATGCGCGATTCCCGTGCCGTCGAACCGCATCGCCTCCTCCGCGGCGCGCAGCAGCGCCTTGGCCTTGTTGCAGGATTCCCGGTATTCCGCGTCCGGGTCCGAGTCCGCGACGACGCCGCCGCCCGCCTGGACGTACAGCACGCCATTCTTCACCAGCCCGGTACGCAAGCCGATGCAGGTATCGAGGTTGCCGTCCGCGCCGATGTAGCCGATGCCGCCGGCGTAGAAGCTGCGCCGGGTCGGCTCCAGCTCGTCGATGATCTCCATGGCGCGGATTTTCGGGGCGCCCGACACCGTACCGGCCGGGAAGCCGGCGCACAGCACGTCGAGCACGTCGGCGCGCGAAGGATCAAGCTCGCCCTCGACGTTGGAAACGATGTGCATGACGTGGGAATAGCGCTCCACGATCATCTTCTCCGTGACCCGCACCGTGCCGACCCGGGCGACCCGGCCCACGTCGTTGCGCCCGAGGTCGAGCAGCATGAGATGCTCGGCCAGCTCCTTGGGATCGGCGAGCAGGTCCTGCTCCAGCGCCACGTCCTCCGCCCGCGTGCGGCCCCGTGGGCGCGTGCCGGCAATCGGCCGCACCGTCACCGTGCCGTCGCGCAGCCGCACCAGGATCTCCGGCGAGGAGCCGACCAAGGCGAAGTCGCCGAGGTTGAGGTAGAAGGAGAATGGCGACGGGTTGAGCCGGCGCAGCGAACGGTACAGCGCCAGCGGCGGCAGGCTGAACGGCAGCGAGAAGCGCTGCGACGGCACGACCTGGAACGCATCGCCCGCCCGGATGTAAACCTTCGCCCGCTCGACCATCGCGTGGTACTGGGTATTGGAAAGGTTGGACGTGGGAGCCGGAGCCGGGCCGCGCCCGGTCGGCGCGAACTGGTGCGGCAGGCTGCGGCGCAGGTCGGACGCCACGCCGGCCAGGCGCTCGCAGGCGCGGTCATGCGCCGCCTCCGCCGACAAGCCCGGCGACGGGTACACCGGCGTCACCACCGTCATGCGGTCCAGCACGTTGTCGAACACCGCGATCACCGTGGGCCGCATCAGCATCGCATCGGGCAGGCCCAGCTCGTCCGGGTTGCCGTCCGGCAGGCGCTCGATCAGCCGTACGAAGTCATAGGCGAAGAAGCCGATCAGGCTGGCGCTGCCGGGCGGCAGGCCGGGCGGCAGCTCGATGCGGCACTCGGCGATCAAGGCGCGCAGGCTGGCGAGCGACGGCAGCGGCGACGGCTCGTACTCGTCCATGCCGCTCTGCACGGAGCGGTTGATCTCGGCGCGTTCCCCGTAGCAGCGCCAGATCAGGTCCGGCTTCAGGCCAATGTAGGAGTAGCGGCCGCGCACCGCGCCGCCCTCGATGGATTCCAGCAGGAAGCCGTAGGGCTGGCCCTCGGCCAGCTTGATCATCGCGGCAACCGGAGTTTCCAGGTCGGCGACCAGCGTGGTCCACACCACCTGCGGCTCGCCGCGGTTGTAGGCTTCGGCAAAGCCTGTTCGTTGAGTCGAGACGTGCATCGTCGGTCCTCGCGCATCGGTGCGAGCGGGCTGCTCATGGTTCATAGGGTGTCTGGTTTCGACGTTCATGCGGGCACCTTGCTTAAAAGGTTCGCCGTCGCGACCGTCACATCGGCCTGCCGCATCAGGCTTTCGCCGACCAGGAAGCAATGGACGCCCGTGGCCTGCATCCGGGCGATGTCCGCAGGCGAGCCAATGCCGCTTTCGCAGACCAGCAGGCGGTCGGGCGGCGCCAGCCGGGCCAGGCGTTCGGTCGTCGCCAGATCGACCTCAAACGTCTTGAGGTTGCGGTTGTTGATGCCGACCAGGGGCGAACGCAGGCGAAGCGCCCGTTCCAGCTCCGCCTCGTCATGCACCTCGATCAGCACATCGAGGCCGAAACCCTCGGCCGCCGCTTCCAGTTCCGCCGCCTGCGCGTTGCCCAGCGCCGCGACGATCAGCAGGATCGCGTCGGCGCCGAGGGCGCGCGCTTCCGCCACCTGGTAGGGGTCGAGCATGAAATCCTTGCGGATCGCCGGCAGGGCGGCGGCGCGCGCCTCGGCCAGGTGCGCGTCGGCGCCCTGGAAATACGGCGTGTCGGTCAGCACGGACAGGCAGGCAGCGCCTCCCGCCGCGTAGGCCCGCGCCAGGGTCGCCGGGTCGAAGTCGGCGCGGATCAGGCCCTTGCTCGGGCTGGCCCGCTTGATCTCGGCGATCAGCCCGGGACGGCCGGCGTCCGCTTGGGCGCGCAGCGCGCGGATGAAGCCGCGCGGCGGCTCGCGCGGCAGCGCCGCCTCGATATCAGTCAAAGGGCGACGCGCCTTGCAGCGGGCGACATGCTCCAGCTTGGCCGCGCAGATTTCCGCCAACCGGTCGCTCATGCCGGCACTCCATTCGTCGCGCGTACCAGCGCCTCCAGCCGAGCTGCGGCAGCCCCCGAATCGAGGGCGCGGCGGGCCAGGTCGGCGCCATGCGCCAGCCCGTCCGCCCGGTCGGCCACCACCAGCGCCGCCGCCGCGTTCAGCACCACGATGTCCCGGTACGGCCCAGCCTCGCCATCCAGCAGCGCCCGCAGCGCCGCCGCATTGTCCCGCGCGTCCCCGCCCCGCAGGTCGGCCAGCGTGGCCCGCGCGACGCCGACCTGTTCCGGCGTCACCTCGAATTGCCGGATCCCGCCATCGCGCAGTTCGGCGACCGAGGATTGGGTCGTCGTGGTCAACTCGTCCAGCCCGTCATGGCCGTGCACGATCCAGGCCCGCTCGCTGCCGAGCACGCGCAGCACCTCGGCAAACGGCACCAGCCACTGCGGCGCGAACACGCCAAGCAGTTGGCGCCGGGTCCCCGCCGGGTTGGACAGCGGCCCCAGCAGGTTGAAGATCGTGCGCGTGCCCAACTCGCGCCGGGCCGGCCCGGCGTGGCGCGTGGCGCCGTGGTGCGCCGGCGCGAACAGGAAACCCACGCCCGCCTCCTCGAACGCCCGGCCCACCGCGTCCGGGGCCGCATCGACGTTGACGCCCAGCGCCTCCAGCACGTCGGCCGCGCCGGACTTCGACGACAGCGCCCGGTTGCCGTGCTTCGCCACCGGCACGCCGCACCCGGCGGCAACCAGCGCCACCGCGGTCGAGATGTTCAGCGTCTGCGCCCCGTCGCCGCCGGTGCCGCAGGTGTCGATGGCGCCCTCCGGCGCATGGACCCGCAGCATGTGCCCCCGCATCGCGCGGGTGGCGCCGACAATCTCTTCGACCGTCTCGCCCCGCACGCGCATCGCCATCAGCAGGCCGCCGACCTGGGACGGCGTGGCCGCGCCCTCCATGATCACGTCGAACGCCGCCTCGGCCTGTTCCGCGGTCAGCCGTGCGCCGCTGGCAAGCAACGCCAGGGTCGGACGGAGCGCGTCGCTCATGCCGCCACCCGCTCCGGCACCAGGTCGAGGAAGTTGCGCAGCAGCGCATGCCCGGCCTTCGTCTCGATGCTCTCGGGATGGAACTGCACGCCGTGGACGGGCAGGCTCTCATGGCGCAGCCCCATGATGAGGCCGTCCTCCGTCCAGGCATTGATGTGCAGCGCCGCCGGCAGGCTGTCCCGGTCCACGATCAGGCTGTGGTAGCGCGTAGCCGGGAACGGGTTGGGCAACCCGGCGAACAAGCCGGTGCCGTCATGATGGATCAGGCTGACCTTGCCGTGCAGCGGCGCCGGGGCTCGGACCACCCTGCCGCCGTACACCTGGCCGATGGCCTGATGGCCCAGGCACACGCCGAACACCGGGCAGGCCGCCGCTGCCGCCTCGATCAAGCCGAGCGAGATGCCGGCCCGGTCCGGGTCACACGGCCCGGGCGAGATCACGACGGCGTCGAGGCCGAGCGCCAGCGCCTCTGCAGGGGTGAGCGCGTCGTTGCGGATGACCTTGATTTCGGCGCCAAGCTCGCCGAGCCTATGGTACAGGTTGAACGTGAAACTGTCGTAGTTATCCAAAAGAAAAAGCCGTCGCGTCGCGGCAGGTTCGTCTGCCCGCCAGTCGGTCGTCGGCTGCGCGCCGAACCCGGCAACGCTGGCAGGCGGCCGTTCCGCCAGCAAGCCCTCGGAAGTGTTTGTCATGCTGCAGCCTCCGGTAGATAGCTCATCCCGCGGTTGAACGAGGACAGGTTGCCCGCCTTGTTCTCCAACACGCGCTTCAAGCTCATGCTTTCCGCACCGTAATCTTCGATCTGCAGCTTGCCATGCAATGGCACGACGTTCTTTTCAAAGAACACAATACGGTGCGCGATGAAGCCGCGAGCCTTTGGATTGCTGAAAGCGTAGTCGCACGGCATGAGCACCAGCAGGCTCCGCTGAGTCCAATTGGAGCTGCGATAGCGATGCTCGAACTCTAGGATGGTATACTTGCCAAGGTCATGCTTGGTAGCCGTCACTTCAAGCTTCTGGCCGTACTCGTCCTTGAACTGGCCCTTGGCCGCCTCCGCTTCGCCGTCTGGCTTCAGGAAATAGCCCCACTCGCCGAGGTTGCGGACATCGCCGAGGTACTCGGTCGCCATCTCGGGCGGCGCGTCGACGTAGATGGCGCTGGTCTGGATCTCGAACCGGCCCTGCACGGCGCGGTCATGGCCAGCCCTGCGCTCCAACGCGCCCTTCAGCGACCGGATCTCGGCGGTGTGCACCCAATGGATGCCCTGCATCAGCATCGTCGTGCGACGCTCCGGGCCGATGAAGCTGAGCCAGTGGAAGTAAACGCCGGGCTCGTCGGAACCGAGATAGCTCGACGGGAACAGCAGGGCCGGGTAGCACTGGAAGTACTCGCCGTACTTGTAGCCGCAATGCCACTCGACGCCGCCGAAGCTCGGCGTTTCGACCGGGCGTGCATGGTAGAACAAGTCATGCTGGTAGCCTGACGCCGTGCCGCGCCAGGTGTTGTCGTCCATCTGCTCGATCATGCGGCTGTAGAGCGTCCACTCATCCAGGTTGCGCAGGTCGCGGACGTAGTCGGACGCATCCTTCATGGCGGTCGCGATGTAGGTCGAGGTGGCGAAGGTGTTGCTCTCCATGGCGGTCTGATCCCCTGCTAATTGGCTTTGATGACCGGGAAGCTCAGGCCTTCCTCCGGCCGGGCCGCCTTGGCCACGCGCAGGCCCTCGTTGCGCCCGTTGGTCGGCGCGACCTGGTCCGCGTCGATCAGCACGTCGAGGATGAAGGGTCCTGTCGCGGCGAGCGCCTGGGCCAGGCCGGCTTCCAGCTCATCCTCGCTGCCCACGCGCAGGCCCTCGGCGCCCATGGCGCGGGCCAGCATGGCGAAGTCGGTGGGCGGGAAGGTGGCGTCGGCGCAGCCCACCATGTCGAGCGCGGCCATGCCCTGGTAGCACATGTTGTAACGCCCGTCGTTCAGGATGATCCAGACCGCCGGCAGAGCCTGCTTGGCCGCGGTGTTGACCTCCATGTTCATCAGCATCGCGCCGTCGCCGACGATGGCCACCGCCTTGCCGCCGCGGCCCAGCGCCGCGCCCAGCACGCCGGTCGCCGCATGCCCCATCGAGCCGACATTGGTGCTGACGCGGTACCGCCCCGGCTCCGCGAAGCGCAGGTAATGCGTGGCCCAGGTGAAGGAGTTGCCGGACTCGGCCAGCACCACGGCGTCCGAGCCGTCCACGACCACACGCTGGACCGCGGACATCAGCGCGCTCGGGCGCACCAGGCCTGCGCCGCCCGGCGCCGGGTGGCTAGGGTGCGGGCGCGACAACGAAGGCTGGGGAGCCTTGGCGGACGCGGCCGGCCAGGCGTCGAGCAGGTCGGCCAGGAAATCCCCGACATCGGCCTGCACGCCGTAGGTCTCGACGTGCGGATAGGCGACGCCGGGCACGGCGGGGTCGATGTCGACGTGGATGAAGCCGCCCGCCGGCACGAGGCCCGGGTTCCAGAACGAGGTCGGCTCGCCCAGCCGCGTCCCCAGCACCAGCACACGGCGCGGCGCGTGGTCGCGCATATAGGCGACGGCCGCCGCAGTGTGCCCGCCCATGCCGGTCACGCCGACGTACAGCGGGTGGCCCTCGGGGAATATCCCCTTGGCACGCGGCGAGCACATCACCGGGGCGCCGGCGCGCTCCGCCAACGCAAGGATGGCCGGCGCCGCGTCTCGTGCGCCGAAGCCCGCCCAAATGGCGAACGGCTCGTTGGCGAGCGCTTTGGCGCAATGCGCCACCGCCGCACGGTTCACGCCAGGGCGCGTCGCGGCGCCCGGCGCCGAAGGCGCGGTCTGCACGGACAGCTTCGGCAAGGGCTGCGACAGCGGGGCGCCCTGGATCGCGTTGGGGATGCTGATGTGCGCGACGTAGGCGCCGGGCCGTTGCAGCCCGGCGGCGACACGGCGCAGCACCTGCGGCAACTGCTCCGGCGTTTCCAGCACGACGGCGTCGTCGAACCAGGCGCCCGCTTCAAAGAGGCCGCTGGTCGGCATGGTGTAGCTGCTGGTTTCCTGGATGCCGCCGCGGCCCCGCACCGGCGCGGAGGCGTAGGCGGTGACGAGGATCAGCTTGGCGCCCTCCGTGCGCGCCGCAAGCGTGCCGGTCAGGACGTTGGTGATGCCGGGTCCGGTGGTGGTGAACACCACGACCGGGCGGTTGCTGGCGAAATGCGCCTCCGTCGCGGCGAACGCGGCGCCGCTCTCATGCCGGAAATGCAGCACATCGAGGTATTTGGAGAACGCCGCCCACAGCAGCGCCTGCGCGCCGCCGCAAACGCCCAAGGCGTGCGCCACGCCCATGCCGCGAAGCGACGAGGCGAGGCCTTCCGCAACCGTTGACGGGCCGGGTGCCGCCGTGGGCGCCGGGGCCGCCGGCATCTCGTCCGTTTCGAGAAGGTCGCCGCCGATATCCGTAAGGCTCTCTGCCGTCATGTCCGGGGTCTCCGTCTGATCCGCCCGGCGCCAGGGCACGCGGGCTTGCATGTCTTGGAATCGCCCGGCCCGGCAGCCGAAGCCGCCAGGCCGTGCAAGTGGGAAACAGTGATGCCGGGCAGCACGAAGTCTATTGCTGTCCCAGGCATGCTGGTCCTCGTTGTCTTTGCGCCGCCGCGGCAGCCGTCCCCTGGAGGATGGGCTGCCGCGGTCGGACGGACCGCTTTAGGCCGTAACGGTGGGCGTGGTCGTCAGCGTGCTCCGCGCCGTTTGGGCGATGAGCGATTGGCCGAGCGCCGTGGGGTCGAAGTAGGGGTCGAGGAACAGCGAGCCGTGCTCGACCGCCGGGTCCTGACCGACGATCGCCGGGTTGTAGGCCGGCGTCGTGCCGGGGTTGGGAGTGCTCACGAGAACCGGCTGGGCGGTGTTGGTGAAGCCGTAGTTGAGCGGAGTGGCAGCGATGCTGTTGAACAGGGTGTTGAGGTCCAGCGTCTTCACGTCCAAGCCAGTCTGGCTTTGGAAGGTGCTGATCCCGGCCGCGAGCTGGGTGTTGAACTCGTTGACCAAGCCCTGGAACCCCGCCTGCGTGGCCCCGGTCGCGGCGAGGAAGTTCGGATCGCTGAACAAGGGCGCCAAGGTGACGTCCGCCAAGTTGGACACCAGGAAGTGCTTGGCCCCCATGTCGGCCAAATGGCCCAGCCCGGAGATGATCGCGTTGACGCTGTCCGTGATGCCCTGCTCCGGCGGCACGTTGCTTGGCAGCGAGATGTCGTTGCCGCCGAAATTCACCGCAACCAGTTCGTTGGAGCTGAAGGACCCATCCTGCTTTTCGAACTGCTGGATCTGCCCGGCGAAGGTGCTGAGCGGCGTCTTGCTCGCGTTGGGATCGAACGGGTTGGGAACGCCCAGGTCGCGTGCCGTCGCGGTGACGTAGGCGAAGTTCTCCTGCTGTCCGGGCGCCGTCGCCCCGAGCATCTGGGCGAGGTCGGTAGTCCACTGCGGCCCGTCCGAGAAGTTGCCCGTCGTCGAGTAAGGCGCCGCCGCGGTGCCCGGCGCCTGGCCGAGCGACTTCTGCAGCGCCGCCGTGTTGCCGTTGTCGGCGAGCCGGTCGCCGAACACGACGAGCTTCGACACGGTGTATCTCGCGCCGTCCTTGGCCGGCAGAGCAAGCGGATCGGACGGCGCCGGCGCGTAGTTGCCGAAGTAGGGGCTGTAGTAGTTGGCGTAGATGTTGCCGGGAAGCACGGACGGCGCGACCGGATCGGTTGCCCCGGGAAGGGCAGGTGCGAAGCTGGCGCCGATGGGAAGCGTGGGCAGGTTGGTTGACGTGTTGACGCCCGAAGTGCTGGTGACGCCGGTTCCGGTCCCGTCCTCGCCGCGCGGCGCGGGCGGGGTTGAGCTGCCGGACGCAGTGGCCGAGGTGTCGGTCGTCGTGCCAGGCGCCGTCGTGCCGGTCCCCGTGAGGCCGGCAGCGGCGGCGGCGGCGGCGAGCGCCGCGATGGGAACGTTCCCGGGAACGTCCGGCACGCTGTTCGAGGCTTTGAAGGTCGTGCTGGCGATCTCGGCCGCGTACTGCTCCGTGGGGTTGCCGCCGGCCGCGACCACGGCCGCATACTGCGGCGGCGTCAGCACGGGCGCCTGCTTCTGGATGACGGTCGCGCTGTCCACCGTCGAGCCGTTGTTGGTCAGCCCGTATACGTCGTTCCGGGCGGCGTCGATGGCATAGAGCTTGCCGTCGGAGCCGGTGGTGATGTCGTTCAGGTTGCTTTCGGTGTTGAACAGCGTCGTCGCGCCATCGGGGCCGTTCGTCTGCGCATACTGGAGCGAGTTGAACTGCGGCGTCACCGTGGCCTGGGACGGGTCGGAGCCGAACAGCCCATCCACCTTGAGCACGCCCTGGAGCTGGTCGGCGAGCGGACCCACGGCGGTTGCGGTCTCGGGTGCGAGGCCGCCGCCCGCGGCGATGTACACCGTGCCGTCCGGAGAGATGGTCAGGCCGTTCATGCCGATGGAGATGACGCGGTCCTGATTGGTCGTCGGATCGAACTCGCGGAACGACGACAGGCCCGTGAGCACGGTCTGCTGGCTGCCGGTGCCGAGGTCCACCTTGGTGATGGCGCCGGTGCTGCCGCCGCGCTCGCTGACCAGGCCGGGGATGAACGGGATGACCGGGGCCGTGTCGGAGCCGGGGGCGCCGGACGGGGTGCCGGAACCCTGCTCAAGCACGTACAGGTTGCCGTCGGGGCCGAACGCCATGCCGCGCGGGCCGTTCAGGCCGCTGGCGAGGACCGAGCTGCTCCATGTGCCGGTCGTCGGATCCTGCTTGTAGTCCAGGATTTCGCCGGTGCCGGGCGTGGTGGCGGTGGCGGGACCCTGGTTGTCGATGGCGACATACACGTCGCCCGTCTGCTGGTTCACCGTCACGTATTGGCCGAGGTGCAGCTCAGGCCCCGAAACCGTGGTGCGGGTGCCGTCGGCCTTTACCTGGATCAGGGTGCTGGGCGGCAGGTCGGCCGGGTTGATGGTCGGGTCGTAGATGGCGTTGGCGTTGTTGTACTCCAACACGAACATGTCGCCGGTGCTGTTGTTGAAGGCCAGCCCGTTGATCTCGCTGAAGCCGCTGGCGTAGACCTGGGGCACGCCGCTGGGCGTCTTGCCGTCATAGCCTGTCGTAACCGTCGGGTCGGAGATGCGGATGATGTTCGCATAACCCGTGGGGTAGGGAATGCCGTTCAACTCGCTGACGTAAAGCGCGCCGTCCGGGCCGGTGGTGATGGCGGTCGGCACGGATTCCATCTGCCGGGTGAAGAAGCCGAGATTGCCGGTCGAGTACTGCGGCGGAAGGGTGGAGGTGCTGGTCGCGCCGAGAGTGCTGCCGCCCGTGGATGTCGAACTGCTGCCGCCGCCGCCCACCGCGGCGCCGGACGTACTGGTCTGATCGGTAGAGGTCCCACTCATAGTAATACTCCAGAAACATTAATCACTGTGATGCAGCACTATAAAAGCCGCCCAACTTGTTAGTCGTGCGTTTGCTTGATCGGCACGGTCTGGTGCGTCATGCAGCAATGATACGTGAGTTGTTGGCGTAACCCAATCCTGGAAGTGCAGTGCGGGATCACGATTGCAACTAACTTTGGCTGGAAATTATCCTACTCAACATTAATGTTGAGAACTTCATATGATATTATATGTTTTTTCTTTTGATATTATATGCTACGTCATTTGTTAGGTTTAGCCGGCCTCTATGGTCTTCCAATGAGACATGGCGAGCACGGGTTTCCATGGACGGCCGAACATGCAGTTCGCCCCATTGCAGTAGCATAGGCTGCCATGAGCCGATGGAGATGCCTGCCGCCGCCACGAGGCAACCCCGGCGAAACCCGCGTTGTGCTGTTTGGGTCGTTTCCGGCGAAGCAGTCGACCGCCATGGGTGGCCTCAGATGAATCGTGCCGTCCCATGGCGCTGCGCCAGGGGCTACGCATGAGATTTCTCTCGCCCGCCGTGCCCTGACGTATGATGACGCGCCCTCGCGATGGCGGGGGAGCAGGGCATGTCGATCGAGACGCTGGGACGGTACTTCGTTGCGGTTGAGGACCCGCGCTGTCCCGGCAAGGCCGAGCATCGCCTGATCGAGGTGCTGGTGATCGCGGTGTGCGCTGTGATCGCCTGCGCCGAGAGCTGGGATGACATCGCTCTGTATGGCCGCAGCAAGCTCCTGTGGCTCAGGACGTTTCTGGAGCTGGCGAACGGCATTCCCTCGCACGACACCTTCCGGCGCGTGTTTATGCTGATCGACCCCGATGCGTTCGAGGCCGGGTTCACGAGGTGGGTCGGCTCGCTCGTGGACAGATTTGAGCGCGAGGTGGTCGCCATCGACGGCAAGACGATCCGGCGCTCGTTTGACCACGGGCGGGAGCAGTCGCCGTTGCACGTGGTGAGCGCCTGGGCCAGCGAGCAGGGCTTGGTGCTGGGCCAGCGCTGCGTGGACGGCAAGTCGAACGAGATCACCGCCGTGCCGGAGCTGCTGGACCAGCTCGCATTGCAGAACAGCATCGTGACGTTGGACGCCATGGGATGCCAGACCGCGATTGCCGGGCGCATCCTGGCGCGCGGAGGCGACTACCTGCTGACGCTCAAGGGCAACCACAAGCTCGCCCACGCGGCCGTGGTGGAGCACTTCGACCAGTGCTGTTTCCGCCCTGGCGCAACCCACCGTGCCGCTTGTGACGCCTTTGACGACACGCACGGGCGCCTGGTCCGGCGCCGGGTGTTCGCCAGCACCGAGGCCGCGGGTCTCGAAGCCCTGAGCGGCTGGCCCAGGCTGCACACCGTGCTGGCGGTCGAGAGCATCCGCAGCGTCAACAGCGCGCCCAAGGTTGAAAGCGAGATCCGCTACTTCCTGTCGAGTTGCCCTGACGACCCGGCTGTCCTGGGCAAAGCCATACGCTCGCATTGGGCCGTGGAGAACAGCCTGCATTGGGTGCTGGATGTGACGTTCCGCGAGGACGACAGCCGCGTGCGCGACCGCACGGCGGCGCGCAACCTGGCACTGCTGCGCAAGATCGCGCTCAACATCGTCGGTCGCGACACGACATCGAAAGCCAGCGTGCGTGCCCGGCGCAAAAAGGCCGCCTGGAACGACGCCTACATGCTCCGACTCCTGGCCGGGTAGCCGACGGGCTTCGCGCAAATCCGGAATGAAGTTTCATGCGTAGCCCCTGGGCGCTGCGCAATGCAGGCAGGCCGGCTTCTCCGAAAAGAGCCGGCGGCGTTTAAACTTCGAACTGCTGGCGTATCCAGCCTTGCGCGGCGTCGAGGTCGTTGAAGATCGGCGCAACCACATGGGCGCACGGCCCGAACCCGGCCTCCAGGAACCAGGCCCCGACCAGCCCCGCATGCGACATATCGTCGAGGCGCACCAGCACCGCTGCCAGCCGCCCGTCGGCCAGCACCAACTGGCCGTCTTGGTCACCGCTGCCGGTGTGCACAGGCACAGGGCACAGCAGCAGTTCTACCGGCATTCCATCATCGGGGCTCCCTTTTGCCCATGCCCCTACGCGGCCGCAGGCATCGCGCCTTGGTGCAGGTAGTCGGGGTCGAAGCCGCCAGCATGCTTCAGCCCGTCCCAGTCCAGCACCGCCAAAGTCTTTCCGCGCGACTCAACCAGCCTCCTGGTGCGAAGTTCCTGCAGCACCCGGTTGACGTGCACGACCGATAATCCAGTGGAATCGGCCAGCTCGGCTGCCGCGATGGGCAGGCTGGGATGGTCCTGCACCAATCCAGCGTCGCGCATCCGCGTCACCATCTCGCAAAGCAAGTGGGCGACGCGGGCACTGGCCGGGCGCCGGCTGATGTTGACCATCCATTCGCGGAACACCGCCGCATCCGCCAAGGTATCCTGCCACAGCCGCCGGCCCAGTCCTGGGTGATGCTCGATCCAGCCGCGCAACGTCGCATGGGCGATCGGCGCAACCTCGACCGGCGTGAGCGTGCCGATGCCGTGGTCGAGCCTGCCCAGCAGCAGGCCGCTGAGATCGAGGATATCGCCTGGGAAATGGAAACTCATGATCTGCCGCTGTCCGTCCTGCATGACTCTATAGCGGCACACCATGCCGTTCAGCAACAGCAAGCAATGCAACGACCGTTGGCCGTCCCACCCCAAATCTTGGTGAACATCGACCTGCTGGACGTCGAAATGCAGGTTTTCGAGAATTTGTCTCTCGCTGCTGGACAGCTTACCAAACTGTTCCAGCTTCCGTACTAAAATCTCGATTGTGGGTGCCATCTGGTCTCCACGCCTTCTATGTTAGCTGTTCTTTCATCTCAGGTGAGGGCAAAGCAAAAGTTGTCAAATGTTCAACTTTAGTCGAGAACACACAAACTTTTGTTGACCTTTGACACAGCGCATCAAGCGGCGCAGCTCGTTTCGGCGGCTCTCAATCGGGTGGTCCAACACTGGCCAAAGCCGGGTCGGACAGCCCGGCGAAGCCCGTTGACCGACGAGCCTGCCGAGCCGCAACGGTTGGCCGCCCATCGTGGTTTATGGAATAAACCTGACTTTTGGCACGAGGAAAGCCTTGCTTGACGGCATGCGCCCGGCCCTCGTAGCGTTGCATTGTCGACACGATGCGTCGAGATGGGAAGGCTGGCGCCCAAGCCGTATGGCCGGTCAAGGAAGAAGGGCCGGATAGATGAGGTCAAGAACGGCCTTCGGCGAAGCAAGATGCCCCCGGGCGCCGCGACGGGCAGACACGTCCAGCCGCGGCCCCGGCATCTGGCCCTGCAACCCAAAGCCCTGAAGGAGACGCCGAACGTGACAAGCTCGCTTGAAGGACGCATTGCCGTGGTCACTGGGGGCGCAAGCGGCATCGGGGAGGCCTGCGCGCGCGACCTGGCCGCACGCGGCGCGCAGGTCGTGGTGGCGGACGTCGACGAACCGCGGGCGCAGGCCGTCGCGTTCAGCATCCCGCGCGGCGTGGTCGGGCGCCTCGACGTGACCCGGCCGGACGACATCGAGACGGTGGCGGATTGGGTCGAGCGCGAATACGGCCCCCCCGCCATCCTCGTCACCTCCGCCGGCGTGCTGCAGCCGCCCTTGGCCCCGGAGGAGCTGCCGATCGAGACCTGGGACCACGTCGTCGCCGTCGATCAGCGCGGCGTGTACCTGAGCTGCGTCGCCTTCGGCAAGCGCATGGCGCTGCGCGGCGGCGGCGCCATCGTCAACATCGCCTCCGTCGCCGGCCTCCGCTCGCTGCCGCTGCACGCCTACGCGCCGGCCAAGGCGGCGGTGATCGGCATGACGCAGGCCCTCGCCGCCGAATGGGGCCGGTCCGGCGTGCGGGTCAACGCCGTGGCGCCGGGCTTCGTCATGACGCCGGCGCTGCGATCCGCCGTCGATGCCGGGCAGCGCGACCCGGCGGCGCTGGCCGAGGCATCCGCCATGGACCGGCTGGTGGCGCCGGAAGAGGTCGCCCGGGCGTGCAGCTTCCTCGCGTCCGACGACGCCTCCGCGATCACCGGAATCACCCTGCCGGTCGATGCCGGCTGGCTGGTGGCCGGGTCCTGGCACGGCTATGGCGGCCTGCGCCCGGCGCGGATGGGCGGCGGCCGGGATGGGGGCGAGCCATGACGGAGATGCCCTGACGCCTGCGTAAGGCGTGACTTGAACGCGAAGGCATTCCCACGCACGATCCCTGCCCGGCAAAAGCCAAGAGAGGATCGTCCATGACCGTCACCCGCCGCGCGGCGCTCGGCGCCGCATCGGCCCTGCTCCCCGGCCTGTCCCGCAGCACCCGGGCGCAGGGGGCGCCGATCCGCCTGGGCGTGCTGAACGACCAGTCCGGCAACTACCGCGACGACACCGGGCCGCTCTCGGTGCTGTGCGTGCGGCAGGCGGTGGAGGAGTTCGCCCGGCTGCATCCGGAGGTCAAGGCGGAGGTGCTGTCGGCCGACCATCAGAACAAGCCCGACATCGGCGCCGGCATCGCCCGGCGCTGGTTCGACGAGGGCGGCGTGGACGCGGTCATCGACGTGCCGACCAGCTCGGTCGCCCTCGCGGTGAACACGGTGTGCCGGGAGAAGAACAAGGTCTACCTGAACTCGGGCGCCGCCACCACCGACCTGACCGGCGCGCAGTGCAGCCCGAACACGGTGCACTGGACCTACGACACCTACATGCTGGCGAAGTCCACCGGCGGCGCCATGGTGAAATCGGGTGGCGATTCCTGGTTCTTCATCACCGCCGACTACGTGTTCGGCCAGCAGCTCCAGCGCGACACCGCGCGCTTCGTGCAGGAGGCCGGCGGCAAGGTGCTCGGCGCACGGTCCTACCCGTTCCCGGACACGACGGATTTCAGCTCGCTGCTGCTGCAGGCGCAGGCGTCGGGCGCCAAGGTGCTGGGATTGTGCAACTCCGGCACCGACACGGTGAACTGCATCAAGCAGGCGCACGAGTTCGGGCTGACCAAGTTCATGCATGTCGCGGCGATGCTGATGTACGACGGCAACGTGCGCTCGGTCGGGCTGGAGGACAGCCAGGGCCTGATGATGACCGGAAGCTTCTACTGGGACCTGAGCGACCGCACGCGGATGTTCTGGGAGCGGATCAAGGCGAAAACCCCGTCGCAGCCGCCGAACATGATCCAGGCCGGGTGCTACGCGGCGACGCTGCATTACCTGAAGACGGCGGCCTCGCTCGGCCCGGCGGCGGCGAAGGCGGACGGGCAGGCGGCGGTCGCGCACATGAAGTCGATGCCGACCGACGACGACTGCTTCGGCGCCGGGCGCATCCGGGAGGACGGGCGCAAGGTCCACCCGAGCTACCTGATGCAGGTCAAGACGTTGGCGGAGAGCAAGGGGCCGCTCGACGTGCTCAAGCTGGCGGCGACGACCCCGGCGGACACGGCGTTCCGGCCGATGAGCGAGGGCGGGTGCAGCCTGGTGAAAAGCTGATGGCCGCGGACGGCCCGGCGGACCTGCTTTACGAGGTCCAAGACGGCATCGCCCGCGTCACCTTCAACCGCCCGCAGGCGCGCAACGCCATGCTGTTCAGCATGTACGAGCGCCTGGCCGAAATCTGCGCGGAGATCGAGGCGGACCGGAGCATCCGCGCGCTGATCCTGACCGGCACCGGGGACAAGGCGTTCGCGGCCGGCACCGACATCTCGCAGTTCCGCGCCTTCAAGACGCCGGAAGACGCGCTGGCGTACGAGGCGCGGATCGACCGCGTGCTGGGCGCATTGGAGCGGGTGCGGGTGCCGACCATCGCGGCCATCGCCGGCGCCTGCACCGGGGGCGGCGCGGGCATGGCGGCGTGCTGCGACCTGCGGATCGCCGCCGGCAATGTGCGCTTCGGCTTCCCCATCGCGCGCACGCTGGGCAACTGCCTCAGCGCCGCCAACTACGCCCGCCTGGCCGCCCTGATCGGCCCGGCCCGGGTGAAGGAGATGATGTTCACCGCCCGGCTGATCGAGGCGGAGGAAGCCCGGGCCGTCGGCCTCGTGAGCGAGATCCTGCCGGACGCGGCGGCGCTCGCCGTGCGTGCGGACGAACTCGCCCGGCTGGTCGCCGCCAACGCGCCGCTGACCCTGCAGGCCACCAAGGAGTCGCTGCGCCGCATCAAGGACCGCTCGGCGGCGCCGGGCGACGCGGACCACGACCTGCTGCTGATGTGCTACATGAGCGCCGATTTCCGCGAGGGGATGGAGGCGTTCCTGAGCAAGCGGGCGCCGGTTTGGCGGGGGGAGTGAGGCTGGGAGGCTTCGGCGTCCGTCAACCGAGCGCCGCGCTCCAATACCGCAGGCTTGCGCGGTTGACCGGGCCACCCGCCGCCGTGTTCCAGGCCACGATCTCGGCGTGAAAGGCGGCTGCCTCGGCTTGGCCGAGCAGGTCCCGCGTCGCGGCGATGATCCGGGTAATGCGCAGGTGGTTGTGGTCGTGCCCGGTCAGCCACCCGTCCGCGTCGGCATAGAAGCGCGCCATGCGCTCCAGCCCGGCGCGAAGCCCGGCCTGGGCGTGCGGGTCGCCACGGATCGCCGCCGCCGCCGCCTCGCCCAGCACCGGCGCACCCGGCACGGCGCGGCTGGCCTCCGGCAAGGGGAACAGCCATTGGATGAAGTCGTGCACCGCCTCGATCTGCGCGTCGTCGAACGCGAGCACGTCGGCCAAACGGCGTCCGCGCCCGTCGCACCCGGTTCCGCGCAGGAAGGCGTGGATGGGACCGTGCGCCTCAGCCATGGAGACCGTCAGCGCCCCGGCGCCGGGTCGGGCGGCAGCAACCCGTCCAGCAGCGCCTTGTGGAACCGGTCGGGCGCCTGGATCTGCGGCGCGTGGCCCAGGTCGGCGAATTCGACCAGCCGGGCCTGCGGGATCGCCGCGGCGGCGGCCCGGCCGAGCTTCGGATAATCGCCCAGCGTGGCCTGCACGGACGGGGGCGCCAGGTCCTTGCCGATGGCCGTCGTGTCCTTGTCGCCGATCATCAGCAGGACCGGCATCGAAAGCTGGCCCAGCTCGTAGACCACCGGCTGGGTGAAGATCATGTCGTAAAGCAGGGCCGAGTCCCAGGCGACCCGGTCCCGCCCGGCGCCGCGCGTCATTCCGGCCAGCATCTGCACCCAACGCTCATACTCCGGCTGCCAGGTGCCGGCGTAGTAGGTCGCGCGCTCGTAGTCCCTGATCCGACCGGCCGTGGCAGCCTGCTCGCGCCGATACCAGGCGTCAACGCTCTGCCAGGGCACGCCCTTGGCTTTCCAATCCTCCAGCCCGATCGGGTCCACCAGCACAAGCTGCTCGACCTCGCCGGGATACATCAGCGCGTAGCGGATGCCGAGCATGCCCCCCGTGGAATGGCCGATCACCGTCGCGCGTGGGATGCCGAGTCCGGCCAGCAGGGCATGGGTATCCGCGGCGAGCTGCTGGAAGCTGAACTGGTAATGCTCCGGCTTGGTCGATTTGCAGAAGCCGATCTGATCGGGCGCGATCACCCGGTAGCCGGCCTGGCGCAACGCCGCGACCGTCTGCTCCCAGGTGGCGGCGCAGAAGTTCTTGCCATGCAGCAGCACGACGGCATGGCCGTTGGGCCGGTCAGGCCGCACGTCCATGTAGGCCATCGCGAGCGGCTGGCCCTGCGCGGTGAACTGCCGATGCTGGACCGGGAACGGGTAGGAAAATGCCTCCAGTTCGGCGCCATAGGCCGGCTCCTCGGACGCTGGCTCCGCATGGGACGGCGCGGCCAGCGCCAGGACGGCCCCCAACGCAAGGAGCGCCGGGCCAGCACGGCCCCTGCCGTCAAACATCCAGGATCGCGACGGCACGGGTCCAGCCGGCGGAGCCGCGGTGCAGCTTGACCGGGAAGGCGGAAATCAAGAACCCGTCCGGCGGCAGCGCCTCCAGGTTGTGCATCTTCTCGATCTGGCAATAGGCGCGGTCCCGCCCGACGCGGTGCCCTTCCCAGATCAGCCCGGCGTCGCCGGTTTCCTGCACCCGGCGGCGGGTGTGGCTGAACGGCGCGTCCCAGCTCCAGGCGTCGGTGCCGACCACGCGGACGCCGCGCTCGGTCAGCCACAGCGTGGCGGCACGCCCCATGCCGCAGCCGGTGTCCACATAGTCGGCCTCGCCGTAGCGCGCGCCGGCGCGGGTGTTGGCGACGACGATCTCCAACGGCCGCAGCGTATGGCCGATGCGGGCGAGTTCCGCCTCGATGTCCGCGGGCTGCACCACATGGCCGTCTGGAAAATGCCGGAAATCCAGCTTGACGCCGGGCTGGTACAGCCAGTCGAGCGGGACCTCGTCGATCCGCATGGACGGCAGGCCGCCGGGCGTCACCGCCTCGTCCATGCGGGAGAAGTAGTGGTAGGGCGCGTCCACATGGGTGCCGTTGTGGCTGCTGATGGCGCAGCGCTCGATGGCGGCGTACTGGCCTTCGGGCAGTTGGTCCACGCGGACGCCGAAGTACGCGGCGATGCCGGGGGCGGACTGGTGGTGGTCGATGTACTCAATCTTCGGGATCATGTCCGGCGGGTCGCTGGCGATGTCGCCGCGCAGCGGGACGGACAGGTCGATGAGCCGGTGAGCCATGGTGGTGCCTCGCATCATTGCAGCAGGCGCGGACAGCAGCGTGCAGAGATCTCAGGGTCCGTGCGACTGCCCGGGCTGTTTCACGCCGAACACGTAGAAGTCGTGCACCATACGGCCGTCGGGGCGCAACTCCGCAGGATGCTCGCCCAAGGCGTGGCCGCCGGCAAGGCCGGCAGCGCCGCCTACCGGCCCGGCGTCGCGCCCGGCAGGCTCAGCAGCGGCACCGTCCCGCCGCCCAGCATGGTCGCCGGCAGCTTGCCGTCCCAGCGCCGGGTCGTCTCGTAATCGACGACGCGCGGGTTGGCTGCCACCGCCGCGCCAACCTGCTGCACGGCGGAGGCCTGCGCCTGGCCGAGCAAGGCGGTCGCCTGCGCCTCTCCTTCGGCGCGCAGCACGGCCGCTTCCTTTTCGGCGCGGGCGCGGACCACCGCGGCGCGCGCCTCGCCTTCGGAACGTGTGGTGACGGCCACGGCCTGCGCCTCCGCCTGCACCTTGGCCTGCTCGCCCTCGTAGCGGATTCTGGCGACGGTGTTCTCCGCTTGCAGGGCGTCGTTTTTGGCGCGCACCGCCGCCTCGACCGATTGGGTGAAGGCGGCGCTGTACTCGATGCGGCTGAGCTGCAAATCCACGACCTCGATGCCGAAGCTTTGCTCCATGGCTTCCTGGACCGAACGCCGGATTTCGTTGGCGATGCTCTCGCGCTCGGCGGAGATGCTGACCGTGTTGCGCCGGGCGAACACCCGGAGCGCGCGGTCGGCGACGATGGGGCGGAGATTGCCGTCTATGTCCACGTTGCCTGACCCAGGGATTTCGCATCAAGCGACGGGCATGTGGTCGAGGATGTCGGCGAGAATGCGCACGTCCAGCACGGCATCGCGCATGGTATGGCGCATGGAGTTCTTGCCCGTGACGATGCGGACGGCGT